>Ga0111538_10009135_pt1 | contig 13251 bp, 9 predicted proteins | sample SoiMethybrSBSTD1_FD_79669 | JGI IMG/M metagenome (GOLD analysis project Ga0111538, IMG submission 79669) | Bulk soil microbial communities from a Populus tree surrounding site in Tennessee, USA - Soil MetaG P. TD hybrid SBSTD1 (version 2)... | ecosystem: Environmental > Terrestrial > Soil > Tree...
GAGAATTTTGTTCCTGTTAATTTTTATTCTTTTGATTCCATTCCTGGGGGCTGGCCAATCAATGTCCAAGGCCTGGATAAGGATAAATCAGCTGGGATATTCTCACGAGGGTATTAAGGTGGGGGTCTTCGTTTCGAAAGAAAAAAATCTCATTTCAAAGTTCGAATTGATCAATGCAAAATCCTCTAAGCCTGTGTTGACAGGCGAAGTCGGACGGGATTTTGGTGCCTATGGCCCATTCGTTAGTTCATACAGATTGGATTTTTCGGCGTGTAAAACGGTTGGGACTTACTATTTAAAAGTGGGCGACATAAAGTCGCCTGAATTTACACTCTCTGATAACGCTTACGCAGGCACTGCCGATTTCGCCTTGCGGTATATGCGGCAGCAACGAAGTGGATATAATCCATTTTTGAAGGACTCGTGCCACACCAAGGATGGTTACACGGTCTACGGTCCTATGCCGGATGGAACTTACGTCGATGTATCGGGCGGATGGCATGATGCGACGGACTATTTGCAGTATGTCGCCACCTCCGCGAACGCCACGTATCACCTACTGGCAGCGTACCGGGATTTCCCCGATACTTTCACAGACAAATATCAAGATAATGGACTGGAGGGAAACAATGGGATCGCCGACGTATTGGATGAAGCCTCCTGGGGATTACAATGGTTATCAAAAATGAATCCGAGAGAGGACTGGATGTTCAATCAACTGGCAGATGATCGTGACCATATTGGTTTCCGCTTACCAACGAATGACCCTGCCGACTATGGATATGGTAAAGGCAAGGGAAGGCCAGTCTATTTTGTCTCTGGCCAAGTTCAGGGATTAGGAAAATATCAGAACAGAACGACCGGAGCATCTTCGACGGCGGGGAAATTCGCCAGCGCTTTCGCCCTTGGTGCTCAGATCTTTGAAAAAAGAAATCCGGCCTTCGCTAAATCCCTGCAACAAAAATCTATCTCCGCTTATAAGTTCGGATTGGCAAAACCCGGTGTCGCCCAGACAGCCCCTATGAAGGCGCGATATTTTTATGAGGAGGACAATTGGGTCGATGATATGGAACTGGGCGCCGCTGCAATCTATCAGTCGATACATGAGAGAACATACCTCGAGCAAGGATTGCAGTATAGCAAACAAGAAAAGATCACACCCTGGATGGGAGCAGACACCGCCGTTCATTATCAATGGTACCCGTTTCATAATTTTGGGCACTACGAGTTGGCTAAGGTATGCGACCAAAGTAATCGGACGACCCTCGCTAACTATTACAGGGATGGGATCGAACGGGTGTGGAAAAAAGCAAACCAGAATGCCTTCTATCGCGGTGTTCCATTTATATGGTGCTCCAATAACCTGACCACTTCGTTTGCCATTCAATGTTACCTCTACCGGAAACTGAGTGGTGATGAAAGCTTCCTACCATTGGAACAAGCTTGCGTCGATTGGCTCTTTGGTTGTAACCCGTGGGGTACTAGTATGGTGTATGGACTCCCGAACAACGGCGATACGCCACTTGATCCTCATTCTTCTTTTACCGTGCTTAAGAAGTTTCCATTAGACGGTGCGTTGGTTGATGGGCCCGTTTCGGGTTATATTTTCAAGAACCTCCTGGGGCTTACGCTGGTTGACGCGGACGAATACGAAGGATTTCAGTCAAACTTGGCCGTCTATCATGACGATCATGGTGATTATAGTACCAATGAGCCTACTATGGATGGTACTGCATCATTAATTTATTTATTAGCAGCCAAAGAAAATGATTCCCGGGAGGTTGGAAGCACAAAAAAAAAGTAGTGGATGATCACGGTGCGATCATCCGGGGCGATCTATCAAAAAAACAAATTGCATTGGTATTTACAGGGGACAAATTTGCGGATGGCGGAGAAATTATAATGGATGTCTTAAATGTAAATAATGTGAAGGCGTCATTTTTCTTAACTGGAAATTTTTATAGAAATCCTGCATTCAACGCGATGATAAAACGATTGAAAAATGATGGCCACTATTTGGGCGCCCATTCGGACAAACATCTTCTGTACGCAGACTGGACTAAGCGTGATAGCTTGCTTGTTGCCAGAGACCAATTTAGGAAAGATCTCCGTAGAAATTATAAGCGCATGAAATCATTTGGTATAAAAAAAGCTGACGCGCATTATTTCCTTCCACCCTATGAATGGTATAATAAATCCATCGCCAGCTGGACCAGTGAAATGGGGCTGACCCTTGTCAATTTTTCGCCAGGGACGCGCTCCGCTGCCGATTATACTTACCCTGGAATGAGCGGGTACAAAACTTCGGAAGAAATTTACAGTTCTATTATGATTAACGAAAAACAAAGTGCCAACGGACTTAATGGATTTATTTTATTGACCCACATCGGAACTGATAGTAGAAGGTCGGATAAATTCTATTTAAGGCTGGATGCGTTAATAAAGGAATTAAAAGATAAAGGATACAGCCTGATTAGAATCAACGAGCTGTTGGAGTGATTTAATATTGATCTTAAACAAGAGACGCGAATGTCGATACTTGGAATTGACCTCGGAGGAAGCAAAATAGCCACGGCATTATTTTCCGAGTCCGGTACACTATTGACAAAGGAGTCTGTGTCGTTAGGCAGACGGAAGGGCTCGGAAGTAGGAGCGTTAGTTGGAGAGCAGGTAAAAAAATACCAGGCTTCATCGCCGATCAAGTCTATTGGCGTTTCGGTGCCGGGAATCAGTCGCCATAAAACAGGAACAGTTTGGGCACCGAACATAGAAGGATGGGAGGACTATCCATTGTTAAATGAAATTAAACAGATAGCCGGCTTAATTCCTGTCAACATAGATAGTGACCGTGTATGTAGTATTCTGGGCGAACAATGGCAAGGAAATGCTAAAGATTGCCGGGATGCAATTTTTATTGCAGTGGGAACCGGAATAGGTGCTGGCATTTTAGTCGACGGAAACGTGTTGCGTGGATCCAACGATATCGCTGGAGCAATCGGGTGGATGTCGTTGACGAAACCCTTTCAAAGCAAATATGTAGCGTGTGGGTGCTTCGAATTTTACGCCTCCGGACCTGGTATTCCAAAATTTGCGCAAGAAGTCTTGGCCTCAGATCCGACTGGATCTATTCTGAGAATTTATCCGAAAGAAAAGATCACAGCACGGCACGTATTTGATGCTTTCGAGGAAGAAGACCCAGTGGCCTGTATTGTTGTCAGGGAATGCATTTCCTATTGGGGCATGGCTGCTGCCAATCTTGTCAGCATTTTTAATCCTGAGAAAATAATTTTTGGTGGTGGTGTTTTTGGACCAGCGGCAAAACTTATCAACGATATCAAAACCGAAGCCGCAAAATGGGCGCAGCCCATTAGCATGAAGCAAGTTAGTTTTGAACATTCTATGTTGGAAAGCGACGCTGCCGTGTACGGTGCAGGATTTCTGGCGCTAAAAAATAATAACCTACACTAATCAGCCAATGCCTCACCATCGATCCGTGTTTCTATCGGCCTACCTTGGAATGTTGCTTTTTGGCATTTCACTGATAACGCTGGGTTCGGTGGCCCCGGGGCTGAAAGAAAAATTCTCACTGGACGCTATCTCTTTCGGCACACTGTTTTCAATTCTTCCCTTTGGGATTTTGTCGGGATCGTTGTTCTTCGGTCCGTTTGCTGATCGCTATGGCTTTAAAATAATTTTCCTGCTGGCAGGCTTGAGTACGTTCATTGGATTTGAGGGTATTGCCTATGCACATTCCCTGACAATATTAAAGGCAAGTGTATTTCTTTTTGGTTTTGGAGGCGGAGTTCTCAACGGTGCCAGCAATGCAGTCGTGTCGGATATCAGCGAATCAGACAAAGGAGGCAACTTAAGTTTTCTCGGAGTATTTTTTGCGTTAGGTGCCTTGGGCATGCCTTTCATTCTCGGAATACTGGAGAAGAGATTTTCATACGATACTATAGTCGCGAGTGTAGGTTATGTTGCTCTTCTTGGCGTGGCATTATTTTCGGCCACCAGGTTTCCCGTTGCAAAGCAAGCACATGGCATTTCAGTGAAAGAAGTACGGAATTTGTTAAATGATAATTTTTTGCTTCTTGTTGGCTTTTTCCTCTTATGTCAATCCAGTTTCGAGGCAATTATCAACAACTGGACGACGACTTACCTGCTCAACAAAATTTCTATTTCCATGAGTAATGCGTTGTATGCGCTGTCCCTATATGTTTTGGGCATGGCTATTACGCGGATAATCCTGGGAAAGATTTTGAAGCGAGTTTCTTCCAAATCCATCTTATTAATGTCTATCGCCCTGCTGGCAATCGCCTGTGTCCTGATACATCTTGGAACCTCCTATAGCTTATACACCATAGGCTTAATAATCCTGGGCGCGGGTTTGGCCGCCGGCTACCCCGTCACGCTTGGTTATGTAGGCGATCGCTACAAAACGCTTTCGGGTACTGCCTTCAGTATTGTAATCTCCATGGCTTTAGTGGGCAGTATGATAATCAACTACCTGATGGGGTTGATCGTTGAGCGGTTTGGTATCCAACATCTCACCACAATGGGATTTGTATTGACGACGGGTATGCTCTTTTTTTTACTTATGATATTTGAGAAAATAAAACTATAAACTCCCTTTATCGCTATGCTCGCTAAACAATGGCTTAACAATGCGCGCGACGTAATGTCTCGCATCGAAGAAACACAAATGGAAAAAATACAGGAGGCTGCTAAGGTAATGGCAGATACCATAGAAGCTGGCAGATGGGTTCACACTTTCGGCTGCGGACATGCCACCATTCCCGTGGAAGAGATGTATCCTCGCATAGGAGGTTTCGTTGGATTTCATCCGATCGTGGAATTGCCACTTACATTTTTTACGCGTATTACCGGGGAGATGGGCGTACACCAGTTCGTGTTCCTGGAACGAGTTGAGGGGTATGGTGTGGAAATCATGAAAGGCTACAATTTTGATGCTCGCGATACCATGTGGTTGTTCTCGCATACAGGTATCAACAATGTGAATATAGACGTGGCGTTGGAAGCGAAGAAACGTGGTATGAAGGTTATCGCGTACGGCTCAGCAGCGGCAGCACAGGGAAAAATCTCCAGGCATTCTACAGGGAAGACAATTTTTGATATTGCCGACATCGTAGTAGACTCATGCGCACCTATCATCGATGCATCTGTTGATTTAAAGAATCATCAGGACAGAGTCGGACCAGTGTCTACCATGGCGTTTGTGACCTGTGTATGGATGACAGTAACAACTGTCGCCGAGATATTAGCCGATCGCGGGGTGAAACTATTCATCCATCCTTCGCACAATGTTCCTGGCGATACGACAGCCAAACAACGTTTGGAAGATGCGTTAGCGGAGTACAAAAAACGAGTCGCTGGCGTCTGACTTTATTTCCGAAAATGGATCGCCAAAAAAAAATATACCGCTGGAGCCCAAACGCCGGTTATCGCTTGATTATCCTTACGCGTTTGCAGTAAGGATTTTCAAGTTGATATTCCCGCTTGGCTTGTAAATGCCAAAATTAACGAAATCATGATTGTAATTAAATCCATCCGCCTTCTGCATCTCTTAAGCTACGTGCTGGTGACCTCACAAGTGCTTTTCTATTTGTTTATTCTATGCGAAGCCTTGAAGGTAGTTTCGCTGGAAAATTATTTTGAGCAAAGAAAAGTAATCGATTCATTGATGGTTAGACGATTCAGGCTTATGTACTATTCATGCATTGCGCTAAGCATCGCGGCGATTATTGTATCGGCAGGACAGCCGGCTTCTCTTTTTTTCATCTCCTCTGTGTCCGCTTTAATTCTCCTGTCAGTTGACCTTGCTATTACTGTAAAAGGTAGCTTGCCGTTAAATGGCCTATCGCATTTGTACGGCGCAAGCACTGAAAATGTAAACTGGGAGAACGTAAGAATTCAATGGCTGGACTATATGAAATATCGCGGAATAGCGATTACCCTGGGCATGGTTGGTTTACTCTTTGGTTTGGTGTTTGAAAAAAATTAGAAGCGATCTTTCAGCTGTCTGATGTGTCCGGAAGTATGGTCTGCTTGTAAAGGGAGAAAACCGCCAGGGTATCGAAAGAAAAATTATTGTGAGTCCAACACTGAACCAGATAGCAATTGTTTTGAATTTTGCTTGATCGGTTGGCCTTCGTTTTACCAAGCTGGATCCTGTATTGATGATTGAAACGGCGATAAACATCATTGTTATATGTTCCATCCCAAAAAAACGAATATCACGTTCGTGAACAGCGACGTTAAAGTTATCCCAAAAGTAATCGACAATGGGACTTTTAAAATACAACCAAAGACCAATTAAAAACTGAATGTTTGTGATGGTCGAAGCAAAATTCCGGATGGAATTCTCGCGCGGAGTAAAGACTTTTTTTGTAAACCAACCAACATACGCACGATAGATCGAAAACAGTAGGCTTATTAAAACAAGCCAACGAAATATTGAATGAGCTACTATAAGGAAAGAGTACATTTATCGGCGTTGACGAAATGTTGTGTTTTATTTTTCGCTTAGAATAATTTCCCTGAGAACTTCCACACATTTTGATCGGTCTAAACCAGTTTGCATGGAAGGGTGATACAACAGGCGGACTAAATCTTTGTCAATATCGGAATACTCGGTTGTTGTGGTCCAGCTTTCTTGAAAGATGCTGTCGGGATATCGATTAGAATCTTTTGCAAGTCCCAATGATTGTGTTAATTCTTCTCGCAGCAAATGTTTTTCTTCAACGCTATTGGAACGATCCGTATCGACGTACATATATCCGCTGTAAATTTCATTGGAGCCGTGAAAGAAAACATTGAATAACCCCCAGTTGCTTAGAACAAGTGTTGATAAAGCGGGGAATTTTTTTACGTAGTCCCCGCCGGATCCAAAAAAGATATAGAAGTTTGATTGCAGCGTGTCCGTAACAACGGATGCGCTAAAACCATCTGTGGCCAACGTATTTATCTCTCCGATAATGGTCTGCAGCTCGGTCATCAACTCCTGCTGTTTATAACCGCCCACGAAAATCTTCATGTCCGTTTTCCATTTCCGGGTAACTTCCGAAGCGCTACCAAATTCGAACCCCAAGGCTATTTCATTAAAGTATTCAATTACACTTTCATCATACGCAGTCAAGCCTTTTTTTTCTGGTTCATCCTCTGAACAAGCGGCTATCAAAACAACGATGAAGCAAAACCGTAGAATTTTCTGGAGCATGTATCGGATGGAAGCCGTGTAGCCTCAACTTAGGAAATTCTATGGATTATTGGAAGTTATAATCGGATTTCACCGCTTAAAGAGAAATCGTTTGGTATAAGGAATTCTAAGGCGCATGGCAACATTTTCGATATAACTTCGCCCCTTAAACTAATCGGCTTTCAGTTTTTTGAGCGGCCATGTGGATTATTATGAATCGTAGAATGTGCACAAGGCACGGAAAACACGCAATGAGGCTGTTCCTTGCATTGCCAATTTTGTTATGGAATTTTAGTGACGCCTTTGCTCAATCCAAGGGGCATCTCAAAGGAAAAATTTTGGACTCACTCTCGTCAGCGCCCGTAGGTTTCGCCACAATCAGGGTCTTCTCCAGTGACGAAAAAAAATTGATCAATGGAGACATCTCGCACGATGCCGGCGATTTCGACATTGAGTTACCCTATGGAAAATATTATGCGGAGATAGACTTCATGGGCTATGAATCCCGAAAAACCAAAGATATTGTTCTATCCCAGGCAGATCCGATTTACGATTTCGGGGCCATTAAACTTGCCACATCTGTAAGCACCCTGGACGAAGTTGTGGTGCAAGCAGAAAAAAGTACGATGGAGCTATCACTGGATAAAAAAGTCTTCAACGTGGGGAAGGATCTGGCCAATGCGGGCGGCACAGCCAATGACATCTTGATGAATATACCGTCTGTTTCTGTAGATCCGGAAGGGACGGTGAAGCTTCGAGGGAGCGACAATGTGAGAATTTTGATCGACGGAAAACCTTCTGGCCTGGTCAGTTTTAAAGGAGGAAGTGGGCTTTCACAGCTTCAGGCCAGTATGATCGAGCGCGTGGAGGTCATTACAAATCCATCGGCACGTTACGAAGCCGAAGGTATGGCGGGTATTATTAATATTATTTTAAAGAAGGAAAGGAACCAGGGCTTCAACGGTTCATTTGAAGTAATCACCGGTCATCCTACCAACTTAGGCGCTGCCGCAAACCTGAACTATCGTCACAAAAAGGTAAACTTCTTTATCAACTACAGCATTGCATTTCGTGAACAACCTGGAGGAGGAAGATTGTATCAGGAAGTTTACGACATGGATACCGACGGCAATTCAGTTTACCGTGGCGATTCAACCCTTATCCTGAAACAGCAGACAGACGCATTGATCACCGGCTTCAACACCAATATTCGGGGCGGCCTTGACTTTTTCTTCAATGAAAAAAACATCTTGACAATGTCCTATCTCTACCGAAGAAGCAATGCTTCCCGTGTGACGGACATTTTATATGAAGATTACCTGTTTGACGATTCCAACATGACAAGCTTCACGAAGCGTAGGCAAGACGAAGATGAAATCGAACCGAACTCAGAGTATTCATTGATTTATAAAAGATCGTATGAACAAAAGGGACATGAACTAATAGCAGAGATAAAACTCCTGGATAATTGGGAAAGTTCTGATCAATGGTTTACCACGAATAAGTATGCGCCGGATGGTACTGAGGTGGGATCAAGCTTGGAGCGATCACTCAATGATGAATTTGAGAAACAGTGGTTGTTCCAGGTAGATTACATAAAGCCCATTGGCAAAGAGGGCAAAGTGGAAATGGGCGCAAGGTCAAGTTTTCGTGATATGGTCAACGATTATGCCGTCACAAGGCAAAACGAAGATGGTGAGTTTGTACCTATAACAGATCTGAATAACATAGATTTGGATAATGTATTTGTATACGATGAAAATATTCATGCCTTGTATGGCATCATCGGAAATAAAAGCAATAAATTATCTTACCAAGCTGGATTACGCGCTGAATGGACGGATGTAAAAACTACGCTTGAGGAAACGGGCGAGGAGAATCCAAGGAAATATTCCAACTTGTTTCCCAGTGCTCATTTGACTTACGATCTACCGAAGGAAAACGCCATTCAAGTAAGCTATAGCCGGAGGGTTAGACGTCCCTTCTATAATGACCTAAGTCCATTCATGACTTTTTCGGATAACCGGAATTATTTCAGTGGAAATCCGGATCTCAACCCCGAATTCAGCAACGTGTATGAGGTCGGGCACATTAAATATTTTGAAAAAGGTTCACTCTCTTCCTCAGTTTATTATCGCGATACTCAAGACAAGATCGATCGCATCCGGACCGTTGACAGCACGGGCCATTCTGTCACGCTTCCCCAAAACCTATTGTCTGAAAAAGCGGTAGGCGTGGAGTTTAGCAGTACCTATGCGCTATTCTCCTGGTGGAAATGGGATGTGAACTTTAATTTTTTCCACGCCGACATAGATGGAAGCAACATTGTTGAAACGTATAAAGCTTCAACTTATAGCTGGTTTGCCCGGCAAACTTCGCGTTTTACTTTGCCGAAGAATTTTGATCTCCAGATTCGCGGGAACTATGAAGCACCGCAAAATACGGCGCAAGGCAAGCGCAAATCGCTTTATTACGCCGACCTTTCCATGAGTAAAGATGTGATGAAGGGAAGAGGAACAATTACGCTTAATGTGCTCGATGTATTTAACACGCGCAAAATGCGGTCTATTTCTGAAGGGATAAATTTCTACACGGAGTCGAATTTCCAGCCAAGGCGAAGACAGATTAACCTCACTTTCAATTATCGCATCAAACAGGCCAAACAAGCCAAGAAGACATTGGAGGAATAAGACCTATGGTAATGAATTATAATATTTAACGAGTTTGATGAGATCGGTTTCATTCTTGGTCCCAAGTTTTTCTTTTTTTGCATAGCTGGAAACTTCGTCTTTTTTATCCGGCAAGCTGTCAATAAAACTTTTTAGCGACCCAACTTTTTCCGTCTCGGCATTGCCGATCCGATAATAAAATACATCCGCGGCACGCGTAAATTTTGCAGGCGTACCTTCGCCCTGCAAGGCCTTGGGTTCTTGCTCCTCCGTAAAACGGACAATCTTTTTTACCAGCAACGTTACCTTCCCACTGTCCAGTCTTGCAAAATAACCATAAGACATCTTTCCTTTTACTTCATGCTTCTCAACTACGTATACTTCGTTTCCTAAAAGGACCTTCACGATTCTCGGCTCGGCAAACAAGGCGTAAGTCGTACTCTTCTGCATAAATTCTATGTTGTCATTGAAGATATTGTAGCGCAGAAGAAGTCCCGTGAATTTTTTCTTAGACTCGTAAACCTCTCCTGAAACAAAGTCTTCGCTTAGATAGGGAGATCCCTCGTAGTTCGTAATGCTCGGGGCTACTTTTTTTGAGAGATCGATCAGCATGTGATCGCCGATATCCTTGCCAGTCATCGTCTGACAGAAAGAAGTCAGCGGTATACAAATTGCAAATAGTAATAAATACGTTGATTTAGGTGCCATATAAAACATCGATAATTTGAATAATTTTCTCCCCCAACTGTAATATCTCAATTTTTATCATATGATTTATTGCCCTTTATGTAAAGGCGGCCTTTGGGGTTTCCACAAACAAAAAAGCCTGTCGGGAAACAGGCTTTTACGTTAAGTGTTGTTCTTTTCTAACTACCGCATGCTTCACATCCTTCAGGATTATCCAATGAACACGTCATGTCCGCGCGTTTTTGATCATAATCGTCAGGAGCATTTTCGTATGGTATAGTTTGCTGATTTTCAGAAATACCATAGGCAACGACAGATTCTGCGACCTGTACTCCAGGAGCCTCAGTGGGATTTACCACAGTGGCTGCCGTGGGCTGCGCCATTGCAGATTTATCGAGCGTGAACTTGATAGCGTCAGCAGCCGCAGTAGAACGTAAATAATACATACCTGTCTTGAGTCCTTTTTTCCAGGCATAGAAATGCATAGACGTCAGCTTTCCAAAGTTCGGATTAGTCAGGTGAATGTTCAGACTTTGTGATTGGCAAATGTAAGCGCCGCGATCAGCTGACATGTCAATGATTGACTTTTGCGAAATTTCCCAAACCGTTCTGTAGATGTCTTTAATATTTTGAGGAATTTCTGCGATAGGCTGAACCGAACCATTGGTGGCAATCAACTTCTGACGCATGTTTTCACTCCACAGGCCAAGATTCATCAGGTCCTTCATGAGGTGCTTGTTGGCAATGATGAATTCGCCTGAAAGCGTTCTGCGTGTATATACGTTCGAGGTATATGGTTCGAAGCATTCGTTATTGCCTAAAATTTGGGAAGTAGAAGCCGTTGGCATCGGCGCAAGCAACAAGGAATTGCGCACACCAAATTGTTTTACATCGCGCTTCAATTGATCCCAGTTCCAACGACCGCTCTTAGGCGTTACATTCCACATATCAAATTGGAAAATGCCTTTTGATACAGGAGAACCTTTGAATGTTTGATAAGGGCCGTGCACCTTGGATAATTCCATCGACGCTTCCATTGCACCGAAGTAGATGGTCTCAAAAATGTCTTCGTTTAACCGGCGAGCTTCGTCGGAATCGAAAGGCATGCGCAACAAGATAAAGGCATCGGCTAAGCCCTGGACTCCAATTCCTATTGGCCGATGTTTCATATTGGAATTACGCGCTTCCGCCACCGGATAGTAATTGACATCAATCACTTTATTTAAGTTGCGTGTAGCAACTTTAGTGATCTCGTATAATTTTTGATGATCAAATTTTCCATCAACAATGAACTTAGGCAAAGCGATAGACGCGAGGTTGCAGACCGCTACTTCTTCCGGAGAAGTGTATTCAATTATTTCAGTGCACAAATTGCTCGACTTGATCGTGCCCAGATTTTTTTGATTTGATTTTCTATTTGCAGCGTCCTTATAAAGAATGTACGGTGTTCCGGTTTCGATCTGAGATTCCAGAATTTCAAACCAAAGATCCTGTGCCTTTATTTGTTTGCGGAATTTATTATCCCGCTCATATTTTTCGTACAGACGTTCAAATTCTTCGCCCCACACATCTGCCAAACCAGGCGCTTCATTTGGGCAAAAGAGCGACCACATTTCATTGTTTTCTACCCGCTTCATGAAAAGATCAGGGATCCACACAGCAAAGAAAAGGTCCCGTGCTCTCATTTCTTCTTTTCCATGATTCTTCTTGAGATCAAGGAAATCGAATATATCAGCGTGCCATGGTTCAAGATAAATGGCAAAACTTCCTTTTCGTTTACCACCGCCCTGATCGACGTAACGGGCCGTCATATCGAAGTTTCGCAGCATCGGAACAATACCATTGGAAGTTCCACCCGTGCCTTTGATATAGGAGCCCTTCGCACGAATATTATGAATGCTAAGTCCGATACCACCTGCAGATTGCGAAATCTTTGCGCACTGCTTTAAGGTATCGTAAATACCATCGATGCTATCATCCTTCATGGTGAGGAGGAAGCAAGAGGATAATTGGGGTTTAGGAGTCCCAGCGTTGAACAGCGTCGGCGTAGCGTGTGTGAACCATTTTTCTGATAACAGGTTGTACGTTTCGATTGCTGCCGGGATATCTTCACCGTGTATCCCTACGGCTACCCGCATTAGTAAATGCTGCGGCCTTTCGATGACTTTGCCGTCGATTTTCATCAGGTACGAACGCTCAAGGGTTTTGAAACCAAAATAATCGTAAGCAAAATCACGATCATAAATAATAGCTTCATCCAATTCCGCTGCGTGTTCTTTAATTACCTTATAGGTTTCTTTTGAAATCAGAGGAGCATTTTGTCCGTTTTTTGGATCTACGTAGGTGTAGAACCGTTTCATGGTACTTGAAAACGACTTACTCGTCACTTTATGCAAATTGGAAACGGCAATGCGCGCAGCAAGCTTCGCGAAATCGGGGTGCTTTGTCGTCAGGGTAGCGGCAATCTCAGCGGCGAGATTATCTAGCTCTTGCGTTGAAACGCCGTCATAGAGACCATTGATCACCTTCATGGCCACTTCTACAGGGTTGACGAACTTAGGATCTAATCCGTAGCAGAGTTTTTCTATTCGAGCGGTGATCTTATCAAACTTAACAGTTTCTCTGCGTCCGTCACGTTTTAATACTAACATCTTAGGAAATGGGGGTTGTGGTAAGAAA
>Ga0111538_10009136_pt1 | contig 13250 bp, 10 predicted proteins | sample SoiMethybrSBSTD1_FD_79669 | JGI IMG/M metagenome (GOLD analysis project Ga0111538, IMG submission 79669) | Bulk soil microbial communities from a Populus tree surrounding site in Tennessee, USA - Soil MetaG P. TD hybrid SBSTD1 (version 2)... | ecosystem: Environmental > Terrestrial > Soil >...
ACGTGAACCGCTTCGTGTACGAGTAGCCGAAGACGATCGCCAGCGCTACGGGGGACAGCACGCCACACAACCGATTCAGAGCGAACGACGCGGCGACGAACCCCGCTGCCAAGGCGAGCGTGAACGCCCAAACGACCCCGCGCGAGAGCTTTCCCGCCGGAAGCTCGCGCCCCGCCGTGCGCGGGTTCTCCGCGTCGATCGCGTGGTCCGCGAGGCGGTTGAAGCCCATCGCGGCGTTCCGTGCGCAGAGCATCGCCACCACGACGAGCACGACCTGCCGCCAGGAGATGCCGTAGCGCGCCGCGGCGAGCGCGACTCCCGACAAGGCGAACGGGAGCGCGAAGACGCTGTGGGACAGCTTGACCATCCGCGCCCAGGTCGCGACGCTCACCGGGTCGTGGCCTCGAAGGTGGCCGTCTCCAGGGGCGCGATCGACTCCGACGACCAGGTCACCGCCTCGAGCGGGTCGTCGTTCGGGTCGGAAAGCGCGATCACGGCGAGTGCGGCGAGCTTTCCGGCCTCGATCGTCCCCAGGTCCTTCCCCAGGCCGAGCGCCCGCGCCCCGTTCAGGGTCGCGATCCTCAGCGCCGCGGCCGGCGCCAACCCCGGATGCTCCTGCCGGAGCGCCGCGATCTCGTTGAAGACGTCCACCTCGGGCGAGGACGCGAGCGAGTCGGTGCCGAGCGCCACCGTGATCCCCGACGCCAAGAGCTTCCCGACCGGCGCCTTCCCGACGCCCAGGCGCTGGTTGCTGCGCGGGCAGGTCACGACGGTCAGGCCTCGCGCCTGAAGGCGCGTGAGGTCCTGGTGGTCGAGGTGGACGCAGTGGACCGCGAGCGTCCGTGGGGTGAGAACGCCCAGGCGATCCAGGTACTCCACCGGCGTCAGCCCCGGCGCCTTCCAGGCCGGGTCCCAGGCGCCGCGCTCGATCAAGAAGTCCTTGAACGGACCCGTGCCGTCCCGCAGGAGCTGCAACTCCTCGTCGCTCTCCGCGACGTGGATCGAGAGCACCTCGCCGGACGCGGTCGCGCGTCCACCGAGCGCCTTGAGCAACGGCCCGGAGGTCGTGTGCGCGGCGTGGGGCGTCAGGACCGCCGTGAGCCGGCCGCGGGCGGCCGCGACGGTGGGATCCGACTCGATCGCGTCCAGGCGCGCGGCCGCCTGATCGAGGATCGACTCCGCGTCGGCGGCGCGGAACCCGTACAGCTCGTGGAAGAGGAGCCCGTGAAGCGGCGATCGGGCCAGCACGCGCCCCGCGACCGTCCCGTTCCCCACGTCGCCGACCGCGACCGTGCCGCGGGAGACCATCGTCTCCACGGCCGCGACGGCCGCGGACGTCACGGCCTCCTCGCTCGCCTCCCCCCTCCGCGCGACGAGATCCCGGAGCCACGCCATGAACGTGGTCGTCTGAGCCGCGGGATCGTGGAGGTGCGAAAGCTCCAGGTGGGTGTGCGCGTTGATCAGGCCGGGGACGATCGCTGCATCGCCCAGGTCGCGCACCTCGACGCCCGGGTGGGATCGCACCACGTCCTTGCGACGGCCCACCGTCGCGATCCTTCCCTCGTGGACCACCACCGCTCCGCTCTGGATCGGAGGCGACGCCACGGGAAGGAGATGTTTGGCCGCATAGACGATCATTCGTCGCGGGAATTATACTGACCGTCGCCGTGTCGGACTTTCCCCTGCTCACACCCCGCTTCGACCCCGAAAAAGGACCCCCCTGTCACGACTGCACGGCGAAATGCTGCAAGTACTTCGCCCTCGAGATCGACCGGCCGGTGGACCCCCGGGAGCACGACTACATCCGGTGGTACCTCCTCCACGAGCACGTCGCGGTCTGGGTCCAGGACGGAGCGTGGTTCCTCGAGGTCCGGACCCGCTGCCGCCACCTCCAGCCCGACAATCAGTGCGGGATCTACGAGACGCGCCCGCAGATCTGCCGCGACCACGGCTGGCCGGAGGCGGACGACATGCACCCGTGCGAGTACTTCAGCGAGGAGAAGTCGGGGTACGACCTCCACTTCGAGACCGCCGAGGAGTTCGACCTCTGGTCGAAGCCGGAGCTCGAGAAGCGCGAGAAGCGCCTCGCGAAGCGTCGTGCGGCCGCGCAGAGGAAGAAGGGCGTCCTCGTCGGCGCGATCCTGGCCGCGGCCCTCTTCCTACGCCCCGCGCACGCCGACACCGCCGTCGAGGTCTTCAAGAAGATGGGGATCAAGGTCGGCGACGTGATGAACTCGTCCGTCCTGACCGGCCGCATCCTGCCCGGCGACGAGAAGCAGACCGTCGCGGTCGTGACGTACCTGACCGGAAAGAAGGACGAGGCGAACGCGCTCGGCGTGCGTCTCGAGGCGTACCGCGGCCAGGGCGAGAACCTCACGCCGATCTACTCCCGCGACGTCGCGAAGGAGAACGGCGGCTACGTCGGGCGCGGCGAGATCGCGCTCCTCGACCTGGACGGCGACGGCATCAACGAGATCGGCGTCTACTACGACAACCTGAAGAGCGGGCTGATCTCGGAGCGCCGCCTCGACATCATCGTCCGCGAAGGCGACGGCTTCCGCGTCGCGTGGACCGGGCCCGTCGAGTACGACGCGACGCGCGCCGTGCGCGACGTCCCGCAGGAGCGCCGCGACCGCTTCCTGCGCAAGGTGGACCTCGCAAACACGCGCCGCACGAAGGGCGTGACGCTCTTCTTCACGAAGACGGTCGTCGCGGTGGCGGGGGAACGGCTGCCGCAGCCGCGCCAGGTGCAGGAAACCTTCGCGCTGAAGCGCGAGACGCCCTAGCGCACCGCCCGAGCGAGCGTTTCCGCTCGTTCCGCCTCGAGTCGAAGCCCTCGCACAGCGCTCTCGCGCGCCCGCTTCGCGACCGTGGAATACGGCTGTAACTCGAGAAGGCGTGTCGAGGCCGAAAGAAGCGCCGTCCAGCTCGAACGGTCCAAATAGCGCCCGCACCGGAGCACATCGGCAGCGGCGGTCCCATCCGGACTCGCAGCCAACGCCGCCATTTCCTTCTCAAAAGCCGCGGCCGCGTCGGCGTCGGCGGTAGACGAAACGCGGAACGGCACCCATTCCGACTGAGGAGTCCCATCCTCGGACTCGGCGCGCCAGAGGTACACCTTCGACGCGTCGAGGTCCGGGAACCCCTCGGGCGACCAGGGGCCGCTCCCCTCCAACGCCGCGCTGCGCCAGACGACTTCCTTGCCGACGGAAACCGCGATGCGGAAGGGTCGCGTTCCTCCGGTCGCGAAAAAGCGCGGACGACGATCGGCGACCGTCTCGTACCGGGGCGACAGCAAGTCCGCGCGTGCCTCGTTGGCCTCCGCGAACGCGCCGTCGTTCCCGCGCATCGCGGCGACGAGCACGCTGCCGGACGGATCGTTCAACACCCACAGTCCCGACTCGGAGGATTTCATCGCTCCCGAGGGCGCCTTGGTCGGCGCGGGAATCTCGAATTTCCCGCCGGCCGGAACGCGTTCGATGCCGCCGCCGGCCAGGTAGAGCATCGCGGCCCCGCCGGGACCCACGACCACGACGTCCCCCTTCATGAGTCTCATGCCGAGCTCCGCTGTGGGAGCGGAAGCGCCGGATCGCTGAACGCGGACGGGCGCTTTGACCGACACGAGGACACCCGCCGCGGGGGCGCTCGGTTCGGCGGAGGCGAGAGCGATCAAGAGGGCCAGGAGCTTCATGACGGAACTATACGCGCGAGCCCCGCACGAGCGTCGTCGGCATCTTGCCCGGTCGCGCCTTCGACGATCGCCTGCGAGTAGCTCTTGAGCGCTTCCTCTTTCTTGCCGAGCGCCTCCTGCGCGCGCCCGAGCGCCACGAGTGTGGCGGGCCGCTCGTTCGCGGGGACCGCACGGAGCGCGGCGACGAGCGCGCGCTCGGCCTCCTCCCTCCTCCCAGCCTCGAGGAGCGCGCGCCCCAGCGTGCGCGTGAGGATGGCTTGCTCCTTCGATGCCTCGGGACTTGGCCGCTGTGCCTCGATGAGACGGACCGCTTCGGCACTGCGTCCCAAAGCGATGTAGTTGAGCGCCAGCTCGTTGACCGCAAGCGGCGTCACTCCGGGGTCGGCCAGCTTCATCGCCTCCAACAGTTCAGGGACTGCGCTCGCGGCACCGGAGGACTTGGCGAGCACGGCGCCGAGGTTGTAACGCACCGCGGCGGCGTCGGGAAAATCGGTGGCGCACTCGCGGAGGATCGTGAGCGCCCAAGCCGGGTTCTCCTCGTCGGCCGCGAGCTGACCGAGGCTGGCGCATGCGGGGTAGTAGCCGGGATCGGCGGAGTGCGCGGCGACGAGCGCGGCGCGCGCGGCGTCGCGATCCGTCTCGACGACGGCCAGTCCCCGATCGGTGAGCGCCCGGGCCTGTCTCCGGTGCAAGCCGCGCCACCCCACCCACGCGAGAAGGAGCAGCGCAACGACCGCGACGCCGGCGATCGCCACCTTCCAGGTTCGCTTCCGTTCCGGAGAGCGCCGCAGGATCGCTTCGTCGAGCGCTCCGACGACGGCGCGCATGTCGGGGAAGCGCTGCGCGGGATCGCGGGCCAGACAACGCCGGACGATCCGATCGAGGTCCGCCGGAAGCTTGCGGGAGATCACCGGATCGAGGCGCGTTGCGACGATGCCCTGGAGGAGATCGTAGGGATGCTCGCTCGTGAGCATCTCGTGAAGGACGATGCCGAAGGAGAACTGATCGCCCCGCGCGGACCACGGGATGCCACCGAACAGCTCCGGCGGCATGTACGCGGGCGTCCCGACGATGACCTGGTCGTCGACGACCGTCGCGGTCAGCGTCGCATCGAGTGGCGTTCCTGGCGGCGGGCTCGGAAGCGTGACGGTCGCGGCGGCCTTCGTCTCCTTCGTCGCGATGCCGAAGTCTGCGACCTTCGCGAGTCCGTCCGCCGACAAGAGAAGGTTGCCCGGTTTGAAGTCGCGGTGAACGAGTCCGGCTTCATGGGCCGCGGCCAAGGCATCGGCGGCGGCCCTCGCGAGGCGAAGCGCGTCCGCTTCCGAAAGTGGTTCCCGCGCGAGCCGATCGGAAACAGAGCCACCCGGCATGAACTCCGCCGCGAGGAAGATTCCGGAAGGACCCTCGCCCACCTCGTGAACGACGAGGATCGCGGGATGCTGGAGCCCCGCGAGCACCGACGCCTCGTATCGGAGCGACTCAGCATCCGGCGTGATCGGACCCGGCCGAACCGTCTTCAGCGCGACGACGCGTCCCGGGATCTCGAGGTCCTCGGCGAGGTGGACGATCCCATAGCCGCCGCGCCCGAGCTCCTTCACGACGCGGAAGTGGGCGACGCGCGTTCCGGGAGTCAGTGTCTCGCGGGGAGCCTCGCCGTCCGACATGGTGCGAAGAGTCTAGACTGACCGCATGGACGACATCCCGGGCATGCGCCGCGACTACGTCGCCGGCGAGCTTTCCGAGGCGAGCGCCGGGGACGACCCGCTCGCGCTCTTCGAAACGTGGTTCGATGCGGCGCTCAAGGACGGGCTTGTCGAGCCGACGGCGGCGGCACTCGCGACGTGCGGCGCCGACGGCCAGCCGTCGTGCCGGATGGTGCTGCTCAAGGGCGCGGATCGGAGCGGGTTCGTGATCTTCACCAACGGTGAGAGCCGGAAGGGCCAAGAGATGACCGCGCATCCGCGTGCGGCGCTCACGCTCTGGTGGGACCGGCTCGAGCGGCAGGTGCGGATCGAGGGGAGCGTGGAGCGCGTTTCGGACACGGAGGCCGATGCGTATCACTCCTCGCGTCCGCGGCCGAGTCAGATCACGGCGTGGGCGTCGGCGCAGAGCAGCGTGATCCGCGACCGCGCGGAGCTCGACGCGCGATTCGCCGAGATCGTGAAGCGCTTCGAAGGGAAGAGCGTTCCGCGGCCGCCTCACTGGGGCGGGTTCAGGATCGTTCCTTCCACGATCGAGTTCTGGCAGGGACGACGGGACCGGCTGCACGACCGGATCGTGTTTCGGCGTGAGGGCGAGCGCTGGGTTCGGTCGCGCCTGTCGCCCTAGCGTTTCGCGTTGAAGATCGCTTTCGCCGCGGTCGTCAGCGCATCCACGCCGCCCAGGATCGTCGGCTTCGGCGGCGGCGCGAAGAGCGATGAGTGGATGCTCGGCAGCGGTGCTCCCGACTCCAGCGCCTTCGGATCGACGCCGCCCAGCCACATCACCAGCGTCGGGACGCCCGCCTTTTCGTAGAGGCAGAAGTCCTCGGCCGGCATGACCGGCTTCGCGACCACGACGCGATCGTCGCCGAGCGTCTTCCGCAGCGCCGGCTCGACGAGTGCGGCGAGCGCGGGGTCGCTGAACGTCCCCGGAAGGCTCATCGGGACCGCAACGGTCGGCGGCTTCGGCGCGCCGCCGCCCTCGCCCTCCGCGCGTGCGATCCGCTCGATTCCCGTCAACAGGCGATCGCGCACCGCCTGGCTCTGCGCGCGCACCGTGAGCTGGAGCTTCACGGAGTCGGGGATGATGTTCCACCTCGTGCCGCCGTGGATCGAGCCGACCGTGATGACGGCCGGGTCGAACGGATCGTTCTCGCGCGAGATCAGGGTCTGGAGGCCGAGGACGATCTTCGCGGCGATGACGATCGGGTCGATCGTCATGTGCGGTTGCGCGCCGTGCCCACCGCGGCCGAAGACCTCGATGTCCACGGAGTCGGAGCTCGCGAACATCGCGCCGGGCTTGATGCCGATCACGCCGGCAGGCAGCTTGTCGTTGTCGTGGAGCGCGACCGCGGCCGTGGGCTTCGGGAAGCGAGTGAACAGGCCGTCGTCGAGCATCGCTTTCGCGCCCTTCCCCACTTCCTCGGCGGGCTGTCCGACCAACATGAGCGTGCCCGACCAGCTCTTCTTGTCTTGAGCGAGCGCTCTTGCCGCTCCCATCCACGCGCTCATGTGCACGTCGTGCCCGCAGGCGTGCATGACGCCGGGGTTCTTGCTCGCGTAGGGGAGGCCGGTCTTCTCCTCCACCGGGAGCGCGTCCATCTCGGTGCGGATCATGACGACGGGGCCTTTCCCGTTCTCCAAGATCCCCACAATGCCGGTGCCGCCTACACCCTCGGTCACGGTGAAGCCGAGTGTCTTGAGCTGCTTGGCGAGCTTCGCCGCCGTCGCCGTCTCCTTCTCGGAGAGCTCGGGGTTCGCGTGCAGATCCTCGTAGAACGGCTGGAGGTCCGTCCACGGATCGGCGGCGAAGGCGGGTGTGGCGAGGAGGAGCGTAAGGGCCAGGGGATGTGCGCGCATCCGCGGATTACAGCACGACCCGAGGCGAAGTCGAGTCAGCTCTCGCGGGCTCCGCGAATCGTTCCCAATTTGGGAAGGGTTCGCGAACGTCCCGAAAAAGCGCGCGATGGACACGTTCTCTTGTCGTGGTTTTCTGCGATTCCCAATTTGGGAACGAGGCTACTCGTACCTACCGGCTCACGGGCCCGTCGCGCCCTTCTGCTGCACGGTGAGCTTGTCGCCCGAGAGGCTCATGCGCAATGCGATTCCTCGTTCTCGTGGAAATTCAACGGCGTAGGTGTCCGAGAGATAGGTCTTCCCGTTCTCTCCCTTCACCTTCGCCCTGACCTTGTGTTTCCCGGCCGGAGCCACGACGGGATCCCACGTCGTGGTCTTGAAGATCGCGAGCTTCGGTTTCGAGAATTCGTCGGTGAGGATCGGCACGCCGTCGACCGACACGACGAGCGTGCCCCGACGTATCCGGTGGACGAGAGAGATCGTCGCTTTGGTCGTCGGAACGGGGCTGGGCTTGGGCCTGGGGGTGGCTCTGGGAATGGTGTGGGTGTGGGTGTGGGTGTGGGTGCGGGTGTGGCCGCACGGACCGCTGCCCGCTCCGGTGCCTTGGCGACAGTCGCGGGAACGTTCTGCGGTTCTCCCGAGAACATCAGGAAGACAGCCGCAGCGAGCAGCGCAACGCCGACGATCCCCCACGAAAGAGCGCGATGCCGTCGTAGAGAATCAGGGGCGAGCGTCGGCGGAGGGGCAACGGCTCCCTGCCGTAGGCACGGGACCAACGCCTCGTGGAACGCTCTCCCACTCTCGAAACGCTCGCCCGCTTCCTTGGCCAGCATGCGGTCGAGGACGGGGTCGAGCGCGCGCGGCAAGTGTGGGTTGGCCATGCTGATCGGAACCGGCTGCGTATGGGCGATCGCGTACGCGATGGACACGGCATCCGTTCCGGCGAACGGTTTCCTTCCCGTCAGCATCTCGTAGCTCAGCACGCCCAACGAGAACAGATCGGCTCTGGGGTCGAGGAGCCTGCCGTTCACCTGCTCGGGCGACATGTAGGCGGGCGTGCCCAGCCTCGTCATGTCTTGCGTGAGAGACGACGACGCGACTTGCGTGATGCCGAAGTCGACGATCTTGGCCGCGCCTGCCTCATTGAAAAGGATGTTCGAGGGCTTGATGTCCCGATGGACGAGGCCTTGCGCATGTGCGGCATCGAGCCCCGACGCGATCTGTCCGATGATCTCGGCCGCCTTGTCGAGCCCGAGCTCGGCCTCGTTGATCAGATCCTCGAGACTGGGACCGGAGAGGTACTCCATGACGATGTACATCTCGCCGGTCGTGTCTTCCTCGCCGACATCGAAGACGCGGATGACGTTCGGATGGTCGATCCTGGCTGCGGCCTGGCTTTCTCGCCGAAATCGCTCGCGCGCGATCCTGATCTGCTCTTCGCTCAACCCCCCGCCCGCATGAAGGACCTTGACGGCCACCGTGCGATGGATGAGCGGGTCCTCGGCGCGGTAGACGATTCCCATCGCCCCCCGCCCGACGGGGTCCAAGAGCACGTAGCGCCCGATGCGCCGTTCGGCTGTCGACACCTCTTGAAATATGGGCCGACAGAAACGAAAGGCCCGAGGGCGCTAACAGCACGAGTCTCCGCAAGGTCCGCGAATCGTTCCCAATTTGGGAAGGATCTTCGGGCGCTCCGAAAAAGCGCGCGATGGACGCCTTCTCTTGTCGTTGTTTTCGGCGATTCCCCATTCGGGAACGATCGGCAGACCGCGCGAGAGAGGTACGTGCGGGGCTACTCGTACCTCAGCGCTTCGATCGGGTCGAGCTTCGCGGCTTTCCAGGCCGGCCAGAAGCCGAAGAAGATCCCGATGATCGCCGCGGTCGCGAAGGCGATCAGGATCGAGCTGGGATCGACCGAGACCGGCCAGCCGGCGAACTTCGCGACGGCCCGCGAGCCGCCGAGGCCGAGCAGGATGCCGATGCCGCCGCCGACAATCGAGAGCGTGATCGCCTCCAGCAGGAACTGCGCGAGCACGTGGTGCGCCTTGGCGCCGATCGCCATGCGGATGCCGATCTCGCGCGTACGCTCGGTCACCGACACGAGCATGATGTTCATGATCCCGATGCCGCCCACGACGAGCGACACGATCGCGATGCCGACGAGCAGGTAGCGCATCGTCTGCGTCGTCGCCGCTGCGGTCGCAGCGAACTCCTCCTGCGAGCGGATCGTGAAGTCGTCGTCCTGGCCGGGTCCCAAGCGGTGGCGCTGGCGGAGGAGCGCCGTGATCTCCTGGATGGCGGGCTGGATGGCGTCGGGTCCCTTCGCCGCGACCTGGACGATGTTGAGCCGGTTCGACCCCGAGATCCGCTTCATCACGGTCGTGTAGGGGACGACGATCTGGTCGTCCTGGTCGTTCCCCATCGTGCTGCCGCCCTTGCGCTCGAGAACGCCGAGCACGCGGAAGGGGACGTTCTTGATGCGGATGACCGCACCGATCGGGTCGGAGTCGGGGAAGAGGTTCCTCTGGACGGTGGCGCCGAGCACCGCGACTTTCGCGCTCGCCTTGACCTCGGCCTCGCTGAAGAACGTGCCGCGCGAGACGTTCCAGCTCCGGATGAACGGCCAGTCCACGTCGGCGCCGAAGATCTCCGTGCCCCAGTTCATCTCGCCGGCCACGACCTGTCCCGCGGTGCGCGCACCGGCGCTCGCGTAGGCGACCGAGGGGCACTCCGTCTTGATCGCGCGCGCGTCGTCCTCGGTGAGCGAAGAGACGCCCGCGGCGATGCGCGCTCCGCCCTGCGTGACCTGGCCGGGGAAGATCATGATGTAGTTGGCGCCGAGCGAGCTGATGTTCGACTGGATCGACTTGGTCGCGCCGTTCCCGATCCCGTTCACGACGATGACGCACGTGACGCCGATGACGATGCCGAGCATCGTCAGCGCCGAGCGCATCGTGTTCCGCAGGATCGAGCGCAGGCCCACCTTGACGATGTTCGCCGTGCGGACGAAGCCGATCCTCATGGGTGTGCTCCCGCAGCTTGCGGCGTGCGCGGCGCCGCGCGCACCTGCGCGACCTTCTCGTCGGCGACGATCTTCCCGTCGCGTAAGGCGACGTTGCGCTTGGCGAACCGCGCGATGTCGCTCTCGTGCGTGATCAGGAGGACCGTCTTCCCCTGGTCGTTGAGCTCCTGGAAGATCGACATCACGTCTTCCGAGGTCTTCGTGTCGAGGTTTCCCGTCGGCTCGTCGGCGAGGAGGATCGCGGGGTCGGTGATGAGCGCGCGGGCGATCGCCACGCGCTGCTGCTGACCGCCGGAAAGCTGCGACGGCGTGTGGTGCTCGCGCCCCGAAAGGCCGACGCGATCGAGCGCGCGGCGGGCGCGCTTGTCGCGCTCGCCCGAGAGAAGGCCTTCGTGCCCATACAGGAGCGGCAGCTCGACGTTCTCCAGGGCCGAGGTGCGCGCGAGGAGGTTGAACGACTGGAAGACGAAACCGATCTTCGCGTTGCGCACTTCGGCGCGGCTGTCCGAGTTCATCGCGGACACGTCGATGCCGTCCAGGACGTACCGGCCCGACGTCGGGCGGTCGAGGCAGCCGAGGAGGTTCATGAGCGTGGACTTGCCGGAGCCCGACGGCCCCATGATCGCGACGAACTCGCCCGCCGCGATCGACAGCGACACGCCGTCGAGCGCCCGCACCTCCACCTCGCCGAGCGTGTAGACCTTGACGACGTCCTTGATGTCGATCAAAAGCGTCGGCCGCCGCCGCCCGGACCGCGCCCGGGCGTCATCCCGGGAACGCCGGCGCCGGTCTGCTCGGCGCGCGCGGTCGCGATGCCGGTGATGACGCGGTCGCCGGCCTTGAGGTCGCCGGAGACGATCGCCGTGAAGCGGCCGTCGCTGATCCCGGTGCGCACCTGGGTCGCCTTCGGCTCCCCCGACGCGTCGAGCACGTAAACGGTCTGTCCGCGCTTCGTGGGCGAGCCGCCGGCCGCTTGCCCGAGAGCTTCGGCCGCCTTCGAGAAGCCGCTCCCGCCTTGCTGCCGGCCTTGCTTCGACGCCCCGGCGTTCCCGCCGCTCCCCGCGGTTGTCGCGGTCTCGATCGGCCGGAACCTGAGCGCGGCGTTCGGCACGCGGAGCACGTCGGAAACGCGCGCGACCTCGATCGTCACGTCCGCGGTCATCTTTGGCTTGAGCTTCGCGTCTGGATTCGGGACGTCGATCATGACGGGGTAGGTGATGACGTTCTGGTTCTGCGTCGCGTTCAGCCTGATCTGCGAGATCTGCCCGGAGAACGGCTCGTCGGCGTAGGCGTCCACCGTGAACCGCGCCGTCTGCCCGACCGACACGCGCGAGATGTCCGACTGGTCCACGTCCGCCTGGACCTGCATCTTGGTGAGGTCCTCGGCGATCGTGAACAGCGTCGGCGCCTGGAACGACGCGGCGACGGTCTGCCCGACGTCGTACTGGCGGGCGACGACGATCCCGTCGATCGGCGAGAAGATCTTCGTGTACGACAGGTTCGTCTTCGCCTGCTTGAGCGAGGCCTCGGACTGCGCCGCCTGCGCGACCGCCGCGTCGTACGCCGCCTTCGAGGTGTCGTAGTCGGCCTGCGGGGTGAGCTGCTCCTGCACGAGGCGCTGCGTGCGTTGGAACTGGATCTCGGCGTTGCGCACCTGCACCTGCGCGCCGAGCAAGTCGGCCTGCCGCTGCTCCACCTGTTGCTGGAACGGCGTCGGGTCGAGCTCCGCGAGGAGCTGCCCCTTCTTCACCGGGGAGTTCCAGTCGGCGTAGAGCTTGGCGACGATCCCCGACACCTGGCTTCCGACCTGGACGGTCGTCACCGCGGAGATCGTTCCGGTCGCCGCGACCGTCTCGGCGACCGACCCGACCTCGGCGGCCTCCGTCCGGTACTTCGGCTCGGACTTGCCGTTCTCGCGCTTCATGTAGATGCCGATCGAAGCGGCGACGGCGGCGATGACGATGATTATGAGGAGGACGCGGCGACCCTTCATGCCACGTCAGGATATCCTTTGCGCCGATGGACGGCACGTCGCTCCTGGTCGGCCTGGCGCTGGGCGCGCTCCTCGGCGGGCTCGCCGCGGCGCTCGCGGCGTCACGGGCCAGCGCGCGGTTGCGCGAGGAGCTGGCGCGCGCGCAGGCGGACGGGGAGGCGCGCCAGGTGACCGAGCAACGCCTCGCCGAAACGTTTTCACACTTGTCACGCCAGGCGCTCGACTCCAACCGCACGACGTTCTTCGACCAGGTGCAGCCGATCGCCTCGAAGCTCAAGGACTTCGAGGACAAGCTGGCCGCGCTCCAGACCGCGCGCGCGGCCGCCGACGCCGAGATCCGCCAACAGGCCGAAGGGCTGCGCCTCGAGACGGCCGGACTGACCCAAGCGCTTCGGGGGCCGATCTCGCGCGGACGCTGGGGGGAGATCCACCTCAAGCGCGTCGTCGAGCTGTCCGGCATGGTCCCGCACTGCGACTTCCTGGAGCAAGCGACGCTCTTCGGCGACGTCGGCTCTCAGCGGCCCGACATGATCGTGTACCTCCCGGGCGGAAAGCGTCTCGTCGTGGACGCGAAGCTCCCCTTGCGCGCGTTCCTCGAGGCCCAGGAGGCGGTGAACGACGCCGAGCGCGAGCGACGCCTGACCGAGCACGCGAAGCTCGTGCGCGATCACGTCACGAGCCTCTCGCGGAAGGCGTACACCAACCAGCTCGAGGTCACGCCGGAGTTCGTCGTGATGTTCATTCCCGGGGAGTCGTTCTTCTCCCCCGCCGTTTCGAGGGACCCGGAGCTGCTGGAGTACGGATTCGGGCGCGGCGTGATCCTCGCGAGCCCCACGAACCTCGTCGCGCTGCTCAAGACGATCCACTACGCCTGGCAGCAGGAGAAGGTCGCGGAGAACGCCGAGCGGATCCGCGACCTCGGGATCGAGCTCCACGAGCGCCTCGCGACGATGACCGGGTACTTCCGCGACCTCGGCGCGTCGCTCG
>Ga0111538_10009138_pt1 | contig 13249 bp, 9 predicted proteins | sample SoiMethybrSBSTD1_FD_79669 | JGI IMG/M metagenome (GOLD analysis project Ga0111538, IMG submission 79669) | Bulk soil microbial communities from a Populus tree surrounding site in Tennessee, USA - Soil MetaG P. TD hybrid SBSTD1 (version 2)... | ecosystem: Environmental > Terrestrial > Soil > Tree...
TCCTTGACTGGCGCGAGACGCTTTCGAACTTCCTGAAGAAACGTGGGACCAAGCTGGGTTAGCGCTTCATCAAGGGAGAGCTGAGACATGAAGCCTCCATGGGTGCGAATGGGCAGATTTGCAGATTCTAAGTGTGCTTTTGCCCGGGACCAATCGAAAACAAAGAATAGGGAGTCATTGGAAGACTATCTGTACATAGTGGATATGATTTCTAGACCGACGCCTTCAGGGAGTGAACTCAGCGATGGAATTTAAGGAATTCTGGGCAGCTTCAGCTCTGGCGTCGCGCCACGAGATTTGAGCAGACCGGACTTTGGAATAACATTCCTCGCCAATGAAGCCGTTTCCCAGGTTCTATCGTCTCCCGGCCGTACGCTTCCCGTGGTCTTCGCTGATCACTTCCCTGATCTTGCTGGCCGCCTCCACGTCATGCAGTCCGCGGCCTGAAGAGTCGCGCAGGGAGCCCTTTGGAGTGTTCCTGGGCCTGGAGACTGAGAAACTCTGGCTTGAGGTTGAGGCCAGATACGGGCGACCCGTGAGGACCGAGCGCCCACCAGAACTCGAGGCCAACGCAGAGGCCGTGGTGACGGACAATGGCACGCCGGTCATTCGCATCCGAGAATCCGTAGAGCCTACTGAGGGGAGGATTGCGCATGAGTTACTCCATTTGCAGATGGTGAGCGAAGGTTTTGCGTACTCTATCGAACCACGTTTCAGGTCGGGGAGTGTCACAGCGGAGAACCTGGCCCTATTCCGCCGGACTGCGGAGGTCGTTCACAACGGCGTTCTTCACTGGATGTTCTACCCGAAACTCCGGTCAATGGGTATGAACCCCTCTGAAGAATTCGGCGGACAACTGGCGGAGACTTTCTTCACCGGAGCCGCCGCAGGCGACGCGATGACGGAGCAGGACCTGGCATTGAATTTCTTCAAGGCATCGATCGAGACCGACGATCCCGAGATCCCCGAGCGACTTGCGGCGCACTACCTGGCAAGTGGCTGGCAAGTGCCGCTCGACACCGGCCGCGCCATGGCCGAGTCCGTCACCAACAGCAGACCCGACTCACCCGAGCGCGAAGTGGATGTGTTTCTCGCCTGTATGAACCGGTTGTTCAAGGAGAATGTGGCTTTATCGGTCCTTGGACAAACAACCCAGCCGCGCGGCGCCGTCCAGGTCTTCACTGTGACAGTTTCGATCGGAGTGAAAAGATAGCCTCGGTTCAGACAGGAAAGGCAAGCCTGACAGGAACCTGAACGATCCTCGCGAGGAGTCCCTGCGTTCAAAACACGACGCTATACTCTGCGTTGAAGAGTACTTGACAATGATGCCAACGCCCTCCATATTCCGTGTAGTTCTGAGAATAAAACGCTTAGGAGAGGTCTTGCGAACACCGGCTTGTTCACCGCTGCGCGCTCCTGATTATGAAAGGGTCGACACTGGCTACGGAGCTTGAACGGCAGTACGGTGAATTAAGGCGAAATAAGTGGCTTCGCTACTTCGCCGTTTTTTGCCGCATCGCGCTGGCCCTTGGGTTTATTCCATCTGGCATAGTGAAGGTGACGGGAGAACGGTTTACCGGGCTGCCGTCCAACCATCCTCTGGGCCATTATTTCGATGCGTTATATCTGACTGGTTCCTACTACACGTTCATAGGCATCGGCCAGCTGGTTACAGCGGTTCTGTTGCTTATTCCAAGAACAGCGCTTCTGGGAGCGATCTTCTATTTTCCGATCATCCTGAACATTTGTGTCTTGGCCTACTCTGTCCGGTTTGAAGGAACGCGAATTACTACACTCATGCTATTGGCGAACATGTTCCTGCTGGCTTGGGATTATCCGCGATTGAAGTCCATCCTGCCGTTTAGCCGCCACGGAGATCCTCGCGTCGTCGAGAGCAGGAAGTTCCCGGTTTTGTTTTTTGCGTTTGTTTTCGCGACGGCCCTTTTAGTAATTGTCCTCAATATATTTGTGTTCGACATTCGGCCCGGCAATTCTGAAATTGAATGTACAAACGTGTGCAAGAACAGTGGCAGCCCGTACGCCTGCCAGCATTTCTGTGACTGTATCTACAAGCAGGGCAATCCACTGAATGTCTGCCTGACCGAATACCATGGAGAAAAAGACAAAAATGCGGACCCTGAGGGCAAGCGCCAACCTCGTTGAAGTAATTCGTGAAGCTGGGAGAGGCCGCCCTTTGCACTCCTACTGGCGGCCCCAAACCAAGTAAGGTCCGCCGTTATCGGGAAAGCCCACCCAGTACTACAGGATCCCTGGTCTCGCGAACGATCTCCTGGAAAGTTGGCCGACGTCCGGTTTTGATCTGGCTAATGAACTCACTCATGGGTGCGACGGTGCTGACATTGCTCATTCCCGGCATCCACCACGACAAGCCTCGCGCCGGGTTGCCCAGGATATGGCGGATAAACATGCTGGAAGAGTCCACGGGAAGCGTGGTGACGTTGGCGTAGAACGCCTGTTTCTGCGCGTCGTTGAGATAGGTTTCGACATTGGAGATGTAAAACACCGCCACTGTTGCTTTGTGCTCGGTAAGGTAGCGGCCTACATTGCGGATCACGGCCGGACCGGCGAAATCACCCACTAACGGAACGATCAGGTTCTTCTTCTGCATTTCACGCACGTACAGGTAGTTTTCTTCAGTTGCCAGGAAGGACGAGTTGCGGCCTGTAATATCGGTGGTGTTCATCATCCGGGAGTAGGTCGCCTCTGGGGGAGGCCCGCCCGCGGGAGATGGGCTCGCAAACGCGTAGTTGATGCCCGGGCCTCCACGAGAAAAAACCTCATACACCTTCTCGATGTTGCCGAAGTCCTCGCTGCTGAGTTGATAACCATGCCTGGTCATGTACGCTTTGATTGCGAGCAGGTTCTTTGCCAGGAGATTGGAATCCACTTTGGCGTTCTCGTAGGTGGCAAACAGCGCTGCCGGAGTTGTTTTCGTGTCGAGGCCCGCGGGCCGCACACGTGAGAACAGATTACTCACGAAGTCTGCGCGGTTGGGAGACATCTCGAAGAGCGCTTTGTACATTAGCAGCTCCAGCATGTTCTGCCGCCGGATGTCGATGACGAACGCGAGCTTCGACTGCAACACCGCCGCGTACGTAAAATTCTGTTCGGGACCAACGCCGATATAAACACCCCCGGGCTTCGTGGTCGCCTTGAGTGCCGGAACGACGTCCTGATATTGAAGCTCGTTCGAGACGAAGTTTTCGTAGGGATACGTGCCTCCCGGCTCGGAGAGGTCCACGATCATCCGCCAGAAATCCTTGTCGCTGATTTCGGAGGGCAACACTGTGGTCTGGACAACCATTGCTCCCACTAACATCGGGAGAAGGCTTGTAACTGCGACAACGATCGCGGCTGCAAACAGTGATCTGCGAAAAGTCATAGAACCTCCAAAGGCGGAGCAGCTTTGATGTGATGGACGCGATGGAGCGAGAGTATAGCGCTGTGTAACCCGAAAACGAACGGCAAGGAGACAGGAACAGTCAGCAGTCAATGGTCAGCCGAACATCGTCGTTTTGATTCGGCACGTGGACCTATCACCGGCAAAGTCCGCCAGACGCTGATCAAAAGGATCTCAACGTAGCGGCACGCGCTGCTTCAGTTCTTCAAACCAATTCAGGACCACTTGGATTTGAGGTGTTCCGGAGGAAGGCGTGGCGCCGGAATCGGCATCGGCAACGCCGATGAGCTTTTTGTCATCGCGCGAAATGTCCCAAACTCTGGGGTCCGTCATGGGATTCCTACTGAGAAGTCCCGAGGTTCCGCCCGGAAGCCGAGTAGGCTCCTCGAGGGCAAATGGCCGCGTTGTGATGCTGACGACCGCGATTTGTCCGGCGCTCGGATTGTAAAAAAGCTGTCGCCCGTCCCGGGACCAAAAGGGATGCCCCCCGGCGACAACGGGATACCTGGTGCCCGTGGCCGGGAACGGCTGAACGAAAATCTGACCGGGATTCGCCTCCGTCGACTGATACGCCAGCCATTGACCATCGGGAGAAAACGCGGACCTGCCGACTATCGCCCCCGCTTTCTCCGCGAAGACCTTGGCTTTATTGTCGTCAATGGAATAGACCCAGAGTGCGGATTCAGCTCCCTTAACGGCGGTGTATGAAAGATTTTTGCCGTCCCGAGACCAGGAATCCGGAATATGAACAATCCCTTGTTCGGCTTTGGTCAGGCGTTTCGCAGTTCCTGTGCCATCGGCCATTTGCCAGAAGATGCCGAAATCGCCCTCACGATCCGATTGAAATGCGACGCGCTCCCCGTCCCCGGACCAGACAGGATAGCGATTGGCGCCTCCCAACGTGAGCTGTCTTGGCGTGGTGGCGCCGGAAAGGTCGACGATCCAGACGTTGGTCTCCTTGCTGTCGTCTGTCGAAACTGCAACCCACTTGCCGTCTGGGGAGACTCTCGGGAAGGCATACGCTTTCCCTGGCAGCTTCAACCGTTCAAGCCCGCCGCCCCTGCTGTCCAGCGTTGCCAGGGTTCGCTGCGCTGACGCTGCAGCGGAGATCGAGCCCGGGACGTAGATCAAGGATCCCGTGCTCGAGAAACTGAAATGCGCCGAGCCCGTGGTACCGAAGGATCGACGGACGCCCTCGACGACCGGAACCTGGCCACCAGTTACCGTTAGCCGGCCCAGATCGAATGGGACCGCAAACAGGGATCCTCCAACCGCATAGACAATGTGGCCCGTGGCAACATAGCGAGCGTCGGCCCCGCCATCAATGAGGACCTTTCGCGCGCTGCCCGGCTTGAGTGGTTGCACAAAAATCTTCGCCGCGTCCCATTGATCCCGAGCACCACCTTTTGCAATCGTGTATAGCAACACTTCTCCGCCGGGCAACACCTGTGGGCCGTGCGCGGATTCATCATTTTCAGGACGCACCAGGAGCTCGGGTGTGCCGCCGTTCTGCGAGACTTTCATGATGCCCTTGGGTCCCTGGCCAAATACGATTCCGTCTTCACCCCAGCTCACACCAAATGGGCTGTCGGCGGCACACAGCGTCACGGAGGACCCACCGGTCAGCGCAATCTTCTTAAGCGTCTGATCCGACACCGCCCAGAAAACGAGGTACCGTCCATCCGGTGAAAAAACCGGGTTCAGCACCCCCTGCCACGTCTCGGTTCCTGGAATAGGCCGGGCCTCCAACTCTGCCATGGCCCGATGGTACAAACGGCTATTGGCGACGTAGACCATCTGGGCGCCGTCCGGCGAGATCGCGACCACCATGCGACCGGAGTTTGTGAATTGCTGGCCTTCCGCCAGCGTTATTTGAAAGCGCGTGACCAACAGCGACGGCCCGGGCCGTAACTTCCAGACCGCCGCGCCGGCGAGGGCGCTTCCAACAAGTAACGCCAGGACAACGGGAACGGCCCGCTTCCACAAGGGGCGCTTGACAGATTCCATTACCTGACGCGCCGCACTCACCGGTTCATGGAGTGCAAGGAGCGCCTGCTCGATATCGAGCCGGACATCGGTGGCGTCGCTCCGACGGTTCTTCGCATTCTTTTCCAGGTACAGGCGCAAAAGATTGCGGACTCCGGACGGTAAGCCGTCCGGGAGCTGCTTCCAGTCAGGCTCCATCCTCAAGACCGCCCCGAGAATATCCGTGACGTCTTCGCCGTCGAATGCGCGCTTCCCGCTCAGCATTTCGAATAGAACGCATCCAAACGCGAAGATGTCCGTCCGCCGGTCGACGCCCCGTCCCTTCGCCTGTTCCGGAGACATGTAGGCTGCCGTCCCCAGAATGACTCCCGCGTTCGTGGCCGTCAGGCTCGCCAGGGTTGGAGAATTGGAAAAGTCTGCGTTCGCTGCGTTGCCGTCGTAGGCCTTGGCCAAGCCGAAATCGAGCACTTTAACCTTCCCGTCACTCGTCAGCATCACGTTCCCAGGCTTCAGGTCCCGATGGATGACGCCCTTCTCATGCGCGGCCTCCAGCGCTTCTGCAATCTGTTTCGCGATCGTCAGGGCTTCATCGAGCGGGATAGGACCTCGCGCGATTCGCGACTGCAGCGTCTCGCCATCCACCAACTCCAGGACGATGCAACATGTCTCGCCGGCGTCCTCGATACCGTAGATATGCGCAATGTAGGGATGATTCAGCGACGCCAGCACCTGCGCTTCGCGGCGAAAGCGCGACAGGCGTTCCGGATCCGAAGCGAATGCGGCAGGCAGAATCTTGATCGCCACATTGCGGCCAAGCTTGGAGTCGGTGGCCTGGTACACGTCTCCCATGCCCCCGGAACCGAGGTGCGAGGTGATTTCATAATGTGCGAGCTTTGTTCCGATCATCGTGCGCGCGGGGATACTATCAGAATCCGCACAAGTCTTCTGGCTTTGAGGCACGTACGGACATGAATCAGAAAATCCAGATTATTCGCGCGGGCCCGGGCCACTCGTCACTTCTTCCGGAGTGTCTTGCCCTCGTGGATCGTACCCAGGGGAAAGGGATCATTACCCTCGACTATCTTGAACGCTGCGCGTCTGAGAGCGACAAGCTGCTTCTTCTGGCGTTGCTCGATGGCAGTCTCGCCGGAGTGGCCGCAGCGCGGGTCGTGCCGCAGGATGGTTTTGACTATTACCTCCCCTTCGGACGGGAGGCTGTTCTTGATCTATTCCAACACTATCGTGTGGGACTCATGAGTCTCGCTTCGGTGGTGGAGCCTCTCCAGGGACAAGGGATTGGACAGGAACTCACTCGTCATCGAATCCAATGGATGAACGATGCCGGGTGCACGGCCCAGATTGCCGTTTCCTGGAGAAGCGGGCTGACTCATACCTCGGACCGAGTGTTTACGAAGCTCGGTTTCAAGTGCCTGTCGCAGGTCGAGGGTTTCTACAGAGAGGACAGCACCCAACGAGGATGGATCTGTCCTGTCTGCGGATCTCCGCCCTGCCGCTGCTCAGCCAGCTTCTATATCCGATACACCAAATCTTGAGCGCGGACGACCGCGCACGATCCTCGAAATTGTCATCCCCAGGACATTTTGCTATAAGCTCTGCGAGCCGCGATCGCACGTCCCTACTTTTGATTTTCAACAGGAGCCTATTGTGAAACGTCTCGGCGTCGTTTGTGTTGTCTGGCTGTTGGCCGTTACGGCTGCGCACGCTCAAAACACCAACCTCTATTGGGGAGATACGCATCTGCACACGTCCAATTCCACGGACGCCTACTCTACGGGAAATTTTGTCGCGGATCCCGACACGGCGTTTCGCTTCGCGAAAGGGCTACCCGTCATTCACCCGTCGTTGAAGACTCGCGTTCGCATCGTGCGTCCTCTCGACTTTCTCGTTGTGTCGGATCACGCCGAGCAATTGGGCGCTCAGTCTGAGACATTAAAAGGGAACCCGCTGATTCTTGGCACAACCTGGGGAAAAGCCCTCAAGGCTGCACTCGATCAGAACCCGGCTACGGGACTGAGGGGGATGAGCGCCGGCGATCGTCAGGCGATGAATCAAGACATGGCAACGCCGGCGTTTCGAGAAAACATCTGGGGACGACAGGTCGATGCCGCCGAGCGTCACAACCAGCCGGGGAAGTTCACGACGTTTGTCGGTTGGGAGTGGACCGTTCATCCGGGAGGCAAGAACCTGCACCGTGTCGTGGTCAGTTCTGCCGACGGCGTGACCGCAAAGAAGTTCCTTCCGTTCAACGCAAACGATAGCCAGAGGCCCGAGGACCTGTGGCAATGGCTGGACAAAACGAAACAGCAGACTGGAGCCGACTTCATCGCCATTCCGCACAATCCGAATCTCTCGGGTGGTCTCATGTTTGACATGGTGGACAGCAACGGTCGCACCATTACGGCGGAATACGCGAGGACACGAATTCGCTGGGAGCCGGTCGTGGAAATGACGCAGGTGAAGGGAACGTCTGAAGTCCATCCCGAGTTGTCCCCGAACGACGAATTCGCCGAGTTCGAAATCCGTCGCAAACTGCTGGCCGGCGCGCCGACGCCCTCGAACAAAGCCGACTATGCGCGTTCAGCGTTGATGCGTGGACTCGAGATTGAACAGCAAACCGGCGTCAATCCCTACAAGTTCGGCATGATCGGGGCTTCGGACTCTCACACGGGACTGTCTTCCGTGGAAGAGTCGGATTTCCTTGGCAAGTTGGCCTCAGACTCGTTACCCCAAAACCGATATCGCCCTCCGACGCCCGTCATCTTTCCTGCCTGGGAAATGTCGGCCGGAGGGATTGCCGGAGTATGGGCCACAGCCAATACTCGCGACGCGATCATGGCGGCTTTCAAACGGAAGGAAGTCTATGCGACAACCGGGCCTCGGATTTCGCTGCGCGTTTTTGGCGGATTCTCCTTTGTGGCAAGCGACTCCACGGCGCGAGATCTCGCGACAGTCGGGTACAGCAAGGGCATACCCATGGGTGGCGACTTATCCAACGCACCACGGGGAAAGGCTCCATCATTTCTCATTCACGCTGTGAAGGACCCGATCAGCGCCAATCTTGATCGCGTGCAGATCGTCAAGGGTTGGCTCGACACCGCGGGTCAGACGCACGAGCGTGTCTACGACGTCGTCTGGGCAGGACAACGCAGGCCGGACGCGAATGGGAAGCTGCCACCGATCGGAAGTACCGTCGACATCAAGGTGCCGAGCTACGCCAATACGATCGGCTCTGCGCAGCTGGCGTCGGTATGGACAGACCCCGATTTCAATGCGACTCAGCGCGCCTTCTACTATGTCCGCGTCCTGGAGATTCCGACACCCAGGCACTCGGCCTTTGATGCTGTCGCTCTCGGAATCGACGTGAGCGAAACCAAACAGCCTGCAACGATCCAGGAAAGGGCCTACTCTTCGCCAATCTGGTATACGCCGCAGCCGGCGCGATGAAGCTAACTCGAATTCTTCGCGAACCGCTGGTGCATTTCCTCGCCGCGGGCGGTTTGCTTTTTCTGATCTTCCGTTTCACGCATCCAGCGGAAACGGATTTGCCTTCGGACAAAACCATCACTGTCGATCGCGAGGGACTGCTGACCTTTCTCCAGTACCGTTCGAAGGCCTTTCAGCCGGAGTACTTCGCGAAAGAACTGGACGCGATGAGTGCCGAGGAGCGGAAGAGCCTGATCAACCAATATGTCGAAGAGGAGATGCTCTACCGCGAAGCGAAAGCGCTTCAGCTCGAGCAGGGCGATTACGTCATCCGGCAACGGCTGGTGCAGAAGATGCGCTACCTGATCGACGATCTGACGGAAGGCGGCAATTCCCCGAACGACGCCACGTTGGTTCAGTATCTGCAGGAGAACAAGGAAATCTACACCGTCGAACCGTCCGTGACGTTCACCCACGTTTTTCTGGATTCGTCGCTCCACGGCGACGGCGGCGCGAAAAAGAAGGCCGAACAACTTCTCGTCCAACTCAACTCCAGCGGCGTCGGTTTTAATGACGCACCGCGTTTCGGCGATCGATTTCCATTTCTCCAGAATTATGTCGAGCGAACATTCGATTATGTCGGCAGTCACTTTGGGGAAATGTTCGTAACTGAGCTCCAGAACATGGCTCCATCGGAAAAGCGCTGGAGTGGGCCTCTGCAGTCGACGCATGGATACCATCTGGTGCTGCTGACATCTCGAACCAACGCCCGTCTGCCGCAACTTGCCGAAATTCGAGAGCAACTCCAGGAAGACTGGAAGCGTGATCGAGCTGAAGCCGCACGTTCCCTGTCCTTGAATCGGCTTTCGCGCGAATACACGATTCGGCACGAAGAGCTTGGTCCGGAGAAACCGAAGTGATCCGTCGTGTTCTCGTGGCATGCATTGCCTGGGGGGCATTGTCTCAACCTCTCGCGGCCCACGACGCGCGGCCGCTCTCGATCATGATCGTGGAGCAGCAGGAACGGACTTATCGGGTCGATCTGCGCGTTCCGCCTTCTGTCGAGACCGACAACTGGCCCGAAGTGTCGTTCATGTCCGGATGCGCGGTGCACTCCGGCGGAATCCGGCAAGCCGTGGACGCTGCCGCAGAGACCCTGTTGGTCGCCTGCGGGTCTTCTCTCGAAGGGCAGCGGCTCGGGATCCATTACAAGTTGTTCAACCCATCCATCTCCACACTCCTGAGGTTCAGTCCAACCAACGGCGATACACGCACCACGGTACTGCCACCGGACCAGACGGAGTGGGTGGTCCCGGCCGCCGCGAACTGGAAGACGGTCGCTCGTGATTATCTGGTCCTCGGTTTCGAACATATCTGGGGAGGCATCGATCATTTGCTTTTCGTTGCGGGGCTTCTATTACTGGCGAAAACGCCTCGACGCATTGCCATTGCCGTGACGGGTTTCACGCTGGCTCACTCGATCACGCTCTCCTTGTCCGCGTTAGGGCTCGTACGACTTCCAGTGGCGCCGATCGAAGCGGGGATTGCGCTGTCCATTTTGTTTCTGGCCCGCGAAGTAGCGATTCCGAATTCGGAAAGCCTTGCAAGACGCTACCCGCTGGCGATTTCGTCATCGTTCGGCCTGCTCCACGGCTTTGGCTTCGCTGCGGCGCTGAGTGAGGTAGGGTTGCCACGCGAGGAGATTGCCACCGCTCTCCTCTTTTTCAATGCCGGTGTGGAGTTGGGGCAACTGGCTTTCATCGGAGTATTGGCGCTTGTGATCGCAGCGCTTTTTGCATCTCTTCGACGGACCACCCTTCGATTCCCCGTGTACTCGCTGGGCGAGCGTCTTGGCGCTTATGTTCTCGGAATTCCTGCCGCATTCTGGTTCTTGCAAAGACTGCAGATGATGTGATCCGGCAGTGGTCTCTGCGGAAAAACGCTCAGGAAAGAGCGACACATGCCTTAAGAGTTTTTCCGCAACCTGCTAAGGGCACCAACATATTCGGCTGACCGAAGGTTTCACAGCCGGCCATCCGACCAGCTGCCAGGGACATAGCGACAGCGCACAACAGACAGCGGACATCTCACATTGAAAAGGCAGTCTTCCAAATGTCGGATGTGAAATGTCTGCTGTACGCTGTCGCTATGTTTCTGTTCCGCTACTTCAAACCAGACCCCAACCGGAATTCCCCAAGGGCGGGTGGGGTGATCGGCTGCTCGTTGGGGCGTTGAAGTTGCGGAATCCAATCGTAGGGGATTCGGTAGCCGCGGTAGACCGCGTTCTGTGTGCCGTTAAACAGGGGATACATATATTCCCAGACGATCGCGTTTTCTCTGGTCACTTCGAACAACCGGCCCCCGGCGCCGGCGGTGATGAGCGTGTTGCCGTTCGGCAATCTCTGGGCGCTGCTGATGTTCGTGCTGAAAAACCTGGCGTCCGAATAAGACCAGACCAGCGCAAGCGTCACAGGATTGATCTCGAGCACGCGAGATCCTGCACGTGCAAATGCCCCCACGCCGTCGGGCGCGATCGGACTGGCGAATCCATAGCCGCTGGAGCCGCCGTTGTCGAATACGAGCAGATTCCCCGCGCCCGGCAACCCCTTCGGGATGATGTGGGCATGGTGCTGGCCGATAATCTGCCGAATCGCGCGCAGCTCCCTGGATTTACTGAAGTCCGGACCGAGCTGCCAGACGATTTTGCCGTCGCGACCGATAATCGCCATCAGGCTGGCCTGGCGGCTGCTGATGATGACGTTATTGGGGGAGAACCGCGTATCGCCTTCGTCAAACCAGTGGTTCGGTCCGACATACGTTGCCGAATTAACGTGCAGCCAGTCGAAGCTGTTTCGTCCGGCATTGAAGTCAGGCGCGGACTTGATGACTCTTCGTGCGTCGTCGGCAAAGCCGAATTCATCGATATGGTCGCCCGCGACCCAGTCCCAGAGAACCTCACCGCTCGGGGAGACCTCGATGATGCGGTCGTCTTCAAGCGGCTTGTCGGAAACCTTCGGCTGAGTGCGGCTGGAGTGCGTCAGAATCAGCGTCCTGCTGCCTTGAATCGCGGGTGTTGCCGCCGGTGAATAGTAGCCGGCCGGGAAGTCCTCCCGCTGCCAGTCATGATGCTGGCGGGCTGACCAAACCATGTTGCCGCCCACAGTGATTTGTTCGCTGCGCCCGAAGCGCCAGAGGACATTGCCCTCAAAGTCGCGTTGTACGAGTTCGAGAGATTCCTGATGTGGAGCACGCGTTCCATTCGCAGCGATAACGCTGCCTCCCGGCAATACACGCGCCGGGCCGCCGGCAGAATTCACGAAGCCGTCCCACCGCTTCACGACGTTGCCGTTCATGTCGATCACCAGTACGGCCTGGGTGCCCAGCGGCGATAGCACCGTGTAGCCGCTCCAGGTGCGGTCCGGGCGGTAGATTGTGGCGCCGGTCGGGTAGACGGATTGCGCGGCCCAGGTCATCGTGAGCGCCTGCAGTAGAACGGCGGCGGTAAATGCAGATACAAGTCGGCGCATAGCGAACTCCTTGCCGGATGGCTCAGTGTGGAAAATCCGGAGTATTTGTACTGCGGAAGGATACGCAGTTCAAGCGGCATTCTCGCGCGTGGTTCGGCAGCGTGCGAGCCGCGGGGCTTTGCACACCTTGATGCAAAGCCGAGCGGCGCACGATCGGGTCTACTTTTTCGTCACTCGGAGGTCGATGCGCCGGTTACGTTGACGTCCTTCCTCAGTAGAGTTATCGGCAACGGGATGATCCTTGCCATAGCCCTCGGAGGTAAGGCGTGATTTGTCGATGCCGAGGGCGACGAGTTTGTTCATCGTGGTCGAGGCGCGATCGGCGGAGAGTATCAGGTTGTGAGCTTCGTCGCCGACGTTGTCGGTGTAGCCGCCGATCTTGACATGAACTGCAGGATAGGCCTTGAGGATCTCGGCGATATTGCCCAACTGCTCGTTGGAAGACGGTCCGAGCGTTGCAGAATCGGTATCGAACTCAAGCCGGTCGAAGGTGAACCATGTTTGATTGTCTACTGGCCTCGCGGGGTCTTCGATGAACGCAATCAGTTTGCTCTCGATGCCCTGAGAGGGAACGTTAAGGATCACGGCATTCTTGAGCGTCCGGTTCACGAATGCACCCAGCGCAGCCGCCGGCGCCTTGATTGTGGGCACTGTCACACGGGGAGCAGGTACAGGCTGGCGACTCACCAGGTAGCCGAGCAAACCCAGCAGCAGGACAATCGCCAGCGCAAACTTCCACAAGTGGACTCCTGTACGTTCCGACCCATAGGTCCCCACGATGGGACGAGTCTGCGGCGCGGGATCATACGTATTGGGATCGTAGGTATGTACTATCGGGCGATGCCCCGGCTCGGGCGAGCCGAGAATGGCA
>Ga0111538_10009143_pt1 | contig 13245 bp, 14 predicted proteins | sample SoiMethybrSBSTD1_FD_79669 | JGI IMG/M metagenome (GOLD analysis project Ga0111538, IMG submission 79669) | Bulk soil microbial communities from a Populus tree surrounding site in Tennessee, USA - Soil MetaG P. TD hybrid SBSTD1 (version 2)... | ecosystem: Environmental > Terrestrial > Soil >...
CCGGCGGATCGGGCGAGTTCGGCGCGGACCGATTCCGCGACCTCCGTCAGAAGGCGGTCCTCCTCGGGAGAGGCCTCCCTCCGGTACAGCAGCTGCGGCGCCCCGACGGCGTCGAAGCCATAGGCTTCCGAGCCGCGGTTGGCGAGGACGAAGAGCCGACGCTTCCTCGGGCCTTGGAGGTGGGCCGTCAGCTGGCGGTCGATGTTCCCGAAGTTCGTCCCGGTCACGATGACGATCAGGACATCCAGGTCGAGGAGCCGCTCCAGGAGATCCCGGGTCAGGACGGCGTCTTCCCGCCGGTCCACCACCGCCGTGCCGTCCCAATCGAACACCAGGATCCGGAAGGGTTGCCGCAACGCTTCGGGAAGGGATCCGCAGATCTCCGGAAGAGAGCTCGCTTGGTGGATGGCCATGGGGATGGCGGATGGTTGCCTACTCTAGTGATCCACCAGAGCGCCGGCCATAACGTCCGGGAGGTTCCGGGTTCACCCGAATAGAGCCTTTTCACCGACCGTCTCGGCGGGGGCGCTTTCTTTCGGTTCAGCCCGCCGCACGTCGCGCTGCGGCGCCCATTTTCAACGTTCGTCCCTGAGCGGAGGCCACCATGGGCAAGATTGTCGGAATCGATCTCGGCACCACGAACTCCGTCGTTGCCGTGATGGAAGGAAAGGAAGTCAAAGTCATCCCCAACAAGCATGGATCGAATCTGACGCCGTCGGTCGTGGCCTTCACGGATTCGGGGGAAACTCTGGTCGGCCAGCTCGCCAGACGCCAGGCGATCGTCAACCCCCGGAATACGGTCTACTCGATCAAGCGCTTCATGGGACGGCGCGCCGCGGAAGTGCAGCAGGAGATCCGGATCGTCCCCTACGAAGTCGTCGGCAAGGGCGACGACCCCGTCCAGGTTCGCGTCCGGGGCAAGCAGTACACTCCCCAGGAGATCTCCGCGATGGTGCTGGCGGACCTCAAGCAGAGCGCGGAGGCGTACCTGGGACAGCCGGTGACCGAGGCGGTCATCACCTGCCCGGCCTATTTCAACGATGCGCAGCGGCAGGCGACCAAGGAAGCGGGTCGAATCGCGGGGTTCGACGTCAAACGGATCATCAACGAGCCGACCGCGGCAGCCCTGGCCTACGGCCTCGACAAGAAACGCGGCGCCCACAAGATCGCGGTCTACGACCTGGGCGGCGGCACGTTCGACATCTCCGTCCTGCAGGTCGACCACGAAATCGTCCAGGTGCTTTCCACCAACGGGAACACCCATCTGGGCGGCGACGACTTCGACCAGCGGGTGATGGAGCACATCCTCGCGGAGTTCAAGAAGGAGTCCGGCATCGACCTGAAGGGCGACCCCATGGCGCTCCAGCGCCTCAAGGAGGCGGCGGAGAAGGCCAAGATCGAGCTCTCGAGCATGATGGAAACCGACATCAACCTGCCTTTCATCGCCCAGGATATCGGCCGTGGTCCGGTGCACCTGACGATGAAGCTGACCCGGGCGAAGTTGGAGCAATTGATCGGCGACCTGATCGAGGGCACCCTCGAGCCCTGCAAGGCGGCGATCGGGGACGCGAAGCTCAAGTCCTCGGAGATCGACGAAGCCGTCCTCGTGGGCGGGTCGACCCGCATCCCGATGGTCCAGAAGCTGGTGAAGGACTTCTTCGGCCGGGAGCCCAACCGGAGCGTGAACCCGGACGAAGTGGTCGCGATCGGCGCGGCGATCCAAGCCGCGGTCCTGTCGGGCGAGATGAAGGACGTCCTCCTCCTCGACGTGACGCCGCTGACCCTGGGAGTGAAGATCGAGGGCGGCCTGGTGGCGCCCCTCATTCCCCGCAACACCACCATCCCGACGCAACGGTCGCAGACGTTCTCGACGGCGGCCGACAACCAGTCGGGCGTCACCGTCGAGGTTTACCAGGGCGAGCGTCCGATGGCGGAAGACAACCGCAAGCTCGGGAACTTCGACCTGACGGGGATCCCGCCCGCTCCGCGGGGCATGCCGCAGATCGAAGTGAAGTTCGACATCGACGCCAACGGCATCCTGCACGTCACGGCCCGCGACAAGGGCACGAACAAGGAACAGGCGATCCGCATCACCGCCGGAACGGGCCTCGATGAGAAGCAGATCCAGAAAATGGTGCGCGACGCCGAGGAGATGGCGGATCGCGACAAGGAGCGCAAGGAGGTGGCGGAGGCACGGAACCAGGCGGACCACGCGATCTACACGACGGAGAAGCTGCTGCGCGAGCAGGGCGACAAGGTGACCGGCGGGAACAAGGAGTCGATCAGCCGCGCGCTGGAGAATCTGAAGCGGGTGAAGGACTCCAACCGCCTGGAGGACATCCGCAAGGGGGTGGCCGACCTCCAGACCGCCACCCAGGACTTCTCGAAGCAGCTCTACGAAGCGGCAACGGCGAAGCCCCAGGAGCCGCCCGCTGCCGGGCCGGGAGGCCAGGGAACGCCGGCCGGGGGCGAGAAGGTCATCGACGCGGAATTCAAGACCAAGCAACCGTAAGGACCGGGGCCATGTCAGAAAGCGACTTCGAGGCGTCGCCGGAGGCTCTACGGGACCTTCGCGCCAAAGCAGCCAAAGCCGACGAGTATCTGGACCTGGCCCGCCGGACGAAAGCCGATTTCATCAACTATCAGGACCGCATCCGCCGCGAGCGCGGGGAGTCGGGGAGGGAGGCCGTCCTGGAATTCGTCCGGGATTTCCTGCCGGCGCTGGACAGCTTCACCTGGGCGCGCTTCGAGGAGCCGACGCTGATGGAAAGCCTCCATCTGGTCGAGCGGGAATTCCTCAAGAACCTGGCGCATCATCACATCCTGCCCATCGCCACGGCGGGAAGGATGTTCGATCCCGCCTTTCATGAGGCCGTGGCGGTCGAAGAGACGGCGGACAAGCCGCCGGGGACGATCTTGGAGCAGGTGCGCCGGGGATGGATGATGGGGGACCGGGTGATCCGACCGGCGGGAGTTCGCGTCGCCAAGGCCCCTTCCGAGAGGCAGGATCCGGCGAGGTCGGGCGCGGCGGAGGAAACCTAGAGGCCATAACGTTCGATCGCTGCGAAGGTCAATCCCATATGAGGATGATCCGTTCCAAAGCGTCTCGAACGGCCTCGCCGAGGCGCCGGTCGCCCCGGAGCCTGCGAACAGTTCTCGTCGCGCTCGACGGTTCTCCGGCGGGGGAAATCATTCTGCAGCATCTCGAAGGAATCCTTCCTCCGCGGGCAATGCTCCTCCTGATGCACGTCCTACCGGGCCCGCCTCCGTCCTCGACCCCCGAAGTGGCGCATCTCCTGCATCTTCAGGAGGACGCGGAGGAGTACCTGGAGAACGTGCGCGAGCGGTTTCCGCGCCTCCGGTCGAAATGGATCGTGGAGACGGGCGACCCGGTGGAGCGCATTCTCGCGGCGGCCCGCGAGGAAGACGTCGACGCGCTGGCGCTCACCACCCACGCTCGAAGCGGACTGACGTCTCTCCTGATGGGCAGCGTCGCCCGGAAGGTGGTGCAACGGTCCGGGCGACCCGTGCTCCTGGTCCGACCGGATGCGCCGGTGCCCCGGCACCTCCGGCAGATCGTCGTGCCCCTGGAGGGACCGGAAGGCGCCGAGATTGTTCTCCGGGCCATCGCGCCCCTGGCGAAGGAGACGGAAGCGACGGTGACCCTCCTCCATGTGCTCCCCTTCGCGCGGGTGGCGGATCCGGTCACGGGATTCAATCCGATCGTGTTGAAGCCGATGGAGCTTCCCACCATTGCGTGGATCGATCCCCTGGTGGAGCTCCTGACGCACCACGGCGTGCGGGCGGAAAAGTCCGTTCTCGCCGGAGAGCCGGAAGAAGTGATCCTCCGGGAATGCCGGAACGCGGATCTGATCGCCCTGCGGACCCGCGGTCGGAGCGGACTCGCGCGGCTCGTTCTGGGCAGCATCGCGGAGCAGGTGGTGAAGAACTCCGACCGTCCTGCGCTGCTCTTCCATCGCATCGAAGAGTAAGTAAAAGGCCGGAGCCGCGTCTAGCCCGGCTTCAGCGCCGCGAGATGGCCGTCGAACCACTGCCGCGCGAGTCGAGCCACCTCGTCCAGGGCGCCGGGCTCTTCAAACTGGTGGGTCGCGCCCGGGATGATGTGCAGCTTCTTCTCGCAGCGGAGCTGCTCATACGCCTCCCCGTTCACCTCCAGGACCGTGCCGTCGGCGCCTCCGACGATCAGGAGGGTCGCGGCCTGGACCTTCGGAAGCGCCGATCCGGCCAGGTCGGGCCGACCGCTTCGGCAAACGACGGCGCTCACGGACCGGGGGCGGGCAGCGGCGGTGACCAGCGCCGCAGCGGCCCCCGTGCCGGCGCCGAACAGCCCGATGCGGAGCTTCCGGGTTTCCGACGCGGATCTCAGCCAGTCGATGGTCGAGGTCAGCCGTTCGGCGAGCAGCCCGATGTCGAAGCGGAAGGCCGCCGTCTCCTGGTCGACCGCCTCTTCTTCCGGGCTCAGCAGGTCGATCAGGAGGGTGGCCAGTCCCGATTCGTTCAGGATCCGGGCGATGTGGCGTTTCCGGTTGCTGAACCGGGTGCTGCCGGTCCCATGGGCGAAGAGGACGATTTCCTGCGCCCCTTCCGGCAGGGTCAGATCGCCTTCGAGCGACACCGTCCGCGCGGGCACTCGAACAAAGTGCTCGTTCCGTTCCCGTTCCATGCAGGGCCCCCTGTTCCTAAGGGGGTGATCGTCGCCGGGGAGGTTCCGTTATGACCGGAATGGGATCCCTGCCATTCGAACTAGGCCATGGCCCGGCGGACGTACACGGCAACCGCGATGAGGCCGAGCGCGGCGGTCGCGATGGCCAACGGAATCGAATAGGGCCGGTCGAGCAGAATCGCGGCGATCGTGACGAACTGGACCACGGTGGTCGCCTTGCCCAGGACGTTCGCGCGGAACCTCGGACGCAGGCGCCGCCGCACCGCCGGAATCACCCGGGTCGCTCCGACGATCAGCGTCTGAAGGATTTCCCGGAGCGCGATCAGAGGCACGATCCAGAGCGGCAGGCCGTGGGCGAGGGTGATCGCGATGAGCAGCGAGAGGATGAATACCTTGTCGCAGAGCGGGTCGAGCCAGGTGCCCATCGACTCGCCGGTCCCGGGGGGTTCCCCCCGCCGCTCCCGTCGACGCCGCTCCAGCCACCCGTCGAGCACGTCGCTCAGCGCGGCCAGGGCCATCAGGCCCAGCACATAGACGGGGTCGAGCGGGCGCAGCCACACCAGCGCCGCCATCGGAATCCGGGACAGCGTCACCAGATTGGGGAGCGTCAGCAGCCGGGGGCGGGCCGGCTCAATCGAGTCTTCCATCGTGGGTGACGGGCGGCTCCGGCTCAATACACTTCGGGGACGAACATGTCCTGGGGAACCGGGTGACGGTGGTAGTCGGGGTGGCGAACACGGTCGGGGATCGTCACGAGCGGTCGCGGGATGTCGTGATAGGGCACGAGGCTGAGCAGATGGCTGATGCAATTCAGCCGCGCCCGTTTCTTGTGATTGGCCTGGACGACCCACCAGGGCGCTTCGGGGATATGGGTCCTTTGCAGCATGATCTCCTTGGCCGTCGTGTAGTCTTCCCACCGACGCCGGGACTCGACGTCCATCGGGCTCAATTTCCACTGCTTGAGCGGATCGCGGGCCCGGCAGACGAACCGGAATTCCTGCTCCTCGTCGCTGATGGAGAACCAGTATTTGACGAGCATGATGCCGGACCGGACGAGCATCTTCTCGAACTCCGGGGCGGACCGGAAGAACTCCTCGTATTCCTCGTCCGTGCAGAATCCCATGACCCGCTCCACCCCGGCGCGGTTGTACCAGCTCCGGTCGAAGAGGACGATCTCGCCGGCCGCCGGCAAGTGGGCGACGTAGCGCTGGAAGTACCACTGGGACTGTTCGCGTTCCGTCGGGGCGGGGAGGGCGGCAACCCGGCAGACGCGAGGGTTCAGGCGCTGCGTGATGCGCTTGATGGCGCCGCCCTTGCCGGCCGCATCGCGACCCTCGAACACCACGACCAGCTTGCTCCTCGACGTCACCAGCCAGTCCTGGAGCTTGATCAACTCCCCCTGCAGGCGGAGCAACTCGCCGAAATAGAGCCGCCGGCTCAATTTATCGGAGCCGGACCGCTGCTCCCGATCGCTGTCCTCGAGCTCCAGTTCCAACTCCTCGTCCAAGGCTTCCAGCAGCTGCTCCCGTTGCTGCCAATCGCCTCTGGAGGAGGCCGAAAAGGGTTCCATAGAGCCGCCCTCGCCGCGATGCGAGGTCTCCTTCGTTCTAACGGCCGAGGACGCTTCCCGAATCCCTCCCCGTGGCGAGAGGTTCCCATCGGCGAGAACTGTCGCAAGCCTTCAGCGCGATTGCTATCTTCACCACAAGCATGACGGAGTTGCGCATCAAGCCCCTGGGCGACACGGCGCTCCGGATCACCCTGGGGGACGGCATCGACCCCGCGGTGAACCGGCGCGTGCGGGCGGCGTGCGCGGACCTCGAGCGCGCCGCCCTGCCGGGCGTCGTCGAATGGGTGCCCAGCTATACCGCCGTCACCGTCTACTACAAGCCCCATGTCGTCCGATTCCGCGCCCTTTGCCTCGCGGTGGAGAAGGCGATCGCTTCGGAGAACGACCTCCCGGTTCCCGAAGGACGACTGGTCACGCTTCCGGTCCTCTACGGCGGAGAACGGGGCCCCGATCTCGAGTTCGTCGCGCGCCACCACCAGCTGAGCCTCTCGGACGTGATCCGACTCCACAGCGAGCCGGAGTATCTCGTCTACATGATCGGATTCGCTCCCGGGTATCCCTACCTGGGCGGGTTGTCCGAGCGGCTCGCCACGCCCCGGCTGGAGAAGCCGAGGCTTTCGGTGCCGAAGGGGTCGGTGGGCATCGGCGGGTCGCAGACGGGAGTCTATTCCGTCGACAGCCCGGGCGGCTGGCGCCTGATCGGGTGGACGCCGGTCTCTCTCTACGATCCCCGGAAGGATCGGCCGACGCTCCTCGAGGCCGGGGATCGCGTCCGCTTCCGTCCGGCGACCGCGGAGGAATGCGCCGGCCTTGCGGCGAAGGAGGCGGCGCGATGACCTTGCGGGTGGATCTGAACTGCGACCTGGGCGAAGGCGGTCCTTGCGACGAGGCGCTGCTGGACGGCGTCACGTCCGCCAACATCGCCTGCGGGTTCCACGCGGGAGATCCGGGAGTCATGCGTCGCACGGTCGAGATGGCGCTGAAGAAGGGCGTCGCGATCGGGGCCCATCCCGGCCTTCACGATCCCGAGGGGTTCGGGCGCCGGGCCGTGAAGATCGATCCGCAGGACGCGTTCGATCTCACGCTCTACCAGATCGGGGCGCTCCAGTCGTTCGCGGCGCTCCACGGCGCGCGGCTCCGCCATGTGAAGCCGCACGGAGCGCTCTACAACATGGCCGCCCGCGATGCGGCGCTCGCCGAGGCGCTGGCCAAGGCCGTGCTCGCGGCGGACCCCGCGTTGACGTTCGTCGGCCTCGCGGGCAGCGAGATGATCCGGGCCGCCCGTCGGCTCGGGCTGCGGGCCGCGGAGGAGGCGTTTGCCGACCGCGGGTATCAGGCCGACGGAAGTCTCGTTCCCCGGGGGCAACCCGGGGCGCTCATCCACGAGCCTGAGGACGTGGCGCGCCGGGCGGTCCGTCTGGTCCGGGAGGGGAAGGCCCTGGCCGCCGACGGCAGCGAGGTTTCGATCCGGGCCGACACGCTCTGCATCCACGGCGATACCGCGGGCGCCCCGGACCTCGTCCGCGCGCTTCGGGCCGCCCTGGCCCGGGAAGGCGTCGAGCTCCGGAGCCTCGACGCGCCGTGACGCCCGTCTTCGAGGTCCTCCAGCCGGGCGTCCTGGCCACGTTCCAGGACCTGGGGCGAACCGGGCTGCAGCGCTTCGGCGTGGGGACGGCGGGCGCCATGGACCGCTTCGCCCTCCAAGTGGGAAACCTTCTCGTGGGAAATCCCCGCGGCACCGCGGCGCTCGAGATCGGCCTGGGCGGGCTCCGGCTGCGATGCCTTGAGGATTGGATCGTCTCCGTGTGCGGCGCGGACCTGGGCGTGGCCATTCCGCTCTGGAAGAGCCTCCGGGTCCGGAAGGGAGACGAGCTTTTCTTCCGGTCGGCCGTGCGCGGCGCCTGGGCTTATCTCGCGCTCGCCGGAGGCCTCGTCGCCGAGAGCGTGCTCGGATCGCGATCGACCTCCGTGCGCGAACTCCTTGGAGCGCGGCCGGCGGCGAAAGGAGACCTTCTGCGCGCCGAACCGCCGCGTCCTTCCGCGCGCGACGGCCGCCTCTTCCTCCCGAGCGCGGTGCCGGACTACCCCGACTCGGTGGTGGTCCGCGTCGTGCTCGGTCCCCAGGACGACCGCTTCACCGAAGAGGCGGTCCAGACGTTCCTTTCCGGCTCCTTCCAGGTGACGCCGCGGTCCAACCGGATGGGCTATCAGCTGGCTGGACCGGCCCTTCGCCATCGAGACACGGCGGACATCCTTTCGGAAGCGGTGGCCGAGGGAGCGATCCAGGTTCCGGCCGACGGTCAGCCGATCGTCCTCATGGCCGACCGTCAGACGACGGGCGGCTACACGAAGATCGCGACGGTGATCTCGGCCGATCTGCCGGCCATGGCGCAGGCGCGCCCCGGGACGAAAGTCGCCTTTCGCTCCGTCGGCGTGGATGAAGCCCAGGACGCGGCGGCGGAGGTCGAACGGACCTTGTCCACGCTCCAGACGGGATGCGGCGTCCAGGGGACGTCCTAGGCGGCGGCTTCCGTGAACCGGGAGACCCGCTCCCGGTTGGCGATCCACCAGTGCCGAGCCTCCGCCTGGCTCCACCGCTCCGACGCCTCCATCGAGATCAGTGCCTCCTCGATGTCGCGGAAGCCGGCGGGGCGGTCTTCGGGGTCGACCGACAGGCAGCGTCCGATCAGGTCCTCCAGGCCGGCCGGAACTTCGGCGCCCCGCACCCGTGAGGTCGAGGGACGTCGGGCCGTGAGCGCCTGGTAGAAGAGCTCCACCGGGGTCGATCCCTCGAAGACGCTCCTGCCCGTCAGGAGAAAGAACGCGACGGCGCCGAAGGAATAGATGTCCGAGCGGGGATCGAGTTCCTGGGGCGAGCGGAGCCGTTCGGGGGCGATGTACGCCGGCGTGCCGACGATGCCCGTCGACTCCGCCGCCCGGTCGGAGACGGAACAGGCGATCCCGAAATCGAGGACTTTGATCGTATCCGCCGTGGCGCCGCGGCAGCAGACCATGATGTTCGAGGGCTTCAGGTCCCGGTGGACCAGGCCGAGCTCATGGGCCTCCTCGAGCGCCCCCGAGATCTGCTTCAGGAAGTGGATGCCTCGGGCCACCGGCAGCGGACCTTCCAAGGCGAGGAGTTGACCGAGGGTCAATCCGTCGACGTACTCCATGGCGCAGTAGAAGCGACCGTCGGGCGTTTCGCCGAAGTCGAAGACCTGGATGGTGTTGGGATGGCCCAGCGTGCCGGCGAGACGCGCCTCTCGTTCGGCCCTTGCGCGGGCCGATGGCGGAACGATCTTGAGCGCGACATCGCGCCTCAGGACCTGGTGGCGCGCCAGGAAGATCTCCGCCATCCCGCCTTTGCCGATCCTCCGGTCCAGCCGATAAGGGCCGACGACGCGCGCGCGGCGGAACCTGGTGCAGAGAAAGGGGACGATCAGGGCTGCGGTCACGAGGATGGGGACTGCCGGAAGGGCGACCGGGAGGTGCCGCCGCAGGAGCAGGACGCCCACGCCCACGGACGCGCCGACGCCCAGGACGATCAGCGGCCGGAGGTATCTCCTCCACCGGCGGGGGGACGTCGACGGAGGCTCAGGTTGGAAGGCATCGTGGTGCCGGAGGAGCGCCCGAAGCTCCTCCCGAAGTCCGGCATCTCCGACGCGCGGACCGGAAAGATAGTCCTCCCGTTCCTCCGGCGGCAGGTCGGCGCAGACCTGGAAATGCTCGAAGAGCCGCTGATACCGGCTCGGAGATCGGACCTCGCTCGAACTTCTCATGGGAACCGACGTCGATCAGCCCTTTTCCCCGGACCCTGCATCCAGTTCCTTGAGCGTCCAGGCGCGGATCATCGCCCACTGCCGCTCGACGGTGCGGGAGCTCACGCCCAGGACCTCGGCGATCTCGCGCATGCCCATTCCGCTGAAGACCCGGAGCTCGAGGATCCGGGCATGGACGGAATCCAGCGCCTCGAGCTTGTCCAGGATTTCGTCGACGGCGAGGACCTCCTCGGGGTTATGGAGCGAGAACGCGAGATCGTCCCGGAGCTCGAAGCGTCGACGGGTCGATCCGCCGCGCTTCTTCCGGTGCTTGGTTCGGGCGTGGTCGACGAGGATCCGGCGCATCGCCTGGGCGCTCACCGCCATGAAGTGGGTCTTCCCCTGCCACGAAATCCGGGTCTGGCCGGCAATCTTCAGGAACGACTCGTTGACGAGATCGGTGGGCTGGAAGGTGTGGCCGGACGATTCCCGATCCAGGAAGCGGGACGCCATCGACCGCAGGTCCTCATAGAGGAGGCTCATGAGGCGACCGACGCCCGACCGGTCCCCCCGGGACAAGGAGGAGAGAAGCTGTCCGACTTCTTCCTGCGTCTCAGCCATGTTCAACCCCCCCTGAATGTTCGGTGGCTCGGGACGCGCGCGCAAGGGGGAAAGGGAATCCCGCAGAGAATGTCGCAAGGCGGCCTTGTTTGTCGCGTGACTTCGCATGCGGGCCGATCTCGCACGGAGAAGCTCATGAGCCCCGCCGAACGGTATCGACGGGTCAGCCGGATCCTGATCGCGGTCTGCTCCCTGGACGGCGAAGGGCGGTCGAAGGCGCTCGACCGGCTGTGCCGCCGGTGCCCGGAGCTGCGCGGCGAGGTGGAACTCCTGCTGACGTTCCATGACCGGGCCATCCGGCCGGCGGGCCGCGGGACGCGTTACCTCCCCAGCTGATCGATCGCGCGCTGGACCGGCTCCCGCGAAATGCGAAGCACTCCCTCGAACGGACGGTCCAGGTCGAGCGCCAGCATCATCGCCCCCGTCACCGAAAGCGCGCAGAGGAACAGCATGGCCATCACGGTGGCGTTGCGCGGCGCGAGCAGCCCGATGCAGATGAAGATGAGCACGAACCAGAACGTGATCACAAAGAGGAGAGGCGCGGAGATCGTGGTGACGGATTGGTGGTAAAGCAGCCACCGGGCGCTCGTGACGTCGGTCGCCAGGACGGCGGCCCGATCCCGAAGAAAGCGCTGGGCATCGTTCGCCGGCACGAGCGAGTGCAGGGACTGCAGCCACGTCTCCGCGGAAAGCACGGGCTCCATCAGGACGGGAGCGGACCGGGATTCCGGCCACACCCGATCCGATGCGCGCTGCACGATCCCCCGCAGTTCCTTGCGAAGCGGCTCCGTCTCGGGTCCGTACCGCGCCAGGGTGCGGTCCAGCAGGACGAGTTTCGTGCTCATCGCGATGATCTCCTGCCGCTGCCGGTCATAGGAGACGCCGGCCGAACTGATCATGAGTCCCAGGACGAACGCCCCCAGGGTGCTGATGATCCCGACGGCCAGTTTCATCACCTTCCGCGACTCGAGGGTCCGGTGGCTCTCGGGGATGACCTTCTGGACCGCGAACCCCACCAGCAAGGCTCCGAAGGTGCAGCACTGGACGACCATGCCGAAGATCCAGCTGATGATCATGAGTCCTCCTGTCCAGAACGCGACATCGTCCGCGACGCGCCGACAACGGAATCTTGTCGGCCCCCGCGGGTGCTTGTCGCGTGAGGGGATGGAACCTCGGAGGACATCATGAGCGCCCGCAGTGCACTTCTGGCGGCCGTGCTGATCTCGGGGTGCGGCGAGTCGGGCCCCCCGGCCGCGGCCGAGCCGCCCGCGGTGCCGGTGAAGGTCGCCGCCGTCGTTCGGCGGGACGTTCCGGAGATGCTGGAGAGCATCGGCCAGACCCGGGGCTCCATCGAGGTGGAAATCCGCGCGCGAGTGGAAGGCTACATCGACAAGGTTCTCTTCAACGAGGGCAAGCCCGTCCGCCAGGGGGAGATCCTTTACGAGATCGATCCCAAGCCGTTCATCGCGGCCGTGAACCGCGCAAAGGGCGTCGTCGCCTCGGCGCAGGCCGACCTGGCGAAGGCGAGGCAGGACGTCGCGCGATACAAGCCGCTGGTGGAGCAGAACGCCATCTCGCGCGAAGAGTACGAGACCTCGGTCGCGATGCAACAGGCCGCGACCGCGAAGGTCGACGCGGCCAAGGCGGCGCTCGAATCCACGGAGCTGGATCTCGGGTACACCAGAGTCGCGTCGCCGATCGACGGCCTGGTCGGCAGGACCGAGGTGAAGGCCGGGGCGTTGGTCGGACGGAATCAAAACACCTTGCTGACGACGGTGTCCACCAACGATCCCATCCATTGCCGGTTTTCCCTCAGCGAGCGGGACTATCTGGCCCTGGCCCGGAGGGTCAAGGAAGAGGGCCGGCAGCGGCCCGACTTCGAGATGATCCTCAGCGACGGGAGCATCCACCCCCAGAAGGGCTCGTTCGTGTTTATCGAACGGCTGGTCGACCCCACCACGGGGACGATCCTGGTGGAAGCGTCCTTTCCGAATCCGGCCGGGATCGTGCGTCCCGGACAGTTCGCCCGGATGCGGGTCCCGATCGCCATGAGGAAGGACGCGTTCCTGGTGCCTCAGCGGGCCGTCTCCGAGCTTCAGGCGACGTACTCGGTGGGCGCGGTGGGGAACGACAACAAGGTGGAGATGAGGCCGGTCAAGGTCGGACCGCGTCTGAACGGGTTGTGGGTCGTCGAAAGCGGACTGAAGCCCGGCGACCGGGTGATCGTGGAGGGGCTCCTCAAGGTCCGCAACGGCACCGTCGTGGTTCCCACGCTCGTGGAGCTGGACGAGAAGGGCGCCGAGACGTCTCCCGCCCCGGGGCCCGAGGTGAAATAGATGGCCCATTTTTTCATCCGGAGGCCGACGGTGGCGATCGTCATCGCCATCCTGACGGTGCTGATGGGCGCCGTGAGCCTCCTGCGACTCCCCGTCGAGCAGTACCCGCCGCTGGCGCCTCCGACGATCCGCGTGGAGACGACCTATCAGGGAGCGAGCGCGGAGACCGTCGAGCAGTCGGTCGCGACGCCGATCGAGCAGCAGATGAACGGCGTCGACAACATGATCTACATGAAGTCGCTCAACACGAGCGACGGCCGGCTGCAGCTCGACGTC
>Ga0111538_10009144_pt1 | contig 13244 bp, 11 predicted proteins | sample SoiMethybrSBSTD1_FD_79669 | JGI IMG/M metagenome (GOLD analysis project Ga0111538, IMG submission 79669) | Bulk soil microbial communities from a Populus tree surrounding site in Tennessee, USA - Soil MetaG P. TD hybrid SBSTD1 (version 2)... | ecosystem: Environmental > Terrestrial > Soil >...
CGATGGGCACCACGTTGAGGCGGTAGTAGAGATCTTCGCGGAAGTTCCCGGCTGCGATCTCGCGCTTCAAATCGCGGTTCGTGGCCGCCACGAGGCGCACGTCGACGCGGATGGTCTTGATGCCCCCCACGCGCTCGAACTCGCTCTCCTGCAAGACGCGCAAGAGCTTCACCTGCATCTCCACGGGGATCTCAGCGATCTCGTCGAGGAAGAGCGTCCCTCCCGAGGCGAGCTCGAACCGACCCGGCTTCGACGTGACGGCGCCGGTGAACGCGCCGCGCTCGTAGCCGAAGAGCTCCGACTCCATCAAGTCTTTGGGAATGGCGGCGCAATTGACCTTGATGAACGGCCGCTCCTTGCGTGACGAGTTTTCGTGCAGCGCGCGGGCCACGAGCTCTTTGCCCGTGCCGCTTTCGCCCGTGATGAGGACGGTGGTCGGCGTGTTCGCGACCCGTTCGAGAATCGTATAGATGCCGAGAATGGCCTCGCTCTCGCCGATGATGCCGAAGCGGGCGCCGGCCCCTTCGCGCGGCTCTTCGCGCGTCGCTTCGGTCTCCGCGAGATCGCGGGTGCGCAGCGCCTTTTTGACGATGGTGCGCACCTCGGCCTGATCGAACGGCTTGGTGATGTAGTCGAAGGCGCCGGTCTTCAGCGCCTCTACCGCGTTGTCGACCGTCCCGTGGGCCGTCAAGATGACGACCGGCAGCTGCGGATCGCTGCGCAGCGCCTGACGGAGCAGCTCGAGGCCGTCCATTTTCGGCATCCGAAGGTCGGTGATCACGAGATCGATGTGATGCTCGCGCAGCACGGCGAGTCCGGCCTCGCCGTCCGGCGCGGTGTGCACCTCGTAGCCGTCCCTGGAGAGCTGCGCCGTGAGCACGCGTCGCAGATTGGCCTCGTCGTCGACGACGAGGATTTGCTTTTTTTCCGGGAGCATCATGTGTGTCTAGAGGGGCGACGCGAGGTAAGGCGGCGATTTACGCCAGAGTTTTTGAATTACGGGTGCCGATCGCTCTATGCTGCATGGCGCGGACATGACGAAGGGTCGGAGGGTCGAGATGGGATTATCCCTCAGAGGTTTTCTCGTGGCGGGGATCATTTCGACGAGCTCGGCCGTCGCGTTCGGCCAAAGCTCGAAAACGACGTTCCCTCCCTGTACCACGACTGCCACCGAGGCCGATCGGAAGGCCGCGCAGGGGGCTTTTGCAGCCGGCCAGGGTTCGTTCAACGAGGCGGATTACTCGACGGCCATCACCTATTGGCGTGACGCCTATCGACGTGATTGTTCCGCGCACGCGCTGCTTCTGAATTTGGGGCGCGCCTACGAGCTCAAAGGGGATCGCGGCGAGGCGGTCAACGCGCTCGAAACCTATCTTCAGCGCAAACCCGATGCCGCCGATGCCGACCAGATTCGCCGTCGCATCGAGAACCTGAAGTCGCAAATGGCCGCCGCCGAAAAGCCGGCCCCCGCCCCCGCGCCGCCCCCCGCAGCAGCCGCCGTTCCCGCGCCCGCCGCGCCCGCTCCGACGAGCGCGCCGGCCCCCAGTCCTGCACCCCCTCCGCCCGACGCGGATACGGGTCGCTCGCGCAGCGTCGTGCCCCTCATCGTGGCGGGGGCGGGTGGCGTCGCCGCGATCGTCGGTGGGGTCGTGCTCGCCGGCGGAATGAAGAAAGTTTCCGAAGCCGAAGACGTCTGCCCGTCGCACGAGTGCTCGAAGGACGTCCCGCCCAACGTCGCCGCCGATGCCATCGAGAAGGGCAACGCGGGGCGCCAGCAGCAGGTCATCGGCGGCGTGGTGCTCGGCGTCGGCGTTGCTGCGCTTGGCGGCGGTCTGCTCTGGTATTTCTTGTCGTCGCCGAGCGAAGGGCGCAGCAAGGCCGTTTCACCCGGCCGCCCCACCGCCGCCCCCGCGTTCGGCCCCGGCTACGCCGGCATCGCGCTGACCGGCTGTTTCTGAGCGCTTCGCAGCCGCTGTACGAGCGGTTTCGCGTGCGTACAGCGGGTCCGGTCGCGTACAGCGGTTCGCTCGCGTAGCGGGCATTCACGCGATCGTGTGTCGTCGGCTCCGCGTGTCGGCGTGGGCGCGGCTCAGCACGCGTCGAGCGCTCGACATCGACCCACCCGAAGATGGACGCACAGCGACGTGGCCGTCGAATCGCATCGACGGCCGCCAGCTCGCGCAATGAACGCTCCCGTGGTTCCCCTGCGCCCGCGGGCGCCACGGGAAGGATCGCTCGATGGACGCCACGCATCCGGCGCGCGCGACAAAGCATCGCGAGCACGCGACGGAAAAGAAAACAAAAGGCGCGCTAGAACACCGAACGGTAGCCGCTCGGTGCTCTAGCTTCGCTGCGAGGCACGACGAGCCACGTATGCGGCACGCCGGTGAAACTTACTTCTTCTTCTTCGCCGGAGCGGCCTTCTTCTTGTCGGCCTTGGGGGGCTCGGCCTTGGGGGGCTCGGGCGCCGGAGCCGGAGCCGCAGCCGGCGGGGGCGGCGGAGCGGGCTCGGGGGTCGCCGCGGGGGCCGGGGGCGGCGGGGGCTCAGGAGCAGCAGCCGGGGTGGCCGGCGCTTCCGGAGCAGCAGGGGCCGCCGAAGCGGCAGCGCTGGGGTCAGCCGGGGGGGGCGTCTCGCTCGACCCACCACCGCAAGCCGCGAGCGCAGTGGCGACTGCCAGCGGCGCGAAGAGCACAACGGATTTCCAGGTAGACATGACTCGTAACCTCCGCGCCCGGCTGGTAATGGGAACGGACAAAAACTTCAAGTAAAAGCAGCTTCCCGCGTTGCGACGCCGCTCGACAAAAGCGCCTGATCCCGCGCGTTGTAACGTCGGTGCAATGCGAATGACGATGTTGTAATGAGTTGAATTCGTTTCATTTATCGCATGTCGCACATTGGGTGCACACACGCGTGGTCCCGCCGCGAAGCGCGCACAAATTCCAAATCGAAATTTTCATCGGGCGAAGGGCGACGACGCGCAGATCGCGCTGCCTCCGCACGAGATGCTTCATCCCGCAAAGATCCGTCTTCGCGAGCGCCTTTCGTCCGAGACGCCGACGGCCGCGAATGCGCACGCCGCTCGAAAACACGCTGAAAACGTTGCGACACCGACGAGGACGACGCTGCCAACCGTGTCGCCGAAGCGTTGCGCGTAACGAACACTGCTCGTTCAGCACTCGTGGTAGCGTGCGCCCCGCCGACGGTGACCCCGTCGACGGACTTCAAACCTCTTTACTAGGTCGATTCGCCATGCCGAAACTACGCTTGCCCACGTTCACCGTCCTCATCGGTCTCATCGTCATCGCCGCGGGTTGCAGCGGCACCACCGAAACCACTACCGGCAGCGGTGGCAGCGGTGGCAGCTCGGGAGGCTCCGGTACGGGGGGCGCCGGCGGTAGCACCGGTGGTTCAGGGGGGAGCAGCGGAAGTACCGGGGACTCGGGAGCCTGCCCGAAGTTCGACTACACGAACTACAACCCGTCGATGACGCCGACGCTGAAGAACGACATCCAGCCGATCTTCACGATCTCCTGCTCGCTCAGCAGCTCGTGCCACCAGACGGGCAGCTCGCATCCGCCGCACCTCGGTCCGTCGCTCTTCCAGCTCGATGGCGGCAAGCCGACCGACGCGATGCTCCAAACGATGCTCGAAGAGCTGAAGAAGCCGTCGGCGCAAGCGGCGGGGCGCACCATCCTCGTCCCGAACAAGCCGGAAGACAGCTACCTGATGAACAAGATCGAGGGCAACAGCGACTGCTCCGGGTTCACATGCATGGGACCGGACAAGTGCGGCGTCCGGATGCCCCAGGGCACCGAGCCGCTCGAGGCCCCGCGCGTCGAGCTGATTCGCGCCTGGATCAAGAAGGGCGCGCCGATGTAGGGTCATGCTCGGCGCGTCGATCTCCGCCGCGCGAGCATCGCCACCGTGAGGCGCGTGTCTTGATAGGCCGTTTGACTGGGACCGTTGCCGAAGAAGAAGCCGACGGCACGTTCGTGCTCGAGGTCGGCGGAGTTGGGTACGAGGTGCTGGCACCGCTCGGTGCGCTGGGTCGGGCCAAGAGCCACGCCACGCCAGGGGGGGAGCTCACGTTCTACGTGCACACCCACGTGCGCGAGGATGCGTTGTCGCTTTTCGGCTTCGCGACTCCGGACGACAAGACGGCGTTTCGCACGTTGATCTCGATTTCCAACGTCGGGCCGAAGATGGCTCTCGCGCTCCTTTCGGCGATGAATGCGGAAGAGCTCGCGCATGCCGTCGGAAACAAGGACCTGACGAAGCTCGTCGCCGTCCCCGGCATCGGCAAGAAAACCGCGGAAAGGCTGCTCCTCGAGCTGAAGGACAAGCTCGTGCCCCCGGCCCGACCTCTCGCCGGCGAAAGGCGCGAGCACGCGCCGCGCGGCCCCGGCCCGTCGAACGCCGAGCTCTTGGCGAGCGCCCTCACGCGCATGGGCTATCGGCCGGCCGAGGCCGACCGCGCCATCGTGCACCTCGGGGGTCGCGTCGATACCGAGCCCGTTCAAATCCTCGTCCGCGAGGCTCTGGCGGTCCTGGCGAGGTAGGGGCTCCACCTCCGCCGTGCCACCCACAGGGAAACGTGCCCGACGTGCAAACAAGCGGGGTGCGTTGCCACGGGAAGCGAGAGGGATTTCTCCGTCCTTGACCCGCACTCTGATACATAGATAATCACGAAGACTTACAGGTATCGCGCGCCCGCGCATCGATCGAGTCGATGCGCCGACTCGCAAGCTTCGCTGAACCCCGCGGTTTTTGCAGAGACGAGTCCGTTGGTCGAGGAGGCCCCCCGGTGATCACCTGTCCCAAGTGCTCGAAAGAGAACCAGGACCATTACAAGTTTTGTCTGGGATGTGGGGCCGAGCTTCCGCGTGATGTCGCGCCCAAAGCTTTTTCTCCGCAAACGCCGCCGCACGGAGTGCGCCCGTTTCAGGGCGGTGGCTCCGGCGCCGCGCCCATCCCGCAAGCTGCGCCAGCAGCCGCACCCGCGCAGCGCCCCGTCGCTGCTGCGCCCGCGGCGGCCGCGGGCGCGGCGTGTCCGCAGTGCGGGCACGTCAACGCGCCGAGCAACAAGTTCTGCGCGTCGTGCGGCTACAACATGAGCCTGATTTCCGGTGCGCCCCCTGCGGCAGCGCCGGTCGCCGCCGCACCCGCAGCGGGCCTCGGTCAGATCGTGCTCACGGCGCTGCGCGCCGACGGCACCGAAGCGGGGAGCTTTGCGCTTCCTGGTGCGGTGACGTCGATAGGGCGCGATGCCGGCGGGATCTTCGCCGGCGACAGCTACCTTTCGCCGCGTCACGCGACGTTCACCGTGCGCGGCTCCAAGGTGTTCGTGAAGGACGAGCTGTCGCTCAACGGCGTTTACGTGAAGCTCACACCCGAGCAACCCGTCGAGCTGCAGTCGGGCGACGTGTTCCGCATCGGTCAGGAGATCATCCGCTTCGAGGTCCTCACGCAGCCGCAAGCATCGCCCGACGGCGTCGAGCGGCTCGGTAGCCCGTCCAAAGGCTACATCGGCAGAATCTCGCTCTTGACCGGTCGCGACACGACGGGCAACGCGTATCCCGTGCCGGAGCACGGCCTGCACATCGGTCGCGAGCGCGGCGATATTCTCTTCCCCGAAGATGGCTATGTCTCCGGCCTGCACTGCCTCATCGGCTGGGATCAGAACCGCGCGTACCTCACCGATCTCGGCAGCTCGAACGGCACCTTCGCGCGTCTTTATTCCGATCGCGAGGTCCGCAACAACGACGTGCTGCTGATGGGACAGCAGCTCTTCCGCGTCAACTTCTGACGCGACCGCGAGCTCGGCTCCACCATGACGGCCTCTCGTCCAGCGATCCGAGTCGTCGCTGCGGTCATCGCCGAGGGGGGCCGCTATCTCATCACCCAAAGGCGCCCCACCGCGGTGCTGCCGCTCTTGTGGGAGTTTCCCGGCGGCAAAGTCGAAGCAGGCGAGAGCGACACCGACGCGCTCAAGCGCGAAGTGCGCCACCGTCTCGGGGTCGCCGTCGAAGTGGGGCAGCTCATCTCGTTCGTCAGCCATCCCTACGAGCACTACGTCGTCGATCTGCACCTCTACGACTGTCGCGTCGTAGCCGGACAGCTGCGCGCCGCCAACGTGAACGACTTTCGTTGGGTGACGAGCGACGAATTCGATCGCCTCCCTTTCACGCCGGCCGACGAGGCGTCGATGAACAAGCTGCTCGGGCTCGGATGACTGCAAAAAGGCCCGGCCCTGGGTCGGCTTGGCGAAGGGCGCCCCTCGTCTGTTAGAATGTGACTTTGCTCCGTCGGGTCGACGAGGAGGGAGTTCGGAATGTCGGAAGAGCTCGTTTCCGTGTCGCTCGATGTGAGGCTCGACGCGAAGCGCGTCGTTCTGCGTGCTCCGCGCGCCACCGACATCGCCGAGCTCAGGTCGCTCCTCATTCGCAACGCCGAGCATCTCCGCCCCTGGAGCCCTTCCCCGCCGCCCGGTACGAATCCCGCGGGATTCACCGAGCTCGGCCGATCGATTGCACGCCACAGGCGCGATTGGAAAGCGGGCTCCGGCTACGTCTTCGTCATGCAGCTGCGCACGCCGAGCGAGCCGATCGTGGGGAGAATCGCCCTCACCTCGGTCACCCGCGGTCCCTTCCAAAGCGCGCAGCTCGGTTATTGGATGGACGCGGGCCACGTGCGACGCGGTCTCATGTCCGAAGCCGTCGATGTCACGCTCGCTTTTGCGTTCGAGCGGCTCGGCCTGCATCGTTTGCAAGCCGCGGTGATGCCCACCAACCACGCGAGCCGCGCGATCCTGCACAAGCGAGGCTTTCGCGAGGAAGGCTATGCCGAGCGATACCTGCGCATTGCCGGCAAATGGGAAGACCACGTGCTCTACGGATTGACGCTCGAAGAGTGGCGGCCCTCGTGGCGCACCGTTCGGGAAGCGAGCGATCGCGCCCAGAATCCCATGGTGGCCGCCACCGCGCCGCGCACGACAGCAGCCGAACCCGCGGCAGCAACCGCAACCGAGGGCGCGCTCTGGACGATGCATCGTTCGTGTTGACGAGACGACTTGGCGACGTTCTGAGCCCACCGCGCTGCGCTGCTTGCGAAGCCGCGGTCAAAAGCGATCACGTGTTCTGCGCGGCGTGCGCCGCGACGGTCGAACGGTGCCGACCGAATGACGCCACGACGACGCGCGTCGACGGCCCGTTCGCCAGCGAGCTCGCCTCGGTGGACATCGCGTTTGGGCACTACGGCGGCGCGTTGGCGACCGCGATTCGCCGTCTCAAATACGAAGATCGACCCTACCTCGCGCTCCCGCTCGGTGAGCTCTTGCGCGGGACGTGTCGCGCCGCTGGAGTCGCAGCCCATGCCGTCGTGCCGGTCCCTCTGCATCCGCGCCGCCTGGTTGATCGCGGCTACAACCAGGCCGCTCTCTTGGCATCGCATGTGGCGCGCGAGCTCGGTGCCCCCCTCTTCGCGAATGCGCTTGCGCGAACCATCGACACGGTCGCGCAGGTCAAGCTTTCCGGCGCGGGGCGTCAGGCCAATCTCACGGCCGTCATGGCCGTCGCCCAGCCCGCGGTCGTCGAAGGCCGCGATGTGGTGGTCGTCGACGACGTGATGACGACTGGGGCGACGCTGGGGGCTTGCCGCGACGCCCTTCGCGCGGTGGGGGCCCGCCGTGTCATCGGTGCCGTCCTGGCTCGGACATTCCCGGGTGACTCTCCGATTCCGCTCGGGCTTGACTCCGGACCCCCGCTGGACATAGGGGTCATGCCGGGTTGCGCGAGTTCAGGATGCGCTAACGTGCCGTTGCGCGCTAACCTTCGCAACTGAGGTGACCGTTGGCCGGCAGCGGCGAGAAGTGGCGCTGGGCAGATTCGGAAGGCGTTCAGCGGGTCGTTCAGATAGACGAGCTTCGCGAGGCGCTCGCTGGTGGGGTATTGCCCCCGACGACGCTCGTGTGGCGCGCCGGCATGCCCAAGTGGCAGCGGGCCAGTGAGGTGCCAGAGTTGGCGGCGGCACCCGCGCCGACCCCGTCGTTCAAGGCGACCGTCGTTGGGATTCCGCCGCCACCCGCGTCGGTGGTCGCCGTGCAAGCGGCTTACGAGCAATCGGGGTTTCCCAAGTCGTCGCCCGCCGGCTCGGCGAACGCCGGTCCCGCATCTTCTTCACCAAAGGGTGCGACCAAGGGCCCAGCCCAGTCCAAGGGGACGCCGGCCGCCTCGGGCGCCGCGGATGCAAAGAAGACGGGAGCCGCCGCCGCGGGTGCTTCGACCGCGGAGCCCAAGAAGAAAAGCGAGCCCCCTCCGCCCCCCAGCGCCGCGGCGGGGACGAAGAAAAGCGCTCCTCCCCCCGCCCCTTCGGGAGGGATCAAGAAGAAGAGCGTTCCGCCCCCGGCGCCCCCTGCACCGGTCATCAAGTCGGCCGCCGCCAATCCAGCGGCCGGCGCGAATCCCGCCGCCGCCAAGCCCGAATCCGCGAAGTCGGCGCAAGTGCCGCCGAACGCCTGGGGTGCTGCCCCGGCCACGAAGCCCTCGGCGCGGACCCCCGGACCCCCCGCCGTTCAAACGGCGCCTGCCCCCATCGTGGTACCGAGCTCGGACGACGGCGACCTCGAGACGATAGTTGCCAAGGCGCCCACCCCCGAGGAAATTGCAGCGGCAGCTCAAGAGTTCGCCGCCATGCAAGGTGGCACCGCTGGTGCGGCTCCCGTTGCGGTGCCGGGCTTCACGCCAGCTCCTCCCGGGGCAGCGCTGGGGGCTCAAGCTGTCCCAGGCGTCACGCGTCCTTCCGCCTTCCCGATTGCGGGGTTGCCGCCGACGCGAATGTCACCGCTCCCCCCGCCGCCGCGGCGCTCGCATCCGGTGCCCGCACCGTCGGCGACGCCGGCCAGCGCGCCGCAGGCTTTCTCGCAGTCGAGCGCCGCGCAGATGTCCCCCTTTGCGACGCGTGACGGTCTTCCGCACCCTTCCGTTCCCCCTCTCACGCCGTCGCACGCGCCCATGGCCGCGTCGTCGAATGGCACCGCAGAAGGGGATCTGCCGGCGTTTCCGCTCGATGAAATCGATCCCGATGACGAGCGACCGTTTCGACCTTCGGGCGGGCCCGCCGCGACCACCGCATCAGGGCACCTTGCGACGGCCGATGCGCAATACCAGGCCGGTGCGTCGCGCGGTGTGCTCGCCTACGTGCGCGCCAACCCCAAGGACCCCAAGCTGCTCGCCGGGCTGAGCGCGGGCGCCGTGCTCGTCGTGGGTCTTCTCTGGGGATTCGTGGGGCTGAGTGGCGCGGGCTCGAAGGAGGAGGACTCGGCCGCCAAGGAAGCGAGCTCGGCTGGCGAGCACTCGATGGCAAGCGGCGCGACGTCCGCGTTGGCAGCCGCGGCCAAAGCCGCGCAAGAGTCGGCCAAACCCGCATTGACGGCGTGCCGCCTCGCGGGTGCGCCGGCGCGTCTGGCCGATAAGGCGTCGAAGGACGTCCCTCTCGAGCTTCTGGTTACGTCGTCGGGAGAGCGCGCCCGGCTCGGTTACGCGACGTCGGCTAACGCCGCGCACGGAATCGCCGTCGATCTGTCGTCGCTCCAGGTCTCGCCGGAGTTTTCCAAGCCGCCGCGCGATCGACTTCGCGCGGTGATCCCCTTCGGCATGGAAGATGCGCCGGAGTTCGTGGCGCAGCTCGAAGGTCACGCCGACAAGGTCAAAGCGTGGCGCACGATTTCCGTCGAGCCGCACCTCGTGATCGGATGGACGGGCACGGCGCTCGGCATGGCGGACAAGGCGACCCACGCCCCGACGACGCTCTGGGCGCTCGAGGGCGCCGATCCCATCGATGCCATCCGCGTCGCACGGGCGGAAGAGCGCGGTCACGCCGTCGTCTTTCGGCGACACGGCGCCATCTATGGAGGGATGATCGGAGCCGACCGCACCCCCGCGGGAGACGTCACAAGGATCGGGGGCGCAGGTTCGCCGCCGGGTTCTCCGATCGGAACGCCCACCGTCGCCGTGAATGGTTCGTCGGTCGCCGTCGCATTCGCCGACCGCGCATCCAGCGACGAGCCGTGGGGCCTTCGCGTCGGCACGGCGCCGCTCGGATCTTTTCCGGCGACGACGAGTCCCTTCGTGGTACCGCCAGGTGGACCGGGGGGCGCCACGCTCGCCCCCGCGTTGTCGGGGCTTCCCGACGGTAGGTGGCTCCTCGTGTGGACCGAAGGCAGTGGCGGCGCACACGATGTTCGCGCCGTAACGCTGGGCGCCGATCTTGCTCCCGTTGGTCAGGCATTTAACGTTTCGCGCGAGGGCAGTAACGCCGGGCAAGGTGCCGTCGCCTTGCGTCAAGGCCGCGGCCTCGTCGCGTATCTTGCTTTGACGGAGGAGGGTTACGAAGTTTGGGGAACTGGCGTCGACTGTCGATGACAAAAAACCACGCTTGGCCTCACGCTTTCCGCATTGGCCGATTGCTCACGATCGGCTTTGCCGTCGCGGCCGCGAGCTGCGCTCCGCGCCCGGTCACTCTCGGCCAGACGCAGATCGGGCAAGGTAAGCTCTACCAAAGCGGCAGCGTCACTTACGATCGCTTCTTCCAGGACACGCACGCCGTGCAGCTCGAGGTGATGCGCGCCGACGAGGACGAAGCGACCGCGCGCGCTCCCCTCGAAAAAGCCTTGGACGCGAGAGGCGCATCGCTCGAAAAGCTCTACGAGCTGGCGGTGTCTCGCGCCCGAAAAGGGGGCGAGGACGCTCCACCGATCGTCTACGTCACGGTGGTCGGCCTCGATCCGAACAAAGAGGGCGGCAAAGAGATCAACAAGGAAGTGAAAGATCCCGCCGAAAACGGCGAGCCGCCGAAGAACGAGCCCCCCAAGGAAGGCAGCAAAGAGGGCGCCAAAGAAGCGCCGCACGATATCAAGGACGGGCCGAAGAAGGTCGTCGTGTCGGTGATCCCTCTCGACAACTTGCCGGCCGATCAGAAGGCCTTCGTCAAAGGGCTCACCGAGACCGCGCGCGGCGAGGCCGAGATCCTCGATCGTTTCGGCCCCATCATGGGCAAAGCGGGGCAACTCGCGGCACAGTCCGACGAGCTCACCGAGGGCGTCGACAAGGAGTTCACGGTTCGCAAGCAGCGCCGCGACGTGAACCAAGAGCTCGGCGCCGCGAAGCTCATCCTAGGGGCGACCGAAGAGCGCGCGCGCGAGGTTTCAAGTCGCGCGCGTGCGTTCCTGAAAGGGCTCTCTGAAGCGCTAAAACCGCCGTCCTCGGAAGCCGCACCGCCTCCCCCTCCGCCCCCGACCGAGAAACCGCCGGCCACCAAGCCGGCCAAGCCTCGCCGCGGTGGTGGCGCCAAACCCGCGAAACCCGCGGGCGACGACGCTCCCGCCGCCCCCAAGCCGAGCGCACCGGCCCCGAAGCCGGCCAAACCGAAGCCCGCAGAGGACTTCAATCCATAGGGGTCATTCAATATTGCGGATGGCCGTCAGGAAGCGGTCGGGCGGCACGAACTCGGTGAAGCGCGCCCGCTCGCGGCCGTCGCTGCCGAGGAGCACGACGGTGGGTAGACCGACGACGCCGTAGCGATCTTTCACCTTGTCGACCTCGGCGTCGTCTTCGTTGGTCGCGTCGACTTTGACGGCCACGAAGCGCCGCGCTTCGGTCATCACGGTGGGGTCGGAGAACGTGATGCGCGAAAGCTCTTTGCAGGCGCCGCACCATTCCGCGGTGAAGTCGACGAGCATCGGACGGCGCTCGCTTTCGGCGCGCGTGCGCGCCAGTTGTTCGGAGGGCTCCCACGAGAGCTTGCCCTTCGGCGCTTCGAGCCACCCCACGAGGAGAAAGAGGCCGGCCACGCTGGCCACGATGCCCGTCGCCTTGCGGATGGCGGGCAAAGTCTGCCCTTTTTCGAACGTAAGGTGCACGGCGCCGAGCGCGAGCCCCGCCGCGAGGAGCACGGCCGCGGCCACGACGAAGCCGTTGTTGGCGAACGAGAAGTGCGCAAGCGGCGGGATCGCGCCTTTCAGGAAGTAGAGGGCCGCCACCGAGAGGATGATCCCGAAGATCGATTTGATCGAAACCATCCACGCGCCCCCCTTGGGGAGGCTCACCGCGAACGTGCCCACGAGCCAGAACGGCAGGCCGAGACCCATGGAGAAGGCAAAGAGCGCCGCGGCGCCGAGCGATGCACTCTTGGTTTTGCTAATCCAAAGGAGGATTCCGGTGAGCACCGGTCCCGTGCAAGGCGCGGCGATGAGTCCGCTCACCGCGCCGACGAGGAAAGCACCGCCGTAGCCGACGCCCCCCAACTGAGCGAGCCGGTTGTTGAGACCGGAGGGGAGGACGAAGTCGAATGCGCCGAACATCGAAGCCGCGAGCGCGAGAAAGACGACCGCAACGAGAGCGAGCACCCACGGATTGGCGAGCGCGGCGCCGAACAAGCTTCCCGTGTAGCCCGCGACGACGCCGAGCGGTGTGAACATCGCCGAGATCCCCAGCACGAACGCCGTGGAGAGCCCCATCGCGTGAAGGCGCGACTTGCTCTGCCGCGCGCCGAAGACGCTCACCGTGATGGCGATCATCGGATAGACGCAGGGGGTAAGGCATACGAGCAGGCCACCTACGAACGCCGTGAGACCGGCGGAGACCGGTCCGCGCGCGAGCCCGCGCTCGAAAATGTCGGGCTCCGCGGCATGGGCGTACCCGGCATCGAAAAGGACGAAAAGGGCGGCGAGCAGCGTCGCCTTCCACGCGCGCATGTCACGCCAACACATTTCAGTTGCCTTTCATTTCCCCGAGCGCGCGCCGCGCCTCGGCGAGCTCCCCCTCGAGCGCGATGTTGAGCGCCGGGCGCCCGCGATGGGTGCGGCGGACGAACGCTTGCAGATAGCGCATGGCCTCGTCGCGGCGCCCCGCATAGCCGCACAGCCGACCCAGAACGAACCGACCGTAACCTTGGCCGCAGGGGGCGGCTTCCAGTTGATCGATGATCCCGTCCAGATTGATGAGCGATTCCCCTTGGGCGCAGCGAGCGAGCGCGAGATGCCCCACGTAGAGAGGCTTGTCCGTCGTTCCCCACCGCGCGGCGCGAGTCAATGCCGAGATCGCCTGGCCGAATCGCCCCTCGAGGTACAGCAGGCCGCCGAGTGTCCACAAGTGGAAGGCGCGACGGCTCGCCGGGCAACATCGCGCCGCGAGCCTGAGGTGTCCCATCGCTCGGTCGATGTCGCCGCGCGCCTGACTAGCGCGGGCCG
>Ga0111538_10009145_pt1 | contig 13244 bp, 12 predicted proteins | sample SoiMethybrSBSTD1_FD_79669 | JGI IMG/M metagenome (GOLD analysis project Ga0111538, IMG submission 79669) | Bulk soil microbial communities from a Populus tree surrounding site in Tennessee, USA - Soil MetaG P. TD hybrid SBSTD1 (version 2)... | ecosystem: Environmental > Terrestrial > Soil >...
GAATCGGTCACGTTGTACAGGCCGTCGACGTAGTTGTAGCCGAAGATCTTGACGTAGTTGAGCGTATTCACGATTCCGGGTGGAGTCGCCGCCGACGTGGTGCCCCTGGGGCTGCCCGGGGGTACCGCGGGCGTCTTGAAAGTGCCGTCCGTTGTCACGTTGACTTCGTCGGTGAAGGTGCCGACGTTCTTGCGCAGCACGCCGCCCGAGATGTTCCTCGCGTAGCTGCCGGTCATCAGGCCGAACTGGATCAGGTCGACGTCGCCGTATTCCTGCAGGAGCCCGATCGGCTTGTAGTTGCCGCTCGGATACTGCTTGCAGCGCTCGGTGCCGAAGAGCCCGCTCACGCACGCCGCGACGCGCGCGACGAACTCGCCGTTGTCGCCCCCGGGGAGGGCGTGCTCGGGCTGCGAAGGGTTGTCGGCGCTTGCATAGATCTCGGACAGCGCTGCCTGGTTCCCGTTGGCGCCCGGGCCGGGGAACAGGGAACCCGCGGGAAGAGCCCATTCGCTTCTCCACATGCACTGGAAGCGTTCGTTCGCGTTCCACAGGTGGAAATTGCCCTGCGCGGCGCGTATGAGCGGGAGGTCCTGATTGAGGTGCGAGAGCTTGTTGCCGACCTTGGGAAAGGTCACGTTGCAGAAGGAGATGCCGGTGCGGCTCAGGTTGGTAACCTGCAACGTGAAGCCGCTGCCGGGTATAAGGACGCTACCGGGAGTGCCGCCGGGGTTCACGCGCACCCGCACTGTCTGGTTCGCGTTGGAAAAACCCTGTACGACGCCGATCATGCACGGCGTCACAGCCCCGGAACAGTCGGCAATGGAGGGCCCCCTCGAGGTAGCCGCGATTTCGAACCGGACCTGGTCGCCCCGAGACAACTCGGTGTTCATCGCAGTGGTGAATGTGATGTCGACATCGCCGCCCTGGGGGAGGCTCGACAGAGGCACGGACGGCGTCTGAACCGGCGGATTAGGAGGGGGAAGGAGCGGAGACCCGTCGCCGCCCGACGGCAGCGGCACAGGACACGGCGTTAGCACCCGCGGCGGGATCACGAACGGCACCGGACCGGAGGGGGGCGGGGTCGGCTGGGTGTAAACGCCGGTAGGGAAACCAAAATTAACCGCGGTGAAAGGGCAGAACGTGATCATTTGCGCGGTCGTTGCCGCGAACGGCTTCGTCGCCGTTGGCGGGTCGAACGGCGTCAAGGTCGCGATGTCCGTGCCGTTGTAATACTTCGCCCAGGAGTGCGCGTCGGTCGGAAGGTGGGCGCGCTCGAGCACGGTAGTCGATACCCCGGCGACCGCGGGCCCATCGGTGGAGCGCATGCCGCCGTAGAGGAGCTTGCGCACCGTGTCCATGCGCGACATGGAGACCCAGTTCAGGAAGTTTCCGCTCCACTGCTTGGCCCCGGACTCGCAGTACTTGGCTTTCTTGTTGTCCTCTATGGCCGCGGTGGTCGGCTTGCCATTGTCGTCGGTCTCGATATTCCTCGCGGCGGAGTTGTCCTTGACCGGCACGAACAGCTGCCCGGCGGCGTCGTAGGAGTAGCACTTGTAGCTGTCGAAGTAGCCGTAATAGTCGATGGCGTGGCTGTAGGTGGTCTCGATCTTTCCGTCTTCGTCGAGGTCCGAGTAGTCGTTGTAGGCCTTTTTGTAGAGCTGTTGCTCCTTGGAGATGGTCAGCATCACCTGCGGCGGTACGTTCGCACCGATGAAGAGCGGCTGATCGGCGAGGTCGAGATAGGCGCCGAACGCGCCCTGCGCCGTCATGCAGAACAGCGTCGTTACCGCGATGACCCTGTCGACCCGTTTCCTGGTGGTGGACTTCATGGTGCGCTCCCTCACGTCCGCGAGCGGACGCTACATCTTCAAAAAGATTTCCTGCACGGTGACCTGCGTGTTCGGGTTCAATCCGTACCCGCGGCCCGTGATGCGGTAGAAACTGCAATAGTTCGGATCCCCCAGCGACCCGCCGAACTGCGGCAGGCACATGACCTCGATGTAGTACCGGGGCTGCACGCGCACGCCCTGGAGCTTCGGCGCTCCGGTGTAGGTGCCGAATTCCACGCTCGGCGAGGCCGTGAGGCTGACGGTAGGGTTGAACGGCGGCGGGACGCCTTTCGTCGCGTTGTACGGGTACGGCCGGCACAGGCCCTGCGTTATCGGCGCGACGGTTGCGGTTCCGCAGGATCCGTCGTCGGCGTCCACCGCGCCGCTGCCGAAGCCGGTTTTGCCCGAGATGGGCGGGGTGCGTATGTTGGCCCAGGTCGCCGGAACGATGATGTTGTTCAGGTCGCGCCGGGCGTCGCGCAGCGCGGCCTCGGCCGCCTGGAACGCAGTGCCGGCGTCGCGCGCGTTGCCGGCCAGCCGTTCCTCGTAGGTCGTGGTGGTCATCGCGGTCACGCCGAGTATCGTGAGTATCGTCAGGAACAGCAGCGCGATCACCAGCACGGCGCCGCGCTGGCCGTTGCGATGTACGGGTTTCATCGGGTATCTCCCTCGAGCGGGTTCAGGGGGTGCGGTTGCGCAGATTGATCGTCGTCACGACCAGTCTCCGTATGCGCCGGTCGGCGAACGGGCCCAGCTTCTCGACGTTGTTGCCGAGCATGTCGTAGACCGTGGCATCGGCTACGGCCTTGGACGTTTCCGTGGGCGTCTCGAACAGCAGCGCCACGCGCACGCTGACCACGTTGCTCATGTTGCCCGCGACCGTGACGGCGTCCGGCGTTATGTAGCGGTCCGCAACGAGATCGCCGTTCAGGTCCTCGCCGAACATGATCTGCATGTTCAGCACGTCGGGGACGAGCTCGGCACCGTTGCAGGTGAGCCCCAGGCGGTTGCTCGACAGGTTTTTTTCGATCTTGAACGTATTCGTAATCATCTGGCCCGCATCGACCTTCGCTCCCAGGCAGTCCACCACGGTGCCGTCCGCGACGCCGGCGCCGTCGCCGCTGCCCTGGTAGCGGACGATGAGGTCGTCCGAATTGGGCGCGGCCCGGTCCACGGCCTCGAGCGCCGGGAAGGCTTTGAAAACCGTGGCGGTGACGGAGTTGGCCTGGCTCTTGTAGCCCGCGAGGTGGATGGTGCGGGTCATCAGGATCTGCGAGAAGCGGATGCTGTCCTGCATGCGCGAAACGTCGTCGGTGGTCGCGAAAGTCTGCCGGCTGCCGAGGAAAAGCTGCGCGAGCACGACGACGAGCAGCAGGCCGATGGCGACGGCGATCATCAGCTCGATCAGCGTCACGCCGCGGCTCCCCGCCCGGCGTGAACGCGGCGTGGCGGGGCGGGATGTCATGGATTGAACGCCGTGTACATGTACTTGCGCGTGGTGGGGTTGGCGGCGTTCATCTGGTTGCGGTCGTCGTACCAGTAGATTTTCACCACGTACGCCGTCCCGCCGTTGCCGTCGCAGTTCGTCGCCGGCGGAGTCCAGGCCGCCGACGGCGCCGGGGCGGCGTCGGTGTTCGGAGTCTCGTCGAGGCAGACGATGCCGATGCCTCCCGGCAGCGTGGCGGCCACGCGCTGCTGCCATTCCCTCAGGTCGTTGCGGGCGAGATCATCGGGCACGCAGCCGCTCGTGGCGCAGTTTCCCACCACCGTCGTATACAAGTCGGTTGTCGGCTTGTTGTACTGGTTGTTGATGACGCCTATGTAGTTCGCCTTCATGCGGTCGATGATGTCGGTGGTGAGGTTCGTGGCCGCGACCCGCATGCTCGCGCTCTGGTTGTTCTTGAGCGCGAATACCTGCAGTCCGGCGAGACCGAGGAGGCCGAAGGCGACGACGACGATCGCGATCAGCACTTCCAGCAGGGTGAAGCCCGAGGTCGTGCGGCGTTGGGAATATGGGTTCATGGGTTTCAGGGGGCACATAGGGTTGCACTGCTACAGGTGCAGCGGTTCTGCTGCGCGCGGCCGGTGCCGCTCACTACGATGTGGCGTCCCTTGCCAGTGGCCTCGGATGCGGTCACCCCGGCCTGTGCCAGGTTGCGTGCATCACACAGGTAGAAGTCGATGGTGCCGGCCCCACCGGGGTTGGTCACGCCCGTCGGCCTGAAGGCGATATAGCTTCCGGTGTTCGTCTGGTGACCGACGCTGGTGATGCGGGTGGCCGGGTTTTCGTTCGCGCCGTTGATAACGGGCGCAATCTTCAGAATGGGCTCGCCGGCGTCGACGGCTCCGAAGGCTCCGGCGGTATTGGATTCGGCAAACATGATCCAGCCGAAGCGCCACTCGGTCGCGGTGCACCCCGTGCCGGTGTTGCTGGTGCAGACGGTGGTGCGCACCCCGCGCTTCACCGCTTCGGCGCGGGCGACGCTCAGGTCGGTCATCAGGTCGTTCACCAGGGAGGTCATGCGGGCGTTCCTCACCATGTCCCGCATCGATGGCGCCGCGACCGTCGCGAGTATGGCGATGATCGCGATCACGATCATCACCTCGATCAGGGTAAATCCGGCGCGCCGGGAAATCATTGCGTACGCGTAGCTGTTCGTTTCGTTTGAGACACGCACCGATTGTGGCGAACCGCCGGTCGCGAATCCAGCGATGCCCGATGGGCGGACGGAATCCGGGAACGAAAGGAGGCGGAGCGGCGGCGGTGCGCGGTGGGACGTGACAAACCGCACGTCGGGCCCGGGGGCGCCGCGGCGCGCGTTTCGAGACCACCCCAACGGCGGCCGGTCGATCACAACTCGCTGAATTGTTACGAATTAGACACAGTCTAAGCAATGCATTAGAATGCCTCGAAAATGATGGCCGGACACTATACCCGCGACAATCTCGCCGCGGTCCTGCGGGCGCATGAAATCAACCCGACGCACCAGCGTATCGAGATCGCGTACGCGCTGTTCTCGCGCGCGGCGCACCTTTCCGCGGACCAGCTGCTCGCGATCGTGAACGGCAGGCACTCGGAAACCTCGAAGGCGACCGTCTACAACACGTTGAACCTGTTCCTGGAGAAGAAGCTGATCCGTGAAGTGATCGTGGATCCGAGCAAGGTCTTCTACGATCCGAATACCGCCCCGCACCATCATTTCTACAACGTCGACACCGGGGAATTGACCGACATCGAGGCCGGCGCGATCGCGATTTCGGGGCTGCCGCAGCTGCCGGAAGGCATGGTGACGGAAGGCGTCGACATCATCGTGCGCATCCGTTCGGGCGTATAATCAAAAATCCTTGCCTGACGTGTCCACCAATCTGTTTTGGGGATTCTCATTGAGGATTTCGTCGAGGCGAAGTGCCACAAAATCCCATGCTGTAGTAGCTCAGTTGGTAGAGCAACTGATTCGTAATCAGTAGGTCGGTGGTTCGAGTCCACTCTACAGCACCAAGAAAGCAATGGCCTAGGGATAACATCCGCTAGGTAGTGTTAACAATCAAGCCAGCCAGGTACGCACGGACCAGGTAGGGCACCGAGAAGTAGTTCCGCGCCAACTTCTCGTACAAATGCTCAATGCGCTTCCACTGGTCCTGGGCAGCATCTTTCGCATCGATCTGGGACCTTTGAGAAAGAGCAGAAGGCACCAAGATTGTTTGATTGCGGGTGATGAAGGGCGCAGCCGGCAGGAAAGCCGTCGACACTTATGCTACGGGCCCGTAATCGAATCTCGCAAAGCACCCTGACGACAACGACGGCTGTCCACCCGATGAGTATAAGTCTACGAATCAAAAACTCACTTAAAAACAACTATATTTTGGCGAAGCTTCTCTATCGCTACAAATTAGACAAAAGCAGCATTGGCCCGCGACCGATTGTGATCTACCAGATGGGTAAGGTGGGTTCGACGTCCATTCGTGATGCGGTGGAATTCTTGGGTTCCTTTTCCTCTGTTTTCCACGTTCATACACTTTCAGATCGAGGCATTCAGGCGATGGAGAAGAGGTACTGGGGGAACACCCCGGTAGTCCTTCGGAGGTCCCTGTTACCGGAAACAACCCATGTTTTCATCAGTCATTCGCTAAAGTCACAGTTCAGCAAAAACACCGATGTCCGATGGAAGATTATTACCCTGGTCAGGGATCCAATTGCTAGAAATGTGTCCGAGTTTTTCTATTCGGTGGATACCGAAAAAAGCGATCCACACATACCGAACTTTTACGAACGCTATCGCTCGGGGGACATAAAAACTCCGGAACTGATTGACCGATTCCTCGAAAGATTCAGTGAGGAGTCGGAGGAATATGCTGTTCCCCTAGACTGGTTTGATGAGGAATTCCGAGGCGTAACCGGTGTTGATGTTTATTCAACCAAGTTTCCGGAATCCGCAGGCTTCCAAATTGTTCGAGCAGCAAGCAGTGATATATTGATCCTGAAACTTGAAAGGCTTGCAGATTGTTATCGGCAGGCGTTCCATGAATTTCTCGATTCGCAAAATATGCGTCTAGTCAGTGCAAACACTGCCAGCCAAAAGCAATATCATGCTGCCTATACTTCATTTATGAAGGAGGTTAATCTGCCATTTCAATATGTTTCCAGGATTTACACTTCCAAATATGTGCGCCATTTTTATAGCGATCAAGAAATAGAAAAATTCATGAAGAAATGGCATAAAGCATGACGTGCTCCCTACTTTCCTGGAACTATGTAACGGACTCTTTTCCCTCTGCTGCCAGTGTCAGAGCGTCCCGGAGATGCCGCCGTCCAGGTTGATGCTGGTCCCGGTGACGTAGCTCGCGGCGTCGGAGCCGAGGAAGGCGATGACGTTCGCGACCTCTTCGGCTTCTCCCACGCGCCCGAGCGGTATGCCCTTGGCGGACTCCCTGTAGTATTCCTCCGCGCTCCTGCCCTCGCGCGTGTAGCGGCGCTCGTGCTGGCCGGACTTGATCCTGCCGATGCACACCGTGTTGACGAGGATGTTGTCGGCGGCGAACTCCTTCGACAGCGCCTTCGTGATCGCGAGCCCCGCCGCACGGGATACCGAGGTCGGCATGGATTCCGCCCCGGGCTGCTTGGCGCTGGAAATCGTGATGTTGATGATGCGCCCGCCGCCCTGCTTCTTCATGTGCGGTATGGCGAGCCGCGAGCAGCGGATGGCGCCGAACACCTTCAGCTCGATGTCGGAGCTCCACTTGGCGTCGTCGGTTTCCAGGAATTTCCCGCGCTGCGACTCTCCCGCGTTGTTGACCAGCACGTCGATGCGGCCGAATTTCTTCACCACGGCGCCGATGAATTTCTCGATGTCCTCGGGCTTGCTGCAATCGGCGGACATGGACAGTACCTCGACGCCGGCCTTGCGCAGCTCGGCCGACGCCTGCTCGAGCCGGTCGGCATTGCGCGCGCAGATCGCGACGTTGGCGCCTTCCTTCGCGAAGCGCAGTGCGGTGGCCTTCCCAATGCCCTGCGAGCCGCCGGTGACGACGGCAACCTTGCCCTTCAATCCCAGTTCCATGATCTGGCCCCCTCAGTTTGGTTCAACAAAGTTGATTCGGTGGTGATCGGTTCCGCAGCATGCATCAAGTGATGCCCGTCCGGCAATCCCCGCGCTGGAAACCCGCGGTGCCTCCGGGGTCGACGGGCGCCTGGATTGGCGTAGGATGGGCGCTGGTCGATTTCGCCCACATCATGCGCTTCGCATTCCTCGTCCCGCTTTGCCTGCTTGCAGCGCTCGTGCATGCGCCTGTCGCGGCGCAGGGCCAGCCCGCTCCCGCGCCGCCGGCCGCCGGCTCCGAACCGCAGTTGACCGTGGAGTCGCTGTCGGTCGTGAAAGTCCGGAGCAAGGCGGTTTCCAACGCGCGCTCGCTGCGGACCCTCGGACCCCAGCGCGAGGGAAGCGGCGTCGTGATCGACTCCGAGGGCCTGGTGCTCACCATCGGCTACCTGATTATTGAATCGGAAGCGGTGGACCTGGTGACGAGCGACGGCCGCTCCTATCCCGCGACCGTGGTGGGCTATGACAACGCCACCGGGTTCGGGCTGCTGCGCGCCCTGCGCCCGCTGCCCGTCCCGCCGGTCCAGATGGGGCAATCCGCCACGGTGGCCGACCGCGAGCTGGTCCTGATCGTGGGATACGACGGGGTCGCGCCCGCTTACGTGGTTTCGCGGCGTCAGTTCGTCGGCTACTGGGAATATCTGCTCGATGAGGCGATCTATACGGCCCCGGCGACGGTCAACTGGAGCGGCGCGGCGCTCCTGAACCGCGAGGGCAGGCTTCTCGGCATCGGCTCGCTCGTCGTGAGCGACGCCATGGGCGCGGCGAGCCAGGTGCCCGGCAATCTCTTCGTTCCCATTGATCTCCTGAAGCCGTTGCTGGGCGACCTCCTCGCCAACGGCAGATCGTCAGCACGCCCGCGTCCGTGGATCGGTGTCAACACTCAGGAGGTGCAGGGCAACGTGATCGTCACGCGGGTGTCGTCCGAAAGCCCCGCCGAAGCGGCGGCGGTCCGCGTCGGTGATGTGATCGTGGGCGTGGCCGGCCAGCCGCTGACGGGGCAGGCCGACTTCTACAACAAGCTGTGGTCCCGCGGCGAAGCGGGTGTGGAGATCCTGCTCGACGTCCTGCGGGAAGGGCGCGTTCAGAAGGTGCGGGTCAAGTCCGTGGATCGGGACAGCTACTTCAGGCCCAAGCCTACCCTTTGAGGCAGAGACCAGAGACTAGTCCCCAGTCCCTGGGATTTAGAACGTTCCCATCCCCAGGACGCCGGTAGCGAGGTCCATGTCGTCCACCAGCTTCTTCCCGACCAGGTTGCGCAGCGTTTCCGTTGTGCCGCCGCCCAGGCTGCCGTAGCGCGTGCCCCGGAAGTAGCGCGATACCGGGAATTCGTCGGTGAAGCCGTAGCCGCCGTGCACCTGGATCGCTTCCGAGGTCACGCGGATGCTCATCTCGTTGCAGTAGATCTTGGCCATCGCGGCGAGCGTCGGGTCGGGAAACCGGTCGCCGCTCACCGCGGCGCGGTAGAGGAGCCCCCGCGCGGCCTCGACCTGCACGTACATGTCGGCGACTTTCCAGCGCATCCCCTGGAAGTCCCCGATCTTGCGCCCGAACGCCGAGCGCTCGCGCATGTAGCGCACCGCTTCCTCCAGCGCGCCCTCCGCCAGCCCGAGGCAGATCGCCGGGTTCAGACAACGCTGCGTATTGAACGCCGAGAGCAGCTTCTTCATCCCGTCTTCCTTCAGCACCAGGTTCTCGAGCGGGACCTCGACGTTGTCGAACACCACTTCGCTCAGGTATTCGCCGCCCATGGTGTGGAAGCTCGGCCGGGCGGTGAGGCCTTTCACGCCGCCGGGCACCAGCACGCAGCCGATGCCCTTCGCGCCGGGCACCTTGCCGACGCGCGTGAAGACGACGTGCATCTCGGCGATGTCGGCGCGCGAGATCAGCGTCTTCACGCCGTTCACGATCACGCGGTCGCCCTTCACCTCGCTGTTGGTCGCGTAGCTCGGCACGTCGGTCCCGGCGTTGGGCTCGGTCATGCAGATCGCCAGGATCGCCTCGCCGGTGGCGACGCGCGGCAGGATGCGCCGCTTGATGGATTCCGGCGCGTAGGTCGAGATGACGCGCGTCTGGACGCCGAGCTCCCCGAGCGCGGCCATCGCGGTCACGTAACATACCTTGCCGATCTCCTCGAGCACGAGGACGGTATCGAGTATTCCCAGCCCCGAGCCCCCATATTCCTGGGGAACCGACATGCCGAGCACGCCGATCTCGGCCAGCTGCTTCATGTTGTCCGCGGGCCAGGTGCCGTCGAGGTAGCGGATCGCGCGGGCCTTGAAGTCGGTCTGGCACACGCGGCGGACGGTGTCCACGAAGGCGCGCTGTTCCTCGCTGATTGTGAAATCCATGATGTTGTATCGTGAGTGGTGAACGGTGAATACGCTTGCGCGGCGCGCGTAAGAGTATATGCGGCTGGTCGAGCCGGCAGCAAACGCGCAATGCCGCGTTTGCCGATTGACGCTGAACGAGTCCCTATCCTAGACTGGCAGCCGCCGTCCGCCCGGCCGGGTTTTCCGCATTGGCACCGACAACGACGAAAGAATGCGATGGACCAGCTTGAGACCAGCCCCGCCGTGACCGGAAACGAGCACTGGGCGAAGAAGAGGGACATCAGGCTTTGGCTGTGGGAGAAGCCCCGTGTCGGACCGCATGCCGCGCGAGGCACGATACTGTTCGTGCACGGATCGTCCATGGCTTCGACGCCGACGTTCGATCTCCAGGTACCGGGCCGGCCGCATTCGTCGGTGATGGACTGGTTCGCCGCGCGCGGCTTCGACACGTGGTGCGTCGATCTGGAGGGCTACGGCCGCTCGGACAAGCACCGCGACGTGAACTGCGATATCGCGAACGGCGCGGACGACCTGGAAGCGGCGACCGATTACATCATGAAGACGCGCGGCGTGCGCCGGTTCCTCGTGTACGGCATCTCGTCAGGGGCGCTGCGCGCGGCGCTCTACGCGCAGCGCCATCCGGAGCGCGTCGAGCGGCTCGCGCTCGACGCGTTCGTGTGGACCGGCGATGGCAGTCCCACCCTGGAGGAGCGGCGCAGGAAGCTGCCCGAGTTCCTGGCGAGGAACCGGCGTCCGATAGACCGCGCCTTCGTGCAGAGCATATTCAACCGCGACCACCCGGGGTGCGCGGACGAGGCGACGGTGACCGCTTTCGCCGATGCCGTCCTCGCGCTGGACGATTCGGTGCCGACGGGAACGTACGTGGACATGTGCTCGAAGCTGCCGGTCGTGAGCCCGGAGAAGATCACCGCGCCCACCATCCTCATGCGGGGTCAGTTCGACGGGATCGCAGGCATCGACGACCTGCTCGCGTTCTTCAAGCGGCTGCCCAACCCGGACAAGCAGTTCGCGGTGATGTCGGGCATCTCCCACGCGAGCTTCCAGCAGATCAACTACCTCATGGTGTACGAGATACTGCACTCGTTCTTCGCGCAGCCCGAGCCGCTCTACCGCGGCTGACGCCGGAGACCAGGGACTGGAAAACCCAGTCTCGAGTCTCCATTCTCTAGTCTCTAGTAGGGAGGCAGGAGCCGCCGGAAGCCGTGCGCGAGCACGAGAGGAATGAAGAGCACGTTTCTCACCAGCAGCTCGAGCCAGTTGAGCGGCAATTCACCCGCGCTCGCCTGGTCGTTGCAGCTTCGCGCGAGCTGGGTGCCGAGCTGCTCCATCCACGCCGGCGTGCGCGGCCATTCCCTCAGGTCGCGCAGCCACTCGGCCGGGATGCCGTCCCGGCCGACGCGCGCGCCGACCAGCGCGCCCACCACGGCCGCCACCGTGTCGGTATCCCCGCCCAGGCGAATCGCCTCGATCAGCGCGCCGCGATAGTCGGCCTGCCGGCGCAGCCAGACGTGGATGGCCACCGGCACCGTGTGATACACGTAGCCGCTCACCCCGTTGCTGCAGCCTATGGATTCGGCGTACGCCGCCGCGCTCTCGCCGCGGGCCACGCTCGCGGCCACCCCGCGCAGGAGCCCGATGACGCCGGCGTTTCCCTCGCAGAGAGGCTCCAGCGCGGCGACGAACTCCTCCGGGGCCACGTCATTCCTGCGAGTCGCGGCGAAATGCGCGGCGAGCGCCACTGCCTGCGCTCCCAGCTGCGCCTTGATATCGGTGTGGGTGACGCGGGTCGCAGCTCGTACCAGGGCGCGCATCCGGGGCTCGTCGTGGCCGTAGCAGACGCCGATCAGCGCGCTGCGCATCGCCGGCGCATTGCCGGCCGAGTACACCCCGGCGTAGCGCACGGGCACGCCGATCCACAGCTTGAGGATCGCGCGCAGCGTCGCGAAGCCGATGCCCGCGGGAAGCCCGAGCAGCCAGAAGCGCAGGCGCCAGCCGAAATTCACGGCCAGCCTTCTTGCCATGCCGTCCGGGTCGCGGAAATGGGCAGTCTCGATCAGGGATTGCGCCAGCATGCAGGTGTGCTCGGTGTCGTCGGAGCACAGGCCCTTGCCGAAGGGCAGCAGCTTGTAGCCCGCGAGTTCCGGGAACATGCGCGATTGCCGGCCGCGGCTCAGGCCCTCGCACGCGAGTCCCAGCGCGTCCCCGACGGCCGTGCCGAGGATGCAGCCCACCATGGCCTGCTCCATCGGGTAGGTGGCCTGTCGCGGCGCTTCCCGCTCGAAGAAATAGTGGACGAACGGGAGACTCTCCAGCCAGTTTCGCGATCTCCACAGGCGGCGCAACAGGACTCCCGCGATGACGGCCAGGTATGGCCCCGTGCCGAGGTCCACCAGCAGCGGTACCCAGTAGTACGCGCGCAGCGTCTCGCTCGGCGACAGCGCAACCGACATCGCGCCGCCGATGCCGCCGATCAGCAGGATGGGAGAGCTGCGCGTGTCCTCGTGGGCGTTCCGGTGCGTCCGGAGGAACTGGGAGACGTTCACGCAATTCGCGACCACGAACACCGCGGCCAGGAGGCCAGCGATCGCCCACTGCTCGACGTAGCTCATGCCAGGACCGTGACCGGCGCCGCTGGTCGGATCATTCCGCGTCGGGCTGCCGCTCGGGCGCGGCCCGCTGGAAAGCGTCGAGGGCGCGGCAGTTGCCGTCGATCGCGACGAGCGTCGGGTACGGCCCGAGGTCGCACTTGAAGCGCCGCGCGTTGGCCACCTGCGGCACCAGGCAGCAGTCCGCCAGGCCGGGCGCGTCGCCGTGGCAGAACCGCCCGGTCGCGGGATCGCCCCCGAGGCGCGCTTCGAGCGCCTGGAAGCCCTCCGCGATCCAATGGTGATACCACGCGTTCTTCGCGTCCTCGGTCAGCTTCGCGGCTCCGGTCAGGTAGCTCAGCACCCGCGTGTTGTTGAGCGGGTGGATCTCGCACGCGATCGCCTGCGCGAGGGCGCGCACGCGCGCCCGCTCCACCGGCGTCTTCGAGAGCAGCGGCGGATCGGGCCGGGTTTCGTCGAGGTACTCCATGATGGCGAGGGACTGTGAAAACAGGCGCTCACCGTCTTCCAGCACGGGCACCAGCGCCTGCGGATTCACCTTGCGGTATTCGGGCCGGTGCTGCTCGCCGCCGCCGCGCGAGAGATGCACCGGCAGGTACTCGTAGCCGAGTCCCTTGAGGTTGAGGGCGATGCGCACGCGGTACGCGGCGGAGCTGCGAAAGAAGCTGTACAGCTTCATTGGTGACCCGGGACCCGCGACCAGTGATCCGTGAGCAGCCTCACTCGCAGGGCGCCTGCTCGCGCCACAGCCCGAGCGCCTTCTGTGCCGGACGGTCGGAGAAGCTGAAGAGCACCGCATCGGCGTCGGTCTCGTGCCGCACTGCGGCCCACGACGGCACGACGAACGTGTCCTTTTCC
>Ga0111538_10009146_pt1 | contig 13243 bp, 8 predicted proteins | sample SoiMethybrSBSTD1_FD_79669 | JGI IMG/M metagenome (GOLD analysis project Ga0111538, IMG submission 79669) | Bulk soil microbial communities from a Populus tree surrounding site in Tennessee, USA - Soil MetaG P. TD hybrid SBSTD1 (version 2)... | ecosystem: Environmental > Terrestrial > Soil > Tree...
ACCTCAGCAGGATCCGCGCCGAGATCCGCGGCCACGAGATCGAGGGCGCGCTCGACGATGTACGTCGCTTCCGGACGCCCGGCGCCGCGATATGCATCGGTGGCCATCTTGTTCGTGAAGCAGGCGGTGATGTTCATCTGTATCGCCGGGATCTTGTACGCACCGGAAAGCATCAGACCGGTCAGCGTCGGAATCGCGGGTGTCAGCAGTTGGTGATACGCGCCCATGTCCGCAAACACGCTGTAACGCAGGCCGGTAATCGTGCCGTCGTTCTTGAACGCGATCTCGACGTCGCCGATCTGACCACGTCCATGAATCGTGGCCTGCATGTTTTCACGCCGCGTTTCGATCCACTTGACCGGCTTGCCAAGCTGCATTGAGATCCAACCGAGCAGCGCCTCTTCCGCATAGACGTTCAACTTCGATCCGAAGCCGCCACCGACTTCCGGCGTGATCACGCGCAACTTGTTTTCCGGAATGCCGATCATCAGGGCGACTTGCGTGCGCATGAGGTGCGGGATCTGGGTCGACGACCACAACGTTAACTCCTGTTCGCCAGGGAAGTAGCGCGCAAGAACACCACGCGGCTCCATCGCGATGGGCGCGAGTCGCTGGTGCAGCACGCGTTGCTTCACCACACGATCCGCGGCGGAAAACGCGGCGTCGATGTCGCCTTCACCCGACGTCAAACGATACGCGACGTTATCGGACCACGCGTCGTGAATCACCGGTCCGCCCTTCGCCGCTTCTTCCACATCGGTGACGACCGGCAACTCGTCGTAATCTACGACGACCTGATCGCACGCATCACGTGCGACATAACGATCGGTTGCTACAACCGCCGCGATCGGATGACCCAAAAAGTAAACCTTGTCTTTCGCAAGCACGCGATGATCGGGAACCTTCAGATCCGGCAACGCACCGGCACAGGGCACTGGTCCAATCTTGTCCGCGACGTCCGCACCGGTGTAGACAGCGACGACGCCCGGCGTCGCCAGCGCTGCTGACGTATCGATGGCCGTGATCTTCGCGTGTGCATAAACGGAGCGCACGAAGGCGACGTGCAGTGTTCCCGGCAGCCCGATGTCGTCGACGTAATGGGCCAAACCCTTGATCAGTCGCGGATCCTCGGTACGTTTCACTCGTTGGCCGACGTATTTTTTTGACATGAATCCCTCCGAGCTTGGACGTGGTCAGCGAAAACTATTTGCCGGCCGCTTTCTTGGCGGCATACTCCACGGCTTCGATGATGTGCTGATAACCGGTGCAGCGACAGAGATTGCCTTCGAGACCGTGGCAGATCTCTTCGCGCGACGGACTGGCGTTGCGGTCGAGTAACTGCGCCGCGGTCACGATCATTCCGGGCGTGCAGTAGCCGCACTGCAATCCGTGTCGTTCCCAGAACCCTTCCTGTACCGGATGCAACTCTCCGTTCTTCGCGAATCCCTCAATGGTCGTCACCGACGATCCGTCAGCTTGAACGGCGAACATCGTGCACGACTTCACCGCCTGCCCGTCGAGCATCACCGTGCATGCGCCGCACAGCGACGTTTCGCAACCGATGTGCGTGCCGGTCAGTTCGAGAACGTCACGCAGGTAATAAACGAGGAGCATGCGGGGTTCGACCTCATCGCTGTGAGAGACACCATTCACGTTGAGATTGATGGTCTTTTTCATCTGTGTTCTCCCGGAAGTAAAGGAACGACAACTAAACTGTTGCTTTGTGAATCCGGCGCTTCAGCCGGTGGATGGTCCGGCGCACGACTTTGAGTTGGGCGCGATCGTGGGCGGCGAGAGCGGCTTCACGCTGCGTTTTCAACTCGCGAATGCGAGCCTTGATAGTCGACTTGTCGACGCCGACCACGTCGTGGTGCTCGTGCTGAATGCCGAGAGCTTTCGCAAGGCCGGAGATCAGATGCTGTTTGTTCATCTGCGTGTAGCCCTGGACGGCATCGTGTTCGATGCCTTTGGCGATGTCGCGCAAATCGGCAAGGGTTTTGTGTTTGAGTTCTTCGATTGTGTAAGGCATGTAAACTCCTGTAACGAAAGATGATTTCTACAACTTTCGGAACCTTTTATGAATCCTGCGGTGCAAAGATCTGATCGAGATGGTGCTTCATGTGGACCAGGTAATCGCGAACGAAGTAGTCGAGGGTCGTCGGGTCGTTCTTGTCGACCGGATGGAGCGCGATCTGGTCCAGATTATGCCGTATTCGAGCGCGTATTAAAGTCGGTTCGGGGATCGCGGAGATCACGTGCAGCAGATGCAGGTTGTAGGAGCTCCACAACTGGATCATGTCGCTCCACGACTCGTCGAGGTACTTCTGTGCGCTGACCCATTTCTCCTGCTCGTAACCAGGAAACACAAGGTCGTCCGTAAACTGGGCGCGCACGAAACGCTGATGATTGTTGGCGGCAGAGTCGATCAAGTGGCCGAGCACTTCTTTTATCGACCACTTGTCGGGCGACGACCGTCGCGCACTCTCTTCCGCAGAGATCGCGCGCAAACGCTCGGTCGCATTCACGACCGTAGAGCGAAAGTCTTCCAGAAACTCGTTAAGGTTACTGGCCTGGGTTGTCATGGCGATTATTTGTGCCCGGGATAATACCACGATTATCAAAATTAGCGACTGGACTAAAAGCGCTGTTTTTGATTCACTGTTACGTCCGAAAACACCGTTTTTCGCGACCTCGAAATACTTTAGTCTCGGAGATCCCTCAAGATGAAGAATACCTCCTCCTTTAGGCCCCTGATTGTATCGGGGTGTCTGTTTTTCGCCTTTATTCTTGGCACTTCCGCCGCATTTGCGCAGGACGGCGCCGCATCAAAAGAAAAGCAAACCTATAACCAACTAAAGGCATTTGCCTTAACCGGCGGTTCGGCTCAAGTGAACGCGCTGGTGCTCAAGAAAGATCGCACCGAAATTACGCTCACCGGCACGGTTTATTTCAGTGACCAGGTCAACGGCCAGGCGACCGGAGCAGTTTTCATCGGTGAAGGGAAGTTCGTTGCCGAAACTCCGTCTAATACCGAGTTCGAAAAAGACAACGTGAAGCGCCTGCTCGGCGCCGACAATATTGAATCCGATTTCAAAACGGCGGTCTTCAGATTTACTGACGAGACCGGGACGCAAATGGGTCAGGCGCAACCCGGTCCGGCAAATGACCGCGCGCAAAAACTCGCGCTAGAAAATGACGCGCGCCAGATGCGCGAAACCGGCGCCAACCTTCCGGCGCGTCTTGCTATCTCCTTGTTGAACGGCGAAAAGCCCGGCTTCTTTTTTGCTACCTTCGACGGCGGCAGGCGTGGACGCTTCTCGATGGTCCTCGACTATCAGAACCGCATTCCCGTCGCTAACTTCGATATCAACGCTGGTGAAAAAGGTCTGATCTGGGCTTACAACACCGCGATTTACAATCCCGAAGTCTGGCTGGCTTTCTACGGACTCGACGACTACAAGCGCGGCCAGGTCGCGTATTCAGACGCCAACGATCAGATTGATGTCGCCAGTTACAAAATGGACATCGACCTGCGCGATTACGACAACCGCTTGCGAGTTATCTCGCACATGGTGTTCGAAGCGCTTCAGCCAAACTTGCGCGCCATCACTTTCCGAGTCGGCGAGAATTTGGGTGAGTACGACAACAATCGTCTCAAGAAGCAGATGCGCGTCAAGTCGGCGCGTTCGGGCAGCACTGTTCTCGACGTGATCCAGGAAGATTGGGAAGCCGGACTTACTGTTATGCTGCCGCAAACACTGAAGCCGGGCGACCAACTCGAGCTCGATCTCGACCTCGAAGGCGACTTCATGGTCGACACCCAGTTCTGCGGGGATTGTTATTATCCGCGGTCCAACACGACGTGGTATCCACGTCATGGTTATCTCGATCGCTCCACTTACGACCTCACTTTCAGACATCCGAAGAAGTGGCGCGTGGCGAGTGTCGGTGCCCGTCTCTCCGAAACACTCGATCCGGAAGACAAAGACGGCGGTATCACGAAGTTTCAGATGAAAGAGCCCGTGTCATTGATCGTTTTCGCACTCGGGCCTTTCAAACGCCACGATGAGGTGGTGAAATGGGAAAAGGGTGGCGATCCCACGCCTCTCGAATTCAACTCTTTGCCAGGTGACATGGCGGCGATCAAGGAAGATTTCATCATGGCCGAGATGAATAACGCGGTCCGGTATTTCAGCGCGTTGTTTGGCGCGTATCCGTATCCAAAGGTCGGCGCCGCCTTTCATCCGTTTCCATTTGGACAGGGTTTCCCGTCGATGTTGATGATTCTGCCTGTAGATCGGGCTAGCAAGTTCACCTACGTCTTCATCGCGCATGAAACAGCACATCAATGGTGGGGCAATATCGTGGCCTGGCGTTCGTACCGCGATGTGTGGCTGAGCGAAGGCTTCGCCGAATACTCCGCCATTCTCTACACGGGACTGCGCGACGGTAAAGGTTCCAGAGAAGAGCTCCTGACTCGGGCGCGCGCATCGCTCAAGGAGCCGCCCGAGACATTGACGGGCGTCGGCAAGGGCCGGCTGATTGACGTTGGTCCAATAATTCTGGGCCACCGCCTCAATACCAGCAAGACATTCGGCGCTACTCAGGCGTTGATCTACAACAAGGGTGCGTTGGTGTTGCGCATGGTGCATTTCATGCTGAGCAATCCGTCCTCGGGTGACGACAAGCCCTTCTTCGACATGATGAGCGACTTCGTAGAGCGCTATCGAAATAAGACGGCATCGACGGACGACTTTCGCGCGGTCGTCAACGAACACTTTGCCAAGACGCCGATTGCAAAGAAATACGGCATGACGAATCTGAACTGGTTGTTCCGCCAGGAAGTCTATCAGTCGGATTTTCCGTCGTATGAAATGCAGTACAAGGTCACGACGGAAGCGGACGGGAAAGTGTTCCTCACTGGAGCTATCACGCAGAAGAACGCGGGCGAGAACTGGGTGATGGTGCTGCCGGTCAGGTTAGACTTCGGCGGCGGTAAGGCAGGGATGGGGACCGTGATCGTTCAGGGACCATCCACTCCGTTCAAGATCCCGCTGCCGGCGGCGCCGTCGAAGGTCCAACTCGACCCAGATCGCTGGATCCTCGCGGAAAGCATTTCGACGAAGGGCAATTAAATTCGTCTATCCGTGTTTGGGAACCAACTCGGCGGCATGTTCGTTTCAGACAACATGCTGCCGACGTATAAGCATCCCAGATTCACGATGAAGCGGACGTGGAAAGCTCTCGGCATTGTTGCCGCATTGATGTTTTTGCTGGTGGTAACAGGCGCGGGGAGCGCGCTGGCTGACACTGTCGTTTTCTACGCTCGCATCGCGAGGCTTTACTCGCAAGACCCTCATTCCCGAATCAAAATGCCGGTGGCGGATGTGAACAAGCGCGAGATCGCAGACACCTGGGGCGCGCCGCGCAGTGGTGGTCGCTCGCATGAAGGTCAGGACATCTTTGCACCGAAAGGAACAAAGGTCCTTTCCGCGACGAACGGTTACATCTACAAGATCGGCGAGAACAATCTCGGCGGGCAGACAGTCTCGGTGATCAGTTCCGGCGGGCGCATCTACTACTACGCGCACCTCGATTCGTACGCTCCGGGTATCAAAGTCGGCGATCCGGTAACGTCTCGCTCGCTGTTGGGTTTTGTCGGCACGACCGGGAACGCACAGGGAACGCCGCCGCATCTTCACTTCGGCGTCTACACATTCGGCTACGGCGATGCGATCAATCCGCTGCCGCTTATCACTGACCGCACAGCTCCAGCTCCCGCGATCACGACGAGAACACCGCCACAAAGAGACGCACGCATCAGAGGCCGCGTCCGCGTCTCCTAACCAATTAATAGTCAATTAATCGCCTGTCTCTTCCGAAAATTTGACTCACAACGGCGCTTGGCTTATTGTTTCGGCCAGTTCGCAGTTCCAAGTCTGTATTCCACAACAATAAGCCATTCGGAAGGAGCATACGCATGCGTGCGCGATCCCGCTTTCTCCCTATCTCTGTTCTAGTTCTCGCATTCTTCGCAGCCATCTTTCTTCTGGCCCCACGCTCAGAAGCAAACAACGCGTTTCAGGATCCACCGACGCCCCCCGCGGGCGGCGGTCAGGAACAACCACAAGGCCCTGCCGGCCGGCCGACTCCCTCGACTGACCCCAGGCCTTACGATCGTGTGATTACGAAAGACGCCAAAACCGATGAGGGCGTCTTCAAGATTCACACCATCAAGGACAAGATCTACTACGAGATCCCGAGGAGTGAACTGGATAAAGAATTCCTTTGGGTGAGCCAGATCGCGAAGACGACGCTCGGCGTCGGCTACGGCGGACAGGCCGCGGGAAACCGCGTCGTCAGGTGGGAGCGCAAAGGCAATCGCATCTTCTTGCGCAACATCTCGTACGAGGTGGTCGCCGATCCCAGGCTGCCCGTGTCGCGCGCGGTCCAGGCGTCGAACAACGACACGGTCATCATGGCATTCAACGTCGAAGCGATCGGCAAAGACGATGCTGCCGTGATCGATGCAACGCGTCTATTCACTTCTGAAGTGACTGAGTTCAGCGCGCGAACCAGGTTACGCGCTCGCGGTTTCGATGCGTCGCGTTCGTTCATCGAGAAGACGAAATCGTTCCCGACCAACATCGAAGTCGAAGTCTCGCAAACCTACACTTCGCCGCCGGACCTGACCCCCGCCGGAGGCGGTGGTCCACAACCGCCGCCGAACCCGTTTGCGCAGGGCATGCGTGCCGGAACGAACGCGACAGTCGTCATGCACTACAGCATGGTCAAACTCCCCGAGCATCCCATGATGCCGCGCTTGTTTGACGATCGCGTCGGCTACTTCAGTATCCGCAAGTACGACTACGGTCTCGACGAGCAGAAGGCGGCGGAACGTCGTTACATCACGCGTTGGCGTCTCGACAAGAAAGATCCGAACGCGGCGATGTCCGAGCCCGTGAAACCGATTGTTTACTACGTCGATCCGGCGACGCCGGCCAAGTGGGTCGCGTGGATCAAGAAGGGCATCGAAGATTGGCAGCCCGCGTTTGAAGCAGCCGGGTTCAAGAACGCGATCATCGCCAGGGAAGCACCATCGAAAGAAGAAGATCCCAATTGGGACCCGGAAGACGCACGGTACTCAGTGATTCGTTACCTGCCGTCGACGATTGAAAATGCTTCCGGTCCGCACGTGAACGATCCGCGAACGGGCGAGATTCTCGAGTCGGACATCCAGTACTACCACAACGTGATGAACCTGCTGCGTAGCTGGTCGTTCGTTCAGGTTGGTCCACTCGATCCGCGTTTCAAGAAGCTGCCGCTGCCTGATGATCTGATGGGACGTTTGGTTGAGTACGTGGTAGCGCACGAAGTCGGTCACACACTCGGCTTCCAACACAACATGAAAGCGAGTGCGACCTATCCGGTCGACAAACTGCGCGACGTTCAGTGGCTGAAGACGATGAGTCACACGCCGACGTTGATGGACTATTCGCGCTTCAACTATGTCGCCCAACCCGAAGACAACATTCCGATGGAGCAACTTATTCCGCAGATTGGTCCGTACGACAAGTGGGCCACGATGTGGGGTTACAAGCCGATTCCGGGCGCGAAGAACCCAGACGACGAGAAGAAGACTCTCGACGAATGGGCGCGCGAACAGGATTCGAAAGCGTACTTGCGTTTCTCGACCGCCGACGCACGCGGTTCTGATCCGGGTGAAAACACGGAAGCCGTTGGCGATGGCGACGCGATCGCTTCGACCACGCTCGGTCTCAAAAACCTGAAACGGGTTGCCGACATGCTTCTGCCGGCAACGACCCACCAGGGCGAACCATACGATGACCTGGAAGAGCTCTACGGTCGCATGTTGGGCCAATGGAGCATGGAGATGACTCACGTCACCGCGATCGTCGGTGGCTTCAACTCGCAACAGAAACACGGTGGACAGGATGGCGTTCGCTTCGTCATTGTTCCGAGAGACAAACAGGCGGCGGCAGTGCGCTTTCTCAACGAGAACGCGTTTGCCACACCGTCCTGGGCGTTGAAGGCTGACATCCTGCGACGCATCGAGGCGGCGGGTGCGCTGGCGCGCGTGAATGCGGCACAGGAGCGCGTGTTGAATTCGCTCTTGAGCAACACGCGATTCGATCGGCTCGTTGAACAGGAAGCGATCGATGGCATGGCGGCGTACAAACCGGCCGATTTCATGTCGGACGTTCGCCGCGGCATCTGGGGCGAGATCGAAGCGGGTCCGGTGAAGATTGACGTCTATCGCCGCAATCTCCAGAACTCGTACATCGATCTGCTGTCGGCGAAGCTCAACGGGCGGCCGGCGGTTGTCGATGACTACCGCGCATTGATCAAAGCCGAGCTGCGCGATCTGAGTAACGCGATCGGAGCGGCGATGCCGCGTGCGACCGATCGTCAGACACGCGCTCACCTCGCGGATGTGCGCGATCAGATCGCGAAGGCGCTGGATCCGAAGTTTGCTCCGCCGGCCACTCCCGCGACTCTGGTGTTTCCGTTCGGGATTGACGACGGTATTACTTCCAACTCGGATTCAAGCTCGATCGAGAACTTCAGTTGGAGTGACTGCTGGCCCGATTACGCGATTCGGATTCGTCCGCGTCAGTAGTTTGTCAGTAGTTGTGTTCGAGTAGGTTGGTGGTGCGCTCGGTGACGCTGGCCCCGTTGGTAATGCTGGCCCCGTTGGTGATGTTGGCCACGCTGCCGGGCGCAGGCACCGGCGTAGGAGCTGTGGAGACGCCCTCGGTAAGATCGCGAGGTGGAGCAACCGCTGGTTGGTCCAACTCGAGTTCCTGCCGGGGGCGAATCAATAAACCGGCCAGGATATGTCCGACGCCGGAGAGGGTCGGTAGCAGGCCAATCAGCCAGATGACTCTCACGACCGGATCGATCTCGAACGGAACTTGAGCGATGACGTCCGGCGGGAGTTTTAAAACCATTGCCGCCGACAAGTAGTAGAGAAAGATCGACAGGCCGACGCCGGAGAACAAAGAGACAATGCCCGTTGAGAGGTGCTTCTCGCGCCGTTCAGCGGGCGTTTTCTTTCTTCCGAATTGAATTAACGGGCGTGGTTTTACGTCACCTTTGGCGATCGCCTGGAGGTTCGCGCCGCAGGCACGACAATACTTCGTCGTCGACTGCGTTTCTGTGCCGCATTGGTAACAGTACATAGTTTTGGAGACTCAAGTACCGAAACGTGCGCGAGGACAGTTTAGTTCGCTGAAATCCGTTTAGATCCGTGGCTCTTATTCGTAGCTCAACGCCTCGACCGCGTCCTGACGGGCGGCGCGCAACGCCGGATACAGCGCGCCGATGCTACCTCCCAGTAGTCCGACTGCCAAAGCGACCAGCACCCAACGCGGCTCGATCTCGATCGTCAGATTCGTCGTGCGCATCACCGCCAGCCGCGCCAGCATCGTCAAACCGATACCGACTGCGACGCCAAGCACACTGACGATAATCGCTTCCTGCTCGATGACCCATGCGATCGACGACTTCGACATGCCGAGCGATTTCAAAATTCCAATCTGTCGGGTGCGTTCCGTGACCGTCGTGTACATCGCCAACAAGATCACGAGCATGCTGATCGCTGCCGCCACACCGACGACGACCTTGATGAAGACATTCAACGCCGGAACGCCGCTGGCGTACAGTTCGGGAAGTTCGCGCGTGAGTACGAGCTGATCGTCAGGGAACCGCTGAAGAATTGCCGCGGCGACTTCATCCTGCTTCGCCGGATCCTGGCACGCCACGAGAATCGCCGATGCACGATGCTGGGCGCCTTCCTGTTCCTGCATCGTCGACAACGGGATCTTGATGCGCCCGCCACCGGGTGGCTCGTAAACACCGACGATCGTAAACGGACGTTCAAAAAGTTGGACCGTGTCGCCGATCTTTACTTTGCGTCGTTCCTTCCACTCGGGATCGACGATCGCCTCATCACCCGATTCCAGTTTTCGGCCTTCGCGGATCGTGATGCGGGCGATGTTGGCGTACTCGTCGTAGTTGATGCCGTCGATCAGTCGTTGACCAAAACCGGAATCGCTCTTGTCGAGCGTCTGTCCGACCGGCGTAGCGGCCCTGACGCCAGGAATCGCAGCCAGTTCCCCGGCGTGCGAAGCCGGCAAACGAAACTGCGCCGCGCCGAGTCCGATTGTTCCCGAAGCGCGAATCATGATCTCTGCGCCGATGTTTGACTCGCGTCGTCCGCGTTCGTGCAAAACTCCGCGCGAAAGTCCGACTGTGAAAACGATGAGCAGCACGCCGACGCCCGTTCCGAGAATGCTGACGGCGGTGCGCGCAGGTCGATGAGCGATATTTGAAAGTACCAGGCTATCCATAAGACGTTGCAGTCGCGGGCTCCGATCCAAAACGCGACGCCACGCCTTTGGCAGCGTGCGCCACGTGAGAACGAGCAGGCCGATCGATGTCCAACTAACGATCGCCGCCTTGCGGACCAGGGCCAACGCAAGACCGGCGGCGGGCGTGAAGCCCAAACCTTTTTGCAGAATAACTTCGGTGCCGCCTTCGTACACGCCGATCGTGCCGGGTACGAACGCAAACACCGCGTTGATGACTTTCGTGAGCGACTCGATGATGTACGACTGCGACACGCCTGTTTCGAACCCCAGCATCTTCAGCGCCAGAAATACTTCGGCGACGCTTGACACATGGGCCAACAGATTGCAAACGACCATCGCGAAGAACGCGCCCGGATGATGTTTGTAGAAGTCGTAAACCTTCGATTCGAGGTGATAGATGTGATGGCGTTTCTTGAGAATGACCTTCGGGCTGAGTCGGAGTTGCGCCAGGCGATCGATGATCCACGTCAGCAACATCACGCGCCGCTTGGCCGCAATCACCGTGACCAGGAGTCCCGCAGCCGCGACGCCGGCAATCACCAGCAGCGCGATATTGACTTGGGGCGCCAGCGGATACTTCACCAGCATCACGACCGCGCCGCTCAATATGAAGAAGACGACCGAAAGGTTGTAGAGAAGATTATCGACGACGAGCGCCGGCACGCCATAAGTCAGCGGCACTCGTTTTCTGAGTAGCGCAACCTTCGTTGCTTCGCCGAGCAGGGGACCGGTGAAGGTTAGAAAACTGATCGCTTCGCCGCCGAGTCGTGCTGCAAATGCCTGGCGAAACGTGATTCGTCGATGTTCCGCCGGCACTGCGGCGCGCATCGAGATCGTGCGCAGCACGTGACGGAGTCCGCTGAGACCGACGATTACGAAGAAGCCGAAGCCGATGCGCAGCAGTGCGTCAAAGAGAGGTTGCACGCCAACGCGATTGATGACGTAGACGAGCAGGCCGAGGCCCAGAAGGAACGCGAGTGCTTGCAGCCAGATGAGATAACGGCGGGAGTTGCTGGCGGGCGAAGCGTCCGGCGCTTCGACGAGTTCTTCTTCTACTTCAGCGGTTTGCCAGTTATTTGCCAGGTTCTCGGTCGATTCGCTCAAGGCGCTAGGGTCCTACTCTCTTTCTTCACATCCGTGGCCGGCGACACACGGATTGGCAGCAACTCTTTTACTACGCGTCCGGGGAAACGTCTGAATCCTTTGTCCCAAAGTATCGGAACGGGATTGTTATCATCGCGTAAATCGCCCGTTAGTGCCAGCAGCGTCGGCGCGAAACTCAAGCTGTCGTAGGGTTCTTCGATAGTTAACGCCTGCGGAATCTTCGTGTTCGCGCCGCCTGCGATCATGAAAACCGAGTGCGTCGAGATGCGGAAAAACGAACCGTGATTGCCGCCGGGATTGAAACCACGCACGTCGAAATTCCAGTGATCGTGCGCTACGATTAGCATATCAGGCTCGACCAACTCACGTTTGCGCCGCGCGTAATGCCGCATCAGTTTCTCATCGGCGCTCAATGCGGGGTCGTCAGGCAAGAGTCGCTCGTTGTGATGGCGCGCGAGTTCTTCCTGCAGGCCGACAAATCCGTTTGAATAGTGTGTTCGATGCAGCGCCTCCAGCCATTCAACGTCGGTGTGCCACTCGTTGAGCCACGCCGCGCGATCCTTTTCCGGCACCCCGAGATTCGGATCTTCAAACATCTCTAACGGCAATCCAGCCTGCCAGTCGATCAGCTTGAATTGGAGTTTACCATCGGCGTCCTGTCGCAGATTACTGACGGGAACGTAACGAAGCGTCAACTGTCCGTCGGCGCCTTGTCGTGAAAGCAGCAGCGCCTGTCGATCGGCTCCGGCGCTGATCCAGGTCACGTCTTCATCGATGTCGCGTTCGTTAATCAACGGCAGGACGAGATCGCGTGTCAGTCGCGTGGCGATCAGATCGACGGGTCGATTCGTAACGCCTCGCTGGATGTTGTTACGAACGGTAATGCCGTGAAGTAACGCGAAATAATCGAGCCGCTGGAAGCTGCGTGCGAGATCGAGCGAACCGTCGCCGTTGAGAACGAGTCCATTCGGTGAGAGAGCGTAGACGTAGTTCTGGAGTTTGTAGATCGTGTTGCGATCGCCCATCGACTCTCTCGGGATCACGTCGCGAATCCTGATCTTCGACGGCGTGAAACTCTCGGGGTGCAAAGCGAGCAGATTCTGCATCGAGAAAACGTAATCGGTGTACTCACGTTGCTCGTTTTGCCAGCGATCGAGTTGTACCCAGATTCGTTTCGCGGCGTCGTCGAGGCCGGCGTTCTGTTGTTCTTTCGTGAACTTCTTCGGCTGCGCCTCCCAGAGTTTGCGTTGTCGCTCGATCGCGCCGTTCAGCGCGCCCAATTCGTTGCGTAACTCGTTCAGCTTCTGCTTCCACTCGGCGCGACGACTGTCGATCGCCGCGAAAAAACTATCCGTTGCGGCGTCGCGAACTTCCGGCCGCAGATCGTTGCGCTGGAGCTGTTGCAGCAGGATGTGAATGAGGTTGAGATCGCTGTCGCGCAAGTGGACTGAGGCGCGTTCGTTACCGTCGAAGTCGAGCATCGCGGTCGGGTAGACCGTGCTTTCGCTTTTCAGATAGTACGAGTCGGGTGTCGTTGTGGTAATCAACGGCACGAGCGGATTTACGCCTTTGATCGCGTAGTCGAGCATGAGCCGGCGTTTGGTGATGACGTGATGACCGCCACCCGCGCGGCTTCCGAGCAGTTTCACGAGGTTGTAACCCTGACTGTAAACCTTGTCGTCGGTGTTGAAACCGTGATCTGAAACAACAACCAGCGCGGTTTCGCTTGCGTAAGGACTTTTCTG
>Ga0111538_10009147_pt1 | contig 13243 bp, 12 predicted proteins | sample SoiMethybrSBSTD1_FD_79669 | JGI IMG/M metagenome (GOLD analysis project Ga0111538, IMG submission 79669) | Bulk soil microbial communities from a Populus tree surrounding site in Tennessee, USA - Soil MetaG P. TD hybrid SBSTD1 (version 2)... | ecosystem: Environmental > Terrestrial > Soil >...
GAAGTAGAATTTCGCGCATGCTCGATCCCAAGTTGCTTCGTTCCGATCCCGCCGCGGTCGCGGCCAATCTCGCGCGTCGCGGTTTCACGCTGGACGTCGCCCGGCTCGGCGCGCTCGAAGAGTCGCGCAAGAAATGGCAGATCCGCGCGGACGAGCTGCGCAACGAGCGCAATGTGCACGCCAAAAGCGTCGGCAAGGCGAAGGCGCAAGGGCAGGACATCGCGCCGCTCCTGAAGCAGACCGAGCAGCTGGGTGCACAGCTCGAGGAGGCGGAAGCCGAGCTCGCGAAAGCCCAGAAGGAGCTGGACGACCTGTCGCTCAATCTGCCGAACATGCTGCAGACGAGCGTGCCCGACGGGCGCGACGAGACTGCAAACACCGAGATCCGGCGCTGGGGCGAGCCGCGCCGCTTCGACTTCAAGCCGCGCGATCACGTCGAGATCGGCGAGAAGCTGAAGATGGTGGACTTCGCCGCCGCCGGCAAGATTTCCGGCGCACGGTTCACGGTGCTGACAGGCCCGATCGCGCGCCTGCAGCGCGCGATCATTCAGTTCATGCTCGATCTGCACACGAGCGAGCACGGCTATTGCGAAACCTATGTGCCTTACCTGGTCAATGCGCAATCGCTGATCGGCACCGGCAACCTGCCGAAGTTCGAGGCGGATCTGTTCGCGATTCGCGGCGAGTCGGGGCTGTACCTGATTCCGACGGCGGAAGTTCCGGTCACGAACCTGGTGCGCGACTCGATCGTCGAGGCGGACGCGCTGCCGATGCGTTATGCCGCGCATACGCCGTGCTTCCGCTCGGAGGCCGGATCGTACGGCAAGGACACGCGCGGCATGATTCGCCAGCATCAGTTCGAGAAGGTCGAGCTGGTGCACTTCACACGGCCACAGGATTCGTATGCCGAGCACGAAGTGCTCGTGCGCAACGCAGAAGAAGTACTGAAGCGCCTGGAGCTGCCTTATCGCGTCGTCGCCCTGTGCGCCGGTGACATCAGCTTCCAGTCGGCCAAAACGTACGACCTGGAAGTCTGGCTGCCGGGACAAAGCGCGTATCGCGAGATTTCTTCGTGCTCGAACTTCGAAGCGTTCCAGGCGCGCCGCATGCAGGCGCGCTGGCGCAACCCGGAGACGGGCAAGCCGGAGCCGCTGCACACGCTGAATGGTTCAGGCGTCGCAGCGGGACGGGCTCTGGTCGCAGTGATGGAGAACTATCAGCAGGCGGATGGCGGCGTCGTCGTCCCGGAAGTCCTGCGCAGCTACATGGCCGGGCTCGAGGTCATCGAGCCCGGCTGAAGCCTTCTCAGCGGTTGGACGCGGCGCCCAGCAGGCGCAGCAGGCTGAGGAACATGTTGTAGATGGCGATATACAGCGTCACGGTCGCGACGATGTAGTTGGTCTCGCCGCCGCGGATGATCTCGCTCGTCTGCCACAGGATGTAGCCGCCCGACACGATCAGGAACATGCCGGACACGACCAGCGACAGCGTCGGCAGGTTGAAGAAGAACGCGACCAGGCCGAGCACGAAAGCGCCGATCGCGCCGATGGCCAGGAAGCCGCCGATGAAGCTGAAGTCCTTCTTGCTCGTGACCGCGTACGCCGACAAACCGAGGAAGGCCGCGGCGGTGACGCCCAGCGACGTCATTACGATCTGCGAGCCGTTCGGCAGGACCCTGATGTAGGCCTCGAGGATCGGGCCGAGCGTCAGGCCGAGGAAGCCGGTCAGCGCGAACGTCCACACGATGCCCCAGCCGCTGTCCTTCGTCTTGTGAACTGCGAACAGCAATCCGAAGTACACCAGCAGCGTGAGCAGCCCGAAGTAGGGCAGATGGAGCGCCATCGAGACGCCGGCCATCGCCGCGCTGAACGCAAGCGTCGCGCCCAACAGCAGGTAGGTGTTGCGGAGGACTTTATTCGTCGCCAGCACCGACTCGCGAGTGGTGCTGACGGCAGTGCTCGGATAACGATCCATTCGATTGATCTCCCGGGGGGATGAGACTGGGCCCTATTCTACTCAACGGGCAGGTGCCGCATAGACTGGGTGTATTTGCTGTAATTTCAAGTAGCTGCGAGAATGCGCCCCCGCGTGGAGATGTGGCAGAGCGGTTGAATGCACGGGTCTTGAAAACTTTTGGCCTTGGCAGCGCGCTGGCGGCCCGGCCACCGGTAAAGTGCGGCAGCTAACGGAATGCTAGCGGTATGAAAGTGGAGGCGTGGGAGAGTGGTTTAATCCAGCTGCCTTGAAAGCAGCCGAGTCCTTACGGACTCCGTGCGTTCGAATCGCACCGCCTCCGCCAACCAACCGTGCCAGTACAAACCGGAGACGCAGCTCCGCTAGCTTCTAGGTGAGCTGCGCTCACGTGATCAAGTTCTTGTTCTCGACGTACGTTCACCGCGCCGCGTCTTTCTTTTCGACGAGCGTATCGAGTGCTCGCTGCAAGTTCGTGCGCATCGGCGGCCCGCCGCATCGACACCAATGTCACCGACGACAAGCGGTTCAACGCGTACTCCTTGCGGCGAACCTTTGCGACTCGGCTGAAATACGCCGACGTGCAAGAGTTCGCGATTAGCGAGTTAATGGACACGCGGTTAAGGCGCTTGCTACTGGAGGTCGCGGAGGCGGAAGCGAGGCGCTGACGGGATGGCCTAGGGTTGCCTTGGCGGCAGGTCGAAGCGCTGCGCCGCCCATTCGACGACGTCGTCGTGGTGCCGGGGCACGAACCTGGAGAGGTTGAAGATCTCCTTTTCCCCACCGGTGACGGCCTGCATGTAGTCGTGGTTGGCGCCGACCACGAGGGTCACCGCGGCGTCCTTGATCCGGCTTCGGGCAAGCGCCGCCTCGAGCATGACCCTGGCCTCCGGCGTGGGGGTGATCGGGTCCAGGCCGCCGAAGAGCTGCTGGTAGGCGCCGGTGAACTCGATCAGGTCGGGGGTGGAGTCGAACTTGAAGGCCTCGCGCAGCCAGGCGCCGTCGCCGGACGGCAGGCCGTCGATGTAGCCCGCCCAGTATTCCTTCTCGACCCTGGCCCACTCGGCGGTCATCTCGTCCTTGCCCTTGCCGGTCTTGACCCATTCGTCGATCAGGCCGCGCATCCGCATCGCCCGGTCGATCTCGGATTGGGGAAAGCCGTCGGCGCGCATCTGATAGAGCAGGCGCAGCCGCTCCTGCTGCTCGACCTTCATCGGGGCCGCGCCGCCGCGGAGCTGGATGAAGCGGACCCCGGGGAAGAGGCTCGCCGCGCGGGGCAGAACCCAGCCTGCCTGGCTCGAGCCCGACAATCCCAGCCGTTTCGCGTCGATCTCGGGCCTGGACTTCAGGAAGCGCAGGCCTGCCGCGACGTCCTCGGCGAGCGCGTCCAAGCCTTCGGTCTCCCAGTCGCCCTTGGAGTCGCCGACGCCCTGCTTGTCATAGGCGAGCACCGCGATGCCCCTGCGGGCGTAGGCGTCGGCCAGGAAGCGGATCCGGGCGTAGAAGCCGTGGCGCGATTGCGCGCCCGAGCCGTGGCCGATGACGACGGCCGGGTGCGGGCCGGGCCCCGAGGGCAGGAACAGCGATCCGGCAAGCTGGACGCCCGCCGGGTTGGTGAAGGTGACGCGTTCCTCGCGATAGAGGTCGAGCCGCGGTGCGAACGCCTCTTTGCCGGACTCCCGGACCCTCAGGCCCGACACCTTGCCGGTCTTGTCGAAGACCACCTTGAAGCGCAGCCTGACGGGGTCGACGCAATAGAAGCAGTCGCCCGCGATGAACTCCACGGGCGACAGGCCGATCGCCACGCCCGTCAGTTCGGAGGGGCGCTTCAAGTAGAAGAACCCGGACTTCTGGTTGCCGAGTCCGAGCGCGAGCGTCTTGCCGCCGCCGAGGTCATAGACCCCCTCATAGGCCTCGAGCCGCTCGGCGGGGGGCCAGGCCCTGAGCACCAGGGTGGCCGGCCTGACAACGCCTTTGGCGTCCCGCGCCGAGCCGGCGTAGCCGGTCTCGGTCCGCCTCAGGTCGAAGGTCTCTCCGCCGGAAGCGAACTGAAGACGCGAAGCGTCGGCGCGCAGGATCTCGACCGCGAACTCGCCGGCCCTGTCGACGGGTTGGGTCATCGTCGCGGACAGGGCGCCGCCGTCTGCGGATTTCACTTCGAGCCTGGTGAAAACGAACCGGGGCGGATGTCCTGTGCCGCCGACATAGACGCCCGGCCGGAACCCAGGCTCCGCCGCCGCGGCCAGCGCCGGGCAGAGCGCCAGGACGAGCAGAGCCATCAGTCCGACCTGCCCGCCGCGCCGGAAGCTCAGCACCCCTGTGTGGAGCCCTCGCATGTGGAACCTCTCCTTCCCCTGTTCTTAAGCAAGACGCACCGGATGCGCTGCCGTTACACGGTGTCGAGTACCCACACTTCGGTGTTGTCGCTGAGTCAGCCAAAACTAGAGGCGCGGAAACTTGAAAACCGGCAAGGTCGCAAGACCTTCGCGAGTTCGAATCTCGCCCTCTCCGCCAGCGCCGTCACCGCTGGGCCTCGAGATAGCGATCCAGCCGTTCCTTGCGCTGGGGGATCGGCTCAGCCGGGTCGAGCTGGATGTACTGAGCTCCCGTGTGGGCCAGTGCGCGAGCGATCGCCGCCGTATGAGCGTCGTCGGCGGCGACGTAGATGCGCGTTCCTTTCAGCTCTCCGGATGACAGGTCCGCGAACACCTTCGCCACGATCCTCACGAGATGATCCTGCGAAGGACAGGCGATCATCACGACATCGCGAAGCTGGTCGTCACGAAGAGCCTCCTCGAGCCACGTAATGGACTTCGCGGCGTCCTGGTGCTGCGGCAAGCGAATCACGTTGGTGAGGGCATAGCCCTTCTCCCAGTCCGGGTCCAACCGCAAGAAGGCTTCCGCGAGATACTGGTGCCAGGGCCGCTCATCGTTGCTGCCAGGCACGGTCAGCGGCGCGATGAAGCGAGCCTTCTGCTCGGCCGCGTTCGTCTCTTCGAACTCATTGACTTCGCGCACTGAGGCCAATGCCTGAGACCACGCCGCAGCATCCCGAGGCAGAGCGCGCCCGCTCGCGAGATCGAAACCGAGCTCGATGTACTGGAGCTCGTTCGACTTGGAGAGGCCGTCCGCTGCGACCGCAGGTATGACGACCTGCAGGATCAGACTTCGGCCATCTACGGAGAAATGGTGATCGCCGCCCCAATGCACAGAGCTGACGGTTCTCGGCAGCACGCGGAGATAGTCAAGCGGCAGGAAGTCTTCGAGGCTCATCGCGCGCACCAGCGTGCCGCGGCCGTCGTAGATCACGATCGCATCTTTGCCGTAACCGATGCTGTGCCAATTGTCGAAGGTCACGGCGCGACCGGACGGCGACACGATCGCTGAGACGGGGCTCACTTCATTGAGCAGCGACGCTGTCCACACCTTCCGCCACTTGCCGTTTTCCAGATGCTCCATCGATCCGTGGGCTCGCGTGCTCGGATCGCCGGGCACAGCACCCGCCGGCTCGCGGCCTTTGACCTTGTCGTCGAAGTATTCGAGCGGGCTGGAAATGTCGCGCGGAGTCACCGTGAGCCGCCAGGCGCCGTCGGCCGACGAATACGATTCGATCTTTGGCGGAAACCAGGTGTCGGCGCGGGCCGCGCCGGCTAGCAGGAAAGCGCTCGCCAGCACGCCGATGAAATGGCAACGTGACAGAAGATTGCGCATCGGTCCTCCCGCGACGCAGTTTCGTCGCTGCCGCGCCGGACGTCATCCTGGCAATGCCGACTTTCATCGCAAGGCCGGGCAAAGCGCGCAGCACAGTCTTAGGGTGCACGTCACATCGATACATGGAGACACCCTCATGAACACTGGGTTCCTGAGTAGTTCACGAATGCGCATCGCGGCGCTGGCGGCAGTGGGAGTAAGTGCGCTCGCCCTCGCAGTTGCGGCGCTCGGCCAGCAGGCGCAGGAGCCCGCGGCACCGCTGCAAATCGCCAAGATGAGCTCGCGCGGCAAGTTGCAGAAGCCGGCGGACCTGGAGAGCTGGGTATTCCTCGGCACCTCGCTCGGCATGGGCTACAACCCCGGCTCGTTCAATGCGGCGCGTCCCGGGCAATTCCAGGTCGTGTTGATGGAGCCGACCGCGTACCGGCATTTCGTCGAACACGGCAGCTACGCACAGGGTTCGATGTTCCTGCTCTCGTTCTACGACACCGACAAGCAAAAGCGCTCGATCAACCAGAACGGCTTCACGCAGGCGGATCTCACGAACTACGAGATCCACGTGATCGACCCGGCGAAGGAAGGACACGCGTTCTACGTGTTCGACGCGGACGACAAGGAGGGCAATCCGCTCCCGCCGGGCAACGCCTGCGTGCGCTGCCACGTCGACCACGGCGCGTTCCAGGGCACGTTTGCGCAGTTCTATCCGACGCTGCGCCCGATGATTCCGAAGGAAGCGCTGGAGCGCGCCGCGCGGGACCACGACATCCGCTGAGGCGTACGATTCGGCTGCATGCGCGAACCCTCGCACCCGCTGGACCGCCCGCTGCCGCCTGACGTGGCTGCGGGCGAGGCTGCGTTCATTCAGTTCTACCAGAAGTACGCGGTTTTCAGCTGGCCGTGGGCGTGGCGTCGCTCGGCGATCTTCGGTTCTCTCTGTTTACTCGGCGGAACCTCGTTCGGCGCCTCGCACGGGCTGATGGTCAAGGACTTGTGGGAAGGCATTGAGGTTTCGCTCGCCAGCAGCCTGTCGAATCTCATTCTGGTGGGGGCCGGACCGCTACTGGGCGCATTCTTCAGACACAGTGGCTGGCCGCGGCAGGTCGAGCGCGTCGGTGTGGTCGCCGCGGTGATCTGCGGCATGATGCTCGGCATGTGGGCGGACCGGTTCGCCGGAACGTTCCACGATCGGCTGATGGTCGCGCATGGATACGGTGGAGTACACGAGGCGCTGGCTCTGACCGATGTCCATTCCATCGTGCGCTATGCCCTCGATGTGAGCCGCGATCTACTGATCCTGTTCATCGCCAGCGGCGGGCTGGGTTTGCCGGCGTATTTCTCGGAGTCGCGGCGCTGGGCGGAGCATCGCCGTCGCGTCGAGATCGAGAAGCTCAGCCAGCAGAAGAGCGAAGCGGACCTGCGGCTCACGCTGTTGCAGGCGCAGGTCGAGCCGCACTTTCTGTTCAACACGCTGGCGTCGGTGCGCTCGCTCGTGACTTCGGATCCGCAGCGCGCTTCGCAGACCATCGATGCACTCGCGGAGCATCTGCGCGCTACGTTGCCGAAGATGCGAGCCGCCACGGGCGTAGCGCAGTCGACGCTCGGCGAACAGTTCGCGATCTGCGCGAGCTATCTTGAACTCATGAAAGTGCGACTCGGCGAGCGGCTGCGAGTGGACATCTCGTTGCCGGCGGAGCTGCAGGACGTGCCGTTCCCACCGTTGCTGCTCATCTCGCTGGTCGAGAATGCGATCAAGCACGGCGTCGAGCCGAAACCGGGCGTGACTCACGTGATCCTGGGCGCGCGCGTCGTGGACGAGGGCGGACGCAGGCGGCTCGAAGTGCTCGTGGAAGATGATGGTGCAGGCCTGAAGCTGGGCATGGGCGAGGGCACCGGGCTCGCGAACATCCGCACGCAGCTGCTGACACGCTTTGCGTCGTCAGCTTCGCTGGAGCTTTCCGAGCGCAGCGCCGGCGGCGTTCTCGCACGACTCGTTCTGCCGCTGGAGCCGGCCATCGCATGATCCCGACCGCGATCATCGCCGAAGACGAGCTGCCGCAGCGACGCGAGCTGCGGGCGCTGCTGACGGAGCTATGGCCGCAGTTGAACGTAGTCGCCGAATGCGAAGACGGCCTGAGTGCGCTCGAAGCGCTCGAACAGCATCGTCCGCAGGTTGCATTCCTCGACATCCGCATGCCGGGAGTCAGCGGACTGGAGGTCGCCCGCGCTGCTGGCACGCACTGTCACGTGATCTTCATCACCGCATACGAGCAGTACGCGCTGAGCGCTTTCGACGAGGGCGCTGTCGACTATCTGCTGAAGCCGGTCGTGCGCGACCGATTGAGCCTTGCGATCGAACGAGCACGCACGAGACTGAGCAGCGGTGCGCAGGTGGACATGACTGCGCTCATCGACATGGTTCAGGCCCGTCTCGGCGCCGGCAGCAAGCAGGGCATCAAGTGGATCACCGCGAGCGTCGGCAATGCGGTGAAGATGTTCTCGATCGACGAGGTGCTGTTCTTTCAGGCTCAGGACAAGTACACGCGCGTGGCGACCGCAGACAACGAAGGTCACATCCGCACACCGCTCAAGGAGCTGACCAGCGCGCTCGATTCAGAAGCCTTCTGGCAGGTGCATCGAAGCGTGATCGTGCGCGTCGGCGCGATCCGCACAGTGGAGAAGGGCGAGGACGGCAAGTTGCAGCTGACCGTTCGGGGCCGCGACGACGTCCTGCCGGTGAGCTCTACCTTTCAGCATCGCTTCCGGGGCATGTGAGCACTTCGCGGAAATAGCCCTCCGCGAAGTCGACGAGAGCACGCGTCGAGAAGAACAAGGCGTCTGCATTCCCGACTTTCCCGCGACGGACCTGACCCGGTTCGACGAAGCGCTGGCCGACGATGGGGAAGTGAGTGCCGTTGTCGTTGGCCATGTCGGGCTTCTCCACCCACACGCGCACCCCTTTCTCGATCATTGGAAAGCGGCTGATCGTCGTGCGGCGGCCCGGGACCATCGACTCGGCGAAATGCAGCGACGTGCAGCGATCGAAGCCGACGCCGATCAGCAGCGTCCAGGCATTCAGCTCGTAGAGCCTTTCGAACGGCGTCCCGCGCCCTTCGCAGAACTCCAGCGCGTGCTCCGCGGTGATCTGTTGTGCGCAGCTCCCGTTGGCGCAGACCGAGACGAGTGGGTGATTGCTCCGCTGCGTGCCGGGAAAGCTGCGAAAGGCCTCGGGAATCGCGCCCATCGTCGTCGGCGTAGTCCGCGGGTCGAAGACGTGCTTGTTACCGGGCTCAGCCAGCTGCGGCGACTCGGCGGGCATGACGAGCGTGCCTTCGGGTCCTAGCACCTCGAGCAGCGCCTCGATAACGGTTTCCGGTCCGCCGTCAGTCCAGCCGATCCGGCCGAGCGAGGAGTGGACCATCACGATTGCGCCGGGCCGCAGTCCGAGTTGCACGAAATCCGCGGCGAGCGAAGCAGTCGTGTTGATGCCGCTCATGGCGCCGGCTCAGCGACTCTTGCGTGCCGTGCGACGCCTGCCTGCGCGCTCGCGGAACGTCGCGACTTTCACGCGGTTCTGGCAGGTCAGCGAGCAGAACCGGCGGCTCGCATTCTTTGAGACATCGACATAGACGCGACCGCAATCGGCGCGGTCGCAGGTGCCGAGGCGCTGGGCCTCGCCGTCGCCGATCATCTCGGCGAGTCCTGCGGCGCATATCGCAGTCCACATCGGTACGAGTGGTGCGTCGTGCGGATGATGATGCAGGCGCCACGCACCGCGCTCCTTCGCCAGGTGCGGATGCGCGGGATGCGCTGCCAGCAATTTGTTCAGCGTCGTGGCCGCTGCATCGACGTCACGGCGCTGTAAATCCGCGAACACATCGCGTAGTTGCTGCGCCAGCGCGAGGAACGCGGGCACATGCGTCTGCGTAAGGGCAGTAACGGACGGTGGATCGATCGCGAGGATGCGTGAAAGCGTGGCGGCCGCTTCCCGTGCAGAAGGCGGGTTGTCGCGCTCGGCGCTGAGGGCCAGATCGTTGACCAGCTCCGCCGAGACCAGCAGGCCGGCGTCCTTGTAACTGTCTAACTTCACTTGACCGGTCACTCCGGGTTCGTTTAGGGTTGTCACTGTCTAAGTATCGTACACCAGTTACAGGAGATCGGCCATGGCTGGAGCGCTGTCGGGAAAGGTTGCGTTGGTGGCCGGAGCGACACGGGGTGCGGGAAGAGGCATCGCCGTGCAGCTCGGAGCCTGCGGAGCGACGGTCTATTGCACCGGGCGGACGACGCGCAGCCAGCGCTCGGAGATGAATCGACCCGAGACCATTGAAGAGACCGCGGCCCTCGTCGAAGCAGCCGGCGGCCGCGGCGTCGCGGTGTCGGTCGATCATCTCGACCCGCAGCAGGTCCGGGCGCTGGTGGAGCGCATGGAGCGGGAGCAGGGCCGGCTCGACATCCTCGTCAACGACATCTTCGGCGCGACCAAGATTGAGTGGAACAAATCGGTCTGGGAATCGGACCTCGAATACGGCCTGCACATGCTGCGTCTCGCGGTCGACACGCATGCGATCACGAGCCATTTCGCGATTCCGCTGCTGCTGAAAACGCCAGGGGGCCTGGTCGTCGAAGTGAACGACGGCACTGCGGACTACAACAGCGCGACCTATCGGAACTCGTTCTTCTACGACCTCGCCAAGACCAGCGTGCAGCGGATGGGCTTCTCGCTCGGGCACGAGCTGCGGTCGCACGGTGCGACTGCTGTTTCGTTAACGCCAGGCTGGTTGCGATCGGAGGCGATGCTCGACGCGTTCGGCGTCACCGAAGCGAGCTGGCGCGACGCGACGAAATTCCAGCCGCACTTCGCGATCTCGGAGACGCCGGCATTCGTCGGCCGTGCCGTGGCGGCGCTCGCGCAGGATCCGAACGTCTCGCGCTGGAACGGCCAGTCGCTGTCGAGCGGGCAGTTGGCGAAGATCTATGGCTTCACGGATCTCGACGGCAGCCAGCCGGACGCATGGCGCTATCTCGTCGAAGTGCAGGATCGCGGCAAGCCGGCCGATGTGACCGGCTATCGCTGAGCGAGGTGCTAGTCGCGCACGGCGCGATTCAGCGCAGCGCGGGCGAGCAGGCGAGTCGAGTCGAGCGTCGGCAGCGCTGAGTTGCCGTCGTTCATGATCAGCGGAATCTCGGTGCAACCGAGCACCACGGCATCGCAACCTTCATCTTTCAGGCGTGCGATTACGCGCTGAAAGTAGGCGACGGCCTGCGGCTGGAACACGCCCCGCACCAGCTCCTCGAAGATGATGCGGTTGATTTCATCGCGCTCGGCCGGCGTCGGCCGCAGATAACTCAACCCACGCGCCTCGAGCTTCTCGGGATAAACATTGCTGTCGACGAGGTAACGCGTGCCGGTCAGCGCCAGGCGTCGATACCCACGCTCGACAGCCTGTGCAGCAACGCATTCAGCGATGTGCAGCCAGGGCAACGGCGAGTGCGGCTCGACGTAGGGCAGCGCCTGGTGAATCGTGTTGTCGGGGCAGATGAGAAAGTCGGCGCCACTCTTCGCGAGCTTGTGCGCGGAGGCGAGCATCAGCTCGCCGACGGCCTGCCAGTCGTCGCGGTAAATGGCCTGCATGTAGTCGTCGAGCGAGAACGTGTGCATCGAGACTTCGGGATGGGCATGTTTTCCCATCAGCTGCTCGCCCTCTACGCAAATGGTGCGATAACAGAGTGCAGCGCCTTCGGCGGAGCAGGCGACGATACCGATGTGCTTGGGCATGCCGCGATTGTACGCGTGTTACACTCCTGCCGGATATGCAGCGCGATCTCGACAAAATGCGGCGCCGGCCGTTTTTCTTTCCGTTGGTGCTGCCGGTCCTCTTGTTCATCGCAGTGGTGGCGGCCGCTGCCTGGTTGTTCGACGCGCGCGCGACCACAGTTGTCTTCGTGGTGCGACATGCAGAGGTGGAGATGCCCACCGACGCGGATCCGGACCTCAGCGTAGATGGACGCGAGCGCGCTGCGCGGCTCGCCAAGATGCTGTCGCAGGCCCGGCCGGTGCGCGGCATCGATGCGATCTTCGCGTCGGAGTACAAGCGCACGCAGCAGACCGCGACGCCGCTTTCAGAAACCGCAGCGCTGCCGGTGAACGTGGTCGCCTCGGCGGTGTGGTCGGAATTGCCGCGACGAATCCTGCGCGATCATCGCGGCGAGTACGTGCTCGTCGTCGGCGCCGGGAATACCGTGCCCGATCTGGTCGAAGCGCTGAGCGGCGAGAAGGTCACGCTCCGCGACGACGAATACGACGCGATGTTCGTCGTATTCGTGCCGCAGATCGCAAAGACTAAAGTCGTCCGGCTCCGCTATTAAGCCTGAGCAGCATCGCCGCCGCCGCGGCCCTTGAACCACTTCGTTACGGCGGCGCCGGCGCCCACCACGACCGCGATGATGACCTTGGCGAACTTCGCGATGAGGACCCCGAGGCCCGCGAGCAGTCCGAGCTTCTTCGCCGCCAGGCCGCCGACCAGCGCTGCCAGGCCATAGGCCGCAACCTTGTCGGTCGACTCGTTGAAGTCGCCATAGCGCTTGCCGTCGTTGAAGTTCACCGCTTCCAGCAGCTGATGCGCGGCCGGCTTGTCGGCCTCGACGGTCGACGAATTCGTGATCAGGTTCAGCGAGACGTAGCCCTGCCGCCCGAGCACGTAAGTGTTGTAGTTGACGGTCGGATCCTGATTCGGGACGCCTTTCTCGCGCGCTTCCGCCGACCACACCAGGCGGTGCGACTGCGCGTCATAGGCGGGCTTCTCGACCCAGCGCGTGACCTCGATCTCCGCGACGCCGATGTCGCGACGATGCTCGTTGCTGGCCTCGGTGCCGTCTTTCAGGTTTTGCAGCAGCTCGTCGGCGTCCCACTCTTTCGCGTCGTCGTCCTTGATGTAGCCGGAGGGCTCGTAGTCCATCGTCACGAACCAGCTCGACTCCTCGGCCTCAGGAAAAATCAGGCCGATGAAGCGGTCGTCGGTGGTATTGCCGAGCGTGTCCATCAGCGCGGCGCCTTGCTTCGGCGGCACGAAACCGTAGCCCTCGGGCAGCGCGAGCTGCGCCTGGTCCTTGAGCTGCACCGTAGTCGGCCCGTGCACCATCGCGGCGGAGGCGGCTTGCCAGACGGCCTTGGCGCCGTCGTCCTCGGCTTCCGGTTGCTCTTCCTGTGCGAGCGAGATGGGCGCAAACGAGATGGCAAAAACGGCCGCGACAGCTGCGGCTGCGCGGCTCCAATGGTTCCCCAGCGTGGCCAGCATGAGATTTCCCCAGTCTTCGTCCGTGGCGGACCGGGGCACGATCCAGCAAATGCGCCGCGCCGGCAATTACCTGACGCTTTCCAGTCCCGGCACTGTGAGCCAGCGCACAACCGGCGGCGCCCGGGCTCGCTTGCGGCCGCAAAAGTCGATGCTACAATTCGCGGCCTTCCAACGGTGGGGCCGTAGCTCAGCTGGGAGAGCGTCTCGTTCGCAATGAGAAGGTCAGGAGTTCGATCCTCCTCGGCTCCACCAATTTCCCTCCCGATCGC
>Ga0111538_10009148_pt1 | contig 13241 bp, 9 predicted proteins | sample SoiMethybrSBSTD1_FD_79669 | JGI IMG/M metagenome (GOLD analysis project Ga0111538, IMG submission 79669) | Bulk soil microbial communities from a Populus tree surrounding site in Tennessee, USA - Soil MetaG P. TD hybrid SBSTD1 (version 2)... | ecosystem: Environmental > Terrestrial > Soil > Tree...
GATCGTGGCCGACTCGACGCCGCGGACCGTGACGCGCTGGTAGTCCTCGACCTCGCCGAGGGCGGCGCGGATCACGTCGGTGAGCCGCACGGGCGCGGCCCACTGGCGGGGCGGGTCGATGCCCGCCAGCACCAGCAGCGACTCGGCGTTGCGGCGCATGCGGGTGGCGAGGTGGTCGAGCCGGAACAGGTTCGACAGCGTCTCGGCGTCGGTCTCCCTGCTCTCCAGCTCGGTGATGAAGTCGAGCTGGCGGCCGAGGAGGTTCTGGTTGCGGCGGCCGAGGTTGACGAAGCTGTCGGCGATGTTGCGGCGCAGCACGGCCTGCTCGACCGCGAGGTCGAGGGCGGTGTCCTGGACGGTGTTGAGGGCGTCGGCGACGTCGGACACCTCGTCGCGCGTGCGCACCCGCACCGGGTCGACCTGCGGGACCGAGATGTTGTCGCCCAGCGGTGTCTCGAGGATGTCGGTCACGGCGTCGGGCAGCCGGTGGTCGGCCATGTCCTTGGCCTGCCGCGTCAACGACCGCAGCGGGCGGGTGATCGACCGGGACACGGCCCAGGTCAGGGTGATGGCGGCCGCGAGGGTGACGAGCGCGACGACGATGTAGACGCGCTCACGAGCCTCGGCCTCGGCGTTGAGGTCGTCGGCGCGGTCCTCGAGCGACTCGACGAGCTTGTCGCGCACCCCCATGTAGCCCTCGTCGGCGGGGACGTTGAGCGCGTCGAGGATGGCGGAGAGCGACACCGGCTGCCCGCTCAGCGCCTTGTCGACCTCGGTGGTGAAGGCGCTGACGAGCTCCTCCGGGAACTCCGGGGCGATGACCTCGGCGAACGGCGAGGGCGCGCCGAGCAGCGTGTCATTGCCCTGGCTGAACCGCGAGCGCAGCTCGGCGATGTTGGCGATCTCGTCGCGGCCGTCGAGCCCGCCGGGCTCGATGATCTCGAGGATCGACGACCGGGCGAGCTCGGACAGCACCTCGAGCTGGCGGGTCGTCGTGACGACGAGCGACGTGGCCTGCCGGAGCTGGGAGTCGTCGATGGCGAGCACGACCCGGTTGTTGGCGTCGAGGAACGGACCGATGAGGTCGTAGTAGGCGTCGTACACCTCGTTCGACGGCTGCACGTTGCTCATGTCGCGTGCGCCGGTGTTGGCGTCGATCTGCTGGCGCAGCTCGGTCAGGCGATCGAGGCCCGCCATCGCCTCGGAGTAGGCGCCCGCGGCGACCTGGCTCTGCAGCGTGTCGCGGAACTCGGCGATGGCCTCGTCGGTGACCCGGCGCGACTCCTCGTAGCCGACGACCGGGGGCGTGACCGCGGTCTCCTGCCCGATGAGCTCGACGACCGCCCACGTGCGCTCGTTCTGGAGGCTGGTGATGACGCCCGACGGACCGACGGAGGCGCGCGCCAGCTCGGTCTGGTCACGGACGTCGTCGACGTCGGCGGCGGTCTCGGCCACCTCGATCACGGTCACGAAGACAAGCCCCAGCAGCGGCACCATCAGGGCTGCCGCCAACTTCATCCGGATCGGGACCCGGCGCATCGCACTCCCCCTCGCCAACTCCGCGACTGTTGACCCTAGCGTCGGTTGGCCCGACGGGCCGATCGCGGTGGCTCGCTCCCCACGCGCCGAGGCTGCCCCAGCACGCCCGGTCATCATGCCAGACCGGTCGCAATCGTGCAGCGATGTGGCGGGTTCGCGTCCCGAACCGCGCCCGCGGGGCGGGGAGGCGACCGCCCGGGGAGGTCACACGATCGTCGTCTCGTGCCCCGCCCAGTACTCGTCCTTGAGCAGGCGCTTGTAGAGCTTGCCGGTCGGGTGGCGAGGCAGCTCGCCGCGGAAGTCGACCGACCGCGGGCACTTCACGTCGGCGAGGTGCTCGCGGCAGTAGGCGATCAGCTCGCGCTCGAGCTCGGGGCCGGCGTCGTCCATGTCCACGGGCTCGACGACCGCCTTGACCTCCTCGCCGAAGTCGTCGTTCGGCACCCCGAGCACGGCGACGTCGGCGACCTTGGGGTGCAGCGCCAGCACGTTCTCGGCCTCCTGCGGGTACACGTTCACGCCGCCCGTGATGATCATGTAGGCCTTGCGGTCGGTGAGGTACAGGTACCCGTCGTCGTCGAGGTACCCGACGTCGCCGAGCGTCGTCCAGCCGCGCCCGCCCGGGTCGTGGGCCGCCGCCGTCTTGTCGGGGTCGTTGTGGTAGCTGAACTCGGCCCCCTCGCTGAAGTAGATCGTGCCGGACCGTCCGGTCGGCAGCTCCTGCCCGTCGTCACCCAGGATGTGGACCTTGCCCACCAGGGGCGCGCCGACCGTGCCGCGGTGGGCCAGCCAGGCGGCGCTGTCGCAGTAGACGAACCCGTTGCCCTCGGTGCCGGCGTAGTACTCGTGCAGCACCGGGCCCCACCACTCGATCATCTGCTCCTTCACGGCGGCCGGGCACGGGGCGGCGGCGTGGATCGCGACCTGGAGCGACGACACGTCGTACCGGGCCCGCACCTCGGCGGGCAGCTTGAGCATGCGGATGAACATCGTCGGCACCCACTGGCTGTGGGTGACCCGGTGCTGCTCGATGAGCGCCAGCGCCGCCTCGGGGTCGAAGCGCTCCATCACGACGACCGTGGCCCCGATGCGGTGGAACCCCATGCAGAAGCGCAGCGGCGCGGCGTGGTAGAGCGGCGCGGGGGACAGGTAGACGCTGTCGGCCGTGCCACCGAACAGGCCGGCGACCAGCATGTAGATCGACTCGGGCGTGCCCAGCGGTGCGTCGGGCAGGGGCACCTCGACGCCCTTGGGTCGGCCGGTCGTGCCCGACGAGTAGAGCATGTCTCGACCTTCGACCCGGTCCTCGGGCAGCGGGGTGTCGGGCTGGGCGGCGAGGGCGTCCTCCCACGACTCGTAGCCCTCGATGGTGCCGTCGATCATGTAGAGGGCGACGTCGTCGCCCAGCCGGCGGGCCAGGTCCGCGGCCTGGTCGCGCTTGTAGGCGGACGTCACGAAGGCCCGGGCGCCGCAGTCCTCGATGATGTAGGCCATCTCGTCGGTCGTGAGCCGTGAGCTCATCGCCGTGTAGTAGAGGCCGGCGTAGTGGGCCCCCCACACGAGGGCGAAGTAGCGGGGATGGTTCTCGAGGCACAGCGCCACGTGGTCGCCGGGGCGCAGGCCGAGCGAGCGGAAGACGTGCGAGACCCGGTTGGCCTCGGCGTCGAGCTCGCCGTAGGTGACGACCCGGCCTGTCTCGCCGATGATCACCGCGGGGGCGTCGGGGGTGGTCGCAGCGTGTGCTCCGGGGAACATGGTGCCGCACGGTAGCGGGCACCCGACCAGGTGCTCCCGGTCGCGCCGCGGGGGCGGGCCCCGCCCGCCCGGAGGCGGGACCGGCGGGAACCGCCGGTAGCCTGGCCGGCAGTGGACATCACAGACCGGTTCGCCGAGCTGGTGCGCGGTCCGGACGAGGGGTGCCGTCTCGACGTGGGGGCCCTGCTCATCGCGGCCCACGCACGCCGCGACCTCGACCTCGACCACGAGCTGGCGAGGCTCGACGAGATCGCCGCCGGCTGCCCCGACGGCACGCTCGGCGGCGTGACCTCCCACCTGTTCGACGACCTCGGGTTCGCCGGCGACCGCGACGACTACGGCAACCCCCGGAACTCGCTGCTCGACTCGGTGCTCGACCGCCGGCGCGGCATCCCCATCACGCTGGCCGTCGTGCTCGTCGAGGTGGCCCGGCGGCGCGGCCTCGACCTGGTCGGCGTCGGCATGCCCGGCCACTTCCTCGTGCGGGCGGGCGACGACCCCGACGTGTTCGTCGACCCGTTCCACCGCACGGTGCTCGACCGCGACGGGTGCGAGAAGCTGTTCAGCACCCTGCACGGCACCAAGGCCCGCTTCGAGGACCGGTTCCTCGACCCCGTCGGCAACCGGGCGGTCGTCGCCCGCATGCTCACCAACCTGCAGCGCTCGTTCATCGCCCGGGGCGACCGGGCCGGGGGCCTGTGGGCCCAGTGCCTGCGGGTGCTGGTCCCGGGCACCACGGTGCAGGATCGCCGCCAGCTGGCCGCGATGCTGGCGGCCAACGGGCGCTTCGACGCCGCCGCGGTCGAGCTCGAGGCGGTCGCCGACGAGGGCGGCGGCGCCCGCGACCTGCACGCCGCCCGCGCCCTCCGCGCCAAGCTCAACTGAGGCGGTCGCCGGCGGCGGGGCCCTGCGGCGGTGGCCGTCCGCTCGTCGGGCGCACGGCCGACCGCACGCGAGCGGCGGGCGAGGCGATCGCCCGCAGCTCCCGGTGCCCCGAGGGCCGGTTCCCCGTGCCGTGCCGGCGTGCGCCAGCATCGGGGGGTGATCGATCGTGACCTCAAGCGCAGCCTGGGGCAGATGATGAAGGGCGTCCAGGTGGTGGGCGCCGCCCACGAGGGCGTGGTGCGCGCCTACACCAGCCACTGGATCTGCCAGGTCAGCTTCGACGAACCGGTGCTGATGGCGTCGGTCTCGCCCCGGCACGACACGCATCCGCTCATCGCGTCGAGCGGGCGCTTCTCGGTGTCGATCCTGGCCGGAGACCAGGTCGAGCAGGGTCAGTACTTCTCGTACCCGGGGCGCAGGATGCGCCACGTGGCGGACGAGTACCTCGACCTGGCGGAGGGCCTGCCGCGGGTGCGCGGGTGCATCGCCTGGCTGGCCTGCGAGGTCGAGGACCGCATCAGCGGCCGCTACGACCACGATCTGTTCTTCGCCCGCGTCACCGCCTGGGAGCCGGGCCGCCTCGGCGAGCCACCGCTGCTGTACTCGTCCCGGCTGGGATGGCGGGCGGCTGGTGGACGCGTCCGCGAGTCCGGCGGCAGCGTGCGCGATCGCCTGCTGGCCCGCGTCGAGGGCGACGAGCACGGTTCCGGACCGGCGACAGCGTGACGGGCGTCTCGTCTCTTGACCGGCCGGTCAAGTAGCGTTCGCCGCCATGGCGATCACCGAAGCACCCCGCACCGAGCCGATGGGCGACGAAGCCCGCGTCCTGGCGCTGTGCGAGCAGCTCCTCGCCGAGGCCCCGCCCCGCGCCACGCCGGCGGCCGAGTTCCTCGGTCGCCAGTTCGACCTGGGTCTCGCCTGGGTCCACTTCCCCGAGGGGCACGGCGGGCTGGGGCTGTCGCCGAAGCTGCAGAAGACCGTCAACGAGACGCTCGGGCGGGCCGGCGCACCGCGGGCCGGCGCCATGAACCCGATCGGCCACGGCATGGGCGCCCCGACCGTGGTCACGCACGGCAGCGACGAGCAGAAGCGCCGGTACCTGCGCCCGCTGTTCACGAACGAGGAGATCTGGTGCCAGCTCTTCTCCGAGCCCGGCGCCGGATCCGACGTGGCCGGCCTGTCGACGCGGGCGATCCGCGACGGCGACGAGTGGATCGTCAACGGCCAGAAGGTCTGGACCACGCTGGCCCACGTGGCCCGCTGGGGCATGCTCGTCGCCCGCACCGACCCCGAGGCCGTCAAGCACAAGGGCCTCACGTACTTCGTGGTCGACATGCAGGCCCCCGGCGTCGAGGTGCGGCCGCTGTTCCAGATCACCGGCGAGGCCGAGTTCAACGAGGTCTACTTCACCGACGTCCGCATCCCCGACGCCGAGCGCCTGGGCGACGTCGGCGAGGGGTGGCGGGTGTCGCTCACGACGCTGATGAACGAGCGGGTGTCGATCGGCGGCCAGATCCCGCCGCGGGGCAGCGGCTTCGTCGGCGAGCTGATGAAGGTCTACGACGCAACCGGCCCGCACGACGCCACCACCCGCGACCGGGTCATGGCGCTGTGGATCCGCGGCGAGGTCCTGCGCCTCACCAACATCCGGGCCAGCCAGAACCGCTCCCACGGCACACCCGGCCCCGAGGGGTCGATCGGCAAGGCGGCGATGGCCGAGCTGCACAAGGACCTCAGCGAGTGCGCCGTCGACCTGCTGGGCGCCGACGGCACGCTGTTCCCGGCCGGCTACCCCATGGAGCGCCCGCAGACGACCGCGCTGTGGACCAGCCCCCAGCAGGCGTTCCTGCGGTCGCGCGCCAACTCGATCGAGGGCGGCACGACCGAGATCATGAAGAACATCCTGGGGGAGCGGGTGCTCGGCCTCCCGGGCGACGTCCGCACCGACAAGGACAGGCCGTGGAGCGAGGTGCCGCGCTCGTAGCGCGGACGTCGCGCCCCGGCGCGGACCGTGTCCGTCAGAATCCGACGAGCAACGAACCATCGCGGTTCCCCGAGGGGGGACGGCCGGATCGAGGGGGATGGCCGTGACGGGTGCTCGAACGTGGGGCCGGGTGGCCTGTGCCGCCGCGCTGGCGGCGACGGTGGTCGCCGCGTGCAGCGGCGGCGCCGACGACGCGGGCGGAGACCCCGGCGCCGACCGCGCCGACGACACGGGCCTGGCGGTCGAGGTCGTGTCGTCGCGTCCCGAGTACGTGTCGGGCGGCGACGCCCTGGTGGCGGTGACGGTGCCCGACGCGGTCGACGCCGCCGACGTCACGGTCGAGGCCGCGGGCGAGGACGTCACGGACGTGTTCGCCGCCGACGCCGACGACGCGTCGCGCCTGGTCGGGCTCGTCCACGGGCTGCCGCCGGGCGAGTCCGACGTCGTCGCCACCGCGGGCGACGCCGAGGCCTCCGTCACCGTCACCGACCACCCGATCACCGGCCCGCTGTTCTCCGGCGAGCAGCTGCCCCTCTACGCCTGCACCACCGAGTCGTTCGGCCTGGCCGCGTCGACGCCCGCGCAGGGGTGTGCGGCGCCGACGGAGGTGACGTGGCAGTACGTCGACGCCGCCGGGACGCGCCACGACCTCGTCGAGCCGACGTCCCCGCCGCCCGACGTGGCCACGATCGACGTCGACGGACGCCCGGTGCCGTTCGTGCTCCGCACCGAGACCGGCACGATCAACCGCGCCGTCTACACGGTCACCGCCCTCGACCCGGCACCCGACCCGACGGGCGCCACCGTCGACCGCAGCGCCTGGAACGGCCGGCTCGTCTACCGCTTCGGCGGCGGGTGCGGGGTGTCGTTCACGCAGGGCTACTCGATGCTCGACGCCCCGTCGCTCGACCTGCTGCGGGCCGGCTACGTCACCGCCACCGCGACGTTCAACACGTTCCAGGTGCTCTGCAACGACGTGATCTCGGCCGAGACGGTGTCGATGGTCAAGGAGCACGTGGCCGAGACGTACGGCGAGCCCGTGCACACCATCGGCGAGGGCGGCTCGGGGGGCGCCATCCAGCAGATCCTGATCGCCCAGGACTACCCCGGCCTGCTCGACGCCATCGCGCCCATGGTGCCGTTCCCCGACGCCCTGTCGATCTCGGGCGGGGTCTACGACTGCGCCCTGCTGACCCGGTACTACGCCTCGCCGGCCGGCCAGGCGCTCACGCCCGAGCAGCGCACTGCGATCAACGGGCACGCGGTGGCGAGCACGTGCGAGCTCTGGAACTCGACCTTCGCGTCGGGCATCAACCCGTCGGCCGGGTGCCGCACCGACTTCTCGGGCTTCGGCGGCGGGGCGGCCGTGCCCTTCGCCACGATCCCACCGGCCGAGATCTACGACCCCGTGACCAACCCCGACGGCTGGCGCTGCACCGTGTGGGAGAGCAACGTCGCCGTCACCGGGCGCGACCCGGACACGGGCTTCGCCCGACCGGGCTACGACAACGAGGGGGTGCAGTACGGCCTCGACGCGCTCGACGCCGGCACGATCACGCCCGACCAGTTCCTCGACCTCAACGCGGCGGTCGGCGGGTTCGACGACGACGGCATGCCGGCCGCCGAGCGCTCGGTCGTGGCCGAGGACCTGCCGGGCCGGGCCTACGAGACCGGGCGCGTGTCGGGACCTGCCGGCGGGCTGCCCGACACCCCGATGATCCTCGTCAACGTGTACACCGACGAGCTGGGCGACATCCACGACCGCGTGCGGTCGTTCTCGATCCTCGACCGGCTCGCCGGCGAGGACGGTGCCTGGCCCGACACCGCGTCGCTGTGGTCGATCGGCCTTCCGGCGGGATCGAGCCTGATCGACACGCTCACCGGTGCGCTCGGTGACTTCGCGGCCCAGCCCACGTTCGCGCTCGACGAGTGGCTCACCGCGGCGGAGGCCCACCGCGCCGAGGCCGGAGGCTCGTGGCCGGACGCGCTCGCCGCCACCAAGCCCGACGCCGCCCGGTCGCGCTGCGCGCCCGCCGGTGCCGAGCCGATCGTCGGTGACGACGCGAACAGCGATCCCGCCTGCGAGGCCGCGTTCCCCGTGCACGAGGAGCCCCGGATGGCGGCCGGTGCACCCCGGTCCGGCGACGTGCTCAAGTGCGCCCTCCAGCCGGTCGACGAGGCCGTCGACCGGTACGAGGTCGAGCTCGACGACGCCCAGCGGGCGCGCCTGGCCGAGATCTTCCCGACCGGCGTCTGCGACTGGTCGCAGCCCAGCCAGGGGTTCGTCCGGTTCGACAGCCCCTGGTTCGACTTCACCGCCGAGTAGGACCGGTGCGCTCGGCCGGTCCAGCGAGGGGCGGGGCTCGCCGTGCCCGTCGGTCAGGGCCAGGGGTCGGGACCGCGGCGTTCGGGAGCACCTGCGTGGACGGCGTCCGAACGGCGCGTCCGGCGGTGCGGTGCGCCACTAGCTTGGGCGTCTCCTGATCCCGACGGCGGAGAGCGTCCCCCCAATGCGCCGCACCAAGATCGTCGCCACCATCGGGCCGGCCTCCGGCACGCCCGAGGTGCTCGGCGCGCTGCTCGACGCGGGCACCGACATGGTCCGGCTCGGCCTGGCCCACGGCACCGTCGACGAGCACCGCGCCGCCATCGACCTCGTGCGGTCCGCCGCGGCCGAGCGGGGCCGGCAGGTGGGCGTGCTCGCGGACCTGCCGGGCCCCAAGGTCCGCACCGGGGCGTTCCCCGAGGGCGGGGTCTTCCTGGCCGAGGGCGCCGAGGTGGTCCTGACGGCCGGCGAGGGGGCCAGCGACACCACGTCGATCTGCATCGACGAGCCGCACCTGGCCGACATCGTGGTTCCGGGCGCCACGATCGTGCTGGGCGACGGCACCGTCACGCTGACCGTCCTCTCGGTCGACGCGGGGCGGGTCCGCACCCGCGTCGAGAGCGGGGGGCGCCTCCAGGGCCGCCCGGGCGCCCACCTCCCGTCCGACCGCTGGCTGCCCGAGGTGCCCACCGACGACGACCTGCGGCTCATCGAGGCCGTGGCCCGCTCGGCCGACTGGGTGGCGGTGTCGTTCGTGCGCACCCCCGAGGAGCTGCTCGAGGTGCGGCGGGCCCTCGGCCCCGACGGGCCCCGCCTCATGGCCAAGATCGAGACCCGGGCGGCCGTCGACCACCTCGACGAGCTCATCGAGGTGGCCGACGGCGTGATGGTGGCCCGCGGCGACCTGGGCATCGACTTCCCGATCGAGGACGTGCCCCACCTGCAGAAGCGCATCATCCGGGCCTGCGGGGCCCGGGGCATCCCGGTGCTGACCGCCACGCAGATGCTCGAGTCGATGGTGTCGGCCCCCACGCCCACCCGGGCCGAGGCCACCGACGTGGCCAACGCGGTCGGCGACGGCACCGACGCCCTGATGCTGTCGGCCGAGACGGCCATCGGGCACGACCCTGCACTGACCGTGGCCACGATGGCGCGCATCGCCGCCCGCGCTGAGCAGTTCGACGACCTGCACCACGACACCTACGAGCGGGGCCTCACCCGGCGCCGGGCGCCGTCCACCAAGGCGGTCACGGTCGCCATGGCGCACGCGGCCCTCCGCGCCGCCGACGAGCTGGGCCTGGCCGCCATCGTCTGCTGCACGCGGGCCGGGCCGACGGCCCGGGCCATGGCCGCCGTGCGGCCGCACTGCCGTCTGATCGGCGCCAGCCCGTCGCTCGCCACCGCCCGCCAGCTGACCCTGTCATGGGGCGTCGAGCCCCTCGTCGTCGACGAGTACGCCACCACCGACGAGATGGTGTGGTGCGTGGTCGAGGCGGCCGTCGCGGCCGGCATGGTGCACCACGGCGACAGCATCGCCGTGCTGGCGGGGGCGCCCGACGCCACGACGCGCACCACCGACGTGCTCCGCGTGGTGGGCGTGGAGTAACCCTTCGGACGTGGGCACGCACACCGACGAGCGACCGACGGCCGGCTCCGGCGCGCACCGCGGGGGCCGCCCGTGACGGAGCGGGGCAGCCGGACGACGGCCGACGGCATCTGGGCCCAGGAGGTGGGCGACGGCCCGCTCGTGGCCCTCGTCCACGGGGCGATGGACCGGTCGGGGGGCATGCTGCGCGTGCGGCGTGCCCTCCAGTCGACCTGCCTCGTGCTGCGCTACGACCGGCGGGGCTACGCCCGTTCGCTGCCCGCAGGACCGTCGCGGTCGTTCGACCAGCAGGTCGACGACCTGGCCGGGCTGCTCGCCGGCCGCCCCGCCGTGCTCGCCGGGCACAGCTTCGGCGGCCTGATCTGCCTCGCGCTCGCCCAGCGCCGGCCCGACCTCGTGCGGGCCGTGGTGGCCGTCGAGGCGCCCGAGATGTGGGCGTCGTGGTGGCCCGGCTCGTCGGTCGGCAACCAGGTGGCCCGCTTCCCCGATCCCGAGGACGCGGCCGAGGGATTCCTGCGCCGCATGATCGGCGACCGCACGTGGGAGCGGCTGCCGGCCGCCATGCGGGCGGAGCGACGGGCCGAGGGCCCGGCCCTGATCGCCGAGATGCGCACGGTCCGTCCCCCGAACCCGCCGCCGTTCGAGGCCCGCGCCATCACCGTGCCGGTGATCGCGGCGTTCGGCAGCGAGACGAGGCCGCACCACATGCGCGCCACCGAGGACCTCGCCCGCACGGCCCCCCGCGGCGAGCTGCGGGTCATCGAGGGCGCCGACCACGGGTCCCACCTGACGCATCCCCGGGAGGTCGCGGACCTGGTGCTCCTGGCGCTGGAGCGGGCGGGCGAGCCGGTGGCCCAACCCAGCACGACGGCGGAGGGTGACTGATGGCGATCATGGCCCGGTGGCGGCGCCGGCGCGAGACCGGACCGGTGGCGTTCGTGCTGTCCGGCGGCGGCAACCTCGGCGCGCTCCAGATCGGCATGCTGCGGGCCCTGACCGAGCGCGGCGTGCGGCCCGACCTCGTGCTCGGCTGCTCCGTCGGGGCGATCAACGGCGCCGGCCTGGCCGAGGACCCGACGCCCACCGGGGTGGGGCGCCTCGAGCGGCTGTGGCGCTCGCTCGACGGCAAGGAGCTGATGCCCGGCGGGCTGCTGCCGCCCGCGGTGGCGCTGGCGCGGCGGGGCGAGTCGATCCACGGCAACGCCGGGCTGCGGCGCGAGCTCGAGGAGCAGCTGACGGCCCGCACGTTCGAGGACCTGGTGGTCCCGTTCCAGTGCGTGGCCACCGACGTGCTGGGCGTGCGCGAGGTGTGGTTCCACACCGGGCCGCTGATCGACCCGATCCTGGCGTCGGCCGCCCTGCCGGCCGTGTACCCGGCGGTCGAGATCAACGGGGTGCGCTACCTCGACGGGGCGATCGTCGACGACGTCCCGGTGGGCCGCGCCGTCGAGCTCGGGGCCCGCACCATCTACGTGCTCCAGGTCAGCGCGTTCGCCCGGCCCCGGCCCGAGCCCCGCCGGCCGCTCGACGTCGCCGTCCAGTCGTACTGGATCGCCCGCCACCACCGGTTCAAGCGCGAGCTCGAGGCGGTGCCGACCGACATCGACGTGCACCTGTTGCCCACCGGGGAGACGCCGAGCATGCGGTACAACGACTTCACCCGGTCGGCCGAGCTCATGGCGCTCGCGTACGAGGCCTCGGGCGACTACCTGGCGGGCCGCCCCGCCCGCCCCGCCGTGCCGGTGGGCACCGCCGTGCCCCAGGCGGCGGTCGGTCCCGAGGACGACGGTGCCGAGGTCCACCAGCGAGCCGACGGCGTCGCACCGGCGCCCCAGCCCAGCAGAATGGCCGGCGATGAGTGACTCGCCCGTGTCCCTGACCCCGTCCGGCCCGCCCGAGACGATCCTCGACGCCGAGCCCGACGAGGCGCTGTCCGCCCTCGACGACGCGCTGGCGCGCCCCGTCGACGAGCAGCGCGCCGCGGTCGCCGCGGTCGTCGCCCGCTGGCCCCGCTTCCTCGACGCCTGGGCCCAGCTGGGCCAGCTCGGGCGTGACGACGTCGAGGGCTACGCCTACCACCGCGTCGGCTACCACCGCGGCCTCGACCGCCTGCGCGCGAACGGGTGGCGAGGGTCGGGCTACGTGCGGTGGCGGCACCCGCAGAACCGCGGGTTCCTGCGGGCGCTCGACGGCTTGCGGGCGTCGGCCGACGCCATCGGCGAGGTCGACGAGGCCGAGCGCTGCGCGCTGTTCCTGCGCCAGCTCGACCCCGACTGGCCGTCCCGGGCCTGAGGAGGCGGCGGGCCGGTCGCACCGCCCCTCCTGAACGCCCACGCAGTATCGTGCCCCCGACGCAGGGGAGAGGGGTCACGATGGGGATGGTACGAGCGCGGAGTTGCGGACGGCTCGTGGTCGCTGCGGTGGTGCTGACGGCTCTGGCGGCGTGCGACGGTGGCTGGGCCCAGTTCCGGGCCGACGCGGAGCGCACCGGCTACAACCCGCGCGAGACCGCCCTCGTGGCCGGCAACGTGTCGGGGCTCCAGGTGGCGTGGTCCGTCCCGATCCCCGGGATCGTCCAGCCCGACGGGGGCGGGAACGTCGCCGTCGGAAGCGGCAAGGTCTTCCTGGCCGCCACCGACGGGACCGTCCGTGCGTACGTCGCCGCCACGGGGGCCGTCGCCTGGTCGGCGCCGGCGCCCGGTGCGACCGGTGTCGTCGTGACGGGGGGTCGGGTCCTCGTGTCGACCAACGACCGCAACGTGAACGCGCTCGATGCGGCCTCCGGCGCCCGGGTGTGGCGCCGCCCGACCCTCGGCTACCCGTCGACGCCCACCGTCGTCGGTGATCGGGTCTACGTGGTCGGAAGCGACAGCCGCCTGTCGACATACGACGTCGCCACCGGCGCCCCGGTCGGAACGTCCTTCCCGGTCGCGGCCTCTGGTGACATCGCGGTCTCCTCCGTCGACGGCAGCATCTACCTCCGCACCGACCGGACGGTCGAGTCGGCGGCCCGAGAGGTGCAGGCCTACGACGCGGACGGCACGCTGCGCTGGTCGGTCTCGGTGCCCGGACCGTCGGGCAATCCGCCCCCGGCGCTCACACCGGTGCTGGCGCAGGGTCGGGTGTACCTGGGCGGCCGGGCCTAC
>Ga0111538_10009150_pt1 | contig 13238 bp, 11 predicted proteins | sample SoiMethybrSBSTD1_FD_79669 | JGI IMG/M metagenome (GOLD analysis project Ga0111538, IMG submission 79669) | Bulk soil microbial communities from a Populus tree surrounding site in Tennessee, USA - Soil MetaG P. TD hybrid SBSTD1 (version 2)... | ecosystem: Environmental > Terrestrial > Soil >...
CAGCGCGGCGTGAGGGATTAAAAATCACTGCTGACATGTACACCTACACCGCCAGCTCCACCGGGCTCAATGCCTGTATTCCCTTGTGGGCCCAGAGCGGTGGTGCGGAGGAAATGCGCCGTCGATTTCGCGACCCGAAAGAACGACAGAAGGTTCTCGGCGAGATGACCGCCTCCACGCCCAGCATCGAAAACCGCGTGAACGCGCCGGACAAGATTCTGCTGGTCGAGTTCAAGAATGAGAAGCTCAAGCCTCTACAAGGGAAAACATTGGCGGAGGTGGCCAAAGAGCGTGGGAAGTCTGCAGCTGAAACAGTTCTGGATCTAATGACGGAGGACGAATCGCGCGTCGGTGTGGTCTACTTCACCATGTCGGAAGATAATGTGCGAAAGCAGATTGTGCTGCCGTGGGTCAGCTTCGGCTCTGACGGGTCATCGATGGCCACTGAAGGAGTCTTTCTTAAATCAAACACGCATCCTCGCGCTTATGGAAACTTTGCCAGAGTGCTGGGCAAGTACGTTCGAGACGAGAAACTGCTGCCCCTGACTGAGGCGATTCGCAAGCTGGCGAGTTTGCCTGCACAGAATCTGGGATTGGATCGGCGTGGAGCTCTCAAGGAAGGCTATTTTGCAGATGTCGTCGTCTTTGATCCCAAGACCATCCAGGACCACGCAACCTTTGAAAAGCCTCACCAGTACTCAACCGGAGTGAACTACGTACTCGTCAACGGGCAGCTCGTACTCAACGAAGGACAGCACACCGGAGTTCGCTCGGGCCGGGCGTTGTGGGGTCCGGGAAAGCGGCAGTGACGACTGGGAATAACCGCTGAGACGCTGAAAAGAGAGAGCAACAAGGAGAGCGCAAATCTTAGCCCTCACCTCGAACGCGAGCACACGGCAGCGTTTGGTGGGAATGTTCTGAGGGATGTCACTATCGGGGATTTTGCACTTTCAGGCTGAAGTATTTCACCGCTTCACCGGCGTCTTTGCGGCGAGAGCGCGAAAACTTCCACTGTTCGATGGTGGCCAGGGTCTCTGGCGGTAACGGTACTGCGACTCCTTCCTGATTTAGAGGCGCAACCTCAGTGACTTTTCCCGCGTCATCGATCACTACTCGAACCACAACTGCCTTAGCCGCCAAGCTAGTCAGCAGGTCCTGCGAAAGCCGAATCGGTTTCATCTTCCTGAGCACAGGTCCTCGCCCAGAGCCAGTGACATCTTGGATGCTGAGGCCCGGTGAACGGTCACGAGCCGCCGCAGGGGAATCCTCGGTCTCAACCTTCGCTGAATCCGTCTTCGCAATCAAGTCCGCCGCCGAAGACAGGGGAGCTTTGGCAAGTTCTGCCGCTGCGCTTGGAGCTTCCGCCACAGGCCGCTCCTGTGTAGGTGGAGCAGTGGCAGGAACTTCCGCAGGTGGTGAAGCCGGCGGCGCGGGCGGTTCCACTGCGGTCTGAGTTGGTGGCGAAGGTTGTGTGGAGATCGAAGCTTGAGATGGCGTCGACACTGGATTGTTCCCGCCTTGAAATCGATCACGAGCCATGTAAAGCACCAGCGCGGCGACAATGACCACAGCAGCAATTCTGACGGGAATCGATTGCACAAGACGTCCAGTCAATGAAGGCTCTTCAGCCGGCAACAACAGGTTCCGCTCGCGCGGCTTGGAGGCCCTGGTTGATGCAGGCGCCGTTTCGGCACGAGGGATTGTCACTGCAGGCACTGCAGCGGGTTGATTCTTGGCTTCGTCCGCGACGGCTGAAGGAGTGTGCTGTTCCGGTCCGGCAACGTCGCTGGAGGATATCTGCTCCTCGAGGCTCAAGGCACGCAAACGACTGGGAACCTCGCCTGGCATCCCGTGCTGGACTAGCGGTTCAGACGGCGCGTTTGAGGGTTGCTCTTCAGCGACGGCCGCAGCCTGGCTGATGCTCACTTCCGGGCTGCTAGCAGGCGGTTCTGGAGTGCTCGTGGCAATAGGCACACCAGCAACGCCGGAGAGAAAATCTTGGAAGTGGGTGGCAACCGATTTCTTGAGAGCATCCTTCTGGAACGGGCGGACAAAGTATTGAATTGCACCATACTTCGCAACTACGTCACGGCGCGCTTTCTCATCGCGATAGAACTCGGTATAGAAAATAACAGGAGCTGAAAATCCTGCCGTCCCGCTACCGATGCGCGATGCCAGCTCAAAGCCACTGATCCTGTTCGTGAGAATTTCCGTTACTACCAGATCCGGTTGAAACTCCCTGCCCTGTTCGAGCCCCGCCAAGCTATCCGGGGCTGTATCCACCGTCAGCCCGAGGGCTTCAAACGAAGTCTTTAGCTCGTTTAGGTCGTTGTTCAACTCGCCAATCAACAACAATCGACCAGCCATCCTTTACCCTCTGCTTGATCTTCGGATCTTCTTGGACTCCCGCAGAACAATGATCAAGTTTGGCAACTCCTTAAAAGCGCCTCACAGCGCGGGCCCTCAACGAGACCTTTATGAGCTTGGTCTGACAACAGTCCGGTGAATAATATCACACAAAGATCTCAGTCCGGAGGAAGCGCGCTTCCCAACGGCGCGAAATCCTGAGGCCGAGAGGGTCGGGATTCGAGGTAGGTGAACGGGATATCAACAGCCAGGGCTCTTGGCGAGTAGCGCGCGGAGTCGTGGATATTGCAGACATGGGTACACCAGCACTGGTCACAGATAATCTGCCTGGTTTCCCGCTGACGAATTGTGTCTGCCCAGAAGCGAGAGAAATCGAAATCGTAGTCCTTCAGGTTCGCCAGCTTTCCCCGCAACTCACAGGCACGCACATCGCCGTTGTAGTCGATGACACAAAAGGTTTCGCCCGCTGTGCAGGCCATGGGCCAACGTGTTGATTGCAGATAGTTCGCGTACTGGATCTTGTTATGAAAGGCCAGGGTTCCGGAATAGGCCACCTTTAAGGCTTCGCGGCTCACCCACGGCAGCGATTTGAACATGCGCTCAGCATAGCGGTCGTACAACCATCGAGCGTATGCATAGATCTCGCGAAGCTTTTCGAGCGGAATCTGCTTGAGCGAAGCATCCATGACGCTGCCACGAATCAGCTGCAAGTACTGGCCGTCCAAGGGGAGTTTTTCATAAACAAATTTCATGAAGTCGATGAGCTCGTCGGCGTTATCTGCGTTCAGACAAGTGTTCATGTTCACTCGCAACTGGTTGCGATGCTTCTCGACCAGAGGTGGAAGCGAGCGAATCATCTCCAGTGTCTTTTGATAGCATCCCGGAACCCCGCGAAGTTTTTCATGCGTCGCTTCAAAGCCATCGACGCTGACGTTCAGATCGATGTGCAATCCGGGACAGTTGGTGAGAACCCGGTCCAGGCAGCGGTGAGCGCGTTCGGCAAACAATCCGTTTGTTGGAAGGTTCACCGAGCGAATGTCGTTGTTGCGGTAAAACAGCTCGAGAATCTCGGCCAATTCCTTCCGCATGAAGGGTTCGCCTCCCGAGAGCCACAGGTCCGAGATCGCCGGCATGGTCCCAGAGATCCTGCGGATCTGCTCGAAGGTGAGATCTCCCTTCTGGTTGAGTTCTTCCCAGTAAAAGCAGTGCCGGCATTTTTCGTTGCAGATGGAGGTAACGAAGAACACGACGGTGTTCAAGCGTTTGGGTTTGAAGATCTGCTCCGTGAGGTTCTTGATTTGTTTCAAGGCGGACATCGATCCGAGCCCTCTATTCGCTTCGAATCACCCGGAGTTCCTGAGCGGGCCCGAACTCATAACGCACCCCGCGCCATTCAATCGAGGAAGTCAAAGCCGATATCGCCAGGTTGTAGGCAGTCAGCGTCGATGCGAGTGGGAACAACAAGACGTAGCCCCACCAGAAGTTCTGAATTTCATCCCGATGCTCGGGACGAATGTGCTGAATGGTGCGGGTTCGATACCAACCGCGGAGCGCACCAAAGACGAACAAGAGCCCCGCCAGGAGTGCGTACTTCTTGATACCTCCGCTCCAAACGGCCGAAGTCCACGAGCTTTCCTGTTTCGGTAGGAACGTAACCACAACACCCACCAGCGCCCACCACCAGACCAGAGAAAATGTCCATTGCGAAACGAACGCCAATTGCCAGAACTTGCGAGAGTATACTTTCGTGAGAATCATCTGCCGAGTTGACCATTCGAGCAACTCGCCCCAGCCACAGCAGCCGTGGGATCCAATCAGACAGCGCGGCTCATAATGGATCCGCAGTTTGGCATCCTTTAGAGCCCGCGTCATGGAATAGTCGTCACTGATCGACCGCTGCCAGTAGTCCAGAACTCTCGCGCTGTGAAAGGTGGTCTTCCGTATCGCCATGGAACCGCCCCAGGCAAAATTGTGATTGTGGTTGCCCAGCAAGGTGGCAATCGAACCGTTCCAAGCGGATCGTATAACGCTCGCCAGGTTGCCGCGTGTCGGATAGTACCAGCGATATCCTGTCGAAAGCCCAACGTTCTCATTGCGCAGCGGCGCTACCAATTCCTGCAGCCAGCACAAATGTGGACGGGAATCCGAGTCGGTAAAGACGAAGGCCTCGGAAGACGGATCGGCTTGTGCAACCGCTTGAATGAGATTGTGCACCTTTTCGCCGCGGTCGGGCGAGAGGCCGGCCGTCACAAAGCGAATCTTGTGACCGGGAAACTTTCCGGCCAGCTGTCTAAGAGGCTCCACGGCGGCGTCATTGTCGGTGGCAGTGACGATGAGGACCTCAAAAAAGGGATAGACCTGCCGGAAGACCGCCTCAACGTTTTTCTGCAGCTCGAAGTCGAGGCCCTTGCAAGGAACGATGACCGAAACTGGAGGCATCCACGGTTCAGGTCGAGTCGCGAGATGTTTACGAACATACTGGAGGTAACCGACGCCCTCGAACACGCCAAATAAGCCTTTGGCCAGCATAAGCACTGCCAGAACTGTGAGAACGGACTCCAGTGTCATAAGCTGCAGAAGCCTAGACGGTTCGGAAGCACATTACAAATGGATTTCGAAGGCGAGCTCGCAGGGCGAGGCTCCCGCCGAGCGTTTCTGGATCATGAGTTGCGCCGCTCGCCAGAAGTCATAGGTTGTCTAACTGATGGACGGCCACCTTCCCAAATGCTGGACGCCAGGGGGCGAGGTGGCGCGTTGGCCAACATACCCGTTCGCTAAGAATGACCTGTGCGATACCAACATGCACCACGCGCTGTCCTCTCGGTCATGGGACCCTGGCCTACAGGATATTCCCCACTGGAAATACAGAATTCGCCTGATACCATTCGCGCAGCCTATCCTTTTACTCTTTTTAGAGGTTGAGTAACCAGCTGTGACAACATCTTCCATCCTGCATTGGGCTCATGCCATTGGCGACCGCGACAAGCTTTAGCTCAAGCGGGATGGCGCGCTCGAAGTCTACACCTAGCACTACACGTCCGGCGCAGACAAGGAAACGATTGACTGCACGCTCGTCGCCGCCTTCGCCAGGATTGCCATCTCTGTTCACGTTTTGGTGGCGATCGCCAAAAGGAACTCGACTTCCAGCAAAACCTCTACCGCATTCTGCAGGTCTTTGAGAGTCACGCTTTTCGAGAGACGTCAATTCTACGGGCTTTCTCAGCTGCCGAGACTGAAGAGAAAAAGTGGATCTCGGTAACCAGTTGCAACTATTCAACTAACATTGGGACAGCAGTGTGCCCACCCTATGTATTTACGCAGAGGCTTTTCACACTGCCACTTGCAGCAGTCTTGCTTCTTGTCCCTTGCGCGCCTGTACACGGCCAGTCCACTGCGACCCTGCAGGGCAGAGTCGTGGATCCGGCCGATTCCGTAGTGCCTGGTGTAGAGATCATGTTGCGCAATCGAGCGACCGGCGTGGAACGGGTTGCGAAAACCGACAACGAAGGCAATTACCAGGTTGCGGCCCTGCCGGTTGGCACTTATAGCATTGAAGTCCTTGCCCAGGGGTTTCAGACGCAAATCGTGGAAAACCTGATCGTCGAGGTGGCACGGACGGTCGTGCAGGATTTTCAGCTCAAGATCGGCGACCTCTCGCAGGAGGTGACCGTGACCGCCACGCCCCACCTGGTCGAGCGGACGACGGTATCCGTCGGCCATGTGATGGACCGGCGGATGGTTCAGGAGATCCCGCTCAATGGGCGCTACTTCCTCGACTTGGTGCTGAAGCAAGGCAATGAGGTGGCCAGGTCGGCGGACGATCTCGTGAGTCCGTGGCCTCCGCCTGATCGATGCTTGGGGCTCTTGCCATGTCTGAGAGCCCGATGAAGAATGAGAGGAATACCTTGCGTCTTGGCGCACTGCGTTGCTGCGGGTTGGGAGGGCTCGCAATACGTCGTAACACGCCATCTGCTTTCGTTGTTCTGATCTAAATCAAACTCACTAATCAGAAATCAGGAGGTCTCTATGTCATGGCTTTGGACAATCATTATCGGATTGGTGGCCGGCGCTTTGGCCAAATTTATCATGCCGGGAAGAGATCCAGGCGGCATCATCGTCACGATCCTGTTGGGGATTGTTGGTTCGATCGTGGCCACTCTCCTGGGTCAGGCTGTGGGATGGTATCCCGCAGGTAGTTCCACCGGACTGATTGGTTCTACGGTAGGGGCGATTCTAGTTCTTGCGATCTACCGTTTGTTCAAGAAGGAGACCCTCGCGTAGAAGTTCAACTGCAAGCTCTCTCAAATCGCATCTGGCTTTTAAGGGCGCTTTCGGCCACGGGTAGGCAGGTCCTATTAATGACGAATAGGTCGGCGCTTCAGACAGGGTGGGAAGACACTAATCCTACCCTGCCTCCTCCCGGAAGAATCACTTCATGCGAGCAAGGAAACTTTCACTACAAATAGGCAGGTCCTTTCTGGGAGTCGAAACCGGTGCCCCGCATCGATTGTTCTTGCTCGCCGTTAATGTTGCGTTCAATAACACATTGTCCCTATGCGGTGTGTTGGTCGGAATTAACCTTCACAATTAAAAGAAGGCCCCGTTCTGGTACTGTCTCGCTCGAGGGATTTCTCTCGCGTACTGGCAGTGGTCTCTGCGCAGGACGAGGGAGCTGGCCCTGCTAGTCAAAGGCCCAGGGCGGGGTGGGTTTGTCTCCATTTGCACGACCACCCCAGGGCTAGACGGCCGTTCCCCTCCAGGGAGGGAATCCTTTGATCGTTTTCATGCTCCGTGGCGCTCCGCGAGCATGCCCCACTCCCTTGACAGTCCCATTGCCAGCGCATATTCTGAGCGGGTCTTAAGGTTCGAAGATCCACCGCCTTCATAAGGGAGTCTCCATGTCACATCAGCTTTTCAATACCCTGCAGGAATTTCCGACTGCGGCTGGACGCAAGGGACAGTTTTATTCCTTGCCTCAGCTTGAGAAAGGAGGTGTCGGCCCGATTTCGAGACTTCCAGTCAGCATTCGCATTGTCTTGGAGTCCGTCTTGAGAAACTTCGACGGTAAGAAGATTCGCGAAGCCGACATTCGCAGCCTGGCCAACTGGAAGCCGAATGCCGTCCGTACCGAAGAAATTCCCTTCGTGGTCGCCCGCATCGTGCTGCAAGACTTCACCGGTGTCCCGCTGCTCGTGGACCTGGCGGCCATGCGCTCAGCCGTTGCCCGGCTCGGCAAGAATGTAAAGCTGATTGAACCACTGGTGCCCGTCGATCTCGTGGTCGACCATTCAGTGCAGGTGGATTTCTCCGGCACTGGAGAGGCCTTCAAGTTGAATATGCAGACTGAGTTTCAACGTAACCGGGCGCGCTACCAGTTCTTGAAGTGGGGGATGCAGGCGTTCGAAAGCTTCAAAGTGGTGCCCCCTGGAATCGGCATCGTCCACCAAGTGAACCTGGAGTATCTCGCCAAGGGGATACTGGAGAACCGGGGCGTCTACTACCCCGACACGCTGGTGGGAACCGATTCACACACAACGATGATTAACGGTCTGGGAATCGTCGGTTGGGGTGTCGGGGGCATTGAAGCCGAAGCGGGTATGCTGGGCCAGCCGGTCTACTTCCTGACGCCCGATGTGGTTGGGGTGCATTTGACAGGGGCCTTGCGTGAAGGAGTCACCGCCACAGACCTCGTACTGCATTGTACCGAGATGCTGCGCAAAGCCAAGGTCGTTGGCAAGTTTGTGGAGTATTTCGGCGAAGGCGCTTCTGCCCTGCCGGTTACTGACCGTGCCACCATTGGCAACATGGCCCCGGAATACGGCGCCACGATGGGCTTCTTCCCCATCGACGATGAAACCTGCAAATACTTGACCTCCACCGGACGGACAGAAGGGCAGGTCGAGACGTTCCGCAACTATTTCAAAGCGCAAGGGCTCTTCGGAATTCCGCGGAAGGGCGAGTGCGACTATAGCAGCACGCTGGAGCTGGATTTGGGAGACATTCAGCCAGCCGTGGCCGGACCCAAGCGTCCGCAGGACCGCATAGAACTTCCGCGATTGAAGGAAAAGTTTGTCGAGTTGTTCCAGAAACCTGTGAGCGAGAATGGCTACAACAAGCCCAAGGCGGCTTTGTCACAGCGTTTTGCGCTGCCGAATGGCAACAGACCAAGTGCCGATGTGGGCCACGGGGACGTTCTGATCGCCGCCATTACGTCGTGTACAAACACATCAAATCCAAGTGTCATGCTGGCCGCCGGCCTGTTAGCACGCAAGGCGGTGGAAAAAGGTCTAACGGTACGACCGACGGTCAAGTCGTCCTTGGCTCCAGGCTCACGTGTTGTTACCGACTACCTGGAAAAAACCGGACTCCAGCCCTACCTCGACCGGTTAGGTTTTCAGCTGGTTGGTTACGGCTGCACCACCTGCATTGGGAACTCGGGGCCGCTCGAAGCGCGCATTGAGGAAGTAGTCACCAAGAATGATTTGATTGCTGCCAGTGTGCTGAGCGGCAATCGTAACTTCGAGGCGCGCGTCCACCAGAACATCAAAGCCAACTTTCTCATGAGTCCACCGCTGGTGGTCGCCTTCGCTCTCGCCGGGCGCGTGGACATCAACCTGACGGAAGAGCCTCTGGGAAAGGGCAAAGATGGAGAGAGCGTTTACCTTAGAGATGTGTGGCCGAGCTTGAAGGAAGTCCGCGAGCTGATGGTGTCGGCATTTGACCCGGCAACTTTCCGGAGACTTTATCAAGACTTCGCCGCCCAGAATCCCATGTGGAACGAGATCCCTTCCAGCGCAGGTGACGTTTATGCCTGGGACGCGGAATCAACCTATATTCAAGAACCTCCATTTTTTGAGAATTTCAGTCTTCAACCCGGGAAGATTTCGAGCGTCAATGGTGCTCGCCCGCTGGCCATCTTCGGAGACTCAGTAACTACCGACCACATCAGCCCCGCCGGAGCAATCAAGAAAACATCTCCTGCTGGGCTGTATCTGCAAGAGCAAGGCGTCACTCCAGATGACTTCAATAGCTATGGTTCACGTCGAGGCAACGACCGGGTAATGACACGCGGGACGTTTGCCAACGTGCGCATCAAGAATTTGATGGTGCCGGGGGTGGAGGGTGGCGTCACCATTCAGCAACCTTCAGGCCAGCAGGTGAGTATCTATGATGCCTCGATGCAGTACCAGAAGGACGGCATTCCCCTGATCATCTTTGCCGGACAGGAATATGGCACGGGGAGTTCACGCGATTGGGCTGCAAAAGGAACCCGGCTTCTCGGAGTGAAGGTGGTGGTCGCACAGAGCTTCGAGCGTATTCATCGCAGCAACCTGGTGGGAATGGGCGTCCTACCGTGTCAATTCAAGGAAGGAACTACGGCACTGTCGCTAAAGCTGGACGGTAGCGAGACGTTCGACCTCTTGGGACTCGATGGCCAGGTTCAGCCACAGCAGAACGTCACGCTAGTGATTCACCGGAAAAGCGGAAGCCGCGAAGAAGTCCCGGTGACGCTGCGAATCGACACGCCGATTGAGATTGATTACTACCAGCACGGCGGCATCCTGCCGTATGTGCTGCGGCAGTTGATTCAAGCGTAGTTTGTTGTTAGTTGATCGTTGTTGGCTCAGAACCGGCTAACGAATAATCGTCTGAACCACAGTGAGAAACTTCTTGGCGGTAAATGGCTTGTTCATGAAAACAACGATGCCAGAACTAAACCCTTGGGTGATGGCACTTCGTCCAACACTGGCAGTCACCATCACGATCGGTGTCGTTTGTGTTCTTCCAATTTCTTGATCTCCTTGGCGGTTTCGTAGCCGTCCATGCGCGGCATCATCACATCCAATACGATTCCGCCGTAGGGCCCTGCTTACAGCTTCTCCAGACCCTCAACGCCGTCTGAAGCCGTTTCGAACCGCAAAGCCGCCCTGTACGAGGATGGTCTTCTCCAGGACCAGCATCCTGGGGTTATCGTCAATCACAAGAATCGTCTTGGGCATGAGCGAGAAAGCCTACCTCGAGCTCATTGGCTTGATCTTCTGTACATCGCTGGGTACATCCAGCTTGAAGGTTTTGTCCGAGAGTTTCGGATTGATCTTGATGTTCTCAAGCTGGAACGTCAAATGGTCTCCACTCGATTCGGTAAGCCTGGTTTGGGTGGGCAATCCGGTCGCAGGGTCGATCCAAAGCCAGATCTGCGTGAACATCGCTGAGACTTTACCGGACTTCGGTTTCAGTTCGAGCAACGATGTCTTCACGCCATTGATGATTTCTTCCTTCAGAAACTTGACGTCATAAGTGTTTGTCAGATTGGCGCTCGATTGTCCGACACCCGTTAACAGGAATTCTGCCTGTGCCCGATTCTTACCCAGCTCAATCTCCTGCAGCCGCTTGATCTTAGGCTCATAAATCAAGACTTTCCCCTTGTCGATGAGCAAGGTCTTAACCTCAGGCTTCTCATATTCCAACTTCGTCCGGTTGCCGTCTTTCAACCGTTTCAGGAAAAGCTTACCGGTTTCGGTGGAGGTGTCGTTGACGACAAGAGTCACCTTCGTCTGCTTGATATCGGCTGTGAGGTCGGTTAATCGCTTGCCGGCTTGATCGATACTCGCCAACACGCGCCGCGTCTCCGGCGTGATTGCGTCCTGACCAAGGGCCCTCGAACAGCTGGCGCCAAGACAAAGAAGTAAAGCGGCAAAAAATCCCAATAAACGGTTCATTTCTTTTCTCATAGATCAGGACCCTCTCCGCACATTCGTTGTGCCAACCTCCGATTCGCGTCGGCGTTGCCAACGGCTTTCTTTAGGATGCTTGATTTGGGCTAAAAGGTAGAGGAATTTTCTTGTCCAAGCCAGATTGAGTAGCCAATTGTGCGACCATTCTCATCCAAGATTGGCTTGATGTCGGCAATCGAAACCTGTTTGTTGAGGGTTTTTTGAAGCTGCGTGAGAGCTGCATTCTTGACCGCGGAGGCGTCGTGACTTGCGGGAACCAACTGAGCACTGATGTTGAAGACCGGGTTACCATGCTGGTCAAAGGTGTTGACGATGTCTTCCCCGAAGGCAAACTGGTGGGGGTTGCTGATCACAGTCCAGTCCTGAAAGAACTGCCGAGGGGTTGCAAAGATAAAAATCAGGATCAAAGCGCAAAGAATGTCGTACTGAAGCGTGCCTCGCGCGTAACTCCAGAAAATAACTTTATTGATTCCAGACATAGTTTCTAAGATCTGTGAAGCTGATCCACGAAATCACCAAGAATGCGCCAGAAGCCCGATACCGCCAGTCTCAGCGCCTCCTATAGAGAAACTCATGCTGATCACCGTGAGGCGCAGTCGATGGCCCTCCGTCGCACTGTTTTCTCTATTGTCCGTCTGCTCGCAGCCGGCAGACACGCTGCGATGGATTATCGAGGACAACGCCCTTTTCTGGTTCCTTGTTCGTAGCCCTTAGTGTCCTTCGTGGATGATGTGTGCTGCCACTTCCCTGCGGTCAGCCTAGATGTAGATCGTATCCTCTTTGCGATTGAAGCTGACATCGTGTTCGTGAGGAACGACACATCCGTCGCGCATTTCAATTAACCGGTTTCCCACCGCAGCCGCCTCCGGGTTGTGGGTAATCATAATAATCGACTGGTTGAAGGTGCGATTCAGCTCTTGCAACATCGAAAGAACAACCTGCGAATTCTCTGTGTCCAAATTACCCGTCGGCTCATCCGCGAGCAGGATGGCTGGCTTGTTGATGACGGCGCGGGCTATGGCGACGCGTTGCTGTTCTCCGCCAGACATTTCAGACGGCTTGTGCTTCACTTTCTTCTCAAGACCCAACAACTTCAGAACATTCTGAATGTGCGCCTCATCCCCGTTTCCGTTGCCAAAAATCTGTCGTGCGATCTCGAGATTGCCCTCGGCAGTCAGAGTGGGAAGAAGATTATACCGTTGGAAGACAAACCCTATCTTTCTCCTGCGGATGTCGGTGCGAGCGCCGTCCTTTACCGCGGATATCTCCTCACCGTCAATCACGACCTTGCCCGATGTAGGCTTCGCGAGTCCGCCCAGAATGTGCAGCAAGGTAGACTTGCCACAGCCTGAGGGTCCCATGATCGAGATGAACTCCCCTTCGCGCATTCGGATGGAAACGCCTCGAAGGGCAGCAACGTCAATCTTTCCAACCTTATAAGTCTTCTTAACATCCAGCGCTTCAAGTATGTTTTTCATCAAGGAAAACAGACACCAACAGACAATTTGAAGGCGGGATTATAGCGTAAAGAGAGGGTTGGGGGGTGAATTTAGTTATCAGTTTCGAGTGGTTGGTTATCCGTCATAAGCAGTTGGTTCACGGCAACTGGCGACTAACAACGGACAACTATTCATACGCTAACGCGTCGATCGGATCCTGACGAGCGGCGCGCAGTGCTGGGTATAAGCCACCCAAACTGGAACTGACCAAAGCGATCAACCCCGCTTTCACGATCCAATCAAAGCTCAGTTCGACCTGTAGGTTTGGCAGAAGTTTGCCCAAAAGCCATTGTCCACCGAATGAAAGCGCCACACCACCCAGAAGTCCCACGCCGCAGAGGACCAGAGACTCCTTAACGAACACCGAAACTACGAACGCTTTGGAAGCTCCTAGCGCCTTTAGGATTCCAATCTCGCGGGTGCGCTCGGTAATCGCGGTGTACATGGCCAGAAAAATAGCGAAAAACCCCACGACGGTTGCAATGAAGATGACGGTATTTAGAAAGTATCTTAAGGCGACCAGATTGTTGCTGGCCGAAGAAACCTGCGAAACAAAATCATCCATCGGGAGAACGGTGTAGCCCTTAAGCTTCTCCTTCACGCGTGTCACGACTGCCGGGATCTCTTCACGTGACTG
>Ga0111538_10009151_pt1 | contig 13237 bp, 11 predicted proteins | sample SoiMethybrSBSTD1_FD_79669 | JGI IMG/M metagenome (GOLD analysis project Ga0111538, IMG submission 79669) | Bulk soil microbial communities from a Populus tree surrounding site in Tennessee, USA - Soil MetaG P. TD hybrid SBSTD1 (version 2)... | ecosystem: Environmental > Terrestrial > Soil >...
ACCGGGCTGGTCGGCATGATCGTGCGCCCCGTCCTGGTCACTCTCAGCGCACTGATCGGATGGATCGCGGTCGGACTGGCGACGCTCTTCGGCCAGGCGCTGGTCATGTCGATAGCCCTGGCGGTCGTGCCGGGGGCGAGCTTCGACAGCTTCTGGACGGCGGTCCTCGCGGCATGGATCACGGCAGCCTTCGGCACGCTGCTGGTCTGGATCCTCACCGCAGGCACCGACGAGACCTTCGTTGCGTCACTCCTGCGGATCCGACCCACGCCCGTCCCGGACGGCGACGTGGACGGAGTGCTCTTCCTCCAGCTCGACGGGGTGTCCCACCCGGTCATGCAGTGGGCGCTCACGTCCGGGACCATGCCGACCCTCCGGCGCTGGGTCGATGCCGGTTCCCACACGCTGCACGAGTGGATCGTGCAGATGCCGTGCACGACTCCGGCAAGCCAGCAGGCGATCCTCCACGGCACGGCGTCGGGGGTCCCGGCATTCCGCTGGTACGACCGCGAGCTGGGCAGGGTGCTGGTCGCCAACCGTCCCGAGGACGCCGCGATCATCGAGTCCCGCGCCAGCACTGGTCAGGGGTTGCTCGCCGACGACGGCGTCTCCATCTCGAACCTTTTCACCGGGGACGCCCCCAAGGCATCCATGACCATGAGCCGGCTGGAGGTGACCCGTGGCTCGCGCCGTACCCGGGAGGTCTTCGCGCGATTCCTGCTCCGGCCGGACGGGCTGTCACGGAGCCTGTCCCGGACGGTCGCCGAGATCGTCCGGGAACGGTTCCAGGCCGTGAAGCAGAAGCGCCTCGCGGTCTACCCTCGCGTGCACCGGTCCTGGACGTTCGCCGGGCTGCGGGCATTCAGCCACGGCCTGCTACGCGACCTCAACACCACGGTGGTGAGCGAGGAGATGATGCGCGGTGCCCGCAGCATCTACGTGGACTACGTCGACTACGACGAGATCGCGCACCACGCCGGCGGCACGCGGATCGAGTCCCTCGCCTCGCTGACCAGCCTCGACCAGGTGTTCTCGGTGCTGGAGCGGGTGGCCCGCGGAGCGCCCCGGCGATACCACCTCGTGCTCCTGAGCGACCACGGCCAGGCCCAGGGCGAACCCTTCGCCTCGAGGTACGGACTCGACCTCAGCGAGCTCTGCCGGTCTCTGGCGCACTCCGAGACGACCGGGATCGAGGGGAGCGTCGAGGGCTGGGGCCGGGTCGACTCGGTGCTCGAGGACCTGTCGGGCGGGAGCCCCTCGGGTGTCTCGCAGGCGGCCTCTCGCCGGGTCGGACAGCAGATCGCGCCGAAGGTCGAAGGGGAGGACGCGGAGCTGATCGTGCTCGGGAGCGGCAACCTCGGCCTGGTCTACGTCCCCAGCCCGCAACGCCTGACGCTGGGGGAGCTGGACGCCCGCTGGCCCTCCCTGGTGAAGGGCCTGGCCGGGCATCCGGGCGTCAGCTTCGTCGCGGTCCTCGGCGACGATGGTCCGGTGGCGATCGGGAGCGCCGGCCGCCACCACCTTGCGACGGGAGCCGTCGAGGGCGTCGACCCGTTGGCGGATTTCGGCGACCACGTCCCGGCCGTGCTCCTCGAGGCGACGCTCATGGCCCAGGCGCCGGACATCTACGTCAACAGCCTGCTCGACACGGACACCCTCGACGTCGCCGCCTTCGAGCCACTGGTCGGCTGCCACGGTGGGCTCGGCGGCTGGCAGGACCGTGGCTTCGTCCTCGCGCCGTCCGACCTGTTCGCACCGACCGACGTCATCCACGGCGGCGACAGCCTCCACCGGCACCTCGTCGGAATCCTGGAGTCGCTGGGGCACCGAACGAACCTCCCGAGGAGCACGCCATGAAGCTGTCACGTACGACGACCCTGCTGATCGGCGCCGCAGCGATCGTGATCGTCGTGACCGGGCTCAGGTCGGCCGCCGGGATCGTGGGACCGGTCGTGCTGGCCCTCTCGCTCACGTTCGTGTTCCACCCGCTGCGCGCGATGCTGGAGCGGCGGATGCCGGTGTGGGCGGCGTCGCTCGTGGTGCTGTTCGCGGCGTACACGCTGATCGTGCTGCTGACCCTCGCCCTGGTTGTCTCCATCGGTCAGCTCGCCGAGCTCGTGCCGACGTACGCCCCGCAGATCAACGACGCGGTCTCCGGATTCGGGGACTGGCTGGCAGCGCGTGGTGTCGGTAGCGCCCAGGTCGACGCGGTCGCCGGTGCCCTCGACGTCGGCAAGGTGGTCGAGCTCGCGACAGAGGTCCTGGGCAGCGCCCTGTCCGTTCTCTCGGACCTGTTCTTCCTCATCACGCTGCTGCTGTTCCTTGCCTTCGACTCCGCCAATGTCACACGCCTCGCGCAGGGCGCCCGGCGGCACCGGCCGAACCTGGTCGACGCGCTGGGGTCATTCGCGCAAGGCACCCGCAGCTACCTCGGTGTCTCGGCGGTCTTCGGGCTGATCGTCGCCGTCATCGACACCGCCCTGCTCGCGCTGATGGGCGTGCCCGGCGCCTTCGTCTGGGGGGTGCTCGCCTTCGTGACGAACTTCATCCCCAACATCGGCTTCGTCATCGGCCTGATCCCGCCGGCCGTGGTTGCTCTGCTCGACGGAGGGCCGGGTCTGATGCTCGCGGTCATCGTCATGTACTGCGTGGTCAACCTGGTGATCCAGTCGATCATCCAGCCGCGGTACGTCGGCAACGCCGTGGGGCTGTCCACGACGCTGACGTTCCTCTCCCTCGTCTTCTGGACCTGGGTGCTGGGCCCCCTCGGTGCCCTGCTCGCTGTGCCGATGAGTCTGTTGTTCAAGGCGATCCTGGTCGAGGCGGATCCGGACGCGGGCTGGATGCTTCCCCTGATCAGCGGGCACCCCGAGGACGATCCTGCCGTCGAGCCGGCATGAGCCTGCGGCCGCGATCCTGGACACGCCCGGTCTGGGGGTTGGTGGGGCTGCTGATCGCCTACTACGCCTTCCCGGTCGACCTGGGCGGCTCGCTGGTGCCCGTCGCGCTCGGCATGGTGCTGACGTTCGGTGGTCTGGCGCTGCTCGCGACGATGCTGGCCAAGGAGCTTGGCCACGTCCGGCGCGGGCAGGTCGGGCGCGACCCCCAGGTCCTGGCCATGATGGTGGTGCTGCTCGTGATCTCGTCCTCGCTCGCGTTCTTCCTCGTCGACCTGCTGTGGCCGGGTGAGATCGTGGGCCTGGGCACCCGGACGGACGCGCTCTACTTCACGTTGAGCACGATGTCCACGGTCGGGTTCGGCGACGTGCACGCCGAGGGCCAGATCGCCCGCGGCATGGTCTGCTGCCTGATCGTCTTCAACGTGGTCGTGATCGCATCCCTTGTCCGGCTCGTGGCGGGTCGCAACGCGGCGAGGTCCTGACCTCTCACTGCAGAGGCCGAGCGGGCGCGCACCTCACGCATTGTGGGTGAGGACTGTCGGCTTCCCGGACGGCAGGCTGACCGGCATGGCTCCCTGGGTTGCAACTGCGCTGTTCGTGCTGGATCTGGCGATCAAGGTGATCGCGCTGGGGGTGGTGCCCAGGAACAGACGTCCCTCCAGCGGCATGGCGTGGCTCTTGGTGATCATGGTCATCCCGTTTCTCGGGCTCGTGATCTTCCTGGTCCTGGGGCGGACGAGGCTCGGGCGTCGGCGCCACGAGCAGCAGGCCGAGGTCAACGCCATCGTCGCGGAACGGACCGCGCAGGTGCCCACACTGGAGAACAACTTCCCCGGGCCCTCGTACGTGGAGTCTGTGGCCACACTGAACCGGAACCTGGGGGCGCAGCCGGCGATGCCCGGTAACCGGGTGGACCTGTTTCCCGGGTACCAGGACTCCATCGCGGCGATGACGGCCGAGATCGAGGCCGCCTCCACCTGGGTGCATGTGGAGTTCTACATCACGGCCTGGGACGAGGTGACGGGACCTTTCTACGAGGCGCTGGTGCGTGCGGCCGAGCGCGGGGTCACCGTCCGTCTGCTCTTCGACCACCTCGGGTCACGCGGCATTCCCGGGTACAAGGAGTTCATAGCCCGGCTGGACACCACCGGGATCGAGTGGCACCCGATGCTGCCGATCCAGCCGCTCAAGGGCGAGTGGCGCCGTCCGGACCTGCGCAACCACCGCAAGATCCTGGTGGTCGACGGCGCCGTGGCGTTCACCGGGTCGCAGAACCTGATCGAGCCCGGCTACAACAAGCCCAAGAACCACGAGCTCGGACGCGAGTGGGTCGAGCTGGTGGCGCGGGTGGAAGGTCCCGCGGTCAGCGCGCTCAACCTCCTCTTCGCGACCGACTGGTACAGCGAGACCGGGGTCAAGCTGACCCAGGAGATCGGCACGGCGTCGCCGCCGGCCGGCGAGATCGAAGGGCAGGTGATCCCAAGCGGGCCGGGCTTCGCGACCGAGAACAACCTGCGCGCCTTCACGACGTTGCTCTACTCGGCCCAGAGTCGGCTCTCGATCACCAGTCCCTACTTCGTGCCTGACGAGTCCCTCCTGTACGCGATCACCACCGCGGCCCAGCGCGGTGTCGACGTGGAGCTGTTCGTGAGCGAGGCCGGTGACCAGTTCATGGTGTACCACGCCCAGCGCTCCTACTACGAGGCGTTGCTGCGTGCGGGGGTTCGGATCTACATGTATCCCGCACCCGCGATCCTGCACTCGAAGTTCTTCAGCGTCGATGACGACGTCGCGGTGTTGGGCTCGAGCAACATGGACATGCGCTCGTTCGGCCTGAACTACGAAGTCTCGCTCATGCTCCTCGGACCAGAGGTCGTTGCCGAGATGCGCAAGGTGGAGGACACCTACCGGGCGATGTCCAAGGAGCTCACACTCGAGGACTGGTTGGCCCGCTCCCGAGGATCGGCCTACCTGGACAACGTGATGAGGCTGACCGCCGCTCTGCAGTGACAACCGCGCAGAGTTCACCCATCACGGATGACGTCGTCCGCCGCGGGTCACTCGAGAATCGGTGTCGCCGATGCGGACCATCGAGCGGCAGGAGGGCGCGCGGATGCGGATCAAGTCGCCCTTCGACAGGTCCACGGACGACCTGGCCGAGCTCACCAGCCGCGTGCAGGGCTCGTTCCTGGGCCGCTGCGTCCTGCGCTTCGTCCGGCTGGGGGGACTCGACCGGTGCATCGTGCTGTCCTCGCAGGCGTTCACGGCGCTCATCCCGCTGCTGATCCTCGCCGGCGCGCTCGCCCCTGCTGGTGACGAGACCGCCGTCGCCCAGAGCCTTATCCGGAAGTTCGGGCTGTCGGGGGACTCGGCCGACGCCGTGACCCAGCTCTTCACCACCCCGGCCGGTGGGTCGAGCGGCGTGGGCATCTTCAGCGCCTTCCTCCTGCTGTTCTCGGGGGTCTCGTTCACCCGCCGCCTCCAGCGGATGTACCGCGCAGCGTGGGAGCAGGAGAAGGCAGGGGTACGCGGCGGACTCTTCGCTGCCCTCGGTCTCATCGTCCTGATCGTCGAGGTGCTGGTCGCGTACGGCGCACGCAGCGTGTTCAGCCAGCTCCCACCCCCCTGGTTGTGGGCGCTCCCGGTCACGTTCTTGACCGGGCTGGTGTTGTGGACCTCGATCCCGTACCTGCTGCTCAACCGCCAGGTGCACTGGCGCCGGCTGCTGTTCGCCGGCGCCACCTCGGGCGCGGGGACCACGGCGTTCGGCGTGGCCACCACGGTGTACATGCCCCAGGTGGTGACCAGCTCCACCGAGGACTTCGGGTTGTTCGGCATCACCATCTCGATCATCGGCTGGCTGCTCGCCGCCTCGGGCGTGCTCGTCGCCAGCACCGTCGTGGGGGTCGAGTTCGACGCCTCGCTGGACCCGTGGATCTGGCGGCTCAAGATGAGGTTCCGGCTCTACGACCCCGAGCAGGGAGCGCCCGTCGCACAGCCGCACGTTCGGCGTGGACTCAGCCGTGGGGACCTGCTGACCCTCGTGCGCGTCCTGTACAACTGGATGATCATGACCGCCGCCGTGTGGGCGGCGACGGCCCTGGTCCCCGGGATCAATGTGAGCGGGGGACTCTCGACGTACCTGGTCGTCTCCGTCATCTTCGGTCTGGTCAACGCGGTGCTCGGTCCGTTGCTGTACCTGGCGGCCTTCCCCCTGAACGCCCTCACCTTCGGTGCCTCCGCGCTGGTCGTGAACGGAGTGCTGCTGGCGGTGACTGCCGGGCTGAGCGAGCGGCTCGCCATCGACGGCCTCGGCAGCGCGGTCGCCGGAGCGATCGTGATCGCCGTCGTCGCAGCGCTCCTCGAGCTGGTGCTCCGTCCGACCCTTCGTGGGGTCACCCACCAGGGATGAGGACGCGCGCCGACGACGGTCGCAGCATGAGGCCATCGACAGGAAGGGAGGTCCGCCATGGTGCACCCAGCGGACGTCCGGTGGGACCGGGTCGCCGCCGTCGCCGGAGGCCTCGTCGTGCTCTACGGAGTGGGGCGTGTCGTCGCGCGCGTCGTGCACATCGCGGCCGACGAGGCGCTCTACCGGGCCCAGCACGGCAACCGGTCGCGGCGTACGAGCTGACGTGCCCCGATGAGCATCGAGGTCACGTGGCTCGGTCACTCGACCGTGGTCCTCGACCTCGACGGCGTGCGGATCGTGGCGGACCCGCTCCTGAAACGCCACGCCGGCATCCTCAGGCGACGCGGCCAGACCCCGGAGCGCGCAGCCTGGCACGGGGCCGACGCGATCCTGCTGTCACACCTGCACCATGACCACGCGGAGCTCGGCTCGCTCCGGCTGCTCGGTGAGCTTCCGGTGATCACGGCGCCGGAGAACGCCGCCTGGGTGACCCGCAAGGGGCTCGTCGGTGTCGGTCTCCGAGAGGGCGAGTGGATGCCGGTGGGCAACGGGCGGGTCGAGGTCGGGTTGACGCGTGCCGTCCACGACGCGCGCCCGATGCCGCACCGGCCCAACGCGGCCGTGGGCCACCTGGTCCGTGGTCCCTCCGGTGTGGTCTGGCTCGCGGGAGACACGGAACTCTTCGACAGCATGGAGGACCTGCCGACGATGGCAGGTGGCCCGATCGATCTCGCCCTGGTGCCGATCGGCGGTTGGGGACCGCGACTGTCGCCGGGCCACATGGGGCCTGAGGAGGCCGCCGTCGCGTGCGGTCGGATCGAGGCCCGTTGCGCGATTCCCGTGCACTGGCGCACGCTGCACGTACCGGCCGGCCGGGCCTGGCCACGCGGGTGGATGGAGGCGGGTGGGCCGACCTTCATCGCCGCGCTGGCCCATGAGGCACCACGATGTACGGCAAAGGTCCTCGACATCGGTGAGTCGTTCACGGTTCCCGATCCGGTGACCTGACCGGCTCACTCGCGGCGGGGGATGCACCCTCCTCGCACCCGTCCCACGCTTGCCCCATGACCGGCACGCATGCAGATGAGCACGGCGGCACAGCCGCTGCCCTCACCGAACAGATCGTCCGCTATCGGCAGGTCCGCGAGGTGATCGAGCGCAGCATGTTGCCCCTGGCCACCTCGGTGGACGGCCACAGCTTCGAGCTGCAGGCCTCGTTGCACGGCCTGGCCCTGGCCCGGGGCTCCTTCGTGGCGCTCGAGAGCGAGAGCGGCACCCGCCTGGGGCAGGTCACCGACCTCGAGGGCCACACGGACCGTGGGGAGATCCCCGGCTCCTCGGGAGCCGCGCCGACCACCATCCTCGTGCGGCTGGCCCGCGGCGCGGGTGAGGTGCTCGACACGGACGGCAAGCCGTTCCACGACGCCACGGTCCGGCCGGCGGAGCCCGGTGAGCTCTCGGCTTGGTTGGCGCGCACTCGTCCCGACCGTGCCCAGCTCACTGTCGGCGAGATGCTCTCGCCCGCCGGAGTGCCCGCCGCGCTCGACAGCGGCGGCTTCAACCGGCACACGTTCATGTGCGGGCAGTCGGGATCGGGCAAGACCTACTCGCTGGGCCTGCTCCTCGAGCGGGTGCTGGCTCAGACCCGGTTGCGGATGGTGATCCTCGACCCGAACTCCGACTATGTGGGACTGGGTCGGGTCCGTGACGGTGCGGACGCCGCCGAGGCGGAGCGCTACCGCGCGGTCACGGAGCAGGTGACGGTGTGGGGCAACGAGGCACCTGCGGACCAGCTGCTGCGGCTGCGTTTCGCTGAGCTCACGCCCCAGGCGCAGGCCGCGATCCTGGGCCTCGACCCGGTCGCCGACCGGGAGGAGTACGCCGCCCTCAGCGACCTGCTCCGCGGCGCGGCGGACGGCGGTGCCCTCCTGACCGGATTCGACCAGCTGCGGACATCCACCGACGTCGGCGTGCGCCGGCTCGGAGAGCGGGCGAGCAACCTGGGCGTGCTCGACTGGTCCGTGTGGAGCCGGGCGGAGCATCCGTCGATCCTGGAGGAGGTCCGCAACCCGACCAGTCGTTGCACCGTCGTCGACCTGGGCTCGCTGGAGACCGTCGAGGAGCAGCACCTGGTGGCGGAGGCGGTTCTGTCGACACTGTGGGCGACGCGGGCCCAGCGTGAGCCCTGCCTCGTCGTCATCGATGAGGCACACAACATCTGCGCCGCCGATCCGGACGACCCGGTGAGCCGGATCGCAACGGACCGCACGGTTCAGATAGCTGCCGAGGGACGCAAGTACGGCCTGTACCTGCTCGTCTCCACCCAGCGCCCGAACAAGGTTCACGAGAATGTGGTCTCGCAGTGCGACAACCTGCTGATGATGCGGATGAACTCGCACGCTGATCTCGCCGACCTGGGCCGGCTGTTCTCGTTCGTCCCCGCCGGGCTGTTGGCCGGAGCTCCGTCGTTCCGGATGGGCCAGGTGCTCGTGGCGGGCAAGATCTTCCCCCCGGGCGGTTACGTGCAGATGGGAGCGCGGCTCTCGCAGGAGGGCGGCGCCGACATTCCGCTGGCGTGGGCGAGCACGCATGACGGCTGACCGATCCGGAGGACCCTGCCTGAGGTGGTCCGGTCACGGCTTCACCCGCCACGGATGAGGTCGGCCGTGGCTGGCGGGTCGTAGGTTCGATCGAGGCGGGAGCGGACCCGGTGAGACGCCGGGGTCGACCCCCACCGTGACGGTCGGACCCGGCCGTCCCTGAGATCCAGGAGGAATCGATGACCGACGTTGAGCAGTCGGACCCCATGGGTATCGACGAGATGGGCCCGGTCGACTACTTGGTGGTCGAGTTCCCGGGCAACAAGATGACGGGGAAGGGTCTGCCGCTGCTGGTCGATCTCGTCGACCGGGGCATCATCCGGATCCTCGACTTCGCCTTCGTCATGAAGGAGACCGACGGGTCCGTGCACGGGATGGCGATCGCCGACTTCGACGGGGACGGCCAGCTGGACCTGGCGGTGTTCGAGGGCGCGTCGTCGGGACTGCTCGACGACGATGACCTCGCGGAGGCGGGGGGCGTGCTGGAGCCCGGGTCCTCGGCCGGCGTCCTCGTGTACGAGAACGTATGGGCGGCGCCGCTGGCCCGCGAGCTGAGGCGCGGCGGCGCGCAGATGGTCGCGAGCGGTCGCATTCCTGTCCAGGCCCTGCTCGCCGCGGCCGAAGCCACCCCGCCCGCTTCCGCGGGCTGAGCCACCAGAGAAAGGCAGAGAACGATGCCAGGACTTCTTCGCGGAGTCGCGCGAACCGCCGTCGTCGCCGGCACGGCGACCGCCGTGTCCAACCGGGTCTCCCGCCGCCAGGCCGGACGCTGGGCCCAGCAGGACCAGCAGGCCTACGAGCAGCAGCAGCCGCAGCAGGCCTACGAGCAACAGCAGCCTGTCTACGCAGCGCCGCCGCCCGCGGCCGCCAGCATGGACGACAAGCTGGCCCAGCTCAAGGACCTCGCGGCGCTCAAGGAACAGGGTGTCCTCACGGACGCCGAGTTCGAGGCCCAGAAGAGTCGCATCCTCAACGCCTGAGCGGCGCGACCCTCAGTGGGTCGGCGCCGCGGGGCTCGCGGGTCGCTCGGCACGCTGGTAGTCGGCGCGGTAGATGTCGGGTTCGAGGTAGATCGACGACGCCGTGGGCTCGGCCTCGCGAATGGCCTTCTCGGCGGCGTCGATCGCGCCGGCGACCTGCTCGGACGTGCTGCCCTCGGCGACCCCGATCTTGGCCGCCACCAGCAGCTCCTCGGGGCCGAGGTGGAGCGTCTTCATGTGGATGATGCGCTCGACGCCGGGAGTGCCGGACAATGCCGAGACGATCCGGTCCTGGGCCTCGGGTGAGGCCGCCTCGCCGAGCAGCAGGCTCTTCGTCTCGAGCGCGAGGATGATCGCCACGACCACCAGCAGGATCCCGATCATCGCGGTGCCGGCGACGTCGAAGTAGTAGTTGTCCGTCGCCAGGGAGAGCGAGACGGCCAGGAGCGCGAAGACCAGCCCCAGCAGGGCGGCGAGGTCCTCGAGCAGGATGACGGGGAGCTCCGGCTGCTTGGCCCGCCGTACGAACTGGACGTACGACGCCCCACCCTTCAGCTTGTTCGACTCGATGATCGCCGTCCGGAACGAGAGCGACTCGAGCACGATCGCGATGCCGAGGACGACGAGCGGCACCCACCACCACCGTCCGGGGTCCTGGTGGTGGCCGGACCGGATCTCCTCGAACTTGTGGTACGCCTCGTACAGGGCGAACAGCCCACCGACGGAGAAGAGCACGATCGAGACCACGAAGGCGTAGATGTAGCGCTCGCGGCCGTAGCCGAAGGGATGTTCCTCGGTCGCGCCGCGCTGCGACCGCTTGCCGCCGATGAGCAGGAGGCCCTGGTTGCCGGCGTCGGCGACCGAGTGGATCGCCTCGGCGAGCATCGAGCTGATGCCGGTGAGGAGGAACGCGACGAACTTGGTGATCGCGATGCCGGTGTTCGCCAGGAGCGCTGCCACCACGGCCTTGGTGCCACCGTCTGCTGCCATTGCGCCACGCTACAGACCTTGTCCGCCCCGACCGCGCGCTCGGGATTGCCGAACGGCGTCCACGGGCGAACCATGGAAGGCATGGCCACCCACCTCGGCGCCCATCTCGCCTCGCTGCGCGAGGACCTGCGCTTCCAGCCGGTGTCACGCCGGGTCCGGGCCTCGCTCGACGGCCAACCCGTCGCCGACACCACGGCCGCCTGCCTGGTCTGGGAACCGCACCGGATCGTCCCGCTCTACGCGGTGCCCGTCTCCGATGTGTCGGCCGGCCTCGTGCCGGTCGACAACGTCACCCCGCCCCATCCGGTGCCACCGGTCCTGCCGCCGATGCAGGTGTTCGAGGTACACCTCGCCGCCGGCCAGTCGTACGACGTCGTGGTCGCCGACCGGGTGCTCGAGCGCGCGGCGTACCGCTTCGACGACGCGGACCTCGGTGACCACGTGCTGCTCTCGTGGGCGCCGTTCGACTGGACCGAGGACGACACGCCGGTGATGGGCCACCCGCACGACCCGTTCAGCAGGATCGACGTGCTGACCACGCACCGCCACCTCGAGGTGTCGTACGACGGGCAGGTGCTGGCCGACAGCCGCAACGCGCGGGCGCTGTACGAGAGCGGCCTGCCCACCCGCTACTACTTCCCGCCGGAGGACGTGCGGATGGACCTCCTCGATCCGTCGGACACGCGAACGGTCTGCGCCTACAAGGGAACGGCGACGTACCACTCGCTCGCGGGCGTTCCCGATGCCGCCGACCTGGCCTGGTCCTACCCCGACCCGCTCCATGACGCGGAGCCGGTGCGGGACCTGGTCTGCTTCTACGCCGAGTGGACCGATCTCGTCGCAGACGGGGTGCCGGTGCCGCGTCCGGACTCGCCGTTCAAGCGGCGCGGAGGCTGAAACCCGCGGGGACAGCCGACCAAAGGGGTGAAGTGACAGGGGGGCGATCTGGAGTAGCGTGCCCGGTGGACGTTGTGTGACGGACGTCACGCAACCCGATCGGGAGGCTCTCATGGTGGTCCTGGCGGCATCAGATCTGAGACTTGACACGAACTGGGTCGACTACCTGCTGATCGGGGTCTACTTCGTCTTCGTGCTCGGCATCGGCGTGATGGCACGACGGTCGGTCTCGAGCAGCCTGGACTTCTTCCTGTCGGGACGCTCGCTCCCGGCGTGGGTGACCGGGCTGGCCTTCATCTCGGCCAACCTCGGCGCCGTCGAGATCATCGGCATGAGCGCCAACGGTGCCAACTACGGCATCCCCACCGTGCACTACTTCTGGGTCGGCGCGGTCCCGGCGATGCTGTTCCTCGGCATCGTGATGATGCCGTTCTACTACGGCTCCAAGGTGCGCTCGGTGCCGGAGTTCATGCGCAGGCGGTTCGGCACCGGCGCCCACCTCGTCAACGCCTTGAGCTTCGCCCTTGCTCAGCTGCTGATCGCCGGCATCAACCTGTACCTGCTGGCGAACATCGTCGAGATCATCCTCGGCTGGAGGCTCTGGATCTCCCTGATCGTGGCCGCGGCGATCGTGCTCACCTACACCACGCTCGGAGGCCTGTCGGCCGCGATCTACAACGAGGTGCTCCAGTTCTTCGTGATCGTCGCGGCGCTGCTGCCACTGACGATCATCGGCCTGAGCAAGGTCGGCGGCTGGAGCGGCCTCCAGGACAAGGTGGCCGCGAGCGCCGGTGGGGCGGAGCAGCTCTCGTCGTGGCCGGGAACGGCGTTGACCGGCTTCGACAGCCCGTTCTGGTCCGTGATCGGCATCGTGTTCGGGCTGGGCTTCGTGCTCTCCTTCGGCTACTGGACCACGAACTTCGTCGAGGTGCAGCGGGCGATGGCCAGCAAGTCGATGTCGGCGGCGCAGCGGGCGCCGATCATCGGCGCCTTCCCGAAGATGTTCGTGCCGTTCATGGTGATCTTCCCGGGCATGATCGCCGCGGTCCTCGTCACCGAGATCTCCAAGCCGAAGAACAACGGCGGCACGCCCGACTACAACGACGCGTTGCTGTACCTGATCCGCGACCTGTTGCCCAACGGCATGCTGGGGCTGGCGATCGCCGGCCTGCTGGCCTCGTTCATGGCCGGCATGGCAGCCAACATCTCCGCCTTCAACACGGTGTTCTCCTACGACCTGTGGCAGACGTACGTGATCAAGGACAAGGAGGACCACTACTACCTGACCGTGGGTCGGGTCGCGACGGTTGCCGCGACCCTGATCGCGATCGGCACGGCCACGTTCGCGGCGTCGTACACGAACATCATGAACTACCTGCAGACGCTGTTCGGCTTCTTCAACGCGCCGCTGTTCGCCACGTTCATCCTCGGCATGTTCTGGAAGCGGATGACCGCGAC
>Ga0111538_10009155_pt1 | contig 13235 bp, 10 predicted proteins | sample SoiMethybrSBSTD1_FD_79669 | JGI IMG/M metagenome (GOLD analysis project Ga0111538, IMG submission 79669) | Bulk soil microbial communities from a Populus tree surrounding site in Tennessee, USA - Soil MetaG P. TD hybrid SBSTD1 (version 2)... | ecosystem: Environmental > Terrestrial > Soil >...
AGGATGACGTCGTTCGACGTCACCCGCGTGCCCGGCCGCAGGATGATCTTTTCCACCCGGCCCTGCGTGGTCGCAGGAATCCACCGGATGTCTTCCGGCGTCAGCGTGCCGAGGCCGCGCACCTGGCGCACCATCGGTCCGCGCTTCACCGTGTCGGGCCAGACCACCGCGCGCTCGACGGTCGGCGCGGCAGGCTTCAGTCGTGACAGACCCACGCTGACCAGCACGACGGCGAGGAGACCCACGCCGGCGTAGATCGCGTTGCGGATCCGCTTCTTTTTCGCATTGGACGGGCGCGCAATATCCATGGTTGTGTTGTGTGTGCTTAGACGGAAACTTTCAAGAAAACGATCGCCCTTTCGTGAGGGCAAACGCCGAGCCAGTTGGGGTGTCGCGGTTAAACGACTATACAGCAGTCATTTATCGCGATGCAAAGGGTGTCTCGAACGGGGCAAAAGTGGCCGTTCGTGGGACGCAGAAATCCCACAACCGGACAGCGCGGATTAGTGCCGCCCGAGAACCGCGAGGAAGGCGTTGACGACGATGGGATCGAACTGCGCGGGTGAGCAGCGGAGGAGCTCGGCCACGGCGTCGGCCGAATCGAATCGGAGCCGATACGCCCGGTCCTGCGTCATCGCGTCGTAGGCGTCGACCGCGGCGATGATCCGCGCCGCGATCGGGATATCGTCGCCCGTGCTCTTGCGCGGGTAGCCGGCGCCGCCGTACCACTCATGCGACGCGCGCACGGCATCGGCGGCGCCGCTGAGCGTGTCGGTCGCGGCGAGGAGATCGGCGCCCACATCCACGTGCTGCCGCATGATCGCCATCTCGCCGGGCGTCAGCGGCCCGGGCTTTGAGAGCAGCGCGTCGGGCATCGCGATCTTGCCGATGTCGTGGAAGCGCGCCGCCTCCGCGAGCGTCTCGCCGATCTGCCCCTCGAGCCCCATCTCGCGGGCCACGGACAGCGCGTATCTGGCCACCCGGTCGCCGTGAGCCGCGGTGTCGGGGGTCCGCTCCACCGCGAGCTCGAGCAGCGTCGTCGATTCGGTGACGCCGCCGGCCGACCGCTCCCTCACCATCGTCAGGACCTGCTGGGCACGGTCGTGCATCTCAATCGAGAGGACGGCGTGCCAGTGCACCTCTTCGAGCGCCTGCTTGCGCCACTGGCGGCCGCGATCGACCGCGAGCGCGAACCGCTCCCGCTTGAACGGCTTGACGAGGAGGTCGGCGATCGGCCGCTGATGGGCGTCGCTGTCCAGAAGGTCGGTGTAGGCGGTGGCGATGACGACGGCTGTGTTCGGGTGATCGCGCTGCACCTCGTTGGCGAGCCACAGCCCATCGTGGCCCGGCATCATGACGTCGATCACAGCCAGGTCGTAATGGTTGGTGCGCAGCGTGGCGAGCGCTTCGTCGGCGCTGGCCGCCGTTCGCGGACGGAGGCCGAGCGCCGTCACCCAGCGCGCCATCAGATCTCGCACCGCGGGCTCGTCATCGACGATGAGCACCGTGGTCATGGGGGTCAAGGCCACGCGCCGGATAAGGCAAGTGCCCTGCCAGTCGAGTGCTCGGCCATTTCCGGCCGCAAGTCGGGCGGGCGATGGCGGCGCTGTGCTATAACGCTCACAGGCGCGTCCGTTTGTGCGTCATAGGCGCACACGCGGTCTGAGAGCCGGCGTGCGCGCCGCGAGTCGCGGCGCGAACGTCGCGCATGGTGGCTGGACAAATTTTCCCAGGCGACCATGAACGAGTTACGGTTGATGCATTGCACCGCGTCGACCGTAGGTCGAGTCTCGCGCGAGGCGGATCGATCGACGCGATGCCGACGCCAGTTGAAAAGCCCGCAGCGGCGCGTCCGCTGCTCCTCGTGGTCGACGACGAGCCGCCAGTCCTCAAAATCGTCGAACGTCTCGCTGCAAAAGCAGGTTTTGAAGTGGCTGCATGCGGCAGCGGCGCCGAAGCCATGCGCATGCTCGCGCGCCGGCCGGCCGATCTGGCGATGGTCGATCTGCGCATGCCCGACGTCAACGGCCTCGACCTGCTGCGGCAGATTCGCGCCACACATCCCGGCTGCGAGGTGATTCTGATGACCGCGTACGCCGCGGTCGACAGCGCCGTAGAGGCGATCAAGCTCGGGGCGCGGGAGTACCTCACCAAACCGTTCGATTTCGAACGCCTCCGCCAGGTGCTCGTGGACATTCGCCACGAGCTCGAGCGCCGCGCGGAGATCGTGTCGCTCGAAAGCCAGGTGGCGCGCCAGCTGGAATTCTGCGGGATGCTCGGCCGCAGCCCGGCGATGCAGGAGGTCTTCAGCCTGATCCAGCGGCTCGCGCCTCATGCGAAGGTGGTGCTGCTGACCGGCGAAACCGGCACCGGGAAAGAGCTCGCGGCGCGCGCGTTCCATCAGGCCGGGACGCGGCGCGGCCGCGCGTTCGTGACCATCAACTGCTCGGCGGTGGTCGATACGCTGTTCGAGAGCGAGCTCTTCGGGCACGTGCGCGGCGCGTTCACCGGCGCGATGGAGGCGAAGGCCGGCGTCTTCGAGACCGCCAACGGCGGCACGCTGTTTCTCGACGAGGTCGGGGAGCTGCCGATGTCGGTGCAGGCCAAGCTGCTGCGCGCGCTCGAGCACGGGGAAGTGCAGCGCGTCGGCGCGCTGCAGCCGAAGCATGTCGACGTCGCGGTCGTCGCGGCGACCAACCGCGATCTGCGCGCCGAAGTCGCCGCCGGCCGCTTCCGCGGCGATCTCTTCTATCGCCTCAACGTCGTCGAAGTGTCGCTGCCGCCGCTGCGCGACCGGCGCGAAGACATTCCGTATCTGACCGCGGCGTTCATGCGCGACGCTGCCGCGCGGATGCGAAAACCCATCAACGGGCTGACGCCGGGCGCCGAGCGGCTGCTGCTGACGGCACGCTGGGATGGCAACGTCCGCGAGCTCAAGAACGTGGTGGAGCGGGCGTGCATGCTGGCGGACGGCACGCTCATCACCGAGCGCGAGCTGACCGGAGCCTTCGGGCCGGGGGAGATCACACAGGGCGCCGGCTCGCCGCCGGCGCCGGTGACCGCGCGCAGCGAACGCGCGGCCCAGGGCGCCGCCCCGGCATCGCTCGAAGGGATCGAGCGCGATCACATCCTCGAGGTGCTCCGGCAGGTCAACGGCAACCGCATGGCCGCGGCGAAGCTGCTCGGCATCAGCCGCCGCGCGCTCTACCGGCGGCTCGAGCGGCACAACCTCGCCGACGAAGCGCCATCGCCGGGCGGCAAGCGTTCCTGAAGTGGGCGGTTCGCGCGCGCGCCGCGCGCCATAACCGCACAGCGCACAGTCCCACCCGCGAGATCATGGCGGAACCAGACGGCTTTTCGCGTCGCCGGCGTGGCAAGCTCCTCGCTTCGGCCTGACCGATGGCCACCGGCGACGCGGTCGAAGCGCTCGCAGCGGGAATAGCGCGGGGCTTCGATCATCTCCTGACTTCGATCGCCATTCACGCGGATAAGCTGAGTGCCGATCTCTCGCCGGCCGACCCTCGTGCGGCCGACGTTGGGCGCATCCGCGAAGCCGCCGACGAGGCGAGCGCGCTGACGCAGCAGCTGCTCGCGTTCTGCCGCCTGCAGGCGCTGCACCCATCGATGGTCGATGTCAACGCCATCGTCGAGCGCGCGAGGAATACGCTGGCGCGGATGCTCGGGCCGCGGGTCGCGCTCGAACTGCGGCCCGCCGCGACCTTGTGGCCGGTGCACGCCGACGCCGTCCAGCTGGTCGAGATTCTGCGCCACCTGACGCTCAACGCCCGCGATGCGACGCCCGACGGTGGCGCGGTGACCATCACCACCGCCAACGTCACGCTCGACGCCGTCGCCGCGCGGCAGCGCGAGGTGGAGCCGGGCGACTACGTCGAGCTGTCGGTTGCCGACACGGGCGTGGGCATCGAGCCGAGCGTTCAGGCGCATCTCTTCGAACCCTTCTTCAGCACCCGCGAACGCGCGCGCGTCACCGGGCTCGGCCTGGCGATGGTGCGCGGGTTCGTCCGCCAGAGCGGCGGCAGCGTGATCGTCGAAAGCGAGGTCGGGCGCGGCGCCCGCTTTCTCGTCTACTTTCCTGCGCTGATTGGCGCCGTGGCCGGCGAGACCGCGAGCGTACGTGGCGATCGCGGCTCGGAGCACGTGCTGGTCACCGGGGACGACCGGGCCGTGCGGGTGCTGATTGGCGATGTGCTGCGGCGGCGCGGCTACCAGGTGCTGATTGCGGAGAACACAGAGCACGCGCTGCGGCAGGCCGAGGCGCACGGCGGCGCCATCGATCTTCTGATCGCGAGCGGCAGCGACGGCGGCTCGCTCGCCGAGGCGCTGCTCGAGGCGCGGCCGGCGATGCGGGTGCTCTGGGTGCTCGCGCCGGCAGAGGAGCGGCCGGAGCCGCAGCGTGGGCGAAGCGAGGATTCGCTGGCGAAGCCGTTCTCGCCGGAAACCCTGGGCAGAAAAGTCCGAGCGATTCTTTCGCGGTAACCGATTTATCCGGTAACCCGACCCAACCAACCCACCCGACCGACGCGACCCACTCGACCTATCCGCCGCGGGTGTGCATCTCGATGTGCGGATCCTTCTTGAGGAGATCCTGCACCGGCACGAAGGCGCGGCGGTCGCCCAGCGCCAGCCGCTCCTCCGCGCCGCGATCGTCGCGCGCGCGCCAGCCGCCGGCAATCAGCTCGCGCAGTTCCTCGACCGGCGCCGCGCGCCGCAACGGCGCCCGCAGATCGATGCCGCGTGTCGCGTAGAGGCACAAGTACCACATACCATCGGCGGTCAGCCGGCTGCGGTCGCAGGTGCGGCAGAACGGATCGGTGGTCGAGGCGATGATGCCGAACGTCGTCCCGTCGGGAAGCGCGAAGCGCTCGGCGGGCGCCGTCGACCCCGGCTCGTCGATCGGTTCGATCCGCCCGTACCGGCGCCCGAGCAGGTCGAGCATCTCGCGGCGCGAGACGACGCGCGCATCCGACCAGCGGCTGGCCCCGCCGACGTCCATGTACTCGATGAACCGCACTTCGGCGTCGACCGATCGCCCGTATTCAACCAGCGCGGCGAGCTCGTCGTCGTTCACGCCGCGGATGACGACGGTGTCGATCTTCATCCGCCGCCAGACGCGGTGCGCCGCGGCGATGCCGGCGTGGACGGCGTCGAGCTGATCGAAGCGCGTGAGCTTGAGGAAGCGATCGCGATGCAGCGTGTCGAGGCTGACGGTGATGCGGCCGAGGCCGGCGGCCGCGAGGGCATCGGCCTGCGCGGCGAGCAGGACGCCGTTGGTCGTCAGCGCCAGATCTTTCAAGCCGGGCTTGGCCGCTATCATCGCGACCAGCGCCGGCAGGTCGCGCCTCAGCAGCGGCTCGCCGCCGGTCAGGCGCACCTTGTCGACGCCGAGCGACAGAAACACGTCGACCAGCGCGCTCGTCTCCTCGAAGTGCAGCACATCCTCGCGCGGCAGCCAGACGTAGTCGTCCTCCGGCATGCAGTATTCGCAGCGCAGGTTGCACCGGTCGGTGACCGAGAGGCGCAGGTTTCGCAGCGGCCGGCCCAGGGTGTCGATCATGGCAATTAGGAATTAAGGGAATTAGGACTTATGAATTCGTTCCTATTTCCACACCCTGAATTCTAGTCTCCGCGAGCCGGGAATGAAAGGGCGCGAGGCGATCTGACCGTCGAAGCGCGGGCTCCAGCGGCCGGGCACCGGCGTCGCGCACGACGGGCAGCGGCCGTCCGGCGTAAGGCGGTAATCGCGGATGTAGTAGCCGTAGCGCGACACCAGCAGCTCGTGGCACGACGCGCAGCGCGTGTCTTCGAGATCGCCGACCGACCCGGGCAGGTTGCCGGCATAGACGTAGCGCAGCCCGTTGGCGCGGCCGATCTGCGCCGCGTCGACGAGCATCCGCGCCGTCGTGTTCTGCGGCGCGGTCATCTTGTAGTCGCCGTGGAAGGCGGTGACGTGCCACGGGATGTCGGGCGAGACGCTCGCGACGAACGACGTCAGCCGCTCGATCTCGTCGCGCGAATCGTTGAAGCCGGGAATCAGCAGCGTGACGATCTCGACCCAGAATCCCATGGCCCACAGCCGCTGGATGGTGTCGAGGATCGGCCCGAGCCGGCCGCCAAGCTGCCGGTAGTGCCGATCGTCGAAGCTCTTGAGATCGACCTTGTAGAGATCGACCCACGGTCGCAGAAACTCGAGCACCTCCGGCGTGCCGTTGCCGTTCGACACGTAGCCGGTCGTCAGCCCCGCCGCCTTCGCCTCCTTGAACACCGCCACCGCCCACTCGCTGGTGATCAGCGGCTCGTTGTAGGTGCTGACGATGACGCGCGCGCCCTGGCGCAGCGCGTCCTGGACGAGATGTTCAGGCGTGGTGCGCAGCGGCGGCGCGACCGCGTTCGGATCGCGCAGCGCCTGCGAGGTGACCCAGTTCTGGCAGTAGCCGCAGTGGAGATCGCAGCCCAGCATCCCGAAGCTGTAGGCGAGCGCGCCGGGGTGGGCATGGAAGAACGGCTTCTTCTCGATCGGATCGCACTGCACGCCGCCGATGTAGCCCCACGGCACCAGCAGCCGGCCGCCCTGGTTGAAGCGCACCTTGCACACCCCGACCGCGCCTTCCGGCAGCGGACAGCAATGCCCGCAGGCGTAGCAGCGCAGGCGGCCGTCGGGCAGGACGTCGTATAGCGTCCCTTCCCGCGTCTCGTGGGCGAGCACCTCGGCCAGCGTCGACATGTGAAACCTTCTATTTATTGTACGGGCGGAGAGGGATTAGGATGGCACGGCCGTTGACAGCTCGACCTGGGGGAGGGTGCGATGCGCGTGGTTGTATTCGGGTTATTCCTATCCATGGCTGTGCTGTTGCCCAAATCCGGCAATGCTCAGGTCTACCAGTTCCGCACGCCGCCGCCGGCGATGACGGCCGCCGCGTCCGACTGGCAGATCAACAGCGATCCGATCGTGGTCAACGGCCTCGTGTATTACGCCACGCGCGGGTTTCGCTTCTTCGACGGCCAGGTGATGATGCAGGTCGGCATCGTCGATCGCGTCCCGGTCTACGGTGACGCGACGCTCGAGCCCTACAGCGTGGTCTACGTGCCGATCGGACGCGATCGCCTGCGCGAATACGAGCGGCGGCGCGAAGGCGAGCTGGCCGGCACGACCGGAAGCAGGGTGCCTGCGTATCCCGTGCTTAGCCCATCCAGTCAGGCGCTGCGCGAAGCGTCGGCGCCGCCGATCATCGTCGCGACGTCCGGCATTCTCGACTCGGGACCGCTCGCGGCCGCGCCCGCCCCGCCGACCGCGGCGCCGGCGGCGCAGAGCATTCCCGCCAGCCCCGGTGCGCCGGGATCGACCGACGGCTCCCCGTCGGTCGGCACCGCCGGCAACGCGGATCGCGGGCTGACCAGGCGCACCCTGGTGCAGACCGAGCCGCGGCCGAGCGGCGCGAACGGCGTGTGGCTCGAGTTCAACGGATCGCGCTATTACTCGGACGGTCCCGCGACCACCTTCTCGCCCGATCGCTTCGTGCCGGTCGGCGATTACCGCGGCTTCGCCGTCTATCGTGACAAGGGCGACGGCAAGGACGCGATCTGGATCTCGGTCGTGAAGAACGGTCCGCTAGCGCCGTACGTACGGCGCTAAGCAGGGAGTAGGGCGTAGGGACTAGGGATTATTAGGGATCAGGGATCAGGGACTAGGGACTGGTTCTGAACAGCCACTTCGCCCGCCGTCGAAACCGCGCCGGTTGCCGCGAACGAGGCCAACCGTCACGCGTGAATGCGCTAATCCCCAATCCCTATTCCCTAATCCTCGCCAGTGCGTAGCCTCCCGCGACCGGTCTGGCTGCTTGGGTGGGTCAGCTTCGCGACCGATGCGGCCACTGAAGCGATCTACCCGCTCCTTCCGTTCTTCCTCACCCGCGTCCTCGGCGCGACGCCGGTCTCGCTCGGCATCGTCGAGGGCGCGGCCGAAGCGGTCAACAGCGGCCTGAAGATCGTGTCCGGCCGCCTGGCCGATCGGTCGCCCTCGAAGCGGCGGCTGGTGCTCGCCGGCTACACCACCTCGTCGCTCGCCCGCCCGTTCATCGCCATCACCACGTCGTGGCTCCAGGTCTTTTCCGTCCGCGTCCTCGATCGGATCGGCAAAGGCATCCGCAGCGCGCCGCGCGATGCGCTGCTCGCCGGATGGACGACCCCCGCGACGCGGGGCAAGGTGTACGGCTTCCATCGGGCGATGGATCATTTCGGCGCCGTCGCCGGTCCGCTGATGGCGTCGGCGTTCCTCTTCTTCTATCCCGACGCCTACCGAACGCTCTTCGCGCTGACGATCATCCCGGGCGCGATCGCGGTGGCGCTGATCTTCTTCGTCGACGAGCGTCCCTCTCCCGTCCCGACAACTGTGGCCGCCGCGGCGGTCGCGCACGCGCCGGCGGACGCTGCCGTGCGCTTCGGCAGCGCACCGCCTGGAACCGGGCCGCTTCCGCGCGAGTTCACCTCGTTCATGCTCGTTCTCGCGCTCTTCACGCTCGGCAACTCGACCGATGCGTTCCTGCTGCTGAAGCTGACCGATGTCGCCGGCTCGCCGCGCTTCGTGCCGGCGATGTGGGCGGCGCTGCACGTAGTGAAGGCCTCGGTGTCGATCGTCGGCGGCAGCTGGTCGGATCGCATCGGCCGCCGCGCGGTGATCGCGATGGGCTGGCTGATCTACGCCGTCGTGTATGCCGGCTTCGCGTTCAGCGAGTCGCTGCCTGCGCTGCTGACGTGGTTTCTCGTCTACGGCTTCTACTTCGGCCTTGCCGAGGGCACCGAGAAGGCGCTGGTCGCGGATCTCGCGCCGGCGTCGCGCCTCGGCTTCGCGTTCGGCATCTACAACGCCGTCGCCGGCCTCGGCGCGCTCGCCGCGAGCATCGTGTTCGGATTGATCTGGAAAGCGTACGGCGCCGGCGCGGCGTTCGGCGTCGGCGCAGCGCTGGCGCTCACCGCAACGGTGCTGTTGTTCCTCGTGGTCAAGTCGCCGCAGCCCTATAATCGTGACTGAATGATTCGTATCCTCGTCACCAACGACGATGGCTACCGATCGGAAGGCATTCAGGCGCTCGGCGAGGCGTTACGCGCGATCGGCGAGGTGATCACGGTGGCCCCGGTGCTGGAGGCGAGCGCCATCGGGCACGCGCTGACGCTGCGGCGTCCGCTGCGGCTCGAGGCGATTGCCGACGATCTGTTCGCCGTCGACGGCACGCCCACCGACTGCGTGAACATCGCCGTGACGCAGGTGTTCAAGGGGTTACCCGACCTCGTCGTCTCCGGCATCAACAAGGGATGGAATCTCGGCGACGACGTCACCTATTCGGGGACCGTCGCCGGCGCGCTCGAAGGCGCGCTGCTCGGCATCCCCGGCATGGCAGTCTCGATCCGTCAGACGCGCGGGGCCTACGACTTCAGCCACGCGGCGCGCGCGGCGGCGCTCCTGGCCGAGCACATCCTGCGCCGGCCGCTGCCGCCGCGGACGTTTCTCAACATCAACGTGCCGAAAGGGCAGCCGAAGGGGTACCGTGTCACCGTGCAGGCGACGCGGAATCATGTAACCTCGGTGGCCGAACGGCACGACCCGAAGGGCCATGCCTACTTCTGGATCGAAGAAGGGCAGAACGACTGGCAGCCGCACGATCGATCCGACTACCAGGCGGTGCGCGACGGCTACGTCTCGATTACGCCGCTGCATCCCGACCTGACCGCGCATCACGCGCTGGCGGCGCTCGATGCGCTGCCGTTCGAGAAGGAAGCCGGCGTTCGCTGAACCCCGGGGTTGCGAAATCACTGGAGGCGGGCATGCCCAGACGCTGCGCCCACGTCGTTCTTCTCGTCATGCTGGCCGCGATCCGGCCGGCCGCAGCCGCCGGCGCGGACGCGCCGCCGAAGCGGAAGCCGCTCGACACGAAGCAGCGCGAGGCGGTGCTGGCGCTGATCAAGGCGGTCGATGCCGCCCAGGCGGCCGACGGATCGTTCGATGAATCGGTCGCGTGGGAAGGGCACGTGCTCAAGGCGGGCGATCAGTCCGCCTACGTGCCGTTCCGGGTCATCCATCGCGGCGCCGCCGACGGGTTCACCTCCGCGTTCATGTACGTGCGCGCGGTGACGCGGCGCGACGGCGTCCGCGCGTCGGAGGAGCACTCGTTCCTGCGCGACTGGCTGTCGCGCGGCGGCGACGTGCCGCCGCGGCCGTCGGAAACGGTCTTCATCGGGCCGGGCGAGATGCCGGTCGGCGGGCCGGCGACCGCGTCGGGCCGCCGCTCGATTCAGGCGCCGGCCGAGGCGCTGGCGGTGCTGGCGCTGCAGCAGCGGGCGTTCGAGAAGCAGAAGGCAGCGGAAGCGGCGGCGAAGAAGAAGGAAGAGACGAAGGAGCGCGACCCCTTCCGCTTCGCGTTCGAGGACTACTACCTCGTCGATCACAAGGCGGCGCGCGAGCCGCGCGTGTTCGAGCGGGCGATGGCGCTGCCGCCGGGCGAGTACGACGTCTACGTCGCGCTGCTCGATCGCGCGCGCGCCCGCGCGTCGAGCCCGGCGATCGTCAAGCACACGCTGGTCGTCCCCGACTTCTGGAACGATCGCCTCGCGGTCAGCAGCCTGATTCTGGCGAAGGCGGTGACGCCGTTGAAGTCGCCGCTGTCGCCGGCGCAGCAGCTCGAGCATCCCTACACGCTCGGCCAGACCGAGATCATCCCGGTGGCCGACCCGTCGTTCACGACCGACGATGCGCTGTCGGTGGTGTTTCAGATGTCGAACTACGGCGCCCCGGACACCGATCTGACGGTCGACTACGCGTTCTACCGGCTCGACCCGGCGCGCACGCTGTTCAACCGGACCAACCCGCAGCAGTTCGCGGACGAAGACCTGCCGCCGCCCGGCACGTGGGACACGAAGGCATTCGCGATGCAGATCGTGCCGCTGAAACCGTTCCCGCCCGGGCGCTACGAGCTGGAGATCTCGGTGCGCGATCGGCTGACGCGGGGGACGGCCAGCGGGACCGTGGCGTTCACGGTGGGGTCTGGAGTAAGATAAGCGTTCGCCTCGGTCGGGGCGTGGCTCAGCCTGGTAGAGCACTCGGTTCGGGACCGAGGGGTCGGAGGTTCGAATCCTCTCGCCCCGACCAACTTTCCTCCAAAACCCTAGAAAACTCGATCGAAGATGGGCGGTTGTGGTCGGCTGCGCTATAACCTTCTCAGGCAACCGACGCGAAACCCGACCGGCGACCGTACGCCGGTTATTTTTTGTACGGCTGCGGCGATGCGCGCCTGGAATCTCACTGGTCACGACTGGCGATTCGCTCTCGCTTGGAAAATTGGCTCAACGGTCGCGGGTTCAAATCCCGCCCCGCAACCAATCTTTCCCCCCTTAGATAATTGGTTTTGGAACGAGCCCTGACTGGCCGGTCGGGGTTCGCGTTGGGACTTGCTTGGGACGAAGCACGCGATCGAGTCCCACGTTTCCCGCTGCGGGTCGTCGGTATTCCACTTCCTCCAGATCGCGGCCAGATCGGATTGTGGCGACTGATGTACTCGGCCTGCACGGTCCGGCTCGACCGATATGCGGGACGCCTGCGGATCGCGACGCGCGATCGATCTAGGCGAGGATGTCGTGGACGACCGTGCCGCCTTGAGGGCCAGTCAGCCGCACGTCCAGACCCTGATACTTCACGGCGAGCTTTGCCGCGTCCACGCCCAACAGGTACAGCATCGTCGCGTGGAAGTCGTGCACGCTGACCGGATTTTCGACGGCCGCGTAGCCGAGATCGTCGGTGGCGCCGTAGGCGAGGCCCTTCCTGATGCCGGCGCCGGCGAGCATGAACGAAAACCCTTTGATGTGATGATCGCGGCCGCCGCGTCCCTGCGACATCGGCGTTCGGCCGAACTCGCCGCCCCAGATGACCAGCGTGTCGTCCAACATGCCGCGCTGTCCGAGATCCGTGATCAGCGCCGCCGTCGCCTGGTCAACCTCCTGCGCCTTGAAGACGAGATTGTTCCTGACGTCGGAGTGATGATCCCAATCGCGGTGATAGAGCTGGATGAACCGCACGCCTCTTTCCGCCAGCCGGCGCGCGAGCAGGCAGTTCGACGCGAACGATCCGTCGCTCGGCTTCGCGCCGTACAGGTCCAGGATGTGCGCCGGCTCGGTGCTCATGTCCATCAGTCCGGGGACGCTCGTCTGCATCTTGAACGCCATCTCGTACTGCGCGATGCGTGTTTGCAGCTCCGGATCGTGCAGCGACCGGTCCGCGACCGCGTTCAGCGCGTTGATCGTCTGGATCGAGTCCTTCTGCATGTGCCCGTTGATCCCGCGCGGGTTCGTGATGTACAGCACCGGGTCGCCCACCGAGTTGAAGCGCACGCCCTGGAATCTGCCCGGCAGGATGCCGGCCGACCACTGCCGCGCCGCGATCGGTTGCATCTGGCCGCCCATGCCTTGCGACACGAGGACGACGAACCCGGGAAGGTTGTCGGTCTCCGCGCCCAATCCGTACAGCACCCACGAGCCGATGCTCGGGCGGCCCGTGATGATCGAGCCGCTGTTCATGAACGTATGGGCCGGGTCGTGGTTGATCTGCTCGGTCCACATCGACCGGACGATGCACGTCTGGTCGATGACGCTGCCGATGTGGGGAAAGAGCTCGCAGACCATTTGTCCGGACTCGCCGAACCGCTTGAAGCCGTGGGTCGGACCGAAGCAGGTGAGCTTCTGGCCCTGGAGCTGCGCGATCTGCTGTCCTCGGGTGAGCGACTCCGGCATCGGCGTTCCCGACATCTCGGCAAGCTTCGGCTTGTAGTCGAACGTCTCGAGATGCGACGGCCCGCCTGCCTGATACAGGAAGATGACGCGCTTGGCCTTCGGCGGAAAGTGGAGCGGGTTCACCACGCCGCGCGACGCCTGCGTCTCCGCGAGCAGGCGAGGGCCGAGCAGTGCGTTCAACGCGACGACGCCGAGCCCGGCCGCTCCGCGACCGAGGAACGCTCGCCGGCTCATCTCGCGTACGAGGGCTTCATTCATGGCGTCAATACCTGGTAATCAGTTCGTGCAGGTTCAGCACTGCCCTCGTGACCGTAGTCATGGCCGCGAGGCGGACGGCATTGACATTCGGCGGTAGCGGCGTCTCGCCTTCGCTGAGCACCTCACGGGCCATCGACGGATCGGCCGTGAACTGCTTGAGGCTGCGTTCGTAGAGGCCGCGCAGC
>Ga0111538_10009157_pt1 | contig 13234 bp, 12 predicted proteins | sample SoiMethybrSBSTD1_FD_79669 | JGI IMG/M metagenome (GOLD analysis project Ga0111538, IMG submission 79669) | Bulk soil microbial communities from a Populus tree surrounding site in Tennessee, USA - Soil MetaG P. TD hybrid SBSTD1 (version 2)... | ecosystem: Environmental > Terrestrial > Soil >...
GCGGCTCGGCGATATCGGGACGCGGCGGCAGCGGGCGCGAGGGAATCGCGCCGAAGTGTTTCTCCGCCAGCTTCATCACTTCGTCCGGCGTCGTGTCGCCCGCCACGACCAGCACGGCGTTGTTTGGCGCGTAATAGGTGTCGAAGAACTTCTTGACGTCCTCCGCGTTCGCCGCCTGCAGATCCGAGAGGTCGCCGTAGAAGTTGTGGGCGTTGTACCAGTTGCTGTTGGCCTTCTGCGGCAGGCCGAGCCACTCGAAGGCGCCATAGGGTTGGTTCAACACGTTGACCCGCACCTCTTCGCTGACGACGTCCTGCTGGTTCTTCAGGTTCTCGGGCGTGAGCTTCAGCGAGCGCATTCGATCCGCCTCGAGCCAGAGCGCGAGCTCGAGGGCGTTCGACGGCATGACCTCGAAGTAATTTGTGTGATCGAAGCGCGTCGATCCGTTCAAGAATCCGCCGTTCTCATTGACGATGCGCACGTGCTCGAACTTGCCGACGTGCTCCGAGCCCTGGAACATCAGGTGCTCGAACAGGTGCGCGAACCCGGTGCGTTCGCGTGGTTCGATGCGAAACCCGATGCGGTACATGACTTCGACGACCACGACCGGTGATGCGTGGTTCTCGCTGATCACCACACGCAGGCCGTTCGGCAGCTTGCGGTAGACGACCGGCACCGAGAACGTGGCAGCCGACGTCGAACGCGGCGCCTGCGCCGAAGGCGACGCCGTGGTGAGCGCGGCCAGGCAGACGAAGAGGAGAATCTTTCGCATAGAGCGTGACTTTAACAAATTGCAGGATGGCAGGATCGCAGAATGGCAGGATTTGAAGTGGCAGAATTCAAAATCTTGCAATCCTGCCATTTTGCAATCCTGCAATTCTGTCTCTAGGATCCCGAATACGGACGGATCCCGCGCGCGACGAAGACACCCATCAACCGCCGCCGCAGCTCGTTGGCGATCCGGCCCTGGTTGAGCGGCTGCGTCTTGAACTTCACGCGGATGGTCGCGGCGCCGTCGGTCAGCGATTCGATGCCGACCACCTCGAGCGGCGCCAGGACAAGAGGACCCCAGACCGGGTCCTTCTCCATCGACGCCCCGACCTCCCGGATGGTCCCCAGCACGCGATCGATGTTTTCGTTGTAGGCCACGCGCATGTCGACGACCGCGTACGCAAACTGTTTGCTGAGGTTTGCCAGGGCCGTGATCGTGCCGTTCGGAAAGACCTGCACCGCGCCTTCGACGTCCCGGAGCACGATGGTGCGCAGGTTGATCTGTTCGACGCTGCCGGCGACGCCGTTGATGCGGGCGAGATCGCCGACGCGCACCTGATCCTCGAGGATCAGGAAAAAGCCCGAGATGACGTCGCGCACCAGGTTCTGCGCACCGAAGCCGATCGCCAGGCCGGCGATGCCGGCGCCGGTCAGGATCGGCACGACGTCGATGGTCAGCTCGCGCATCACCATGAGAATCGCGACGAACGCCACCGTGACGGTGACGAGGCTGGTGAGGATGCCGCTCAGCGTCGCGGCCCGGCGCTGCCATTCCAGGTCGGTCGTCGCATGACGCCGTGCGAGCTTGAACTGCAGGTGGTCGATGGCCAGGTTGGCGGCGCGGACGACGATGAATGCACCGACGAGGATGATGGCGACGTTGATGCCATGCGTCCCGGTCCAGTGCAGCAGGTCGCGCGGATGCCACGCCGCCTCGGAATAGCCAAGCCGGTCGAAGGCGAGCGAGATGCTCGCGATGGCGGCGACGCCGTAGGCGAGGAACGTCAGCGCCCGAATCAGCTGCTTCGCGCGGGCATGAACCGCGGTGCGGTTTTCGGCGCCGACGATCTCGAGCCCGCCGAGCAGCCGGTGGACGACCGCGTGCGCGATCCGGACGGCCACGGCAGCGACGACGAACGCCAGGACGATGACACCAATCGTGGTGTAGCGGAAGGCGGGCATCTGGTGTCTACAGCCGAAGGATCTTAAGGTAGTTCGCGTCGCTGCGCGTCAGATCGGCGCTGATGCTGACGAAGACCACCGCGCCCCCGCTCGGCACGACACCGCGCTCGACGAGCTGGACGCCGACCCGCGCGCTCGCCTCCTCGAGGTTCTCGCAGAGCTCGATACAGAGCGGCACGACGCCCCAATAGAGCGCGAGCCGCCGGCCCGTATCGCCCCGTTCGGTGGCCGCGATGATCGGGGCGTGCGGCCGGAGCGCCGACAACCGGCGTGCCGTCGTGCCGCCGCGCGTCACCGCGACAATCGCCTGCGCTTCCCCGCGGTTGGCCAGAATGACGGCCGCCTCGCACAGGGCCTGGGCGTGATCGTGGTGCCGCGAGTCGGACATCCGCCGCGCGGCTTCGAGACGCGGGATGAGCTCCGCGTCGCGGATGATCGCGTCGAGCGTCTGCACCGCGCGCGCCGGATAGGAACCGACCGCCGTTTCGCCGGCCAGCATGATCGCGTCCACCCCATCGTCCACGGCATTGGCGGCGTCGTTGACCTCGGCGCGCGTCGGCCGCGGTTCCGCGGTCATCGACTCGAGGACCTGGGTGGCGACGATGACCGGGATGCCATGGCGCCTGGCGCCCCGCGTGATGTCCTTCTGCACGCGCGGCACGCGCTCGAGCGGCATCTCGAGCCCGAGGTCCCCGCGGGCCACCATCACCGCATCGCTGACATCGAAGATCTCGTCGAGGTGTTCCAGCGCCTGCGGCCGCTCGAGTTTCGCGACCAGCGCGACGTCCGCGGCGTGCGCGTCGGCGAGCAGCTGGCGCGCCTGTCGGATATCGGCGGCGGTCTGCACGAAGCTGAGCGCGATCATGTCGACGCCCAGGCTCAGCCCGAAGTGCAGATCGTCGATGTCCTTCGGTGTAATCGCAGACGTCGGCAGCGGGACACCCGGCGCGTTGATCCCTTTGTGCTCGCCGATTTCGCCGCCCTCGACGACGTTCGTCTCGATCCGGGTGCTGTCGGTGCTGTCGACCCGCAGCTCGACGCTGCCGTCCGCGAGCAGCAGTCGATCGCCGGGCCGCACCGCGCGCGCGAGGGCGGCGAACGTCGTGGAGATATGCCCGAGCCGGCCGGGGAAGTCGCCTGTCTCGATCACCAGGCGTTCGCCCGGCTTCACGCGGATCGGCCGTCCGCCCTCCAGCGTTCCAGTACGGATCTTCGGACCGCCGAGGTCCTGGAGCACACCGACCTCGCGCCGCGCGCGGCGCGCCGCCTCACGGATGCGGGTGAACGTCGCCGCCTGAGACTCGTGCGTGCCATGGGAGAAATTGAGGCGGAAGACATCGGTGCCGGCGGCTATCAGCGCGTCGAGCATGTCGTCTGAATCCGAGGCCGGGCCGACGGTCGCGATGATCTTCGTGTGCCGCATCGATCACCCTAGAATATCCTGATGGGCCTGATCGTGCCGGACGCGATCGAAGGGTATCTCGCCGCGCTGAATCGCGGCAGCGATGATGTGCTCGATAGCATCGCGCGAGACAACGAGTCGCGTGGTCTGCCGCTGGTTGATGCCGAGGTTGGCGCGCTGCTCCGGGTGCTCGCGACCGCAATCGGCGCTCGGCGGATTCTGGAGATCGGCACCGCGATCGGCTATTCGGGCATCTGGCTTGCCGGCGCGCTGCCGCCGGACGGGATGCTGATCACGCTCGAGCTGGACGAGACGCGGGCCAGGGAAGCGCGCGAGAACTTTGCGCGCGCGGGGCTTGCCGATCGGACCAGCGTGATCGTCGGAGACGCGCGGCTGAAGATTTCCAAAGTGGCGGGACCGTTCGATCTGATCTTTCAGGACGGCGCCAAGCAGTTGTACGTGCCGTTGCTCGACCGGTTGGTCGACCTGCTTCGGCCTCGTGGGTTGCTGGTCACCGACAACGTGCTGTGGGATGGCGAAGTCGTGCCCGGATTCAGCGCGCATCCCGAACGCAACCCCGAAGAGACCCGCGCGATTGCGGAATACAACGAACGGCTGTCGGTTCATCCGCGGCTGCAGACGGCGATCGTCCCGCTGCGTGACGGTGTCTCGATCTCCGTAAAAACCCGGTAGGGGTTAGGGGTTAGGGGTTAGATGATGAATGTTGATGCGTGGTTGCAAGGTGCTGTCGCCGATGCCGAGCGGCGCGGCTTGCCTGAATTGAAACCGCTGCTCGAGGCGCTGGCGAAGTCCGTCACCGCCGTCCGTGCCGCCGACTTCAACGTCAACGCGTCGTCCGACGCGAAGCCGGGCCACGAGTCGCGATGACGATCGAGGAATTCGGCCGGAAGCTCCGCGCGCGCGAAGTGACCTCCGCGCAAGTGACCGAGGCGTGTCTGCAGCGGATCGAATCGGACAACCCGCGGCTGAACGCCTTCATCCTGGTCATGGCGGACGAAGCGCGGCAGCAGGCACGCGACGCCGATCGTCAGCTCGCCGCCGGCCACGACCTCGGGCCGCTGCACGGCGTGCCGATTTCGGTGAAGGATCTCTACGACATCCGCGGCACAGCGACAACCGCGGCATCACGGGTGCGCGAGGGCCACATCGCCCGGCGCGACGCGCCCACCATTGCCCATCTGCGGCAGGCCGGCGCGGTGTTCGTCGGCAAGACCAACCTTCACGAGTTCGCGTTCGGCACGACGAACGAGGATTCGGCATTCGGTCCGGCGCGTCATCCGCTCGATCCGTCACGCTCGCCCGGCGGCTCGAGCGGAGGATCGGCGGCGAGCGTCGCCGCCGGTATGGCGCTCGCCACGCTCGGCACGTGTACCGGCGGGTCGATTCGCATCCCCGCCGCGGCCTGCGGCATCGTCGGACTGAAACCGTCGTACGGTGAGGTCTCGACAGAGGGCATCGTTCCGTTGTCGCGCACCTTCGATCACGCCGGACCGCTCGCGCAGACGGCGGCAGACGCCTGCCTCATGTACCACGCGATGCTTGGCGACGTCGGTGCGGTGCCACCGGCGCCGATGCCGGTCAAGGGAATGCGGCTGGCAGTGCCGCGCCGCTACTTCTGCGATCTGCTGGACGACGAGGTGCGGGCGCGCTTCGAAGAAGCGTTGAATCGCCTGCGGGACGCCGGCGCGCACGTCGCCGACGTCGATCTGCGTCATGCCGGCGACATCGCCGCCATCTATCTGCTCATCGTGCTGGCGGACGCGGCCGAATATCACGCGGCCACGCTGGAGACGATGGCCGAGCGGTATACACCGCCGGTGCGGCTGCGATTGGAAATGGGGCAGTACGTGCTCGCGGAAGATTACGTTCGGGCGCTCGCTGGTCGCGATGTCCTTCGCCGCGAGGTGGATGCGGCGCTCGCGCAGCACGACGCGCTCGTGCTGCCGACGCTGCCGATTCCGGCGCCGCCGATCGGCGCGACGACTGTGAAAGTAGGTTCGGCGACCGAGCCGGTCCGGAACGTCATGCTTCGGCTCACACAGCTCTTCAATGTCACGGGGCACCCGGCGATCTCATTGCCAGACGGCCATACGGCGTCGGGCCTGCCGTGCGGTCTCCAGCTCGTCGGGTGCCGCGGACAGACAGATGTGCTCGTGCGCGTGGCGCTCGGCTGCGAGCGTTACGCGATGAGCGGTTCTTCGCCGCGCTCGGGACGCGTCGGCGGCTGAATATCCGGCGGTCCGGCCGGCGGCGGAATGTCCGGTGGCGGCACCGGTTTGATGTCCGGCGGCGGCTTGTCGATCGGATCCGGCGGACGATGAATGTCAGGCATTGATGGCTGCTCTATCATGAAAACAAGCACTGCAACATCGCTGCCTGTCTTGTCCGGCTAAAGCCGGACACTACGCACGATCGACCGATCCGATGGCGCGGTACGTAGTGTCCGGCTTTAGCCGGACGCCTGAGTTACTCCGGCGCGGAATACCCGAGCTTCAGCATTCCTTGTTTCGTCCCGTTCACCGTTCCCGCGGTCAGGAACTCGAGCGACGCCCGGAAGAGCAGCAGGTGGTTTCTCTCCCAGGCCGCGTTGTGGGACGAGCACGCCAGGTCCGCGAAAATCTTGTTCGGTGCGCCGAGGTCGCTAAACAGATCGCGCACCCGATCGGGCGGCACCTGCTTGTCGTGGGCACCGGCAACGACCAGCATCGGCACCATCGTTTTTCCGACGGCCGCCTGGTTCCATCCCCACACCGTCGTCTGGGGTGCGCGCCTCACACCGGTTCCCCAGGTGGACCCGACGGGATCCGATGCGAGCAGCTCGGACCACACCGCATCGCCGGCGGCGCGGTCGTACTGATCGGGACACCCGGTCTGACGATCCCAGTTCGCATAGAACTCTTCGCGAGACTGCGTGTTCATCGGCACGCCGTCCGGCGGCATCTTCGCCGGCGGCGCGGCCGCCGAGCCGCGGTTGTAGGCCGGCGCCAGCAGCACGACGCGGCTAGTCTTCTCGGGATGCTGGGAGGCGAAGCCTCCGGCCCGCGGGCCGCCGAGCGACCAGGCGACGAGCGACACCTTGTCGACGCGACGGAGCGCGCGGATGTGATCGACGACCGCCCCGATGTCGTCCCAGTCCGACGCAATCGTCGTCAACTGATGAGGATAGCTGGGTGCGCACGCGGCTTTCACGTACGGCGCCTGCCGATCCTTAGCGAGGTTGCAGGGGTCGTTCATCGGAGCGGGCCTCGTCGAACGGCCATAGCCGGTCGTGTCCATCGCGAAGACGTCGAAGCCGGCGCGCGCGAGATACGCCATCCAGCTGTAGTCCTGATACGGCACGTCGAACGCGACCTCGGCCGGAGTGCCGGCGCCGTGCACGAACAGGACGACGCGATCGGACACCGGCGCTTCGCGCAGGGCTGCGCCGGCGAGCACGCGCTCGCGGACGTACAGCTGCGCTTTCTGGCCCGCGATCGCCGGCACGGTCGACGTGATCGAGACGTAGTGATCGATCGTCAGCAGCCGCTGGCCGTCGTCGCCGCCGGCTGAGAGACCGATGCCCGTTGCCAGGGCGAGACCGACACTGAGCGCTCCGATCGCACGGACACCTGACATGGCCACCTCCTGTCGACGGCGTATTGTGACACCGAACGCACGGCCGACATACTTCGCCTGCACGATGGGTTGATGCACGTCAGGATCTCACCGGGCCGCTGGCGGGCGCGCCGCAATCTCCTCGAACAGCTTCTTTCCCACTATGCGGTGCACCGCCGTCGAGGGGTGACCGTCGTGGTAGAAGAAGTACGTCGCCGGATCGCCAACCGGGGTTGGATCCTGATTGAAGAGCGCCCGCCCAGCGCACGCGCTCGTCGTGTTGACGATGGCGTACGCCGCCGGATGCTCCATCACCTCGTCGAACGCCGCGCCCCAGTGGTTCAGCCACAGATCGAGGCCCGCCGCGCCGGCCTCATCACGGACGAATTGCTCGTAGGCGGGATTCAGTCGAAGTCCCACGGCCGCGAATTGCGGGATCTTCGTTGGCAGCAGCGCCATGGTGAAGTGCCGCCCGCCGAGTTCACGAAGGATCTGGAGTTCCTGCCGGAGATTGGCCAGCGTGACTGCGGTCTCTTGCCGTCCGTCGTTGAGCCCGCCGGCGAGAAAGAAGAGCGTCGTCTGCGGATCGAACGCAATGTCGCCAGACTTCACACGCGCGGCGAAGTCACGCACCTGGTTCATCATCCCGTAGCCGAGAATCGCATCCTTCACCTCGCGTGCCGGGCCTTCGCCCGTACCCGCGCCGCTCACGGCGAACACGAGACTCTTGCCAGCCGCGTTGGCCGCCTTGCTGGACGCGACCTGCAGGCCCATCTGCCAGCCGAGATACGCAACCGCCGTCGGACCGTTGCCGTCGATGTAGCCGGCGCCAATATCCGAGAAACTGTCGCCGAACACGTACAGGCGTGAGTACCGCGTCGTCGGCCCAGACGTCGTGGCAGATTGCGCCAACAGCGGATTGACGATCGCCAGCGCCAGCAGCAGTGGCGCGACCGCACGTCGCATGGGATCCTCCCTTCCCCGTCAGTTGGCTGGATACTACTAGAACCGGGAGGATCTTCCCTCACAGCGGGAGTAGACTTTCCGACGTGTCAGCCGCCATCCGTATCTCGAGACTCGCCGCGGTCGCGCTCGTACTGAGTGGAGTGCTGCCGGGTTGCAGTTCGCCAAGCGCCCAGCCCGCGCAGTCGTCACACCAGCAGCCTGCGGCCGCTGTGAATCCGATCACCGTCGATTCGACGGAGGAGCAGATTCGGCGGGCGGTCGGAACAGCGAGGGTCGGCAGAAAGCTGACGCCCAAGTCCTGGCCCAACGGCGCGCGGGTCGCCGTCTGTCTCTCGTTCGATGTCGACAATGAATTGCTGCAGCGAGCGAATCCCCTGCCCGTCCCGTTGTCGGTGGGGGAATACGGGGCGACGACGTCCCTGCCGCGGATTCTCGACCTCCTCGATCGGCACCAGGTGCCAGCGACCTTCTTCATTCCCGCGATGGGCGTCATGCTCCACCCGGAGATGGTGCCGGCGATCGTGTCGCGGCACCGTCACGAGATCGGCGTCCACGGATGGGTGCACGAATTCTGGCCGGGTATCGGAGACGCGGCGAAGGAGCAGCGGTTGCTCGCCCAATCGATCGAGTATTTGACGAAAGCGTCCGGGAAGCGCCCGGTCGGAGTCCGCGCGCCGAGCTCCGGTTTCGGTCCGCAGACGTTCGATCTGATCCGCAAGGCCGGCTTCCTCTACGACAGCAGCCTGCTGGCCGCGGACGAACCTTACGAGATCATGTCGAACGGACAGCCCAGCGGTGTGATCGAACTACCGATCAGCGAGGTCAGTAACGACCACGTGTATTACGGCGAAACTGCGAACGGCGCGCTCCCGTCGCCTGATGCCGTGTTCGCGATCTACAAGGCCGAATTCGATCTCGCCTTTCAGGAACGGACGATGTTCGTCCTCACGCAGCATCCGCACGTCGGCGGCCGGCGGTCGCGCATCGTGCAGCTCGATCGGCTGATCACCTACATCAAGTCAAAACACGAGGTGTGGTTCGCGACCATGGAGCAGGTCGCAAATTACGTCAAACCGACGGGCTCCTGAAATCCTGCCTCGCCTGCCTAGACGTCGAGGCCGATCGCGCGCATCAGGGCGAGGGCGTTGCTGTGCTCCACGACGCCCGTCCGCATGCGGTAGTCGAATACCATCCGGCCGCCTTCGAGCCGGTCCTCGAAGTGCATGTTGACGGCCGGCACCGACAGCCGCGACGGCAGCTCGGTCAAGGCGAGGTCGTGCGTCGTGACGAGGCCGATGGCCCCGCCTTCCGCGAGCGCCCGCACAATCGCTTCCGCCCCAATCCGGCGATCGTACGAGTTCGTGCCGTGAAGGATTTCGTCGAGCAGGAACAGCAGCGGCACCGGCCCGCGCGCGGCGTCGACGATGGTTCGAATCCGGAGAATCTCAGCGTAGAACCGCGACCGCCCGGCCTCGAGCGAATCCTCCACTCTCAGCGTTGCGCCAAGCACCAGCGGCGACAGGCGTAGCGCGGTGGCCCGGACGGGGGCTCCCGCCAGCGACAACACGACGTTGACGCCGACGCTGCGCAACAGCGTGCTCTTCCCCGACATGTTCGATCCGCTGACGACGATCACGTGCGGGTGCTCGCCACCCAGCCGCACGTCGTTCGGCACGGCGATGTCCTCGGGCAGGAGGGGATGCGCCAGGGCATCCGCTTCGAAGAGCGGTCCCGCGTCGACCAGCGTCGGGAACGGATCGCCTGGATGCTCGTAGGCGTAGGTCGCCATTGACGAGAGCGCCTCGAGCTCTCCGACCACTCGCAGCCAGTCGTCCACCGCGTGCCCGTAGTCGCGATGCCAGCGATCGATGGCGACGGCCAGCTGCTGCGGCAGCATGAGCACATAGGCGAACGGCGCGAACATCTGATTGCGCGTCGAATCGAGCCACGACACCATGCGCCGGAGCTGCGCAATCCGCTTCGACGGCGGCACGCCGTGCGTGAGGAGCGATGCCTGCAGCGCCGACAGGCGCGGCGAGCTGAAACGCTCGATCTCGATCCGCGCCAGCAGACCGGCGAGCAGACCGAGATCGCGGTCGGGCGCCTCGATGCCGGCGAGCACCTGTTCAAAGCGGCGCTTCCAGGCGATGGCAATCGCGGCCTCGGCAAACAACCAGAAGATCAGCCACCGGACTGCTATCTGCTCCGCGAATGCCAGCCCGGCGAGCACGACCGCGACCGCACCGCAGGTGGCCAGTGTCAACACGACGCCGCGTCCGAATCCCATCGACGGCGCGAGAGCCCAGGCCACCAGCGCGCCGGTGCGGCTGATCGCGGTTTCGGCGGCGAGCACCGCGAGGTCTTCCCGCACATCCACGTTGCGGCGCAACTCGTCCACCGCCTGCTGGCGAGGCAGGACTTCACCGACCGGGGCGCCGGCGCTGAGCCACGCGGCGAGCGTCGCCTCGCCCGCTTCGGTCCGCGCCGTGTTGAGCAGCTCGAAGAGCGACGCGCGGCCGAAGAGATCGAGATCGCGCGCGTACGGATGGTCACCGGTGAAATGGGCGCCGTCGCGCCCGGTGCCGGCCCAGCGGCCGTTCAGCCGCTCCAGACCGCGGAGGTAGACGCGTTCGGCGCCGCGCGCGCGCTCGATCCGCTCCAGCACGCGCGCGTGGACGATCGCCAGCGCCGCGAACGCCACGCCGGCGGCGACCGGCCACCATGGCGACAGTACGGCGCGGACGAACGTGAACCAGAGCGCGAGCGCCAGCAGCGCGGCCAGCAGCAGCCGGCCGTTCGACAGCGTCAGGTGGCGGCGATCGAGCGCCACCAGGCGGTCGCGCCAGGCCGCCAGGCGGCGCTCGTACTCAGCGCGGGGCGTCGAGGAGGTGTCGGGCAATCCTGACGTAATGATCCGCCGCTTCGGTCAGCTCTGCAATCGCGACGGACTCGTCCGCGGTATGCGCGGCGTGAATGGATCCAGGACCGAACAGCAGCGGATCGCCCCAGCGGACGAGGAACGGAATGTCCGTGGTGTAGGGAAATACGGCGGCGGCGTAACCCGGGATGGTCGTCAACCGCACCGGAGGCACCTCCAATACGTGCTCGATCGTCACGCGGCGTTCGAGCGGCGCCACGGCGCGGCGCACCGCGGCGGCTTCGGAGACCGTGCGAAACATCACTTCGGCGTCGGCGGAAGGGGGCACGACGTTCGGCGCGACGCCGCCATCGATGAGCCCAACGGTGTAATGCGTCCGACCGAGGACCGGATCCTCCGGAAGCTCGATCGAGCGCAGGTCGATCAGTGTGTCGATCAGCTTGTCGATCGCCGATTCGCCGAGCTCCGGGAACGACGAGTGCGCCGCCCGCCCGCTGGCGTGCAGCTTGAGACGCAGGATGCCGCGCGTGGCGAGGCCCAGGCGGTTGTCGGTCGGCTCGCCGTCGATGAGGAACCGGCAGCCACCGGTCGCCGCTTCGTTCGCCCGGCGTGCGCCGTCGCTGCCCCGCTCCTCGCCGACAACGAAGACCAGGCCGACGCGCGTTTCGCCGTCGCGCATCAAGCGATCGGCCGCCGCCACCTGCGCCGCCAGAATGCCCTTCGCATCGCACGAGCCGCGCCCGTGAATACGATCGCCCTCAACGCGACTCGCAAAGAACGGCGGCACGCAGTCGAAGTGCGTCGACAACACCAGCTGGGGCGGAGCCGGCGGCGTGGCCATGACGTTGAACCGCGCCGCGTCCACCGGCTGCTCGACGACCGTGAAGCCCCGGCCGCGCAGATAGCTCGCCAGCCACGCGCCCGCCTCGCCTTCGCGGCCCGTTGTGGAGTCGATGTCGACGAGCGCCCGCGTCAGCGCGACGATGTCGACGGGAGCGGGGGTCACGCCGCAATCCCGATCACGACTTTGAACGCGGAGCCCGCAGAGAACGCAGAGAAATTCTTTTTCACCAAAAAAACCCTACAAAAGCTTTCTGCGAGCTCTGCGTTGATCGCTTCAGCGGATCCACGCTTCGAGCTCCGTGCGGGTGTCGGTGCGCGAGTCGCGGTACTTCACGATGACGGGCGTGGCGAGCGACAGGCCCCACTCCACTCCTTTTCCGGCGGTCACCGCACGTGCACCGGGAACGACGACGGCGCCCTCGGGGATGACGAGCGGACGATCGGCGGCAGGCCTGATGACCTCGCCGCGCACCAGGTCGTAGACGGGCGTCGATCCGGTCAGCACCGTGCCGGCCGCCACGACCGCACGTGCCTTGATGACGGCGCCTTCGTAGATGCCGGTGTTGCCGCCAATCAACGCGTCGTCTTCGATGATGACGGGCAGCGCGCCGATCGGCTCGATGACCCCGCCCACCTGCGCGCCCGCGCTGACGTGGACGCGGGCGCCGACCTGCGCGCACGAGCCGACGAGCGCGTGCGAGTCGATCATCGATCCCTCGCCGACGTAGGCGCCGATGTTCACGTACATCGGCGGCATGCAGATCACGCCCGGCGCGAGGTAGGCGCCGTCGCGAACCGCCGATCCGCCGGGCACGATCCTGATCCCGGCGGCGAGCCCCGGCTTCTTCAGCGGCAGCGTGTCCTTGTCGTAGAACGGCACGCGACCGTGATCCATCGACGCGTCGACGATATCGCCGAATCTGAACCCGAGCAGGATGCCCTGCTTGACCCAGGTATTGACGCGCCAGCCGATCGCGGTGCTGGCATCCGGTTCAGCCGCGCGCACGCGGCCGGCGGAGAGCTCCTCGCGCAACCGGGCGAACGCGGCGCGCGCCGCGTCGCGGTCGGCGGCCGCGCCAGCGGCGACCAGATCGTTGATGTCGTCTTCGAGCATGTGTACCGATCGCGACCCTGAAAGGGTCGCGCTACACCAGGGCGCCCTTCAGAAGCCCAAGCTCGCGCAGGACCTTGTGAATCTTCTCCACCGAGCTGTTCTGCGGCGGCACCATCGGCAGCCGATAGACCTGTTCGATCAGCCCCATCGCCGCCATCGCGGCTTTGACGGGAATCGGATTCGATTCGACGAAGTTGACCAGCATCAGCGGCAGGATGCGCGCGTGGATCTCGCGCGCGGCGGCAAAATCGTTCCGCTCCGCGGCCTCGACCATCTGCACCATCTCGGCGGGAATCTCGTTGCCGGCCACGGAGATGATGCCGCGTCCGCCGACCGCCATCAGCGGCAGCGTCAGCGCATCGTCCCCCGACAGCACCAGAAAGTCAGACGGCACCGCGCGGCAGATCTCGCACATCTGCGTCACGTTGCCGGAGGCCTCCTTCACGCCGACGATATGAGGCAC
>Ga0111538_10009158_pt1 | contig 13233 bp, 13 predicted proteins | sample SoiMethybrSBSTD1_FD_79669 | JGI IMG/M metagenome (GOLD analysis project Ga0111538, IMG submission 79669) | Bulk soil microbial communities from a Populus tree surrounding site in Tennessee, USA - Soil MetaG P. TD hybrid SBSTD1 (version 2)... | ecosystem: Environmental > Terrestrial > Soil >...
CACGATTGCGGCGGGGGCGCTCGCCGTGATCGCGCCCCAGGTGCCGGGGATCGCGTGCGGCTTCGCGATCATCTGGGCGCTGGCGTGGCGGCGCCAGGACGAGGCGGTCACTGCGATCGAGGACCGCGACGGCGCGCGCTTCTACGTCGATCGCACCTCGCCGTTCAAGGCGATCCAGCTCGTCCGCACGCCAGGCTTCAAGGCCGAGGCGCCGTCCCGCATAGAGCGCGAAGCGGCCGCGTCCTAGCCCATTCTCACCGCCCCTCGCTAGGTCCTCGGGGTTCGGCGTGCCTAGCACGCCTTCACCCCTGCGTTCAAGCGAGGAACGGCGAGCTATGGGCTAGTGGAAGAGACTCACGAGTCCCACGAGGGCCGGGGCGAGGACGAGCGCCGGCAGGAAGTTGCCGACCTTGACGTCGACGAGGTCGAGGAGCTTCAGGGAGATCCCGAGGATCAGGACCCCGCCGGCGCTGATCAGCGCGGCGAGCGCCTGGCCGCGCAGGATGGTGTCGAAGGCGCCGGCGCCGAGGGAGAGGCCGCCCTGGAGGACCAGGATGGTGATGGCCGACAGGCCCACGCCCCAGCCCAGGCCGGCCGAGAGCGCGATGGCGGCGAAGCCGTCGAGCAGGGCCTTGGTCGCGAGCGCCTGGTAGTCGCCGGTGAGGCCGTTCTGGATCGAGCCGACGATCGTCAACGGGCCGACGCAGAAGAGCAGGCTGGCGGTCACGAACGCCTCCGACACGGTGGAGTGCTCGGTGCGCGAGACCGTGTGCTGGATGCGGTCGCCCAGGCGCTCGAGCCACCGCTCGATGCCGATCGCCTCGCCAATCAGGCCGCCGAGGAGCACGCCGCCCAGCACGTAGAGGAAGTTCAGGTCGTGCGGCGGGAGCGCGAGGCTCATGCCGATGACCGCGGTGAGCAGGCCGAGTCCGGCCATCACCCGCTGCTGCATGCGCTGGGGCAGGCGCCGCCCGACGCCGATCCCGATGAGGGTGCCGAGCAGGACCGTGCCGACGTTGATGAACGTGCCGGTGAACATCGGCCGGGGAGAATGGCAAGCCGTGGCCCCCGACGTGCTCATCGTGTCGCTCGGCACCACGGCCGGGCTGCGGACGGCGGATGGAGCCCTCGAGGCCTCGCTGCGCCGGGCGGGCGCGTCGGTGGCGGTGGCACGCGTGGCGGTGCCGTCCCGGCTCCCGCCCACGCTAGCCCTCCAAGACCTCGTCCTCGCGCGCCGCGCACGCGCGGCGGTCGGTGCCGCGCGCGCGGTGATCTACAGCACGACGACCGCCGCCCTGCTCTGGCCGCGGCCGGGGGCGATCCGCTTCGACGCGCTATCGGCGGCAAACCGGCCCGGCCGGCACGGCGTGTGGCAGCGGCCGGTGGAGCGGCGGCGCCTGCGCTCAGCGCCCCTGCTGCTCCCGTGGAGCGACGGGGCGCTGCGGGAGAATGGGCCCCCGGCGGTTCCGTCGCTGGTGGTTCCCGTCCCCGTCGCGCCCGGCGAGCCGTCCTCCGCGCGCGATCTGGCCGCGCTCACCTACGGCACGAATCCGGCGAAGAAGGGACTCGACCGGGTGCTGGGGGCGTGGGCGCTGGCGCGGCGGTCAGACGAGACGCTGGTCGTCCTCGGCGGGCCGCGCGTGGACGCGCCCGGCGTGCGCTGGCAGCCGCTCGCAGCGCCGCTGGAGTGGCGGGCGCTGCTGCGCCGCGCACGGGTCTACGTGACTGCGCCGCGGCGCGAGGACTACGGGCTCGCGCAACTCGAGGCGCTCGCCGAGGGGTGTCAGCTGGTCACGAACGCGGCGCCGGGGCCGTACGCGGCGCTGCCGGTGGCGCGATCGCTCGATCCTCGGCTGGTGGGCGACGACCTCGTCCGGGCGCTGCGGGTGGCGCTGGACGATCCCAGCCCCGATTACGCCGACCGTGCCGTCGAGGCGCTCGGGCCCTGGCGCCCCGACGTGGTCGATGCGCAGGTGGCCGAACGGGTGGCGCCGGCGTTGCTCGGCCAGCTAGGCTGATCAGGTCGTGCTGTTCCTCATCGACGATCGGGTGCCGTCCGAGTCTCGCGATTGCTCACGATGGCGCGACGAGGTGCCGTGGCGAGGGATCACGACCTTGGCCCTGATCGTCGGGCTGTGCATCCTCGGCGCGGTCCTGGCGCCGGCCGAGGGGCTGGCGAGCGTGACGATCGCTGCCGTCGTGGGGTGCCGGTTCTGCGCCCGCCTGGGTGACTGGCGGGGCATGAAGGACCATCGGCAGTAGGGCGGGGTCGCCCGGGCCTCACACCAGCGCGCGCTTGCGCAGCGCCGCGAACTCCGGCCACGACCGCGTGTTCGCCACCTGCTCGCGCGTCAGCCAAGCCCGGCGCGCCGTCGCGATCCCCCACCGGCGGACGCCGAACTCGTCGATCGAGTGGGCGTCGGTGTTGACGAGGATGAGCACGCCCGCCTGTGCCGCCGCCCGGGCGTGGACGTCGTCGAGGTCCCGGCGGTTGGGCGACGCGTTGATCTCGATCATGGTGCCGGTGCGCGCGGCCGCGTCGATCACCCGCTCCATGTCGACGGCGTAGGGCGCGCGGCTCTCGATCTTGCGCCCGGTCGGGTGGCCGATGGCGTCGATCAGGGGATGCTCGATGGCGGCGACCATCCGCTCGGTCATGGCCTTCTCGCCCATGCGGAACGAGGTGTGCACCGACCCGATCACCCAGTCGAGCTGGGCCAGCAGCTCGTCGTCGTAGTCGGGTGCGCCGTCGGGCAGGATGTTGACCTCGCTGCCGGCCAGGAGCTCTATGCCGTCGAGCCTCTCGTTCAGGGCGTTGGCCCTCTCGATCTGCGCCCGCAGCTGGTCGGGCGAGACCTCGTTGCCGAACCCATGGGTGGCGGAGTGGTCGGTGATCGCCAGGTACTCGAAGCCGCGCTCGCGCGCGGCGAATGCCATCTCCTCGAGCGTCGCCGTGCCGTCGGACGCCGTGGTATGCGCGTGCAGCTCGCCGCGCAGGTCCTGCTGCGTGACGAGCTCGGGCAGGTCGCTGCGCGCCGCGGCCTCGAGCTCGCCGCGGCCCTCGCGGAGCTCGGCCGGGATCCACTGATAGCCGAGGCGCTCGTAGACCTCTTCCTCGGTGGCGCAGCGCCACGTCTCTCCGCTCGCGTCGTCGAGGATGCCGTACTCGGACACGTGCAGGCCGCGGCGGACCGCCGCCTCGCGCATGGCCATGTTGTGCTGCTTGGAGCCGGTGAAGTGCTGGAGCAGGTTGCCGAACTGGTCGGGGGCGACGATCTTCAGGTCGACCGGCAGCGCGGTGTGCGTTCGCCCGCGGATACCCGCCTCGGTGGCGCGCCCGGTCGACTCGATGATGTCGAGCTCGCCGAGCGCCTGCGCGAGCTGGACGGGCTCGTGGGCGGTGGCGATCACGTCGAGGTCCTTGACCGAGTCGGCCAGGCGGCGCGCCGAGCCGGCCAGCTCCACCTGCTCGGACGCCGGGTGTGCGCGCAGCGCGTCCACGATCTTGTCGGCGGCGTCCAGCGCCTTCGGAAGCAGCAGCCGCAGCCCCGGCACGTCGCCTGAGTCGAACGCCGCCAGCGAGGCGAGGATGTTCTCCTCGGCTTTGGCCCCGAAGCCGCGCACGCCGCGGATCGACTGCGTCGCCGCGGCCTCGCGCAGCGCGTCGATCGAATCGATGCCGAGCTCGTCGTAGAGGATGCGCGCCCGCTTGGGGCCAAGACCCGGGACCGCGCGCGTCATCTCGATCAGCCCGGCTGGGAACTTGGCCCGGAGCCTCTGCGCCGAGGGCGTGTCGCCGGTCTCGAGCAGGGTGACGATCTTGTCTTGGAGCGTCTTGCCGACGCCTGGGAGCGAGGTGGCCCTGCCCGCGAGCGCGAGGGCAGCGACCGACGTCGAGCTCTCCCGCACGGCCTTCGCCGCGGTGCGGTAGGCGACGACGCGATGGATGATGGCGCCGTCGAGCTCGTAGAGGTCCCCGAGCTCGTCGAGCGCCGCCGCGATCTGGCTGTTGGTGAGGTCGGGCATCTTCGGCGCTTAGGGTACGCGGCCGCGTGCCCGCCCCCGCCTGGCTCGTCCTGCCCACGTACAACGAGGCCGAGAACCTCGAGCCGATCGTGCGCGCCAGCCTGGACGTGATCCGGCGCAGCGCGGGCAACGGCCACCGGATCCTTATCGTCGACGACGGCTCGCCCGACCGCACGGGCGCCATCGCCGAGCGCCTCGCCGCCGAGCTGCCCGACGAGATCGAGGTCCTCCACCGCCGCGCCAAATCGGGCCTGGGCCGTGCCTACCTGGACGGGTTTCGCCGCGCCCTCGACGCCGGCGCCGCGCTCGCGTGCGAGATGGACGCCGACTTCTCCCACGACCCCGCCGACCTGGAGCGCCTGCTCCGCGCGGCCGACGACGCCGACCTCGTGCTCGGCTCGCGCTACGTCCCCGGCGGCAGGGTGGAGGGCTGGGACCTGTTGCGGCGTGTGGTCTCGCGCGGGGGGTGCTGGTACGCGCAGCACGTCCTCGGCCTGCACGTGCGTGACCTCACGGGCGGGTTCAAGTGCTACCGCCGCGAGGTGCTCGAGGCCATCGCGCTCGACACCGTGCGCTCGCAGGGCTACGCGTTTCAGGTCGAGCTGACCTACCGCGCAGTGCGCCACGGCTTCCGGGTCCGCGAGATCCCGATCGTCTTCCGCGACCGCGAAGTGGGTACGAGCAAGATGTCACCGCGCATCGCGCTGGAGGCCGTCTGGCGCGTCCCGCAGATGCGATTCCACGCACGTTGAGGCGCCGCCGGTCTTGCTTCACTTTGTATAGTAAAAGCAGGAGTCCCACGACAGGAGAAGCGATGGCAGCGAACATCACCGAAGTCACCGACGCGAACTTCCAGGCCGAGGTGCTCGAGTCCGAAGTGCCCACCCTGGTTGATTTCTGGGCGCCCTGGTGCGGGCCTTGCCGCGTCGTTGCCCCGGTGCTGGAGGAGATCGCGAGCGAGCGCGAGGACCTGCGGATCGTCAAGCTCAACACGGACGAGAACCAGCAGACCGCCGCCGCGTTCGAGGTGCTCTCGATCCCGACGCTGATCCTCTTCCGCAACGGCCAGGTCGCGCACAAGGTCATCGGCGCTTACCCGAAGGCCAAGCTCAAGGCCGAGCTGGAACCCGCGCTGGCGTAGGCTCGCGGGGGCCGGCGCTCAACGGTCCTGAAGCAGCCCGAGCACGTTGCCGTCGGGGTCCGTGACGGTGGCCACCAGGCGGCCGCCGCCGACGTCGTGCGCAGGTTCCCTCACGGTGGCGCCTGCGGCGGTCACCTCGGCCAGCTTCGCCTCGATGTCCGGCACGTGCCAGTAGGCGACCGGCGAGGTCATGCCCTGCGGTCCACCGCCCGGCACCAGCCCGATCTGCTGGTCCTCGGCCTCGTAGCCGACGTAGTAGTCCGAGTCGGTCTGGGGCGGTATCCCGAGCAGCGCGGTGTACACCGGCTTGGCCGCCGCCAAGTCGGACACGGGATGCAGCACGGTCTTGATTCCCTGCGTGGAAGAGCCGGTCATGGTCGCTCCTGGGGTCGCGGGTCACGCCATGCTAGGCGCGGGCTACCGCAATTCGGAGCTCGCGACCGTCGATGTTCGCGCTCGACGCACTCCCGTCGACCTCGAACGACAGCGAGCGTGCGAGCGTCTCGCCACGCACGTAGTCCTCGTAGGCACGCGCGGCCTCGAGCAGCTCGGCGTCGCCTCCGAGCGCGAGCTCGATCCGGTCCTCGACCGCCAGCCCCGCGCTGCGGCGCGCCGCTTGCACCGCGTGGACGACCTCGCGCGCGAGCCCCTCGCGACGCAGGCCCTCGTCCAGCGTGAGGTCCAGCGCCACCGCGTGCAGGCCCTCGCGCTCGAGCTGGTAGCCCTCGAGCGGGCGCATGACCAGCTGGAGGTCGGACGGGCCCAGTGTGTGGTCGTGCCCGTCGACGGAGATGCCGATCTCGCGGCCCTCTCGCAGCGCGCTCGCGACGTGTACCGGGTCGAGCGCCTCGATCGCGTCGGCCACCTTCGGCATGAGCGGGCCGAAGCGCGGGCCGAGCACGCGGTAGTTCAGCTTGACCTCGTAGCGGCCGAGCTCGTCCGCCGCGGACACGAACCGCAGCCGCTTGACGTTGAGCTCGTCGATGACGAGGTCGCCCAGTCGCTCGATGGCCTCGCGCTCGGCGCCCGCCGCGACGATGACCGCCTCGCGCAGCGGTTGCCGGACCTTGATCTTCGCCTGCGCCCGCGCCGCGAGCCCGAGCCGCACCGTCTCGCGCACCACGTCCATCGCCGCCTCGAGCGCCTCGTCGCGCACGCCGGGCTCGGGGAACTCGGTGAGGTGCACGCTGGGCTCCGCGCCGTCGAGGTTGTCGTAGATCTCGTCGGCGACGAACGGGGTGAAGGGGGCCAGCAGCTTGGCGACGGTCACCAGGCACGTGCGCAGGGTCGTGAACGCCGCGGGGTCGCCGTCCCAGAAGCGGCGCCGCGACCGGCGCACGTACCAGTTCGATAGGTCGTCGATGAAGGCGGCGATGGCGCGCCCCGACAGCGTCGCGTCGTAGTCGTCGAGCCGTTCGCGCACGGTCTCGGTGGTCTGGTGCAGGCGCGACAGCACCCAGCGGTCCAGGTCGTTCGCGGGGGGCGCATCGGGACGGTCGACGTCGTTGACGTTGGCGTACAGGACGTAGAACCCGTACGTGTTCCACAGCGGCAGCAGCAGCTGGCGCACGGCCGCGCCGATCGTCTCGACGCTGAAGCGATACCCGTCCCAGGGTTGCTTGGAGGTGAAGAAGTACCAGCGGAACGCATCGGCGCCGTAGCGGTTCAGGACATCCCAAGGGTCGACGACGTTGCCGATCGACTTGGACATCTTCCGCCCCTCGGCGTCCAGGATCAGGCCGAGGCAGAGGACGTTGCGGAAGTCCGACTGGTCGAAGAGCAGCGTCGAGATCGCGAGCTGCGAGTAGAACCAGCCGCGTGTCTGGTCGAGCGCCTCGCAGATGTAGTCGGCGGGGAACGTGACCCGGAACAGGTCCTCGTTCTCGAACGGCGCGTGCCGCTGGGCGAAGGGCATGCAGCCGGAGTCGAACCAGACGTCGATGACCTCGGGCACGCGGCGCATCTCCCCGCCGCATTCGGCGCACGCGAAGGTCACGTCGTCGACGAACGGGCGATGCGGGTCCTCGAGGCGCACGCCGCTGCGCTCCTCCAGCTCATCGAGCGAGCCGATGCACACCGCGTGCCCCTCGCCGCAGCGCCAAACCGGCAGCGGCGTGCCCCAGTAGCGCGCGCGGGACAGGGCCCAGTCGACGTTGTTGGCCAGCCAGTCGCCGAAGCGCCCGTACTTGACGTGGTCGGGGTACCAGGTGACCGTCTCGTTGGCGGCCAGCAGGCGGTCGCGCTTGCGCTCGGTCGCGACGTACCAGGACGGGGTCGCGTAGTAGATCAGCGGCGTCCCGCAGCGCCAGCAGTGAGGGTAGGCGTGCTCGTAGGACTCGGCGCGGAAGATGCGTCCACGGCTGCGCAGATCCTCGATGAGGTCGTCGGCGACCGCGCGCACGCCGCGCCCGGCGTACGGGCCGGCGCGGTCGTCGAAGGTCCCGTCGGGGCGCACGGGATTGACCACGGTCAGGCCCTGCTCGCGGCCGAGCCGGAAGTCGTCCTCGCCGAAGGCGATCGCGGTGTGCACGAGCCCGGTCCCGTCCTCGGCCGAGACGAAGTCGGCCGCGACCACGCTGTGGCCCTTGGGGCCGTACGCCTCGGCCGGGATGAACGGGAACGGCGGCGCGTAGCGGGTGCCGAGCAGGTCGGCGCCGGTGAACAGGTCGAGGATGTCGGCGTCGTCACCGAGCAGCGCCTCGACGCGCGCCTCGGCCAGGACCACCACCGAGTCGGTCTCCGGATCACGGGCCCGCACGTAGCGAAGGTCGGGGTCGACCGCAATCGCGGCGTGGGAAACGAGCGTCCACGGCGTCGTCGTCCATGCCAGCAGCTCGTCGCCGGTCTGTAGCGGGGCGCGCGCCTCGACGACTGGGAAGCGCACGTAGATCGAGGGATCGACGATGTCGAGGTAGCCGCCGGGCAGGCCGAGCTCGTGACTCGAGAGCGCCGTGCCGCAGCGCGGGCAGTACGGGACGACCTTGTGGCCCTCGTAGAGGAGCCGCTTGTCCCAGATCGTCTTGAGCGCCCACCACACCGACTCGACGTAGTCGGGGTCCATGGTCCGGTAGGCATCGTCGAGGTCGACCCAGAACGCGATCCGCTCGGTCAGGCGATTCCAGTCCTCGATGTGCGACAGCGCCGACTCGCGGCAGCGCGCGTTGAAGTTGCCGATGCCGTAGCGCTCGATGTCCTCCTTGCCGGTCGAGCCGATCTCCTTCTCGACCTGGATCTCGACCGGGAGGCCGTGGCAGTCGTAGCCGCCCTTGCGCTCGACGTAGTACCCGCGCATGGTCTTGTAGCGGGGGAAGATGTCCTTGAACACGCGCGCGAGCACGTGGTGCGCCCCCGGCGGCCCGTTGACCGTGGGCGGCCCCTCGTAGAAGACGAAGCGGTCGGCGCCCTCGCGGCGGCGCAGCGACTCGGCGAAGATGTCGCGCTCGCGCCAGCGCTCGAGCAGAGCCTCTTCGAGGCGCGGGAACGACGGATTGGACTCGACCGGACGGTGGGGCGGCAAGAGCTCAGAGGATAGGCTCGCTTCGTGGGTCGGCTCGACGATCTCGACCTGTCGATGAAGTTGTCGCGGGAGGAAGAAGCACGGCGCCTGGAGGCCGCCCAGCAGCGCCTGCTCGCGCTGCGGCTCCTGTGCGGCGGGCTGCCGGTGCCGGGCGCCCCCGAGGACCACCGGCTTGGCCCACCGGTGCTGGTGCTCTTCGAGGGCTGGGACGCGTCGGGCAAGGGCGGGGCGATCCGCCGGCTGGTGGCGCCGCTGGACCCGCGCCACGTGCGCGTGAGCTCGTTCGCCGCCCCGACCTTCGACGAGAAGCGCCACCACTTCCTCTGGCGCTTCTCCTCGGCTCTGCCGGGATGGGGCGGGATGGCGATCCTCGACCGGTCCTGGTACGGCCGCGTCCTGGTCGAGCGCGTCGAGGGGTTCGCGACCAAGAAGCAGTGGAAGCGCGCCTACGGTGAGATCGCCGGCTTCGAGGAGTCGCTGGTCGTGGAGGGGATGGTGCTGATCAAGTTCTGGCTGCACATCTCCGGCGACGAGCAGCACAAGCGCTTCAAGCGGCGCGAGGCGGACCCGCTCAAGCGCTGGAAGCTCACCGACGAGGACTGGCGCAACCGGAGCAAGCGCAAGGACTACGCGGCCGCGATCGAGGAGATGCTCGATCGCACCTCGACGCACCACGCCCCGTGGCACCTGGTCGAAGGAAACTCCAAGCGGTTTGCGCGCGTGAAGGTCGTCGAGACCGTGTGCGCGGAGATGGAGCGCGGCATGTCCGCGCACGGCCTCGAGGTCTCGCCCGTCCTCGAGGCGGCGATCTAGTCGGGGTCGGGTCGGGCTTCGTCCGACCACCCTCACCAGGCGATCTACGATCCGTCCCATGAAGGGGTGGCTGGCGTGCGCCGCGGCGGGCGCCGCCGCCGCGGCGTTCGCGTCCGGCTGCGGCAGCGGGAACGACCCGCCCCCCGCGGCGTGCAGCGACGGCGCGCGCATCGTGCTCGGGGCGCTGCAGAAGGCTCCGGGCGACGTCGCGCTCGAGAACGGCACGCTGATCTCCACCTGCGTGCGGCGCTCGCTCGACACGGGCGAGATCCAGACGCTGGGCTTCACCTACCTCGCCGTGGCCAACACCGAGCTCAAGCGCATGCCGCGCAGCGACGCCGCCGCCGTGCGGCTCGGGTTCCTGGTCGGCGCGGTGCGGCGGGGGGCGCGCAAGACCAATGGCGTGCAGCTCGAGCTCGTGCGCCGGCTCGAACAGGTCGCCGGCGTCGGCGGCCCGCCCGGCCCACGGCGCGCGGCGTACCGTCGGGGCATGGCCGCCGGCGAGGACCACGGGTGAAGCTCCGGCTCTACCACCACCACGACGGGGCGCGCGTGGCCTACCGCGAGGCGGGGACGGGCCCGCCCCTCGCGCTCCTGCACTCGGCCGGGCTCTCGCACCGCGAGTTCGCGCCGGTGGCCGACGAGCTGGCCGATCGCTACCGCATCGTCCTCCCCGACCTGCCCGGCCACGGCGACTCCGAGGACCGGCCGCGGCACCCGTGGACGCCCGAGTGGCTGGCCGAGGTCATCGCCGGCTTCTGCGGCGAGGTGCTCGGGCCGCGACCGCTCGTCGGCGGGCACGACGTCGGCGCCGAGCTCCTGCTCCGGGCCACCGCGGCGGGCTGGCTGCGCCCGCGCAAGGTCGCGCTGATGTCCTCACGGCTGCACGCCGAGATGCCGCGCGGCGGGAAGGTGCGGACGTGGCGCACGGTCACGCGCGCCGCGGTGGTGCCCGGCCTGGACCGCGCGCTGGCGCGCGCGGCCCCCGCGGTGTTCCGGCCGTCGCTCGGGGTCAAGCTGTCGGCCCGCGCCAACCCCGAGGCGGCCAACCTGGTGCGCCACGCCTTCAAGGACGTGTCGGGCAACTCCAACCGCGCGCGCTCGTGGGCGAAGCTCGCCCGCCACTGGCCCATGGGCGTCCAGCTCGACCTGCTCGACGCCTACGAGCGGCTGGGTGCCCCCGTGCTTCTGCTGTGGGCCGACGAGGACCGGCTGAACCCGGTTGCGATCGCCGAGGACGCCCTTGCCCGGCTGCCCGACGGCCACCTCCGCGTACTCGACGGCACCGGCTTCCTCATGGCCTACGACGATCCGGTGGGCGTGGTACGCGAACTGGTCGCGTTCTGCCGCTGACGCTCACGCGCTCTGCATCGCCTGCATGTTGCGCACGATCGTCGACGAGACCTCGGCCAGCGGCTCGCTGGGGCTGAACTGCACGTACTCCGTTCCTGCCGTCACGATCGGGATGTGGCCGGGCGGGAGGTAGAACGCGTCGCCGGCCTCGAAGCCCTCCTCGTGGTCGGCGAAGCGGAACGTCAGCCGGCCCTTGATCACGTAGCCCCAGTGCGGACAATGGCACCGGTCGTCGGGCAGGCCCTTGAGCATCGGCGTCGCGTCGATGTCCTGCTTGAACGACGTGATGTTGACCGTGTAGCCGTCCACGTCGGCGTGCCGGTCCACCACCGGGCCGTAGTCCTCCGTCTCCATCGTCTCCGTCGAAAACCTGGGCATTCCCACCTCTCCTTTCGGTTGACGTGGGCGACGCTACGCGCGCGCAAGCTCTGAGGCATGAGGCGTTTGCCTCATTTCCTCGGGCAGCAGCCCGTGCTGCAGCGCGAACAGGCTCGCGGTCGTACGGGTGGACGCGTCGATCTTCGCGTAGATGTGCTCGACGTGGTTGGCGACGGTCTTGGGTGAGATGACGAGCTGCTCGGCGATCTTCCGGTTCGACAGGCCGCGCGCAAGGAGCCGGAGCACCTCGACCTCGCGCGGCGTCAGCCCGGCCGGCCCGCCGCGACGCCGCGGCACCCGGTGGCCGGCGGCGCCGAGGACGGCCTCGACGGCTTCGCCGTCCAGGCGTGCGGCCTTGACCTCGGCGCGCAGCTCGGCGGCCGCCTCCTCGGCCGAGCGCGCGGGCCGGTGAGGACGCGGCTCGCGCATGGCCTGGTACGCATCGACGGCGCCGAGGATCCGGGCCGGCCGCGCGATCGCGGCGCCCGTCAGCCCACGCGGGTACCCGGAGCCGTCGAGGCGCTCGCGGTGCTGCACCGCGAGCGCGCCCAGCGGCGCCAGCGCCTCGGACTGGTGCAGCATGCGCTCGGTGATGTAGGGGTGCATGCGCACGCGCTCCCACTCGCCCGCGCCGAGCGGCCCGGGCTTGTCCCAGATGGCGTTCGAGACGCCCAGCCGCCCGAGGTCGTGCACGTAGCCCGCGCGGCGCAGTGTGCGCACCTCGGCCTCGGACAGCGCGAGCTGGGCGCCGGCGTCGGCCGCCAGCTCCCCCACCGCGCGGGCGTGGCCCAGTGTGTAGGGGGACTTGAGGTCGACGAAGTTCGCCACGGCCAGGAGCGCCGCGTCCAACCGCTCGCCGGAGAGCACGATCGCCAGCGCCGGCTCGGCCTCGATCACGGCGTCCCAGGTGCCGACCGCGTCGAGCCCGGACAGGAGCATCTCGGCATCGGCGCGCATGAGGTCGGCCAGCACGGGGTCAAACTGCCTGCCCGCACGCTCGCGCGCAAGCGCCCGCGCCGCGTCGACGCCGCCGACGCGGTGCGCCACCTCGATGTACTCCGCCAGCATCGCGACCCGAGCCGCGAGCGGCACCTGCTCGCCCTCGAGGTTCCCCGGCCAGCCCTTGCCGTCCCACATCTCGTACGCGGCGCCGAGCGCCTCGGCGACGCCGCCCGGCAACTCGAGCTGCTCGCCCAGCGACCGCGCCAGCGCGGCGTGGTGCTCGATCATGCCGTCGACCTCCCGGTGTCCGGAGATGACGAACTCGAGGCCGAGCCGGAAGCGGTGCAGCGGCGGCTGGCCGGCACCCATGCGCCGTATGCCGCTCGTGGCCATCAGCAGGCTCCGGGGCTCGCGGTCGTACTTGACCGCCTTCAGCGCGATGTCGTCGCCGAACCACTTCGCCTGCTCGTGCGCGTCGGTGTGACAGCCGACGCTGACGAGCAAGGCGGTGTAGTAGACGACCGCCCGCTCGTCGTCGTCGAGCCCGACCCGCTCGGCAAGCCGCAGTGCGATCAGGCACTGGCGCAGCACGTGCTCCATGGGCTGCCCGAAGCCGAGGTCGACGCCGAGCGAGAGAGCGGCCAGGAGCTCGGCCATCCGGACGTGCGCGCGATCCGTCTCGCTCACGAGGGGGAGCCTAACCCTCCACGCGTTCATCGCCCGTCGTGAGCGCGGCGGCGTACGTACCCTCTGACGGCATGGCGATCGAACATGAACAGCAGCTCTGGGGCGGCGAGACCGCCAAGGCGATCGAGAACTTCCAGGTGTCCGGCATTCCCGTGCGCCTCGAGGTCGTGCACTGGCTCGCGCGCATCAAAGGGGCAGCCGCGCGCGTGAACGCGGATCTCGGAAAGCTCGACCCCGACATCGCGGAGCGCATCGCCGACGCCGCCGACCGGGTGGCCGCCGGCGAGTTCGACGACCAGTTCCCGATCGACGCCTTCCAGACGGGCTCGGGCACCTCCACGAACATGAACGCCAACGAGGTCATCGCCAACCTCGC
>Ga0111538_10009160_pt1 | contig 13232 bp, 11 predicted proteins | sample SoiMethybrSBSTD1_FD_79669 | JGI IMG/M metagenome (GOLD analysis project Ga0111538, IMG submission 79669) | Bulk soil microbial communities from a Populus tree surrounding site in Tennessee, USA - Soil MetaG P. TD hybrid SBSTD1 (version 2)... | ecosystem: Environmental > Terrestrial > Soil >...
ACAGATAGTGATATTTTAGAAAAGGTTGTTATGAAAGGAGAGGATTCTGATTTAATATCTATCAAATCCATTATGAGCTCGCCAATAATATCATTGCCAAGTTCTGCTACAGTAAAACAAGCTATTGAATTAATGCGTTCTCGCAAAATCAAACATCTTCCTGTTACTGATATTACAAACAAAGAACAAATTATTGGTACAGTAACACAAGAATATCTTGCAGAAGCAATTCGTATTGCAGTTGTTGAAAAAACTTTTAGAAGTTATAGGAAAATAATAAGGGAACATTACAAACCAATTTTTGCAAATGTGGCTATTATATTGCAATTTTCTGGGTTATTGATGGTTATACCTGCTTTGTTAGGTACAATTTTAGGGGAATGGAAGTCTTCAATTGGCATTTACGTTGCATTTGTAGGAATGTTTCTCACAGGATACATTATGAATACATTGGGAGAAAAAAGTCCACTTAACCTAAAACAAGCATCTATTGTTGTTGTATTAAGTTTTTTTTTATTGAGTCTATTTGGTAGCCTACCTTACTTGTATGTCAATCCATTTTATGATGATATTGATTTATTTTCTCTTTTTTCAACCTCTTTTATGGAAAGTACATCTGGCTTTACAACTACGGGTATTTCTACAATAAACCATCCTGAAAATTTAGCTGAAAGTTTTTCATTTTATCGTTCTTATACTGAACTTGTAGGTGGCTTAAGTTTTATTTATTTGATTATGGCTTTGTATTATCCAGAAACAAAATTAGCAGGAATGAAGCAATTCTTGGGTAGTGGCGTTTTAAGATTCAAACAATTACTCACTACTATTTGTATTATCTTTATAGTATATACAATAGTTGTAGCATTATTAATTTTTATTTTTGGAGATGTAAATCTATTTGATTCCATATCATTAGCCATTACTACATTTACTACTGGAGGATTTGTACCTGCATCCACTGCTCTTTCTACAGAAGACCAATTTACATTACTTGTAATAATTGGAGGAATGATAATTGCAGCCTTACCTTTTGCATTTCATTTTGGTATATTTAGTAAAAATGTGAAAGCAACGAAAGAACTTAAAGAAATTCTAATATTCTTAATACTCCTAACTATTTTTATATTTTTATTTATATTCATAGAATCGTCGTTTTCAGAAAAAGAATGGATATCTTCGGTATTTCACATCATTAGTGCATCAACAACAGCAGGATTCCAATTTATTGATTTATCTCAAATTTCTCTTTATGGTAAATTATTGTTGATTGTAGTTATGCTAATAGGAGGAACTGCCTTCTCTACTACAGGAGGAATAAAAATTGCAAGACTAATGCTAATTTTTGAAAAATTACTCAACAAGAAAAAGAACCCAACGATAACTAATTTTAATAATAAAAATACTCCCATTTTACCTCCCCTAATTTCAGCAACTGCAATTCAATTTCGTAAAAGAATTCAATTACCGTTCAAGGGACATGAACAACAAAGTAAAGTAGACATAATAAAAAACAATAAACAAATGCAATGTGATGTTCCTTTAGATAGTTACAAATATAATATTCTTTCTGATAAAGCTTTTAGAGAAGCTTTATTTGTTATTATTCTCTATATTTCATTTACAATTATAACTGCATTATGTATTTATTTCTTGGAATATGCAAACAATAATAACTTTATTGATATAGTATTTGAAGCAACTACTACTATTTCAAATAATGGTTTATCAGTTGGCATAATATCTATTGATATGAATTCAATATCAAAGATGATATTATCTTTTAATATGATAATGGGAAGATTTGAAATTATAGCTATACTTTATATTTTCATTTCAAAGTTGAGGAGATACTAGAATTCAAACTCAAATTACCTTTCTGATTATGCAGAATCTATAGTATTGGGAGAACAATTAGCATTAGGCATATTACAGGAACAAGCTTTAACATATAATGAAAAATTCGCCTGTGAATTAACAAGATTTAATGGTCAGAAAATAAGATTCAATGGTAAAAAAACAGTAAACGTCTAACTACAATTAAATGTAAATATACTCTTTTTATTCCTATCATTTATTATATTCCATTAATCGACTTAAACAAATTATCATTTTATTTTTCATTCACAATACAAGAAGCTATCGAATAAGAGTAAATTAGAAATAACCATTTAATTTTTAAATTTTAATAAACTTCTCTAATTTTAAAAATTGCAAAATATCTCAAAATCAAACTAATATTACAATTTTATTTTTTCTTATTATCTTTATTACTTATGTTAACTTAATAAAGTGATAAGCATATGACTACTTATACAATTTTAGACTCTTTGATTTGGGGTTTTATTGCCAGCATTCCTCTACTTATTGGATCAATAGTTGCATTATTTGTTAATTTGCCAAAGAGTATAATTTCCTCAATAATGGCATTTGGTAGTGGAGTATTAATTGCTGCTTTAGCTTTTTCATTAATAGAAGAGTCATTTAATTTAGCTCAATCTATTCCACCCGTTATCGCAGGTTTTATAGGTGGCGGATTATCATATACGATAGCAAACTATTTTTTAAATACAAAGACTTTAGGGAATATTAGAAAGAGAAAGAGATCTCACGGTGAAGATGCAGGTGGTAGCAAGAATGCATCAGGCTTGGCATTATTAGTTGGATCTGTTATGGATAATATTCCTGAAAATATGGCTCTTGGAATCTCTTTGGTAACAGGAGGAACAGTAAATATAGTATTGATTGTAGCAATTTTTATTTCTAATTTTCCTGAAGGATTAGCATCAACTGTAGGTATGAAAACCAATGGAAAAAGTAGTAAACAAATCATTGTTCTTTGGTCAATAGCAGTTTTGATCTCTACAATATCTGCAGTAGTAGGTTTTAAGATTCTATCAAACACCAGTCCATTTATAATATCAATAGCAATATCTTTTGCAGCAGGAGCTATTCTTGTGATGTTAGCAGAATCAATGATTCCAGAAGCATATGAAGAAGGAGGAATAAAAATAGGTATTGCAACTATGATTGGATTTGTTATTGCTTTTGGATTGGGAAAATTAGAAGGCAGTTGATGATTAGGATGAGAATATTGATAACTTATATTAAAGTAGAAATACAATTCATTTACGATTTCTGAAAATATCGTTTTAAATATTTAAAACAGTACTTATAATTTTTATATTCATTAAATTTTACTTTCACCATTTATATGTATATTTCTCCATTTTGTATATTGCCTCATTAGTAATATTTTCAAAGGCCTATAAGTTAGATCCTCATTTATTACTCTATCAATTGACTTGTTCATTTATAGTTGTAAGATTCTACTATACCATTGGTAAGTTTTATTACTCCTCTCATCATGAAGATAACTGGTTAATTTATATCCTGCTCATCTTGTGCTTTTAAGAGACACAATGTGAATTAATTATATGTTCCTCTTAAGTAATTCATAAGGAATATTCTAGTTCCTCTTCAAGTTTGGATTATTAGTAGTTATTAAATACAATAAATATAAAAATTATCAATAAGAAAAAATTTTTTTATTTATCCAAAATTAAAATATTGGTTATTGTGAATAGACTATAGGAGTTGTTTGATTGGTATTTGTATCGTTAGATGGAGGTATAGGTTGTACTGGATCTTGTGATGGATCTACTTGAGCGTTAATGGAATTAAATGATTCTATCTGTGTGATCATAGATAAAGCAGTAATAAAGACTATGGCTAGCATTGAAGAATAAATTAAATTTCTATTCATTAGATATATTGATACAATATCGTATAAAAAGTTATAATTATAAAAACCATAGTCCTCTAGGGAAATATTTTTATAGCAATAGAGAAGGTCTAGGACAGTATGTGAAACTTTTTTTTCCATGAATTAAATAACCAGCTAATAAGGTACGAGTAGTATAATCTGTTAAGCAAATTAGAAAATATTTGAAGACAAGGTTAATTATAGAATTTATGTGCTTTCTATCAAAGAAATTTTCTATTATTGCTCTGATTTTTCTAAAACATTTTTTATTTAAATTAGCATTAATAATAGAAAACCAAATACAATTAATCTATTATTTATAAAAAAGTTTTATTATTGATATTTCTGATTAGAATTAGCATATATTGTACAGTATTTAGTCATTTAAGTTTAGATATTTAAAAATAATCATTGTAATTAAGATTTAATTTTAAATGTCATTCTGAAAACAAATAGGAGTAATGTGAAATATTAGAGATTCTTTCATAATTGATCCTTTCAAATTAAATTCTGTTAGTAGTATTATGATATCTTCACTTATTTCCGGCAACAGATACTATTTTCAAGATTTTTTAATTTTGCCTTTTATATATTCCTACATTCCCGGTTAATCACCTATCCACGAGTGTAGTAATGATCCTTAATTGCATGATCAAAGTTATTTATGAATTCTTCTTCTGTTTCGCCAGTTCCTTGAAATCATAGCTTACTCCTACAGCTCTACATGACAAGATAACATTGCACAAATTATGACTGAGTTCAAGTTCGTGTTCTGTGATAATGATTCGTTAGAAAAAATATATTATTCAATATTTTTAAACATGTTTTTGTTATTAATTTACAAAGTTATTTCATGATATTTCTTTAACTCTAAAGGTCTTTCCAGTAACGGGCTAAGTTTCTCTATTAGATTGATCATATGAGATTGCTTGAAATGTTCTTCTATTGCTTTTTCATCTGTCCATAGCTCATCAAACATAAAAACCCGAGGATTTTCTGTTGACTTATGTGGAATATAAGCAATATTTCCAGGTTCTTTAAGTGTGGGTGGAATTAAATCAAGTAAAATTCTTTCTAATTCTGAGTCTTTTCCTTCTTTTGCTTCTAAAAAAGCTAACATACGGATAGCATTCTTAGTTCTGTTTTCAAATTTTTTGATATTGGTAGTTTCCATATCTACTAATTTTTTATTTTGTTAATATTAATATATTTTGTATTTATTTAATAGAAAAACTCGGCTTTAACTATACTATAGATCTATAGCTGTAAATATTTTATTTCTTTCAGATAGTTTGATGATTTGATGACTAGAGATTAGAGCTAGGACACATATACCAAAAATTTAGTTAAATTAACCTGTCCGAAAAAACTACAAAATTGTATCTAAATAATTTGACACATCTCCGTCATATAGTAAGTGTATACTGTCAATTTTTTAAAAACATAAAATAAATTTTAAATTATATATATAAAAATAAAATAGCTATTGAGAACTATGAGTCATGTTCTGCATTGCTTTCTGCATATAAGATGCTTGTTCTGGGATGTATGATTCATGTGTGACTATTGCTACTGAATGCGGACCCTTTAATGTTATTGGCTCATCTGATACCGATTTTAGAACAATATCAGTTACAGGATCTCCAAATCCAAATTGACCATGATAAACACACATATTAGGTGGAGATGACAATTGTGGAATGTATCCAAGAGCCATTCTACTCATATCAGGAGCTCTTCCTATAAGAACATCTAAAAGACGGTCTTGGGGATCTTTAGAATCACAGGGTAGATTTAATGCTATATGTCCTTTACTAGCATAAGGTGTTGAATCATACAATATAATAAACTCGCTCGTATTGAGAGTTACTCCATTTAAAAGTACTGTCTGAGTGGCTCTATTCATGTCTGCTGTATGAACATAATCTAAATTGCCTGATACTAATTCATAGGAGGCTAAATTAGAATCATGTATTTCATCAAGAGAACTTTTATTTTGATTAGTTGTTGCTACTGTTCCAGTACTAACTACAGCAATATATATAAGAACAGCTAAAATTGCAACAAGCAGGGTATATTGAGTAATCTCTCTCATATTTTTATAAAAAATACTAACCATACCATAAGTATTAAATGAATTGGTGATAAGAAAGATTCAAAAAAAATTTGCGCTTGTAGTATTTGAATTTTGCAATTAAGTAAAATAATTGAGTTAAATAATAGAAGACAACCAGAAAAAGACTTTTACATATTAAGACAGGGTATTAAAGTTTCATTAATAACGAATGTACTAGTAAATACTAGAATAAATTGTAATTTCATAAAAATTTCTATAAGTCAATATAAGAATTCTTGTTTCAAATTATTTGATATGTCAAAACATAATTTGCATTATTAGTAGCAAAACCAACTTTTTTTGATCCATCATTAACCTCATTTTCCTCAACAATATGATTTCTAGAATGTGTGTTAGTAGTACTTAGATTCCTTATCAAATCGTCGTCGTAGAAGCTTATTATAGCCCTTTCATTGAATTGAATTTCTGCATTTATGTTCCAATCACTTCCATTCGTCATTGACTCTGGCCCAAATCCTCTAAATCTACCATTATCAATAGTCAGAAAGGTCTCATCAGGTTTAGTGTTAGCATCATTATTATTAGGAGATTTGTTACAATGAAGATTTAATAATCGTAAAGTTCTCATACAATATTTACAAGTTATAATTATTAAAGATTTTTTATCTTCTTTTTTTAATTACATCAATTAAGAGTACAATATCAAGACAGAAAGAATAATTTTTCGGCGCCGAAAAAGGTTAAAATTAAAAATTATATACTCCTTATTTGAACAGAGTGGAAAAACTTGAGTATATGCTACATATCAACATATTTATATTTTTGGTTTAAGCTACCTTGTTTGAACTTACACCATAGGTGTTGTTTTTTCTTGTTTGTATCAGGTCTAACACCACCATCTACATTCACGACCCATATAATTACAATAATGAGTCATTGTTATGATCCTTAAGACATATAGTATAATCTATTAGTAATTATTATGATTTGTTGATTTTGCAAAGTCAGGTTTCAATAACCACCTTAGAAGGTTATCTTGAGGATAAATTACTTTAATACATACGATGTATACTTTATATTTATTATAGAATGACAGCTAGTGACAGAAGAAATGGAAGCAGCAAAGATATTGATCAATTTTATCCAATAACAATAATAAAAGAATTAAATTTGCAATTATCCCTTCTACCGTCATTATCATTTCAACATAAACTCTCATCACCTTCAATGACAATAGCAATATGGAAAGATGAAAGGTTAGAACATTTAGATATTTCAAGAGACTTGATTGAAATATTACAGATCAATGGTTTTACAATTGAAAGGATATTAGAATATGGACCTTCACAAATTGCAAAAATAATAGGAATAGATGATTTCTTTGCACAAATAATATTTAATAAAACAAAAAAAATAAAAAAATTACAACAAAATAAGTAATTAAGATTTCCCAATAAGGAAAAATTTCAATTAGGTTATTTTCCAACATACAGACATAAAAATGATTATAGAAGAAATTTAAGAATTTTTACATTCAATAATCTGTTCTATATTCTAATCTAGATTTTTACATTCGTCTCTAGTTCCAACTAATACACATTCAAACTATGGATTTATAATATCAGTTTAAAACAAAAATTTTTAAAATCCAAAAAATTAAATGTATGTCTTATGTTACCAAACCGTGTTATAATGAGAAATTGAAACATTATGGTTCAATAGAATGGTAAGATTCAAGAATATACTTCTTTCAAATTATAGAAAAAAATATGGTAAACATGATCTAATTGAGAATTTACTTAAAATATAATCCTCTATTTTGATAGACCTGATCGTTATACAAAAGTTCCAATTATATCGAAATACTAATTATAGTAACTACAAAAATATATTTACAGATTTAATCGCTGTGTCGGATACTATCACTACTAATATGGCATAAATGACTACTACGAACCCAATTAAAGCAAATAGACAGTTATAAATCTTATATTTGATGATTCATCTACTGCAATTTCATTCTCCTAACATCATTTAGCTGTGATATTTTATTTACTATTTATCTGTAAAGGATCTAACTTTTTCTTTAAATTTATCAAGAGATTCTTTGTTATAGTTCTCTCTTGAAATAGATTTAGTTGACACGTTGGCCATTTTATTAGGGTCTCACCTAGAAAATAACCACCACATAACTAACCAGAATAGACATCAGAAGCCATACTACCATAAAATCTATTTTATTTTTGTAAAATAATAAATACTAATTGAGAAAAAATTTTAAAGTTACAGCTATAACAACCATTGTTCCTAGACTAAAGTTAATGAGACGATCAGTATTTCTTCACTTAGACCAAATAACTAATATTTTAATTATTAAATTATTGGTTCCATTATTATTAATTTACTTTTTATCTATTACATCTCAATTAGCTATAGCCCAAACTACTTCAGTGGTAAATATGGAAGAATATAAAACCCCGATATTTGGTTTTATCATTGAATATCCTTCTACTTGGATAATTGATGAATTTGAAAAAAAAATAAACAATGATGATGTGGTTGGTATTAATAATATAGTATTATTTTGTCCAAATCCTAGCGCCGTAAAACAAACACCATCGAATCAAATAAATACTAACAATAATAATACTAGTACAAACACAATTTGTCATAATCCAGAAAAGAGTTTGGATGTATATGTTCATAACTTACCAACTGGAATGACATTGGAAGAATTTACTAATTCAAAAATTTCTTCCTATAAATTAGTATTAACAGACTTTAAAATTATAGAATCTAATCCAAGTGTAACAATTGATGAGAATCCTGCCTACAAAGTAATTTATACATACACAGATAATAATAATGACAATAAAAAAATTCAGGTTATGGAAGTATGGACAGTTATTAATGATGATAAAGATAGAGACAATTTAAAAGACCATGTTGGTAAAGCATATTCTTTACGTTATAAAGCCATACCCATAGAATTCCCAATTTATCTAAATACAGCTAATAATACTATAAGTTCATTTGAATTTAAAAATATTGAGGACGACGACAAAAACAACTAAAATAATAATTATTTATTTCGTTCATAAATAAATCAATTATTACTTTTGATTTACGCTGAGAGACCTGCTATATCTTTTTGACCAATAACCCTGATCGGTTTTATTTTTATAAGGAGTTCACCTTCTGAACTATTTCTCTTTCCATACTTTTCTGCTTTATCATTACCCATATACCTTGCTGCAATAATTTTAGCCCATTTGAAAATTTTAGAAGGTTCATTACTTATTATTTCTGCAATTCCATCAATAGTAACAAATGAGTAAAGAGGAGATTGGTCATCTACACATAAACGGATTCGATTGTCACGTCGAATATTTTTTGCTTTTACTGAATTATTACTCGTATTAAAAATTATATTATCTTCTTCATCTATTGTGTACCATATCGGAACTACATGTGGTGTTCCGTCCTTGTTAATTGTTCCTAGTTTTCCTGTAAAAGTCCCTTTTAAAAGAAAACTTCTGATTTCATCTTTAGACATGTTTGGCATTAAGTAGTATTAGTCAAGTAGAATATTATAAGTTAGATCGAAATGTTATTTATTTTCAAAAAATTTTATTTTGAACTATAAAATTGTTTCAAAATCAATTGATAACCAACATTTTCACTATCTCAAGTAGCTTTTTAGTTACTAAAAAGCTATTTTTAGTATTAAATTATAAAATCTCTTAAGAGTTTGCGTTTATAATAATAAACGTACTAGGAATACCATATAAAACTAACATTAACATTATCAAATGAAAATTTAATAAAGTTATCATGACAATTGATTAGTAATAATGAATTTTAAAAATTCAAATAACGATTCTTCATTACATAATGAATCTATAATATCACAATTTACAAGGCAGGCTATCCCATTTACCCAACTATCAGAACATTCTAATCAGTATGGATTAGAATTAATGGTTGAATTAGTAAAACCCCATAAAGGCGATACAGTATTGGATGTTGCATGCGGGCCAGGAATAGTGGCGTGTGAACTAGCAAAATTTGTATCTCATGTAACTGGAATTGATATAACCCCGGCTATGATTGAGCAAGCAAAACAAATGCAAAAAGAAAAAAAATTAAACAATTTAACTTGGGAAATTGGAGATATTATTACTCTACCATTTAATGATTCTTCATTTTCATTAGTTATCACACGATATAGTTTTCATCATTTATTAGAGCCATTAAAAGTTTTGCAAGAAATGATACGTGTCTGTAAGATAGGTGGAAGAATTGTAATAATTGATGTAACCCCAGAGTCGGATAAGGTAGATGAATATAACAGAGTTGAAAAATTACGGGATCCGTCACATGTACAAGCATTTACTTTTAAAAAATTAAGCAAAATGATGGAAGAAGCTGGATTGATAGATTTGGAAACTAAATGTCAAAATTTAGAAATGGAATTGGACAAATTACTAGAAGCATCATTTCCACCTCATGGAAACAAAGAGAAAATTCAAAATCTGTTTAAAGAAGATACAAAAAAAGATAATTTGGGAATGAAAAGTTTTCTTAAAGAAAATAATGATAGCGAGAAGATTTATTTTTACTTTCCTATATCTATGTTACTAGGATATAAGAAATAATTTTTAATTATTTTGCAGTTATAATATAAAAATTATATTCATATTAAACCCATTCCTATTCCATGTTATACTTGAAGCCCCTCTGATCCCATAATTACAGAGATTGTGATTTCCACATATACTACAATTTATTACATAAATGTATTATAATTCTAACTTTTTTGTAAATCTACCTATAATTCTTTATTCTTCTTCTTCTGATGGTTTTATCTTTCTAAAATTTATGTAAAGAGTTATATCATATATTATCTTTAGCAATCCTCCTATTATAAAAGGAGCAGATAAAGATAGGACCCCAATTATATAACCTGTAATTGATGGACTAATCGCTTGTGCTGTATTTCTTGACAAGTTAGTTATTCCCGCTGCTGCTGTTCTTTCATCTTCTTCTACCACTGCTACAATATATGATTGTCTTGTTGGTACATCCATTTGAGATAAAGCCATTCTTATCATATAAAATACAATGGCGATTTCAAGGGTAGGAGCAAAAGCCAGCAAAACTAATAAAATATTAGATGGGATATGAGTAAAAACCATTGTATTTATCAATCCTATTTTATCTGCAATCTTAGCAGCAATTAAGTATGAAAATGCTGTAAGGACACTGCCTATTGAAAAAATATAAGAAATTATGGATAGATCTATATCAAATTTAGTAAAAAACCAAAATGAAACTATAGACTGAATAGCAAAACCACCTGCAAAGGAATCAATAGCAAATAATCCAGATAGTGTGGTAACAATTTTCTTTGACTTTGGATTCAGAATTTTAGATATTGGCTTTAAAGTTTTTTCTTTTTTAATTTCTATATTAGATGAAAGCTTTAGATAAATTCCCATTACTAATATGCTTAATAGAGAATAAAAGAGAAACAATAACTTGATAGCATATATTTGATCAACTTCTAATTCATTTTGAATTATGATTGGTAAATTGGCAATTAGAATTCCTGCCCCCATTGCAAATGTTCCTGCCATATTATAAAATCCAAAAAGAGTATTCCTTCTTCTATTATCTTTGATAGTTTGAGGTAAAATTGATTGTTCAATCGAAAGAAAAGCGCTTGTTTCTGATCCTGTAATGTTAAGTGTCCCTAATAATGCTGCAATAATAAGAGCTAAGGGATTTTCTGTTACAAAGAAAATGAGACCAGAGATAGACATCATAAAAGTATATAATAATAATGTATTCCTTCTGCCTATACGATCGGCATAAAAACTTGCAAATAATGTGAAGATAATACTATTTATCAATGTAGCAGAAAGAATTATACCAATTAGAATATCATTAAATCCAATTAATTTTAAATATATTGCAAGAATTACACTTAAAAACCCATATGCAAATGTTCTTGCTATTCTTGCACATAGAAGTAATTTACCATCTGTTGATATCCATTGCAAAAATGAGATTGTCATTTTCTGCCCTTTACAATATTGATTTCTATTTGACTCTTATATATCAGTATATAGAGTACGAAGATATTAACGAAGATATTAACGAAGATATTAAGGCCTAAGAATATTTTAACAATTATCAATGGATTTGGATATTGTCAAAAGAAATCAATAGGAAGAAAGAAATAACGAAAATGTATAAGAAAATTTTATTCCTTGACTAAAAAATATTTTTTGTATTGGGCGGTAATTTAAGAGTTGATCTTTTTTCCAAGAGGAGGGACTACTATTAATAATTATAATTTTATTTGATTAATTATACTTTAACAAAAAACTACTTCTAAATTATGTTACCTAATCCTGATATAATGAGAATATGAAAAGTAATTTAAAGAGTTGAGTAGATTTTATCAAAAATTCTTATTCTATCTCGTACTTTGTCTCTATTGTTGAAAAATTCTTATCTCCGACATTCTTCCTGCAATATATCCAAGTAATGCCCCATATACAAGATGAAACATAAATGATCCTCCAATTATAATATAGTACAAACCTTGGAAATTAGATGCAATATTATATACATATTGATTAGGTACCAAAGAATTAGCAAAAGAATCAAGTCGTGGTTGGATAATAAAAGTAGCAAGCGGTAGAAACAATATAACCCAAAGTAATATTCCAACTACCATCCCCATTACGGTTCCATGTTGCGAATTATAGGGAGACAAGCCCTTCCAAAATAAAGATATTTGTCCAAATATGTTGCCTGCAGTTAATCCTGTTAACAAATGCAAAATAAATCCTATATATTGCGCTATACTGGGATCATAAAATCCCAAAGAAATACCAATAACTCCAAAAAAAGAACCGGCTGGAGTTTGAGATAAAATCAACTATCGTAAGTAATCCAGAAATTGCCCACGCTGCTATAAATCCTGCAAGAGAACAATATATTATATAGAGTTTTGATGAATTTATATAATTATTTTCAGTTAGCATATTAACTTTATAATAAAGACATATATAAATAGTGCCTATCTTAGGTAATAGTGCCTAATTGAAGAAGAGAATGAAGTTAGCACCATAAATTAGAATTAGACACTAGTTTATATATTACAAAATAGAATATTAATTTTATGAATTTGATAAAAAACATAACTTATGGATTAGTAGGTGGAACATATGCAATAATCGGTTTAGGCATGATCGATGGTGGTCAAATATTTGCTATTGCTAGTGTGGCATTAGGTGGAGCTGCAATGGTTTCTGGTTTAATAGTAAGAAATCAAATAAAAAGAAAACAATTAAACAAAGAATTAGCTATAAAAATAAG
>Ga0111538_10009161_pt1 | contig 13232 bp, 17 predicted proteins | sample SoiMethybrSBSTD1_FD_79669 | JGI IMG/M metagenome (GOLD analysis project Ga0111538, IMG submission 79669) | Bulk soil microbial communities from a Populus tree surrounding site in Tennessee, USA - Soil MetaG P. TD hybrid SBSTD1 (version 2)... | ecosystem: Environmental > Terrestrial > Soil >...
ACGCTCACGTCGCCGTTGAATGCGACGAAGCCGAGCTCTGCACCCTCCTGTCGCTCGTTGACGAACGTCCGTGCGGCGTTCATCGCAGCGGTGAACGGCGCACCCGCCATGCTCTTGCTCGCGTCGACGGCGAGCACCGTCCCGAAGCGGATCCCGCTCGCGGCCAGCGGGGTGACCCGCAGGTCGCGGACGAGCCCGCCGTTCTCGCGAACGCGAATCGTGGACGCGTCGAGCGCGGTCCCGTCGGGAGAGCTGACGACGTAACCGCGCTCGGGAAACGGCAGGCGCGTGACCGGCGCGATGTCGAGCACCGCGGCGGCGGCAAGGGTGGGAGCCGCCGCCGCGATCGTGAAGAGCGCCCCGACGAGGGCGAGCCGCCGCCGCATCACGACTGCCATCCCGTGTGCAGCGCCAGGTGCGGGCCGCCGAAGAGGTCGAGCGGGAGCTCGATCCCGTGGCGCTCGAACTTCCCGAGAAAGCTCGGGTGAAGGCCGGTGGGCCGAAGCTCGCCGACGATCTTGCGGTCGGCGTCGATCCGGTCGACCTTGAACTCGAACAGCTTCTGGAGCGTGATCATCTCGCCCTCCATCCGCTGCACTTCCGTGATCTCGGTCACGCGTCGCGAGCCGTCGTCGAGGCGATCGAGGTGCACGATCATGTCGAGCGCCGACGAGGCGTGCTGCCGGATGGCCCGGAGCGGGAGCTCGTAGCCGGCCATCAGCACCATCGTCTCGACGCGGTTGAGCGCGTCGCGCGGTGAGTTCGCGTGAACCGTCGAGAGCGAGCCCTCGTGGCCCGTGTTCATCGCCTGCAGCATGTCGAGCGCCTCGGCGCCGCGGACTTCTCCGACGATGATCCGGTCGGGCCGCATGCGGAGCGCATTCCGGACGAGGTCGCGGATCGTGATCTCGCCCTCGCCCTCGATGTTCTTCGGCCGCGCCTCGAGCCGGAGCACGTGCTGCTGCGCGAGCCGAAGCTCAGCCGCGTCCTCGATCGTCACGATCCGGTCGCGGTCGGGCACCGCGGCCGAAAGCGCGTTCAGGAGGGTCGTCTTGCCCGAGCCGGTGCCGCCGGAGACGAGGATGTTCAGCTCGGCCTGGATGCACTTCGTGAGGAAGTCCGCCGCGTCCGGCGAGAGCGTCTGGAGCTGCACGAGCTCCGGGATGTCGAAGCGGTCCTGACGGAACTTCCGGATCGTGAGCAGCGGCCCCGAGAGCGAGAGCGGCGGGATGACCGCGTTCACGCGGGAACCGTCCGGCAGGCGCGCGTCGACGAGCGGAGACGACTCGTCGATCCGCCGGCCGACCTGTCCGACCATCTTCGTGATGATCCGGCGCAGGTGCGACGCGTCGGTGAAGCGAAGCGTCGTCTCCGAGAGCCGACCCTGACGCTCGATCCAGATCTCGTGCGGCCCGTTGACCATGATCTCCGAGATCGAGGGGTCGGAGAGCAGCCGCTCGAGCGGCCCGTACCCGAAGATGTCGTCGGCGATCTCGACGGCGAGCCGCTCGCGATCGTCACGCGAGAGCGCGGACTCCTGCCGCAGCTGGTCGTCGATCTCCGACTGGACCCGCGCCCGCACCGCGTCGCTGTCGCCGACGTCGAAGAGGCGCGGTCCGAGCTCGCTCACGAGCGCGAGGTGGATGCGGTTCTTGAGGTCGGCGAACGGATCGGTGCCGTTGCCCCAGGTGGACGCCGCAGCGGAGCCGTTGGTCGAGAGTCTCTCGTGGAGCTCCATCGTCAGCTCCGCTTCCCGGTCAGCATGCGCCGACGAGAGCCGTTCTCCGCGGCGACGGGAGCCGCCTCGACCGGCCGGGGCGCCGCGTACCGGCGCACGAGGCCGTAAAACGCCCTCGCCGCGTTCGACTTCGGCTCGGCGACGACGATCGGCTGCCCGGCCGTGATCGCGCGCGGGATCGCGCGGTCGCTCGGGACGAGGACATCGGGCTTCCTGCCGAGGAGCTGCTCGACGTCCTGCTCGCTGATGCCGACGCTCGTGTCGGCGCGGTTGAGGACGAGCGTGAGGTCCTCTGACGCGTAGCCCATCTGCGCGAGCGTCTCGAGGCCGATCTTCGTGTCCTTGAGCGAGAGCGCGTCGAGCATTCCGACGACGCAGAGCGCCGACGAGTTGTCGACTGCCGCGATCACCTCGGGCGTGAACGCCGGAGGCGTGTCGACGACGACGACCTCGTAGCGGGAGCGCAAGAGCTCGATCACCTCGCGGAGGAACTGCACCGTCACCGCCGCAGCCTGATCCGGCCGGAGTGGAGCGAGCAGCGCGCGCGCACCCGACGGGTGCTCGGCGAGGAAGCTGTCGACCTTGTCGGCGTCGAGCGAGCCGCCCGAGACCGCGAGGTCGTAGATCGTGCGCTCGGGCTTGAGCCCGAGCGCGAGCCCGACGTCGCCGAACTGCAGGTCGAGGTCGACGATCACGGTGGAGGTGCCGCCGAGCGCGAGCGCGACGGCGACGTTGCACGACGTGAGCGTCTTGCCCGTCCCGCCCTTCGGGCCGAGCACGGTCACGAGCTGGCCGCGCTCGGTCGCCGGGGCGGCGCCGCGACGACGTGCGAGTGCCTTCTCGAACGCGAACGCGAGCTGCGTCGAGTTCTGCGGCAGCGTGATCAGGTCGTCTGCGCCGGCCTCGAACGCCCGCTCGAGAAACCCGTTCGGCGTGCCGCTGTAGAGCGCGACGACCGGGCGGTCGCTGCGCTGGCGGGAAGCGATCCCGATCAGCTCGAGTGCCTGATCGCGCTCTTCGGCGCAGCCGACCACGACGAGGTCCGCCGCCTCCTGGAGCTCGACCGCCGTGTGGTCGTGCGCGTCGGCGAGCGAGACGAGCCGCACGGGCACACCCGCCGGGAACGCACCGCGGATCGTTCCCGAGTCGAGGCTCGGCTCGAGCGCGACGAAGATCCTCAGCTTTTGCGCGTTCATCGGTTGCCACCGAGCGACTGGAGCACCTTCACCGGCGGCACGCCCAGCAGCATCGTCTCGACGGTGACCAGACCAGGCTGCGTCTCGACCGCCCCCGCGCTCGGCCTGAGCGCGAGCCAGACCTTGCCGTTCTCCGACGCGAACGCGAGCTGTGCCGCCTGCTGGTCGTCGACCTTCAGGCTGACGTTCGTCGAGCCCGAGCCCGTCGCCGGCTTCTCGCCGACAGCGATCACGGGGATGTTCGACATGATCAAGCGCAGCATCGGGCGGGCCTGTCCGCCGTTGATCGGCCTGCCGGCCCGGTCGAGCGGGATGACGTTGAAGGCTGCGTAGACGTCGACCCGGTTGCCGACCTCGACCTGCCCGATCAGCCCGTGCGCGCTGTCGAGGGGAACCGAGATGGCGCGCTGGCGGTCGGTGAGCTCGGCCGCGAGAGAGTCGCCGGCGGATGCGAACTCGGCCGCCGTCAGTTGCGCGCCCTCGAGGATCTCCTTCGTCGCGACCGTGCCCTGGAGGCTCGACGGGTCGCTGATCGCTCCCTCGAGGAGCTGGCTCTCGCGCATCGTCGTCGCCGTGTAGAGCGCCTTCGAGGCGAGCACGCTGCCCGACGTCCCCTTCGGGATCGTCTCGCGCGCGACGAGCACCGTCACGAGCGCGCCCTGCGACTCGAGGCTCGCGCGGTAGCGGTTGAGGTACGCCACGATCGAGACGCCCGCGAGCAGCGCCGCGAGCAGTGCGACGAGGAGCGTTCCCCTCCGCGTCGAGACAAGCCTGTGTGCGAGTTCCATCGTTGTTTCCTCCTGGTGCTAGCGCGTCATCACCGCGACGCAAGGGGTCAGTGAGGTGGGGTCGCAGACGGTGTCCCCCGCCCCATGGGGATTCGGCGCGGCGTACTTGATGAAGTGGCCGGCGATGTAGCCCTTCGGCACGGAGTGCGCGCCCGGGCACGGGTCGCCGTTCCAACCGACGACGTAGAAGACGCCGAAGTCGATGACGGGGACGATGTCGTTGCCCGTCCCGCTGAAGCTGCCGAACGGCGTGATCATGAGTGGGACGATCCGCGGGTCGCCGAGCTGGAAGTTCGGCCAGTTGATCGGCGCGGTGCACGAGTTCGAGCCCCCGAGGATCCGATCTTTCATCCCGTGCTCGACCTGGCCGACTGCGCCGCCGGTCTGGGTCTTCGCACACTTCCACGGCTGCGGCGTGCCCCAGAGCGCGTTGTACGCGGGGCAGGCGAGCGTCGAGTTGATCGCGTATGTCGGCCCGCAGCCGTTCTCGATCTCGTCGCGCAGGTTCGGCAGGTCGGGATCACAGTCGATCGACTGGTTCAGGCTCCCGACGACGCGAAGCTCGACGACGGGGTCGGTCGCCTGCGACTGGATCTGGAGGTTGCCCTTGACCGCGATGCTGACCCCGAGCGACTGCGTCGTTCCCTGCCCGAACGAGTTCGCACCGGACGACACGCTGGGACCGGAGATCTGCACGCGCTCGACGGGCCCGGAACGATCGTCCGCGGCAACGAACCCGCGCTGCACGACGCCGAACGAGCCGGAGTCCTTGCACGGGTTGTTGTTCTTGTTGTTGCAGTTCTTGCCGTTCCACGTGCCCGTCGTCTGCTCGAAGCTCCAGGCGAGCGCGACGTCGTGCGGACCGCCGCCCGAGAGCGGGAGGCCGCTCGTCGCGGTCCACGTGACGAGGCCGCTCGAGCCGCTCCGCGTGAGCGGGTACTTGCCCGCGCCGCCGACGGTCGCCCAGACCTCCGTCGTCACGCCCGAGCCGGTAAGCGGGTGGAGCGTCCCGAGGTCGACCTCCGCCTGCACGCCGGCCGAGCAGTCGCCCTTCGCGAAGTACGCGTCGGGCACGCAGCTGTTGGCGAGAAGCCACGCGTTCTGCACTCTCGGCGCCGTGGTGCCGGTCCAGCCGCGGATGTGCACGACGCCGTTTCCGGAGGCGAGGTCGTAGCACTCCGTGTACAGCTGCCCGCATGACGCGGTCTTGTCGGTGCCGCCGACCAGCCGAATGCGAACGCCGACGTGGGCTGCGGAGATCGGCACGTCGACGTTGGCCGCCGACGACCACAGCTGCTGGCCGGCCGACGTCCCGGTCTTGAGGAGCTCGCTCGTCGCGAGGACGGCGCCCGTCGCCTCGTTCACGAACGTCGCGAACGCGTAGTTGAAGCGCAGGTCTGGGACCGCGACGGGAAGCATCCCGTCCTGCTCGATCACCGTCTTCAGCTGCACGCGCGCGTGCGCGTTGATGGACGGCACGAAGGGGAGCCCTGGAATCTTGAAGAGGAGCGGAAGGTTCGCCTCGCTGGCCTTCACGTCGAACATGAGGCTCGGCGTGCTGCACGGCTGCTGCGTCTCCGTGTCGTCGGCCCCGTGAGTTCCCGCCGCGTAGGTCTTGCTCTGGTAGAGGACGGTGATCGTCCCCTTGTTCGCGTTGCCGACCTGGCCGTTGTAGACCGAGCCGGAAGCGCCGCTGTACTTCGTCGCCTCGTTCTGCATGGCCGTCCACGCGCCCGAGGGATCGGTGAAGCACTTCCCGAACAGCGCGCCGCCCGCGAGCGCCGCCGCGTCCGCCTGCAGCTGGAGGTGGCGCTTGTGCACCCACCAGTTGCCGACGTCGACGGACAGCGAGATCAGCAGCAGCATCACCGGCAGCAACATCGCCGTGAGCACGATCACGCCGCCCGACTCGTCGCGAAGCGGTCTCACGTGCACGTTCCCACTCCGCTGAAGTCGGCCTTCTGCTCGAGCCGCATCGTCGCGGTTCCCTTGATGCCGAAGGCGCCGCTCGCGATGAACGGGATCCAGTCGTAGTCGACCTTCACCTGCACGGTGACCGGATCGCCGACGTCGCCGCCGTCGGGCAGACAGATGGCGATGTCGGCTGCGGCCGGGACCGCGTCGGTTCCGCCCGACTTCAGCTCGTTCGTCTCGAGCCGGTCGCGGACGTAGGTCTGGTAGTCGCCGGCCGTCGGGTACGTGTTGACGGCCGCCTTGCGCGCGCCTTCCATCGCGACGTGGTTCAGGTCGAGCCAGTAGTTCATCGCCTTCGCGAAGTCGACGAACACGAGCACGAGCACGCACAGGAGCGGAACCACCATCGCGAACTCGACGACGCCCTGCCCGGACTCGCCGCGGAGGCGCGCGAGAACCGTGGCAGGGGTGCCGGAGTCGCTCGCGTGGGCACGCGACACGTTGTCCTCCGTCACCCCTCGCCGCAGTTCCATCGTCCTACGGAATGAGGGCGTCGATCTTGCCGGCGACCTCGCCGAGGAAGTTCTGAATGCTGGTGCCGAGAAGGCCCAGCGTGATCGCCAGACCGACAACGACGAACGCGATGACCATCGCGTACTCGGTCGCGCCCTGGCCATCCTCGTCGCGGCTCGCCGTCATCAGGCGACCCAGCACGAGCTGCATGCGCTCGAACATCCCAACCTCCCTGTTGGAGTCCCCCCGGCGAACCACTCGTCGGGGACATCGGAGGTTTAGGCGGTCGCCTGCCTCGGGGGAACCGGCGGGAGGGGTGGTCGGCTTAGGACCTTCCGCAGGTGTTCGCGTGTCGCAGCATCGGCGAGGCTCTCGCGTGATGCCGATCGCGCTCGTCGGAGATCACGTCGTCTGCCAGCCGTGCGTCGTCGCGGAGACGTTCGCGGCGCGCCTGCGCGGGCTGCTCGGACGGCGATCGTTGCCGGCCCGTGAGGGGATGCTGATCCGGCGCGAGTCGTCGGTGCACACGTTCTTCATGCGCTTCGCGATCGACGTCGTCTTCCTCGACGCGGACGAGCGCGTGCTGCGCATCGACGCGAACGTCGGGCCGTGGCGGCTCAAGGCCTGCCGCGGAGCGCGCTCCGTGCTCGAGCTGGCCGCCGGCGCGTCCGCGGGGCTCTTCGTCGGCGACCGGATCGAGCTGCGCGATGCCGCCTGAGCTCGTCCGTCCGGCTGCGGCACTCACCGGTGGCGCCGCCTGCCTCGCGGCGACCGTTCAGCTCGCCGGCGGCCGCCTCGTCTCGGCGGTGCTCCTGCTCGCGACCCTTGCAGCGCTCGCCGCGATCGACCTCGAGCAGCGACGCATCCCGAACGCGATCGTCCTGCCGGCCGCGGCGGCGATGCTCACGCTTCAGATCGCGCTCGCGCCGGACCGCGCGCTCGAGTGGACACTCGCCGCGCTCGGCGCAGCCGGGCTGCTGCTCGTCTTCGCGCTCGTCAACCCGGGCGGCCTCGGGATGGGAGACGTGAAGCTCGCGCTCCTGCTCGGAGCGGCCCTCGGCGGCGGGGTCGTCGCGGCGCTCGCCGTCGGCTCGGTGCTGGCCGCGGGATACGGGCTTCTGCTGCTCGCCAGGCATGGGGCGGCCGCGCGGCGGTCGACCTTCCCCTACGCGCCGTTCCTCGCCGCAGGCGCAGCCGTCGTCCTCCTGTTCTAGCGGGGGGTCCCAAGGAGGCGTAGCGCGCCTACGATGCGCCCGAACGTGGAAGCTGCGGCACAGCACACGGTGCACCCGCGCGCGGGCGCGTCGACGGAGGACCTGCTCGAAGCGCTGAACGGCCTCGCGGCCGACCCAGAGGCGCGCGCTGCCGGACGCACGGCTGCCGCCATGGGCGGCTCGCGGGAGACCGTTGTGGCCGCCTTCCTCGGCACGGCTCTGGCGAACGGTTCCATCTCCGCCGGCGCGGTCGAGCCGGAGCTCCGGGCCGCGGCGTTCTCCGCTGCGGTCGGCGCCCTGCCGTCGATCGAACGCGGCCTCGAGCTCCTCGTCGAGCTCACCGGCGCCGAAGGCGTCTCCGCATGGCTCGAGGGCCGCTGCATCGCGGAGATCGGTTCCCGCGACGGCACCCACGTGTTCGAGATCTCGAGAGGGTCGAGCCTCGTCCTCGACGGCGACCGGGACGCCCGTCCGTACGCGAGAAGGCTCGCGCGCGGGCTCGCCCCGCTCGTCGAACAGGCACGGCTCACCGAGCGCCTCGTCGATCAGGAGCGGATGACGGTCGAGACCGGCGCGCGGCTCTTCACACGCCTCGGCTACGACCTGCACGACGGTCCGCTGCAGGAGATCGCGGCCCTCTCGGCCGAGCTCCGGCTTCTGCGCGCGGAGTCGACACAGGCTTCCCCCGAGGCGGTCGCCCTTCGGCTCGACGACGCGCTCGCGATGCTCTCCTCGATCGAGCGGGAGGTCCGCGGCCTGGCCGGCACGATGGACGCGACGTCGCTCGTGGCCCGTCCGTTCGCCGAGCTCCTCCGCGACGAGGCGGCGGAAGCGGCCGCGAACGGTGTCGACGTCCGCGCCGAGGTGAACGGCGACCTGGACGGGTGCACCCCGTCCCAGCGAATCGCGCTGCTCCGCGTCGTGCGCGAATCGCTCTCGAACGTGGCGCGGCACAGCGGTACGGACACTGCGAGCGTCGTCGTGAGCGCGGACGAGACCGAGCTCTCGGTCGAGATCGTCGACCGCGGCAGCGGCTTCGACGTCGAGGCGGCCCGCAAGGCCGGGCGCCTCGGCCTCGTCGGGATGAGCGAGCGAATTCGCCTGCTCGACGGGACGCTCGACCTCGAGAGCCGCCTGGGCGGCCCGACCCGGGTTCGCGCGACGATCCCGCGCTGGCGGCCGACGAAGAACTAACTAGGCGGCGGCGATCCCGCGGCTGAGCGCGTAGCGCGCCGCCTCGGTGCGGCTGCTGACGCCGAGCTTGCGGTAGATGTTCGTCAGGTGGAACTTCACCGTCTGCTCGGTGATCCAGCACTCTTTGCTGATCGCCTGATTCGAGAGCCCGCGGGCGACCGCCTGCAGGATCGAGGTCTCCCGCTCGGTGAGGCCCGCGTCGTCGTGCGACGCGCTGGCGTCGGCGAGGCCGAGCTCGACACGCTCGCCCGAGTGCACGCGCCGGACCGCATCCGCGAGGTCCACGGGATCGACCGACTTCGAGATGTAGCCGTCGGCGCCGCGCGCGAAAGCGTCGTTCGCGCTCTCCGGCTCGTTTGCGGCCGTGAGCATGACGACACGCACGTCGCTGCCCGCCTTGCGGATCCGGTCGACGCACGTGAGCCCGTCCATCTCCGGCATGTGCAGGTCGAGCAGGCAGACGTCAGGCTCGTGCTGGTGCAGCAGCGGCAGCACCTGACTCCCCCGCCGCGCCTCCGCGACGATCTCGATGTCATCGGCGGTCGCGAGCACGCGGTGGAGCGCGCGCAGGATCAGCCGGTGGTCGTCCGCAATCAGCAGCCTGATCGGCACTCGAACTCTCCTCTCCCTGACGGGCGCCGTTGCCGCAGCGCCACGGACCGGATCGTGCATCCGTTCCGAGACCGCGTCAATGGGCCGCGCGACGAACCCTCCGTAGGACCAGACCCTCGGACGGGAAGCGCCCCCGTCTAGCCGTTCGTCGGCGGTTCCTATCCGAACCGGCGGCGCATCCACACGCCCGTCGCGCAAGGCTTTCTGCATGGTCGAGACGGAGGTGAAGCGGCACGAGGAACGGATCGTGCTCGGGTGGCGCTACGAGGAGCTCGTGCGCGCCGGCTACTCGGAGCGCGACGCGATGATCGTCGCGGACCGCGTCGACGTCGACCTCCATCGCGCGATCCAGCTCGTCGAGTCGGGCTGCCCCGCGAAAACCGCGCTTCGGATCCTCCTCTGACATGCGGATCCGGATCGACGACCCAGGCCTGCTGCCGGAGCTCGTGGCGTTTCTCGACAGCCGCGTGCACCTGGTCGTCTCGGCCGAGAGCGACCACGAGGTCGAGGTGGGCGTGCTCGGCTCGTTCGCGGACGGCGGCCGCGCCGAGCTCGACGTCGAGCTCCAGGACTGGAGGCGCGCGCACCCCGAGGCGGCAATCGAGATCGTCCCGCCGCCGCAGCAACGCGACCTCGGCGACGAGCTCTCCCTCCGGCTGCTTCCGTTCCCGGAAGCTGCGGACTTCCCCTCGGGCGCGTGAGCTCGACGCTTCTCGTCCACGCCTTCGTCGTCGCGGGAGCCGCGCTCGCGCTCTGGATCTACGTCCGGCTCGGCGAGCGTAAGCCGAAGTCGTTCCGGGTCGTCTTCGTGCACGTCGCCTTCGCGCTCGTCGCGCTCGCGCTTGCCCCACGCGGGGTCGCGATGATCATCGGTGCGAGCACGTCACCCGGCGTCATCTCGTTCGGGCTCTTCGCGCTCTTCCTCCCGACGATGACGTACCTCTTCCTCACCGCGCTGTTCTTCCTCGAGCGGCTCCAGCGGTCGCTCCTCGCGCGCTAGATCCTCCTCGATCAGGCCGAAGAGCACGCCGTCGACCCACTTGCCGTGGCGCCGGTACGCCTTGCGCTTGACGCCCTCGCGGACGAAGCCCGAGCGCTCGGCGTGCTGCATCGCGCGCTCGTTGAAGCCGTAGATCTCGAGCTCGAGCCGGTGGTAGCCGAGCTCGTGGAGCAAGTGGCGCTGGAAGAGGCGCGCTGCCTCGTCGGAGATCCGGCGGCCGCGGAAGTCGGGGTGGATCGCCAGCCCGCCGAGCCTCGCAATGCGGCTGCGCTTGTTCGAGACGGCGAAACCCATCGCGCCCGCGCGCTCGCCGTCGACCTCGATCACGAAGCGTCCGAAGTCGTCGGGCTCGGCGCTCGAACGCTCGATCTCCGCGAGCAGCTCGTCGCGCGACGTCGCACGCCGTGCGGAGAGGAACGGGTGGACGTCGTCGTGCGTCGTCAGCGCGACGAGGAAGTCGACGTCGTCCGGGCGCGCGCGTCGGATCGCGATCACGGCCGGGCCGGCTCGGCGACGGCGCTCCGCCCGAAGCGGAGCAAGCCCGAGCCGAGAGCGACACCGAGCAGGATCAGCCCGAGCCCCGCGACCATCCAGCCGGTGATCTGCTCGTCGAGCAGGAGCGACCCGTAGAAGAGCGCGGTCACCGGGAGCAGATACGTGACGAGCCCGGCGCGGAACGAGCCGTAGTCGCCGATCAGCCTCATGTAGATCAGGAGGCCGATGCCGGTGCCGACGAGGCCGAGTGCGACGACGGCCGCGATCGCCTCCCAGCCCGGTGCATCCGAGGGCGCCTCCGCGATGCCGAACGGGAGCAGGATCGCCGTCGCACCGAGCATCGTCGCGGTCGTGAGGGTGATCGTGTCGAGGCGCTGCGTCTGGCGTTGGAGGAGCAGGGATGCGGCCGCATAGAGGATCGACGCGACGACGACTGCGAGCGTCCCCGCGATCGCCCACGCGTCGACGTCCGGCTGCACGCCCGTCAGGACGGCGACGCCGGCGAGCCCGACCACGATCCCGACGATGCGCATGCCCGTGGCGCGTTCGCTGCGCGCGAGCCAGATCGCCAGGATCGCGACCCAGATCGGCGTCGTCGCGTTCGCGATCGCGGCGACGCCGGAGTCGATGTGCTCCTGCCCCCACGCGATGAGGGTGAACGGGAGCGCGCTGTTGATCAGTCCGAGCGCGTAGGCGCGCCAACCTGCGCGCCGCAGTCGTCCGAGCGTTCCGCTGACCGCCATCAGGCCGACCAGCATCACCGAGGCGACGAGCACGCGGCCCGCCATCAGCGTCGTCGGCGCGAGGTCGTCGAGCGCGATCTCGATGAACATGAACGAGGCGCCCCAGATCGCGGCGAGCGACAGCAGCAGCGCGAGATAGACCCTCATCGCCCGAGGCTACCCGCGGGGATCGGGGCTACCGGCGGCGGTAGATCCCGGACGAGCGCTCGAGCAGCCGCTCGTCGACCAGGAGGCGACGAAGCGTCACGTAGTCGTCGTGGTAGGCGCCGAGCAGCTCGTTCACCTCGGGCTCGGTGTAGTCGCGCCCGGGCTCGAAGCGCTCGGCGAGATAGTCGAGCACGACTCCACGCTGCGCCGCGCGTGCCGGCAGCGCCTTGAGGCGTCCGTCCTCGGCGAAGTTCCGCAGCACCGCGGCCTGCTCGTCGGTCGCGTCGGGCAGCCCGCGCTCCCGCGCCGGGCGCTCGCGCGAGGCCTCGTCGAGGGATTCCGTCCGGACGCGCAGCCCCTGCCTCGGGTCGATCAGTCCGGCCGAGACGAGCCGCGGCAGGACGGTCTGCACGCGTTCCGTGTCGAGCCCGGTCGCCCGCGCGATGTCCTCCGAGGTGGTCGCTCCGAGCGCCACGGCCGCGAAGACACGGAGCCGCTCCTCGTCGGAGAGGAGCCCGGCGAACGTTGCGGCAGTCATGCCCCGACTCTAGCGCCGACCCCTACGATCGCGGTCGTGATCGCGATCGCGGTGACGAGCGGCAAGGGCGGCGTCGGGAAGTCGACCGTGAGCCTCAATCTCGCGCTGGCCCTCCTCGAACGCGGCTCGTCGGTGGGCGTCCTCGACGCTGACTTCTACGGCCCCGACATCCCGCTGATGGTGAACCTCAAGCGAACGATCCCGCTCAAGCGCTGGATGCTCGGGCGCTCGCTCGACCGCGAGCCGCTCACCCTCGAGCCCGTCGAGCGCTACGGGTTGAAGCTGATGTCGGTCGGGTTCCTGATCGGCGAGGACCAGGCGCTCGCGATGCCGGCGCAACTGCTCCACGGTGCGCTGCGACAGCTCCTCACGGATGTCGATTGGGGCGAGCTCGACGTGCTCGTGATCGACCTGCCGCCCGGGACCGCCGATCTCCAGCAGCAGCTCTTCGGCCTCGTCGACCTCGGCGGCGCGCTGATCGTGGTCGGCCCGCAGGACGTCGCGCACCTCGACGGCCGGAAGGTGCTCGACATGCTGCGAACCGCCGAGGTGCGCGTCCTCGGCGGCGTCGAGAACATGGCCGGGCTCGTCTGCCCACACTGCGGCGAGGTGGTCGAGGTCTTCCCTCCCACCCCGGAGGAGCGGTCGCTGTGGGCGGCCGGGGTCACCCGCCTCGGCTCGTTGCCGCTCGACCCGGCGGTCGCGCGAGCGGGCGACGAAGGGGTGCCGGTCTTCCTCTCGGTGCCCACGGGTGTGGTCGCGAGCGCCTACCGCGCGCTCGCCGGCGAGGTCGCCGACGCGCTCGAGGCTGCCTGACCGAGGCCCCGGGTACGATGGCCCTCTGACTGCGGTCGCCGAACAGCCGCTCCATCGAGCGCTCGGTCTCACCGACTGGGAGTTCGACCGAATCAGAGAGCTGCTGGAGCGCGACCCGAACCACTTCGAGCTCGCGGTCTTCTCGCTCCTCTGGTCGGAGCACTGCGGCTACAAGCACTCGGCGCCGCTGCTGAAGCGTCTCCCGTCCGAGGGCCCTCGCGTCCTCCAGGGGCCGGGCGAGAACGCGGGCGTGATCGACCTCGGCGACGGCGAGGCCGTCGCGTTCAAGGTCGAGAGCCACAACCACCCGAGCGCGGTCGAGCC
>Ga0111538_10009164_pt1 | contig 13230 bp, 7 predicted proteins | sample SoiMethybrSBSTD1_FD_79669 | JGI IMG/M metagenome (GOLD analysis project Ga0111538, IMG submission 79669) | Bulk soil microbial communities from a Populus tree surrounding site in Tennessee, USA - Soil MetaG P. TD hybrid SBSTD1 (version 2)... | ecosystem: Environmental > Terrestrial > Soil > Tree...
CCGTTGTCCGATGCCATTGAGAACATCACCCACTCGTTATGCTCGCTCGAGTTCAAGGACAACAACGACATCTACAAGTGGCTGGTGCGCGAGTGCGGCTTCGATCCGCCGCCTGAACAGACCGAGTTCTCGCGCCTCGAGCTCGAGTACACCGTCATGAGCAAGCGAAAGCTGCTCAAGCTGGTGAACGAGGGCCTGGTCAGCGGCTGGGACGATCCCCGCGTGCCAACGATCTCCGGGCTCCGGCGGCGTGGCGTGACTGCGGAAGCACTGCGCGCGTTCGTCGAGACGGCCGGTGTCTCGCGCAAGCCGCAGCACACGGAGCTGGCGACGCTGGAAGCGGCGATCCGCGATGACCTCAACGTGCGGGTGCCGCGCGTGTTGTGCGTGGTGAAACCGCTCAAGGTCGTGCTGACGAACTATCCGGAAGGTGAGGTCGAGTGGCTCGAGGCGTCGTATTACCCGCACGACGTGCCGCTCACCGGCTCGCGCAAGGTGCCGTTTTCGCGCGAGTTGTACATCGATGCCGACGATTTCATGGAAGACCCGCCGAAGAAGTTCTTCCGGCTTGCCCCGGGCCGCGAGGTTCGCCTGCGCTACGGCTACTTCATCACCTGCCAGGAGGTCGTGAAGGACTCGTCAGGCAGGATCATTGAGTTGCGGTGCACGTACGATCCCGCCACTCGTGGCGGAGATTCGCCCGACGGCCGGAAAGTGCAGGGCACGATTCACTGGGTAGAAGCCAGTCACGCGCTCGACTGCGAGCTCCGGCTGTACGACCGCTTGTTCACGGTGCCCGAACCCGACTCGGTCGAGGACTACATGTCGGTGCTGAACCCGGAATCGCTGGTGGTGCTGAAGGGTGCGAAGATCGAGCCGAGCGTTGCCGACGCGCCGTCGGGTACGCGCTACCAGTTCGAGCGCACCGGTTACTTCATGAGCGACCCGATCGACTCGAAGCCGGGAGCGCTTGTTTTCAACCGCACGGTCGGTCTTCGCGATTCCTGGGCAAAGACGCAGGCGAAGGGCCGATAAATCAGACGGCCTCGTTGGCCCAGCCGAGGAGCTGCCAGTCGCCGTCGCGCCTAACGAACAGGCGCAGGTTGTGGTAGTCCTTGCCGCCAACGGAAACGATGCATTGAACGACCGCGCGGTCGCCGAATAGCTGGATCGGTTCAAGCACTCGCGTGACTCGCGTGCCTCCTGGTTTCACCTTCACGAGGAAAGCGTCTCGATCATCAACTGTTCGGGCGTCATCGGCGCGCTGGAAAGCGAGCCGGGGCGCGAGTACCTCAGCGAACCATTTTGCGTCGCCGGCGCTCTCCGCCAAGCCGATCTGCTCGTTCAGCTCCCAGAGCCGCTGCTCGTCTTCCTTCACGTGATCGTCGCTCGCCATCGCTTTGTCCTTGTGCGCCCGTTGTGCCGGCATGGTCAGCGGATGACGTGGGTCTCTGCCGCGCGGACGACAATCTCGACCGACCCACTACCGCGTTCCGCTGCAATCAGCTTGCGTGCGATCTCCTGCTCCAATTCCAGGATTTTCAACACTTCTTTCGGTACTTCGCCGATCGTCTGGATGTTGTAGACGATGACATGGTCCGGGTATCGGCGGATGAGATAATCGAGAGTCTTTCGGACCTGGATCTGCTTGTGCGGATCGCCCAGCGAAGTCGTGCTGCCGCGGTACTGTATCCCTCGCTCCTGGGGCACGATTGAAAAACGACTGTCCATCGTTACCTCGAAGACTTCGTGTTGCTTTGGCCCGAGCAACAGGTAGTCAGGCTTTGCCGAGGCGAGGTTGTCTTTCGGGGCTGGATACCGCGGGTCGGTGATAACTGGCTCCTTCATTAGCGCCGGTTCGGTAACCGGTGGTGCCTTACTGTTAGGCAGAATCTGCTCTTTAAGCACTTGAGCAGCTTTCGTACGCTTGGATTTTGATGTCAATCCGGTCGCCTGTTCGAGCTTCGCGCCGACCGCTTCCTCCGTTTTGGCCGTCAACGTCTTGGTCGAAAACGCGCGCTGCTCCTGGCTGATTGTGAAAGACGTGTCGGCCACTGAACTGCTGCCAGGAGGAGTCTTTGGGGTCGTTCCTGCAGCACCGGTACCGCCAACAACGGCGTCCTCACCTCGCGTTGCCTTGGCGTCAGTCGCCCTATCCATGGTTTCCGCTGGCTTGATCTGTTTCTTCGCCGCAGGAGCGGACTTGTCCTGAGGCTTCGCCGCTGGAGCTGACTTGACCTGATCCATTGGAGAAGGTTTGACCTGAGTCTTCGCCGCAGGAGGTGGCGCCTGCTGTCCGCCCTTGCGGATCTTCCGGCGTATTCGTTCAGCCACATCGGGGTCAATTGCACTCGATCCCGTGGCGGTCGACTTGGGGGTCCCCGTGGAGGTCGCCGCAGGCGTCCCGGTGGCGGTGGCCGCTGGCGTTCCGGTAGCAGTCGACGCCGGCGTGCCAACGGGCGCTTCCGGCGTGCCGCGAGGAGGGAGCGGCTCGACCTTCTTCAGCGCTGAAGACGGCTGCGTCGCCGGCGGGATTGGACCCTTGGCGGACGCGCCTTGCGGGGGAATCCCCGCTCCGGGTGCGGGTGATGGCGGGGCTGCCTTCAAACTGCGCACGACACTGTACGTCGCGAGCAGCGCGAACGCGCCTGCGAGGATAGTCTCGCCGTACGAGTATTCCGTAGCGAACTTCTGCTCGTCAGGCAGGAACATCGTTGCCTTGACGGCCATTTCGCGTTCCCTTGCCCGCATGTAGCTGAAGGCGGCACCGGCGCTACCGGCTGCGAGATCCACCAGCAGATACGCGATGCCGGGAGGTCCCTGGAGTGACATTCCGATGATGAACAATCCGGCACCAACGAAGTTCAGAAGATTTTCGGGCAACTTGGCAGCAAGGACCTGGCCGATCGCGAGTGCGTAGTCCTGAAACCCCGGCACGTCGTCAAGGTTGAGCCGCCTGACGCTGCCGATGATGAGGGCTGAATACTGCCAGACGTTACCCGGATGCGCTCCGAGACGGTCGGCGAATTCCTTGACTGCCTCCGTCGCCGCTTTCAGGAGTTTCTGGGCTACCCTTGTTCCTTCCGCGGCAGACCGCGCATAAGCGTCAACGATTTCGGAGAATTGCTTATGGCACCGGAGGACCTGGAGTAGTTCAACGTAGGTCTTTCGAGCCGCGCTCGGAGATACGTAGTCATACCTTGGCTGGGGAGCCGCCTGCTCGTCGGCATCCACCACCAGTTTTTCACCCTGAATGAACGACTCGGTCGTATTTACGGCGCAATGACGGGCGATCCTGCCTGGCAGTTCTGGCCAATCGCCCGCCCGGTACGGCGGCAACCCGGTTCGCGGCCTGACTCCCGACGTCGAGGGTCCGGCCTGCATCTGCGAGCGATACCACTCGTCAGCAGACTTCCGGCAGTCCGCACTCTTCGCGGCAATCAGTTGCGACGCCTCGTGCATCCAGTCCGCGAACGCCGGCTCGGCTACCTCACTGCCTAACGCTTTGAGCGTCGTGGTGTGCCCCGCCAGCGTGTTGAACGCGAAGATCAGGGCGGCCCTCGCCACCTCAGGGATGGCAATCACGTGCGCCTCGTCGTACGCCCGAATGCGAGCATCAAGGCCCATGTTGCCGCCAAATACTGCCTTGGTCGGGGCATCCAACTGCCACGGTAGTGTTCGTTCATCCATCGCAATTCGGTCGTTCGGCAGCGCCCAATCACGCAGGCGCTGGTCGCCCGGCATGGCAACGAACACCTTGCCGAGGTTTCTCGCCGCATCCCGCAAGTCCGCCGCCCTGATGGCTTCCTTGGGTACCGGCGACAATGGCACGCGGAAGGTCACGTCGAGAGCCAGTCCTCTCTCGACATCCGTGATGCCAGCCATGTCCGGCCGAACCGCCATCAGTTATCCGGCTGCAGCGTCAGGCTCTTCGTGTCTGTCTCGATAACGATCTTCTTCTCGATGTCCGGGTCTTCGTATTGACCCTCCATCGCTCGCGCGGCAAACCGGATGTTTTCCAACTCGGCGCGGCGCGCTTCCGCCTGCACCTTCTTCACGTCGATGGCGCGGTGGATCAGCTTGAAATCCTCGAGCAACGGATGCGTGCCGACGAGCGCCTCGATGAATAGCGAATCCGTGGGCACGATCACCCGGTCGTCCTCCGCCCGACCCGACGTCAGGCGCTCGATGATCAGGTCCTTGAACTTGTCGCGGTACTCAGGCGTGAATGCTGCCGGGTTATCCTTGCGCATGCAGGCCGCAAGGCTCTGCAGCTCCTCCACCGTGTAATTACTGAATTCATCCGGGTCGCGGAGCTTCACCACGTCCGACACTTCCAGGTAGTCCTGCATCATGTTCAGCGTGACGTAGTTGTTCTCGTTCAGCGCATAGATCGCGTAGTTCCCCTTGTAGCCCAGCACCGTGTCGAGGTCCGCGATCTCGACCAGCTTTTTCTTCTTGATGGTGAACGTGGGAACGTCCATGCTCACGGCGGTTTCCTTCATGTAACCACGAAGCGCGTTGGCCACGCTCGGAGGCAGTTCCTTGACCGGCAACGTCGCCGGCGCGGGATCCGGCACGGGCACCTGCACTTCGATGTTGTAGACCCTGAAGAAACGCTGGTCCGGCGGTTCGTGCCTCCAGATGGCCTGCATGTAGTAGAGAATGTTCTGCTTGACGTGGAGTCGCAGGCGATCGATTTCCGCGATCCGGTCGAAGTGCTCCCTGGTGGCTGCCGACAGCTTGTCGATGGCCGCCTGGAGCGCCGTCGTGGCGGCGCCGAGCTGGTCGAGCAGACGTGCCTTCTCGCGCTCGGCGCGATCGAAGGTCTCCTGCAGGTAATCGACCATGGTCCCGCTCGCCTCGACAACGCCCTCGCCTTTCTTGCCCGTGAGGCCTAACGGGTCGAAGATCCGCGAGATGGAATTCGCTACGGCCTCGCCCACTTGAGCGTCGGTATTGCCCTTGACGGCATCCGCCAGCTTTTTCTCGTCGTCCTCGATTCGTTGGCGCTGGATCTCGATCTGCCGTTTGACTTCCTCGACGACCTTCTTCTGGGCCTGCGCGTTGGCGGTGAGAATCTGCAGGTTGATCTCCGCACCTACGAAACTCTTGGTCAGGTACTCGAGCGCGGGCTTGAACGAATCGTCGAGCAGGACGCGACGCAGGATCCAGTCGTGGGTGGTCAGCCACGCATCGTCGATGGCGTTAGGTGCTGGCACGGCATTGGCCACAAGGACGACCGGCGTGAGCTGGTGGATCTTCTCGCTGATGCGATAGGTCCGCTGGAGCTCGTAGAACATGTAGGTGACCGTGAGCTCGTCGTTCGGATTCTGGATCTCGTGAAACGACGTCTCCTCGGTTTCCTCGCTTGCAGTGGTGTCGATCTCAGTGCGGTGCTGCTGCTTGTATTCCATGGCGCTCTTCAGCACCGATTCGTGGAAATGCTTCTTGGCCTTCTCGGACTGCGTGGCCTGCTCCCCTCCAACCCTGGCCGTGGCATCGGCCTGGTATCCCTCGCCGCCCATGGAGCCATGCGCTGTCAGGTCGAAATTGTTCTTGGCCTGCGCTTTGTCGACGATTTCACGCTCGACACGGGAGGTGCCGCTGTTGTCGCTGCGCGTGGTGCGAACTGAATCCTCGACTTCTTTCTGGGCCCGCGTCTTCTTGACGACGCGCTTCGTCGTGTAGCGCCGAGTTTCGCGAGGCGCGAGCGGAATAGTGGAAACCAGGTCGCCCACCTGGTACGACTCCGGCCTCCAGGTCTGACGATAGGTGACCATTATTCCGTAGTTGACCGATCGTTCAGCGAATACGTAAAACGCGTAGCCTTCATTGAGCATCCGCTCGATCTCAGACAGCAGGCGTGAAAGTCGTTGCGCGCCCGGGATGGCCACCGTGCTCGTCTCCACCTGCGGTTTCTCTGGCGGTGCGTTGCGCTTCTCGGCCTCGGCTTCAAGCCTCGCGTAGTACTCATCCCCATGGTATCTGATATCCGACACTGACCACTCCTCGAGTGGGATGTCATCCTTATATCTCTTGCCCTCGCCAGAGTTGCGCTTGCCAGTATCGGGCATCGATTCGCGCGCCAGTCCGCTCAGCTCACGGATGTCGCCTAACAACTTCACGAGGTCTTGCTTGCTCGTAATCGCTGCGGGCAGCGTACTTGCACCGTCGGGCAGGAGGAACTTCTCCACCTTCATCGCCTCGTTGTACAACTCAATCCCGAGCGACTTGAGTTTTCCGTCGAAGATTTCGGTCCAGATATGCTCGAACGCGATGTGCAGTGACCGGAAGTCGTGATATGAGGTGACATCCGACGCGCCCTTGCGCAGTTGAAATGAGTCGACGTTGGTCTCGGCATCCTTCAGCGTCGCCCGTTTTTCGACGTTGTACTTCAGTTCCTCCTCGGGTGACGCAACGTTCGCCAGCAGCACGTCGACATGTTTGTTCACGAATTGTTTCACGCGCGACGTAGTGCCGTTGTCGGTCGTGCCGGCACCGTTTTCCACGACGGTGTCAGTCGTCGTTGTCACACCCGGTCCGCCCGTGCCCTCGATGTCGGCGAGCATCTTTTCGGCCTCTGCCTTGGCATCGCAGGCCAAGCGAGTCGGATCGTTCGACAACGTTGGCGCGTCCCCGAGCAACTTCAGCAGATGGTCGTGGAGGAGATCCCGCCCGATGGCCTTCCCGCCGGCCGGCGTCGTCGTGACGAGGGTTCCCAGCTTGCCAGCGAGGCTGATTCGTAGTGATCGACGATCGGTTGAATCGCCCAGGGCCGCCATGCCTTTCCTGACGATGCCGTCCGTCGTCTGGGTCAGGTGCTCGCCAGCCGCGAGGTAATTGCGCGCCACTCGCTCGGCGCTCGTGAACTCGCTAGGCAGGAAATGTTTGAACGCCAGGTGGGCCCGTTCGGAGATCAGCCGAAGGTCCCTGGCACGCGGCGCGACGTTTCGCGTCAGCGCAGCGTGAACATGCTCCTCCTCCTTGAAGGCGGCATTGATCGCCGCGCTTGTCGAGAGTATTCGCGGCGTCCCGCTGTTCGCCGCGACAGCCATCGTTTCCGCGCGCGGTCTCGCAGCAACGTCCATCTCTGCCTTCGCGCCGTTTCCGAGCGGGGCATCCGCTGCGGCCGTCTTTCCCTTGGCCTTGGCTGCCTTGGTTGCCTTCGCGCCTAACGAGTCTTTCACGCGTGCCATAACCCCTCCCGGTATCCCCGATATCCCCGATTCTTCGCCGCGTCGTCGGCGTATCGACGTCGGGCAAACATGGACCTTCCGGGGCGAGCGCGTCAGGAGGCGGGCGTACCTGTGAGCGGGTGCGAATTGCTGAGGGCGGCTACCAAATCAGGCACCTGGGACTCGAGAGGTCTGTGGCGAGACCGTGTGGGACGAATCTCCGGATGACGGTCTCGAGCGGTTCTTTGCGCATGGAGGGGTGAACCCCAAACCCCTCTCCAAATGCGCACTCTCACCCTTGCCGTCGCACTGATCCTGGCCAGCGCGCCCGTCGCCCGTGGCCAGGACACCAAGGACGAACTCCAGAAGTGCGATAAGCCAATCGGCACGTTGGCTGTCCACGAACCGCAGCAGGAGTACATGCGGACCTTCGCGCGCTACTCACTCGGCTCGCCGGCGGCGCTCCTGCGAATGATGGCGCAGCAATCGAAGTGCTTCGTGGTCGTCGAGCGCGGCGTGGCAATGCAGAATATGCAACAGGAACGGGAACTGGCGCGCGCGGGTGAGATGCAGCAGGACGCGAACATGGGCGGAGGTCAGATGAAAGCCGCTGACTTCATCATGACTGCGGCGGTTCAGGTCGTCGACAACAATGCCGGCGGGGCGGGGGGTGCGGTTGGTGGGATCCTGGGCCGTCGTGCACCCGTGGTCGGGGCGCTCGGCGCTGGAGTGAAGTTCAAGGAAGCGCAGACGAGCCTCCTCATCGCGGATGCGCGCACGTCCGTGCAGGTCGCCGCCGCCGAAGGGAAGGCGCGGAAGTCAAACTTCAACCTCGGCGCAATCGGATGGGGCGGGGGCGCGGTCGGAGCGATTGGCGGTTATTCGAACACCGCCGAGGGGAAGGTCATCGCCGCATCGTACCTCGACAACTTCAACGGCATCGTCGAACAGATGAAGGCGGACCAGGGCCTGATGGCGCGTGCGGAAAAGTTCACCGCCGCCGGAACCTCAGGCGCCGATGTAAAAGCTGGAATGACGTATGCCGAGGGCGACGTGTTGTCGCCGAAGATTGACAACATCAAACTCTTCGCAGGACCGAGCGACGGGTCGAAGGCGAGCGCCACGCTCAAGAAAGGTGAGGAGATCGTCTTCCTCGGCGAGGAGAAGGACGGATTCCTGAAAGTGCAGGGCTCCTCCGCCGAAGGCTGGGTGAAGAAATCGCTGGTGGCGAAGAAGTAGCTGCCGGCGTCGGGGATCGGCGTCGTCCTCCCACGGCCCGGTCCCCGGTTTTCCCCCGACACGAGCTCGGCTGGGCGCATACCTTATTGCATGCCTTGCCGCACGCATTCACGTCCCGCCGGTGAGTCCCGATGACCGGTAACGGGACCAATGGAGTTGGTGAAAAAGCCGCATCCGTTGCCTTGGGCCGAGTGGTCGCCACTGAGCGCCGCCCCAACACGCCTCACGAGTTTCACTTCTGGACCGCACTCGACTCGCCCGTTGGAATCGGGACGATCGTGCGCGTCGATGGCGCGCATCCCATTGACGGCCAACTGCCGCACATCTACGGCGTGGTCACCGATGGTTTGAGTTACACCGATCTGCTCTCGCCGCTGCATGACGTCATCGGGGCAGACGGCGTACCGGGTCGTGCAAACGCAGCACCGACGGAGCGGCCGGAGATCCGTTTGTACACCGCGGCCGTTCTTCGGCAGTTCCCAGAGGAGCCGTTGCAACCGGTGCCGATGGGCGAGGTGTTCCTGGCCGACGCTGACGATATCGCCGTCGCGCTGCGAATGGATTCGTACCTGCGCGCTGAGTCGCGGACCGCGATTCCGGTTGGCGTGTACCGCGCGGGCGCCACGAATTCACCGATCTACGTCGACGCCGATTTCCTGCTTGGTCCTGAAGCGGCGCACCTCAACATCACCGGCGTGTCGGGTCTCGCGACGAAAACAAGCGCCGTCGAATTCATGCTCTCGTCGATTTTCTCGCACTTCCCTGCGTCGAAGGGTTCCGTCGCCGCGGTCTGCTTCAACGTGAAGGGACCCGACCTGTGTTTCCTCGACCAGCCCGGGCGTCTCGAGGACAGCGATCGAGAGATGTACAAGCTGATGGGTATCGAACCGAAGCCCTTCGACCGCGTTCGTTATTTCGCACCGTACACCGCGCGTGGTCTCGCCCTCAACACGCTGCGTTCACACCCGGATCTCGCGCATAACGTCTCACCGCTGACGTGGGGACTCACGGACGTCCTGCGGTTCGCCCCTGTGCTGCTGAATCGCGACGACGTGGACGCGAAGGCCGATGCGCTCATCGACTTCATCGGCGATCGAATCGTCGATCGCGAGTTTTCGGACGAACGACTCGCGAACGGAAAGCGATATCGCGTACAGACTTTTGCCGACCTCGAGGAATGGTTCCGCGACCTCCTGGATCATATGGAGGAGCGCGGAAACGAAGCGTGGCGGACGCACCATGTGGCCACGATTCGCAAGGTGCGAAATCGGCTCATCAACATCGCCCAACGCTGCAAGGGGCTGGTGACGGATGCGGGGGTCCGATCGGACCTTCCCTGGGGCACCTTCGAGGACAGGGCGGTGTATGTGATCGACGTCGCCAACCTCGAGGAGGACGCACAGGACCTGGTCTTCGCGCGCGTCGTATCGCTCCTGCGGGAGCACCTCGAGCGGCGCTCGCTCGGAGTCAGTCACCTGATTGTCTTCGTCGATGAACTGAACAAGTACGCGCAGTCGGATGGCCAGGACACGCACGTCCGCCGGATGCTGCTCGACATCTCGGAGCGTGGACGGTACCTGGGCCTCGTGCTCTTCGGCGCGCAGCAGTTCCGATCGCAGGTGCACCGGCGCGTGGTCGGCAACGCGGCCACGGCGCTCTTTGGTCGCATGGACGCTGACGAGTTGGCGACGCCAGGGTACCAGGTGCTCGGACCGGCAACGAAGACCAAGCTCGCCACGCTCGACAAGGGACAGTTGATGGTTCGTCATCCGCATTTCACGCAACCCATTTTCGTTCGCTTTCCGCGGCCCACCGTGCTTTCGGGACGGGAGGGGGCTGATCGCTTCCCGCAGGCGGAAGAACCGTCGCTGCCTGAGGCAGTGCTGCGTTCACTGCGCGCGCTGGATTCATCGATCCAGCTGAGCTTTGTCGAGGACGTCATTGCCCTGTACGAGGAGCACGAAGTCCTTCGCGCGCGTGACGCCACGGTGAAAACACGGCCGCAGGACGTGAAGGCGTATTTCAAGGCACAGTTCCGCCGGATCGTCCGAAGCGAGCAGGCGCCGGTCCAGCGATCGTCGCTCCGGACGACGCCCATCGACGACCCGTACGGGTAAGCCATTGCGGATGGCGAATCGCTGGCTCGGCGTCCTGTCCGGCGTGATCGCGTTGCTTCTGGTGCCGGGTGATTCGGCGCACGCGCAAGCGGGCAGCGTCCTGCTGCAGGTGCGGCCAGGTGTGGGCGACACGATCCGCGTGCGGCTCGACCAGACGGTCGAGATGACCGGTCCGGCCGGCGCCGATGGCAAGGCCTCAGTGGAATCGGGGACGCTGGTGTTGCTTGCCACGCTGGCAGTGGAGGCGGTGGACGCCGAGGGAGCGACGATCGTGAGCACCACCGACTCGCTCCGCGTGAACTCGCCGCCGAACTCGGCCTCCAGCGCTGTCCTGGCGTGGGCCGCCGGCGCCGCCAACCGGGCGGTCCGCTTCCGCGTCGCGCCTAACGGTTCAGCCTACGTGCCGACGGGCCGTGGCCGCTCCATCACGTCGACGCTGCAGTCCGCGATGCCGGCGACGCTCCCGTCACGGCCCATCGTGCCGGGAGTGGAGTGGACGAGCGTCATCCAGGTTCCCTTGGCGAGTTCCGTGGATCCGAAGGGCACCGCGACGCTGTCAGCGACGTTCACCTTCGACTCGCTGTCGAAGTCGGGTGAGCTTGCGTTCATCTCCGTCCGCGGCCGCCTGGTGAAGGAGAACGCGGATCCGTCCCCGTCCACGGAGGGTCGCAGCGTGGTGGAGACGTCGGGAACGGTGACGGGCACCGTGCTGCTCGACCGTCGCCGCGGCTGGATCACGGACGCCCGCACGACGTTTTCGCTCCTGTCGCTGGTGACGCCGGCCGATCCGACGAAAGCGCCGGTGCGGGTACGGATGACGATCAGCCAGTGGTTGAGGGCCATGTAGATAAAGGAGTGCGGATGGTCGATGGGGGATGGGAGATGAACCGCGAAAATCAGATTGGAGTTCTCGCCCATCCCCCGTCCCCCATCCGCCATCCGGTGGCGCCATCTGCCGTGCAGCCTCGGGCGTATATTCCCGTCGGATGCGCCTCGTTCACCTCTCCGACCTCCATTTAGGCTACCGCCAGTTCCTGCGTCAAACCGCCGCCGGCATCAACCAGCGGGAGGCTGACGTCGCGACGGTTTTCAAGAACGCGATCGACAGGATCATCGAGATCCAGCCGGACCTCGTCGTCATCGCCGGTGACGTGTTCCACAACGTGCGGCCGCCGAATCCGGCGATCCTCCTCGCGTTCACGCAGTTCTCGCGGCTCGTGCGCGAGCTTCCCGACGCGATCGTCGTCATGGTCGCGGGAAACCACGACGCGCCGCGATCGGCCGAGACGGTTTGCATCCTGCGCCTGTTCTCGCCGCTCGGCATCCATGTCGTGGACGCCGAGCCGAAACACCTTACGTTCCCGGAGCACGACCTCGCGGTCCTGGCGATTCCGCACGTGCTCGGCGCGCGCCCGGCGCTGCATCCCGACCCGGCGTTCGGCCGCAACGTACTCGTTATGCACTCCGAGCTGCGCGGCATCATCCCGCTGTCGTCCACGGACGCCGAGCGGGCCGCGCTGCAGGTCGATCCCGACGACATCGGCTACGACCGGTGGTCTTACGTGGCCATGGGTGAATACCACATCCACCGGAAGCTGCACCGCAACGCGTATTACGCCGGCGCCATCGAGTACACGAGCTTCAACATCTGGGGCGAGCTCCAGGAGGAGAAGGAAGCGCGCCTCAAGGGAAAGGGTATCGTCGAGTACGACCTGGACGAAAAGAAGAAGACATTTCACCCGTTGGCGCCCGCCAGGCAGCTCGTGGACCTTCCGCTGGTGAGCGGCAGGGGCGCGACCGCCGCGGACGTCGACGCGGCGATCCGGCAGAACGTGGAAACGTGGCCCGGCGGCATCGACGAAAAGATCGTCAGGCAGGTCGTGATCGACCTTCCGCGGCACGTCTCCCGCGAACTCGACCAGAGGGCGCTGCGCGAATTCAAGCGACGCGCGCTCTCCTTCCAGCTCGATCCACGACGGCCCGAGATCCTGCGACAGACCGCGAACGGCGCTGCGGGACGCCGGGTCTCGTTGACCGACACCGTGCGCGACTGGCTCGGCGCGCGAACGCTGCCGCCTGACGTCTCGCGTGAGGCACTCGTCGAACTGGGGCTGCGCTATCTCAAGCAGGCTGAGACCGCCGAGCATGACGCCCTCGCGGCCCCGGTGGAGGCGCAGTGAGGCTCAACAGCCTTCAGCTGACCAACTTCCGGCAGCACGCCGACACGCGTATCGAATTCGACCTCGGCCTGACCGGCATCATCGGGCCTAACGGGGCGGGAAAGAGCACGGTCCTCGAGGCGATCGCGTGGGCGCTGTATGGCCAGTCGGCCGTGCGCGGAACGCGCGACTCCATCCGCAACGTTCGCGCCGGCGCGCGCGCGCCGGTGCGGGTCGAGCTCGACTTCGACCTTGCCGGGCATCGATACCGCGTCGTGCGAGGCCTCAGCAACGCCGAGTTGTACCTCGACGGCGGCAGCGAGCCGATCGCGACGACGATCACCGATGTCTCGGACCTGCTCGCCCGACGGCTCGGCATGAGCAGGGCCGAGTTCTTCCACACGTATTTCACGGGACAGAAGGAACTGAGTGTGATGGCGGCGATGTCGCCGACCGAACGCGCGCAGTTCCTCTCCCGCGTGCTGGGATACGACCGCATCCGCGCGGCACAGGGGCGCGCCCGCGAGCGCCGCAAGC
>Ga0111538_10009165_pt1 | contig 13230 bp, 12 predicted proteins | sample SoiMethybrSBSTD1_FD_79669 | JGI IMG/M metagenome (GOLD analysis project Ga0111538, IMG submission 79669) | Bulk soil microbial communities from a Populus tree surrounding site in Tennessee, USA - Soil MetaG P. TD hybrid SBSTD1 (version 2)... | ecosystem: Environmental > Terrestrial > Soil >...
GTAACGGAATGAAAAGTTTCTCTCATTGCAAAACTAATTCATTCCAGGATCGCATGTATTATGCATATCTACGTCTCAAGTCAATTTGTTTTAAGTTTTTTAGAATTCTATTTACTTCTTTGCTATCGATCAAAGTACCATATCCTTCAAGGAAGCTATCATAAAACGATTTGAATTTACAATGATACAAACTTTTAAAAATTTCCTCGAGCAATCTAATATCGACGGCTTTATCTTCTATCCTATTGGAACGATACGAAAGACCAAAATCAAGAAGTACTAATTCATTGCTTAAGAGAAAATTTGATGGCGTCAGATCTCCGTGAATTATGTCATTCTTATGCAAAATTGAAGTATACTTACCAATTTTCAAGCATATTTGCTCATTTATCTTATCTCGCGTATTAGTTCCTTTTACATACTCCATGACTATTTCTGCCCTAACCGGATCGACCATGTAGACAAACGGCGTTCTTACTCCCATACACCTTGCCAAGGAAATCATTTTAGATTCATGTATAGTCCTCTGCTTTCTTATCTGAGCATCAAGCGCCTGATGTCTATAGGATTTTGGAAACCTTATCTTTGATATTGTTTTCCTAGAAAAGAAAGTTGACAGATATATGTTAGACTCTGCCCCTTTTGCGATTAGCTTACAGTATTGGTGCAATAGTAATATATTGACAGATTCCAATAAAAATGTGCCACCTGAAATTGCTCCGAATCCTGACGAGAAATTGATACTCGAAGAAGACTGTGCCGAAAATAATCTTGGCAACGGCATTCTAAGCTTGACAAATCAGAGATTGATATTTGAAAAAACTGAGGGCCAACTTGCTACCTTATCAAAAAAAGTGGGCTCGATCCTTCTGAATGTACCGCTAAATCAAATAGACTCGGTGAGATCGGAGGGCATTATACTGACTAAAGTAGTTGTCGTTACCAACACTCAGGAATATAAGTTTAGTGTCTTTAGTAGTGGCAAATGGGCAAAAGAAATCCAAAAACAGATAAAATCTTACAAATAAATGAGTCTAGCTTTTCCATGGGATATTTACTTTGTCTAAACGCCAAGATTGTCTAACAAATGATTTTGATAAATCTAAACGCTTATTTTTACCAAAGATATAGTCTAGAGCTCCAGTCCATGCAATTTGCACTCCGTTATCTCCAGAATACATGATTGGAGAAGAATTAAGTGTGACATTGTGCCTGAGACACGCCCTATTTAATATTTCGCGTAGTCTTTTATTGGCAGCGACGCCACCAACGACCAACAACTCTTTTTTCCTAGTTACCACCAGCGCACGTTCCGTTACTTCACACAACATTGCGAATGCGGTTTCTTGTAACGAATAGCAAAGATCCTGTTGTGAGACATTTGATCGAACCTCCCTCTTAGAGGCTGATAACAAACCAGAAAATGTTATATCATTCCCTTTTACCGTATAAGGTAATGGTATATATTTCAAATTAGATTTAGAAGCAAACTGTTCAATGTCAGGTCCGCACGGTGATGAAAGTCCAAGATATCGTCCAAACTGGTCAAATAACTGACCCAATGTTATATCAAGAGTTTCACCTATTACCCTCCATCTCTTGTTAGCAAAGATTGCCAACAATGTATGTCCTCCTGAGATGAATAGTACGAGCGGATCTTGAGCATCTGTCAGCGCAATTCCCAACTCGATATGAGCAATAGCATGATTTACTGGTACCAAAGGCTTATTGTAAAACGAACTTATCGAGCGGGCAGCTACCGCACCAATTCGAAGACAAGGGCCCAAACCAGGACCGGCAGAATAAGCTAGTACTGAGATTTCAGACGTTTTTGTTTTGGCAAAGCATAATGCTTCTTCGATAATTTTTGATGAAACGATAGCATGATGTCTAGATGCTTCCCTAGGATGAATTCCTGCGCCGCCTATTGTTGGTTTGTATACGCTTCTTGCATCTGACAGAATAGTAGGCGTCTTTCCACTAGTAAAGCAGTTTATTACCGAAGCTGCAAACGTGTGAGCCGTACTTTCTATTCCTAAGCAAAGCAAACTGTCTATCCCCTACTTGATGCAGATACAATCTTGATTATATCATTATTAGCTAATTCATGATTTGCACCTATTCTTTTTTTACTTCTGGCGTCTATTGCGAATAGAAAGCCTGTTTCCATATCCTTGTGAACCATTGTAGCTAGGTCTTTAGCAGTAGTTCCTTTGTCAACTAAAAAAGCTTCAGGTAAAACATTCCCTTTCTTATCTTTAAATTCTACCTCATCTTCAACGGGATAAACTACAATCTTGTGTAAAATGTCAAAACACACAGTATTAATGGTATGTTGTATCCCGGTCGAACTGTATTTGTTCATAAAGTTAGTAACCAAATCCAATGCGTGACTCTGTTTTTCAGAAAGGTTGACACTTTTTCTGATTTCAAAAGATTTGTCTCCTGGAAGGTAATGAATTAAACCGTGTTTCGATGCGTTTCTCAGTAATATTTCACCTTCAGATGTGCATGGTATAACGAATTCGTGTTTTTGCTTTAATGCTTGAATATTTGCATCAGACAGGGATATATCGGCCTTATTCGCCGCAATTGTAACTGGTTTAGCCTCCTGCCTTAGACACTTTATGTATGTTAATATCTCGCTCTCTGTCCATGAATTGATTTTCTTGTTTCTTAATTCACTGTTGGCTAGAGAGGCGTCAATAGCTTCTTGGGTTATTCCTAGGCCGGAAAACCTTTTTAATAAAAGCTGTTCATTCGAAATGCGATCCATATTTTTTGACCAATCACGCTTAATTATGGACAATATCCATAGGTCGAATTCGTTCTGGACAAATTCAATATCCTCATGTGGATCGTTCGAACCTGGAGAGGAAGCCCGTCCTTCTTTGTCTGTCGAACCTGATGCGTCAACAACGTGTATTATTGCATCCACCCTACGTGCATCGTCTAAGAATTTGTTACCTAGACCCTTTCCCAAATGCGCTCCAGGGACCAGTCCCGCCACATCAATAATATTTACTGGTATGAATCTATTTCCATCTATACATATGGAATGAATTGGATTGTCTTTAATTGAAAATTCTGAACAAACACATCTCTGTCTAGCAAAACAAATGCCTACATTAGGTTGAATTGTTGTGAAGGGATAGTTTCCAGTTTCCACGCTCATATCTGTTGCAGCATTAAAGAATGTAGATTTTCCAACATTTGCCTTACCAATCAATCCAATCTGCATATCAGGCAGATGAAACAACTTAAAGTAATATAATTTAGCTGACACATCAAGTTGCTTGAAATGTCAAGACTGAAGTCAAGGATAAGGCATCATAGCAAATTTATTCTGGTTATTGTAACTATTTTTCATTGGCAGGCCTACTGGCGTTGTGCGATCTGTCACCATCTCTTAACAGGGTCCCTTCGTACCTTGTTCAATCTATGAGGATGCTCCAACATCGAGGAAAGGCCTATTGGAAGCTGATTACTGATAGTTTCACAGCGGAAGGAGACGGGTCTTTCCCAGCTGATGACTATCTTAACAACTTATTTTCCAAGCCCACGGAAAACCCTCGACTTGCCTTAGGGTATCTTTCTAAAAGGTCTCCAAGGTTTTCTAGTATGAAGCAAATTGCAGCTATGATTGATGGCTTCCTGGTAGATACGGATAAACTATATCTTCATCCCTGTATTGAGCATGCAAGAGATAAAGATTCACTTTTCAAAATTTGCCATATATTTACAAAATTGTTATTGGAACGAAGTAATCCTGAAAGAGCATGCGAGTTCCTGGATCGACATCTGCGAGGGAATTTAATAATAAAGATAAACGATTCTGTTTATGCGTACAGAGAAAGTACAGGTTTCAAACCTCTTGTAAAAGGAACTGACTCTAAGAATTCATTGTTCATTTTTGCGTCTGAAAATTCATTGGGGGCCTTTATTCCTGATGTGCTGTTTCAGGATGTCAAGCCGGGTGAGCTGGTAAAAATGAGCATTGAATCAGGTCAGGATGTAGTATGTTCACAACCTAGCATTAGAACCATGTTAGATCCGTTTGAGTTTATCAGAGACTCACATGCTGCTGGATTCATAAATGGAAAAAGTGTATATGAAATAAGGAAACAGATGGGCAGGACTCAAGCTGATTTTCTGGGTCAAGAGCTTGATGTCGAATCAGCATTTGCTGAGCCTGACTATCCAAGACCGATGGCCCTTGGATTCTGTAGAGAGTATCAGGAGCACCACCACAATTTTGTTATTTCAGAAGGGATCATAAATGACAGATACGATGATTCCGATCATATGACTGATTTTTCTGAACACGTGAGCAAAAATAAGTTGCTAATGTCTAAAAAATCTCTAAAGTTTGTCCTAAAGGAATCCGTTGCGGGAAAGAAACTGGCAATTATACAAGGAACGATTCAAACAGGTGGCACGGTAAAGGAATCCATATATTATTTAAAAAAAGCTCAAGCAAAGTCAATTACAGTTATTGTAAGCTATGTTCCAACGATCGACGGTCGTCAAGTAGGTCTCTATACACAAAATCGAGAGCTGATAGCTCATAAATATGTTGGAACAATCTCGAGTATTGAATCTCTCAATGAACAATTGGGAAATGAAATTGGTGCCGATTTGTTATACTTCAACAGCCCACACATCTTGTCAAAAGGTATTGGTATCCCTGAACAAAATTTGTGGTTTCCTGAATGGGTACGCTTTTTAGACTATGTGTCTAAATGATTACAACAAGATGTCTTAATCCAATTCTGTCCCTTTAGAGTCACGCAATTTTTTGATAGGTAGTTTAGAAATTTGCAACATCCTATGCTTCCTTATCTCGAGATTCACTTCACTGAGCAAGACAAAGATACGCCTAGGAAAGATTCTGATACAAATGAGAATAGTCCTCAGCTCAGAATTAAAACCCAGAAATGTGAAAGAAAAAAGATTTGGAGTATTAAAAATACACAATGTCTCTGCTATTAGGTATTTTACCATTGAACTCGCAAAGTACTTTAAAGGTATTGTAACGTCAGCTGATTGGGATCAGTTACTATTTACTATTCTTTAAGGTAAACAGGTTTTATCAAGTCCGCTATGTCTACCCAACATCGCGCAATCTTGTCCATTGTAGAGGTCGAATTTATAGTAGAAACGACAAATTCCATATTAGTCCCTTTATGAGTAATATAGTTGTCATTTATAATCTTTAGAACTTTATTGAATTTTGAATAGAGCCCCACTACTTGCAAGGAGCTATCAATATCTTTATCGATGAATCCCTTTACTGATCGTTCATGCATTTGGGACATAATCATATTGGCATCCTTTATTTGCTCTAATATGAATGGGTCCTCTAGGGATGTATACATGATCGAAGCGAGGGTTGAAATATTGTCTCCCGCACTTTCCATATGATTGGCGGCAATCCTATAATCCAGCAGATCTATGTTACTAAGGTTCAAACTGGTTGCCAGTTTTTTGTCCATCATGGCACTCCTCATTAGTCTTACAATCAAAAAGTATTGCCTATCTACTTCATCATCTCTTTGCTTAATCAAGTTACTCGTCATTTCATTCTTATTATATAGAGATGAAATAGTATCTCTGTGCATACCTGCAACAATTGAGCTCATTCTCTTCAAAATTTTTGAAACTTCCATTGAATGAGCATCCAGTAAGAATTGAATAGTAATCTTAAAACTATCCTCATCTACGATCTCTAAACCTACTAGCTTCCCGATTGCGGATTTTATCCTTTCCCTTGTCTCATAATTTATTGGAGATTTTCCGTGAATGCGTATTACATCGTAACCCAATAAGTATGATCCGTAGATCTGATTCAGAAATCTGTCCGGGGGAAGATCACGCAGGGGAATTGTCACCTCCTTGAGTGAACCTTTTTTTGAATCCCTTGGTATTATCGTGAGAGAGTTATCGTTACTGGTTTCTATAGATACAATATCACCTTTTTTGAGTGAATGTGTTCTAATCCATTCGGAAGGTAAGGATACCAGCATGCTGCTGCCAATACCTTGCAATCTTCGGTCCGAGCGCATGCTAAATTTAAATACATTTATACTAATTAAACATTATTTTTATATTAATACAATATTATATACTATGAGATGCTGCGTGAAGTTTCCAGTCCTATAGCTGTTTCTTGCGCATTCAGTCCTTGTCACATTACTGGATTTTACCACAAGATGATGGATTATTCATCGGATCTAAAAAGTGGTTCTATTGGGGCTGGAATCTCTCTGGCCGAAGGAGTAAGCACAAGAGTTACAGTTAATGAAGCACCTTCTAAAAATACATTTGAGATTTCAATTAACGGCGCTATGACAGATGCAGCCATAGTATCCCAAAAGGTAATCGGCGATTATGTAAGGATGATTAATAGGCCGCTACATATTTCGGTGTATCATGAAACCAGAATTCCTGTTGGTTTCGGTCTTGGTACTAGTGGCGCAGCTGCTTTAAGTCTTTCCATCTCACTTAATGATGCTCTTAGAACCGGCTTATCGGTGGTAGAATGTGCCCAGCTGGCACATAGTGCGGAATTGTATTGCAAAACCGGATTGGGAACTGTAATTTCCGAATTTACTGGCGGCCTTGAGTTAAGAACCTTAGCAGGAGCTCCTGGCATCGGAAGAATAGAAAAAATCCCCATATTTGGAATGTCAGTTGTGGCAATTTGTTTATCTCCCATCTCCACTTCTCAATACATAAACAGGCTAGACGACAAACTAACAATAAAGACCGCAAATTTTCTGAAGCAACTTGAGTTGTCAAAGTCAGTCAACGACTTTCTGAGATTATCACACGAATTTTCGACATCTTTGAAAATAATTGGCGGAAGATGTAACTCTGTAATTCAACTGTTAGGGTCATATGGTTTTATAGGAAGTGTGGCACTGTTTGGTGAAACTGTGTTTACCATTGTACCCAACAATGAAATCAATTCTGTCTTACAGATATTGAATGATTATGACGATTACTGCATTGTAGCGGATGTGGATAACGTCGGAGCACGCTTGTTGAAGACTACTTAAATTGCACAAGAATATTCCCATAGATCATCCTAGATATATCTCGCTTACAATAAGAGAAAAACTAGTTAATGGATTTAAGGCAGGAATTGTAGTTCCCCAAGGACTGATGGCACATGGAAGGGGAGAAGCTTTTGATTATCTTTTAGGTGAAAATACTACTCCCAGTGCGCTCTATGCAGAGAAAGCTGCCTGCTGCCTTCTGCTCATTTCAAAACATCCAGTCATTTCGGTTAATGGAAATACAGCGGCCCTTTGTAGTAGAGAGATTGTAGAACTGAGCAAACTTCTCGGTGCGTCATTAGAAGTGAACTTGTTTCATCAAAGTCAAAGAAGATCACATCTGATAGCCGAGACCTTGATAGAAAATGGTGCAACCCAGGTATTCGGGTTGTACTCTGCCACAAGAACTATGATTAATGGAATCTCAAGCAATAGAAGATTCGTTGATACATTTGGCATGGCAAAGGCTGACACAGTATTTCTTGCACTGGAAGATGGAGACAGGTGTCAAGCACTTCGCAGCCAAGGCAAGAACGTAATCTCAGTTGACCTAAATCCATTATCCAGAACAGCGCAAGCATCTAGCATTACAATAGTAGATAATTTGATCCGGGCGGTTCCAAACATGGTCAATCTAACAAACCAATTACGTGCTGAGAAAGTATCAGAATTGATTAAAATTGTTTCTGAGTTTGATAATGAGACAAACTTAAAATATTCAACAGAGGTAATTAGGAATGGAATACAAAAAAGGTACTGAGCTGGAAGTGAGAGGTATAAGGATACCACAAACAGGTAACCATAAGACTACCATAGATGATATAAGAATGAAAAAAGCAACAGGAAATAGGATTACTATGATCACTTCCTATGACTACTGCATGGCCAAAATTTGTGATATGGCAAACGTTGACATCATATTAGTTGGGGATAGCGCAGCTACGGTGATGATGGGATACGAAACTACTAGATCGATTACAATGGAAGAAATGCTAATTTTTTGTAAGGCAGTGAAAAATGGAACAAGAAGGGCATTAATTGTCGGCGACATGCCGTTTGGATCCTATCAATCAGGATCCGAGAATGCCATCTCTAATGCAATTAGATTTATACAATCTGGATGTGATGCAGTTAAGATTGAGGGTGGAATTGAAATTATTGATTTTGTTAAACGATTATCAGAATTGGGTATTCCGGTGATGGGTCACATAGGTCTGATGCCCCAGACTTCGTCAATCAAACATGGTTTCAGCCTTCGAGGGGGAACTGCTGAAGAAGCAATGAAGTTAATTCGAGAAGCAAAGACGCTCGAAGAGGCTGGGGCTTTCTCAATAGTACTAGAGAAGGTAACAAGTGAGGTAGCTAGAATTATATCTTCCAAATCTGAAATTCCAATAATTGGAATTGCTTCTGGAGTCTTGTTGGACGGACAAGTTTTGGTACTCCAAGACTTACTAGGACTTTATACTGATTTTCGCCCAAGATTTGTCAAGAAGTATTTGAATCTATCTGAAATAATAACTAATGCAGTAACCGCATACGGTAATGATGTTAGGAGTGGCAGGTTCCCTAGTGAAGCTCACACATTCCATATGGAAAAGTTGCAACAAGAACATCTAATGAAATTGTTATCTACTAATGGAACTGCATGACTATCAAAAATTTTATACAACCACGACGATTAAAGGAAAATCATCCTTCTAAGGAGATCATTGCTACGGAAAGCAAATTACTTAGCAATATGCGAGTTGTAGTTTGTGTCACGGGTAGCGTAGCAGCTTATCGCGCAGTAGATTTTAGCAGGCTATTGATGCGTCATGGTGCCGAAGTCTTTCCAGTTATGACTAGTGCCGCAAGATCGCATTTCTTAAAGCAAGAGATGATGAAATGGTCTACAGGTAACAATGTTGTTACCAAACTCACCTCAGACTTGGAACATATCAAACTTGCTGATTATAACAAATCAGATTTGATCGTCGTTTATCCTTGCACTGCCAATACTATAGGAAAATTTGCACATGGAATTGATGACTCACCAGTAACTACAGTGCTGAGTGTTGGATTCGGATCAGGTACTAAGATACTGATTGCTCCAGCTATGCACCAATCCATGTATGAAAATCAGATTATCACCAGAAATATTTCTGCCCTGAAATCTATGGGTATTTATTTCGTGGAACCAGTACTCGCTGAAAACAAGGCCAAGGTTGCTAGTCCAACGGAAGTATTAGAGGCAGCTCTCAATGTGCTGGTCAGACAGAAAGATAAATATCTTTATCATAAGATACTAGTGACTGCAGGCTCTACATTGGAGAGAATTGATCCTGTGAGGGTTTTGACGAATCTCAGTTCAGGGAAAATGGGGATAAGCATTGCTCAAATAGCCGCAAGACAAGGTATGGAAGTAACCCTTATTTACGGCCACGGTCAAGTCAACCCAACTCCATCTTCTAATCTTAAGATAATAAAAGTTGAGACGGCCAATGAAATGTACGAAAAGATGAAACACGAAATATTAAGAAACAAGCCGCAAGTTTTATTTCACGCAGCTGCCGTTTCAGACTTTACGTTTGAAGAGCCAGTGAATGAAAAAATAGATAGTGCGAACAAACAATTGTTGCTCAAGTTGGTGCCTACAAAAAAAATCGTTGATGAAGTAAGAAAATGGAGTAGAAAAATAATATTGGTTGCATTCAAAGCTGAATACGGGATAGCCCAAGACAAGTTAATTGAAAGTGCATTATGCAAATTAAAGGAATGTAAAGCTGACTTCATTGTTGCTAATGACCTAGCGGCAAGAAACTGCGGGTTTGGATCTGATTATAGCGAAGTTTTCATTGTTGACAAGGATAACCATGTTAACCACATGCCAACTCAGCTGAAGAGTAAAATCGCAGAAAAACTAGTAGAAATTGTTACGCGAAAAAAATGAGTACCGGATAAGTGATACTACATTTATTCTTTGGTTTGCTTTTATTAGTATCATCTGCCTTTACAATACTGAAACCCATTACACAACCTTGACAAAGACAAGTGGAGTTTGAAAGTCTCATTTACTATTAAATAATGATCAAATCTTTTGTAAAAGCTGTTATTGCATTGCTGTTATGAGACTTTTCGCCATTGATCACAACAGTATCCTCAATTCTTACGCCGAATTTGGACTCGATATATATTCCAGGTTCAATTGTAATTACCATATTATCCTGCAATAAATCGTCATTTTCAGGTCCTATCCATGGCCGTTCATGTACCTCTAGGCCAACTCCGTGCCCAGTGGAATGAATAAAGTTTTTCTCATATCCGCGTTTGGAAATATAATTTCTGCATACTAAATCGATATCCTTGCATTTGATTGAGGGTCTAATAGCATCTAGACCCTGACTCTGTGACATTTTGACAATACCATATGCTTTCTTTTTATCATCTGATACCTTTCCCAAACCAAAGGTTCTTGTCGCATCGGAGATGTAGCCTTTATAACGTATAGTCAAATCTACTACGATCAGGTCTCCGTCGCAAAAGCACCTGTCGGAAATCTCGGCGTGTGGAAAGGAACCGTTACTCCCAGCAGCTATTATGAAAGGGTTTAATGTGTAGGGGTAATTAGGAATTGAACCACCTAACCTAGTCGCCTCACATATCAATTGAGCCTGCAATGTTCTTTCGGATACTCCAACTTTAATTTCCTCCAGGCATGTCTGATAGAGTTTATCCAAAATATGCGATGCTTCAATGATCCTGTCTATTTCATTCTGTTCTTTGACACTTCTTACGATCAAAAAGGGCTCACAATCACAGACAAAGTTACCCTTGTCCACTTTAGAATGAATTGCATTTGCCAACAGGAAATCATTACAATCTGAGCATGCTTTAGTATTATATAATGACGGAAATAATGACTTGATCAGTCCTTTACCTCGCTGACTGGGAATTACTTCACATTCATGTGACTCAGCTTCTGCTCGTGAAACTTCTAATTCAGGAACAAATAACTTCGTACCATCCTTCGTGCATATTGCCACTGCTTCTCCCCAAAAAGCTGTTGAGTAAAAGATGTTCTCCGGTCTAAACATTACAGCAGTTGTAAACCCATCTCTGGATATACGATTCAATATCTTGACTTGTCTACTATTTGGCACATTATTAGAATATCAATCACTTTTATCTCTCTTTCCAAATTAGTTTTAAATAGCGGCTTTGTTGCCATTTTCTAGATAGTAATGGATTATTTGGTGATGCTTCCGGGACCTACCAACGTTCCAAATCGCGTGACAAGTGCAATGTTGACTCCTATGATTAATCATCGAAGCGAAGATTTCAGAACCCTTTATAAAGACATAATTGCAAAAACTCAAAAAGTATTTCAGACCAATAACGATATAGTTGTTTTGACTACTTCCGGAACAGGTGCAGTTGAAGCTTCAGTCGTCAATCTCATAAAGAAGGGTGATTTGGTTGTAGTGCCGGTGAACGGGGAATTCGGAACTAGACTTGCAGATCTTGTCGACAGTATAGGGGGAAAAGCGATTAGAGTTAAGGCAGCTTTTGGTCAGAACCCTCCAATTGAAAAAATCATCGAAGCCTTCGAAACCAATCGTGGAATCAAAGCCCTTTATGCTGTATACAATGAAACCTCAACTGGAACAACACTTAGGTACATGGAAAAACTTGGAAAAATCTGTGATGACAATGATGCGTTTTTTGTTGCTGATGCCGTCTCTATTCTTGGTGGAGATGAATTACCCGTAGATGACTGGAATGTAGATATATGCGTTACAGCATCCCAAAAAGCGCTTGCTGGACCTCCTGGGCTCGCACCTATTTCGATAAGTAATGAAGCAAAAAGATACATGCAAGATAACCCTCCTAGTACACAATACCTTAACCTAAAGCGATACTTCAAGTACTATGAGGAAAGCTACGAGACCCCCTTTACGCCGGCAATTAGCCTATTTTATGCCTTTAGAGAGGCACTAGAAATCATCCTCGAGGAAGGAATGAAAAATAGAATCGACCGTCATAGAAAATGCGCTAATGCTATTTATGCAGGGCTAGGCGAGCTTGGTTTAAAGCCTTTCGCAGATGAAGCAGCTAGAAGCAATGTCGTCATTGCAATAAAATATCTTAATGAACTGGAAGACAAGAAATTCAGACAAATTCTATCATCACAATTTCGGGTGCTGCTAGCAGGTGGTTTTGGAGAATTGAAGGGCAAGGTATTCAGAATCGGATGTATGGGCGAGGTAACAAGTTACCATGTGATGAGAACTCTTTCCGCCATTTCATCCACTATGGAGATACTCAACGTTAAACCACAGGGCAACGGACTATCTGTGGCTCATAAAATTCTGACTACCTCGTAATTATCTAACTTCACAAATCTGTTCGTGAAGCTTAATATTATGGTACACCGACAGCAAACTTTGTGACGTTAGAAAAGGGATCCTTAATTCTAATAGATTATACTGCTAAAGTAAAGGATACTAGTGAAATTTTTGAAACTACTATAAATGATGATGCCAAAAACCTCCAATCCTATGATCCATCTACAAAATATGAACCTAGATTGGTTTCGATCGGCGATGGGTGGGTTATCAAAGGTCTTGACGAAGCACTATCAAACGCTACGCCAGGAGACAAACTTGATATTGACATTCCGCCTGAAAAGGGCTTCGGAATTAGAGATCCGAGCAAAATTAGGATGGTTCCCCAAAGGAAATTTGGTGAGAAAGCCGATGAACTAAAGCCGGGGGACACAATAGACATTGATGATCGTAAAGCGATTGTAAGATTCATAGGTTCTGGAAGGGTTCAAATAGACTTTAACCATCGATTTGCAGGAAGGACATTGCAATATAGCGTTAATGTTTTGAAATTATTAACTGATAACAATGAAAAAATTGTATCACTCATCAAGCGAAGGTTGCCTATAGAGGAAGAAAAGCTTAAACTAGGTATGAAGGGTCAAAACCTAACTTTGACGATACCAGAAGAATCGACCCTTATTGATGGCATTCAGATTATAAAAAAAGCTATAGCAAACGATATTTTCAAATACTTACCAACTCTCAGCAACATCCAAATTATAGAAGAAGATGTTAAGGCAAAAAAAGAGAGTACAGAGCAAAAGCAAGAGGCAACAAAAGAGAGTACAGAGCAAAAGCAA
>Ga0111538_10009167_pt1 | contig 13225 bp, 11 predicted proteins | sample SoiMethybrSBSTD1_FD_79669 | JGI IMG/M metagenome (GOLD analysis project Ga0111538, IMG submission 79669) | Bulk soil microbial communities from a Populus tree surrounding site in Tennessee, USA - Soil MetaG P. TD hybrid SBSTD1 (version 2)... | ecosystem: Environmental > Terrestrial > Soil >...
ATGTTCCAGTTCTTGAGCAGAGCGACCAGGTTCGGATAGTGCTCCTTGAGCTCGGCCTCCACCATCACGAGCGCCTTGCCGCCTCCCTTCACGAAGTCCTGGATCGCCGCGGTGGTCTCGGGAAGCAGGTCCTTCTCCGGACCCCCGACGAGCAGGATCGTGCAGTCCTTCGGCACGGTCTTCTCGCGCAGCAGGAAAACGCTCTTCACCTCGTAGAGCGCCTTGGTGAGCGAGCTCTTCACGCCCGAGAAGCCGCGCTCGCCGCTGTCCTCGCCCGAGCGCTCGCCCTCGCCCTCGAGCAGGCAGACGGTCTTCTTGCTGTCGCGCGTGATCTTGATGAGCGCGTTCGTGATGTCCTGCTCGCCGTCGTTCGTGACGCGCTCGCGCCTGTCGCCCTTCTCGACCACCAGGATCGGCCAGGGGCCGCGCACGTCGTAGGCCTGCGCCTTGGCGGGGCTCTGCACCGGGTCGACGTACTCGGCCTTGAGCTTCGGCGAGAGCGTCTGGTACTCGTTCAAGCGGTCCTGGCCGCGCGCCATGTCGCGCGAGCGCTGGAAGTAGACGAGCTTGATCTCGTCCTTGAGGCCTCCGACGACCTTCTTCGTCTGGTCCGACAGGCTGAAGCGCTGGTCCTTGGTGAGGTCGAAGCGCTTGGTGTGGCGCGTGACGAAGTAGTTGGCGAACACCAGGATGCCGAGCACCGCGGCGCCCAGCACGAAGGTGTTGCCGCCGTACTTGAGCTGGCGCCGGCCGAGCACGCGCACCGCGTCCTCGAAGCGCAGCACCAGGTGGACGAGCACGAGCGCTGCCGCGGCGATCAGCCACGGCCTGAGGCCGCCCGGCAGCTTGTCCGCCCAGGCGGTACGCGTCACGAAGACGGCCGCCACGGCGATCAGGAACCCGAGCGGCGCGAGAAAGTCGACGAGCTTCTTCAGGATGCCCATGCTCCTAGGCCCTCCACCGCTGGCTCTCCACCGACTGGTGGGCCAGGAAGAGGCCGAAGCCGATGACGCTCAGGTAGAACACGACGTCCTTGAGGTCGACGACGCCCTTCACGAGGTCCTCGAGGTGCGTGGTGACGCCGAGGTAGGCGACGGCCTTCATGAAGGGACCCGCGGTGGGGTCGTCCGCCCAGCCGAGCGTCCACATCCCGAGGAACAGGCAGAACGACAGGATGCCGGCGACGATCTGGTTGCGCGTGAGCGTGGAGACGAACGTGCCCATCGCCAGGAAGCAGCTGCCGAGCAGCAGCAGCCCGAGCGCGCCGGTCACGACCGGCTTCCACTCGGGCGAGCTCGACGCGTAGATCCAGATCCCCGCGACGTTCACGAGCCCGGCCAGGATCATGAGCGCGAGCAGCCCGGCGGCGGCCAGGAACTTGCCGATCACGACCTGCCAGTCGGTGATCGGCGAGGTGGCGAGCAGCTCGATCGTGCCCTGCCGCTTCTCCTCGGCGAAGAGCCGCATCGTGAGCATCGGCGCCAGGAACAGCGCGACCACCGCCATGTTGTGGAACAGCGGGCGGATCAGGTACTCGTTGAGCGAGATCTTCATCCCGGCGCCGTACTCCATCCCTTGCTGGGCAATCTGCATCGATTGCCTGAGGAAGAAGTCGAACGAGAAGTAGAAGAAGATGCCGAACAGCATCGTCCACACGAAGAGCGCGACCCAGGCGATCGGGCTGCCGAAGTAGTGGCGCCACTCCTTCGCGACGATGGCGGAGACGTTCCTGAGCGCGGTCACGCGGTGGGTCCTCCGGGGGCTGCGGCCGCCGGCTCCTCGGCGTCCGCGGTGGTGAGGTGGAGGAAGATCTCCTCCAGGCTCATGCCGACCTGCTGCAGGCCGACGAGGCCGTGGCCTTTCGTCACGACGGCCGAGGCCAGCTCGGCGCGCACGTCCCTGCCGGCCTCGGCCTCGACGTCGAGCACGGCGACGTCGCCGTGCGGTGCGCGCGGGTGAACGGCGAGCACGCCGGGGACGGCCTTGAGCGCCGCGAGCGCCTGTGCCTGGTCGCCGCGCAGCTCGAGCCGGATCGTGCCGGCGCCCTGCAGGCGCCGCATCAGGTTGTCCGGCGTGTCCTCGGCCACCACGCGGCCCTTGTTGATGATCACGACGCGCCCGCAGGTCATCGAGACCTCGGGCAGGATGTGGGTCGAGAGCACGACCGTGTGGGCGCCGGCGAGTGCTTTGATCAGCTCGCGCGTCTCGATGATCTGCTTCGGGTCGAGCCCGGCCGTGGGCTCGTCGAGAATCAGCACGTCGGGGTTGTGCAGGATCGCCTGCGCGAGGCCGACGCGCTGGCGGTAGCCCTTGGAGAGCTTGGCGATCAGCTTCGTGCGCACGTCGCCGATCCGGCACTTCTCGACCGCGTCCGCCACGCGGGTCTTGCGCTCGCCCGGCGCGACGCCCTTGATCTTCGCGCAGAAGTCGAGGTACTCGCCGACCTCCATGTCCGGGTAGAGCGGCGGCGTCTCCGGCAGGTAGCCGACGCGCTTCTTCACTTCCATCGGCTCGGCGAAGACGTCGTGCCCGGCCACCCGCGCCTGTCCGTCGGTGGGCGGCAGATAGCAGGTCAGGATGCGCATCGTGGTGGTCTTGCCGGCCCCGTTCGGGCCCAGGAAGCCCAGGATCTCGCCCTTCTCGACCTTGAACGAGATGCCGTCCACCGCCGTCGCGCGGCCGTACCTCTTCGTGAGGCTGTCGACCTCGATCATGCGACCTTATCTCCCGTGTTTGATCCCTTGGACGCGCCGGGCCTCCCGCCGGTCGGAACGCCCCGGCGAGTCGCTGCGCGCACGACAAGGGTGCCGGCGGCTCTTCGGCGTGTCGGGAACGCCTGCCGCGGGAAGTCACGCCGCCCGTCGCGACGCGGCTTCCGGCTCCAGCCTCGCTATCATATCGACGGCATTTTTCGAGTGTCAAACCAGGAGCGATGATGGCGGTCTTCACGCGGAGCTCGCGGCGCAAGGCGACGCTCGCGGCCCTCGCCGAGCGGGTGCTGGAGGTCCCGGACCTGCTCGGGCTGACGCGACTGCTCACCGTCGACCTCTGCCGCGCGCTCGCGGCCGACGCCGGCAGCCTGCTGCTCTGGGACCGAAGGCTCGAGAGCTTCGAGGCGCTGGCGCTCGACGAGGCGGGGAGGCTGCGCCGCAGTCGGCCCGACGCGTCCGAGGGCCCGCGCGCCCGCTTCCTGATCTCGGAGGGCCAGCTGCTCGAGACCGCGCCCGAGGGCAAGAACGAGATGCTGGTGCCGCTGCTCGCGCGGAGCGGCCTCGCCGGGATGCTGGTGCTCGGGCCGGTGCCGGGCCGCAAACGCCCGGTGAGCGAGGCCGAGGCCCGGCTCGTCTCGCTCGTCGCGAGCCGCGCCGCGCTCGGGTTCGAGAACCTCGCGTATCAGAAGGAGCTGATCGAGTCGGAGCGGCTCGCGGCGCTCGGCACCATGGCCGGCATGATGGTCCACGACTTCCGCGGGCCGATGACGCTGATCCGCGGCTGGGCCGAGACGCTGCTCGAGGGCGACGTGCCGCCGCAGGAAGCGGCGGAGCGGGCGCGCGCGATCATGGAGGCCGTCGACCGCCTCGACCGCATGACCGGCGAGACGCTCGACTTCGCGCGCGGCGCGGAGAGCCTGGTGCTGCGCGCGGTGCCGCTCGGCCTGCTGGTGGCGGAGCTCGCCGCCGGCATGGAGCAGGAGCTGCCCGGGCTCGCGGTGGAGCGCGACGTTCAGCTGCCGGTCGGCCGCCGCGGGAAGGTCGACGTGGACAAGCTGCGCCGCGCCGTCACCAACATCGCCGCCAACGCGCGGGAGGCGATGGGTGGGCAGGGCCCGCTGCGGTTCTCGGCGCGGATCGAGCCGCTGGACGGCCCCGACGGCGCGCGCGAGCACCTGGTGCTGGTGCTCGCCGACGACGGCCCCGGCGTCGCGGCGGGCATTCGCGAGCGCGTGTTCGAGCCCTTCGTCACCCACGGCAAGAAGCGCGGCACCGGCCTCGGCCTCGCGGTCGCCCGGCGCTTCGTCGAGGATCACGGCGGGCGGCTCGAGCTGCTGCCCGAGCCCGAGGGCGGGGCGCGCGGGGCGCGCTTCCGGCTCGCCCTCCCGCTGTCGCCGGGCGATGGCGAGGAGCGGGCACGCTAGAATCGAGTGATGCGCGGAGTCCGCCGCGTGGCACTCCTCCTGGCCGTGGCCGCTTCGGGCTGCCGGGGCCACGACCCGGCGGCGGAGCTGCGGGTGAGCGACCTGACCACCTACTGGATCGTCGACAGCCCGCGGCAGGGCCAGAACTACGTGGCGCCGGTCGTGCGCTTCCGCCTCAAGAACGTCTCGGCCGAGCCGCTGAGCGCCGTGCAGGCGCGCGCGCGCTTCCCCGCCCCCGACCAGGGCGACGAGCCGTGGGGCTCGATCCAGGAGCAGGTGAGCACCTGGCGGCACCCGATCCCGCCCGGACAGGACACGGTCGTGACCGTGCGCTCGGCGGGCCGCTACCAGTCGCCCGCCGACCCGCAGGACATCCTGCGCTCGCCCGGCTTCAAGGACCCGAAGGTCGAGGTGTTCGTCCGCATCGGCGCGTCCAGCTGGGCGATGCTCGCCGAGGGCAGCGTGGAGCGCCGGATCGGCGCGCCGGACCTTCCCGCGCCAGGCACACCGTGAGCGGGGTACCGTAAGGCGTGCGTGTCCTCCTGCGGAGGCTCACCGGCCCGGCCCGCGGCCTGCAGGCCGAGCTGGCGCTGCCCGCGCTCATCGGCTCGGGGCCCGACGCCGACATGAAGACGGAGGGCGCCGCGCCGCTCCACGTGCGCGTGTTCGAGCGGCGGGGCGAGGTGGTCGCCCAGGTGGTCGAGCCGGGTCTCGTGCTGCGGCTGTCCGGCGAGGAGCTGCACGAGGCGGTGCTCAGGGAAGGCGACGAGATCGAGCTCGGCGCGAACGGGCCCCGGCTGCGGCTCGAGGCCGCCGACGAGGCGGGCGGGGAGCTGCTCGACGCCTCGCCCTGGGGGCGCGCGAGCTCGCACGCGTCCCCCCGCGCGCGCTTCGCCCGCTGGCTGCGCGAGCTGAGCACTGCAGCCCGCCTGCTGATGGCCGCGGCCATCCTGTTCGGCGCCGCCGCGCTCGGCTACAGCTACTGGCAGGACCGCAAGCTGCGGCTCGAGATCGACAGGCTGCAGGAGGCGCTGCGCCAGAGCGAGGCCGAGCGGGCGGCCTTCGCGGCGCGCGTCGCCGATGAGCGCTCGAAGTCGGAGCAGGACCGCGAAGCACTCGGCGCGCGGATCGACGAGCTCAAGCAGCGCGAGGAAGTGCTCTACGGGCAGATCCGCGAGTCGACCGCCGCCGAGTCGGGCAACCTGCGCGGCGAGCTGCAGTCGACGCGCGAGCGGCTGGCGACGCTCGAGTCGGAGCGCGCGGTGGGCGAGCGCATCGTGCGCGACTACGGGCCCGGCGTGGCCCTGATCCAGGGGGCCTACCAGTACCAGGACAAGGAAGGGCGCCCGCTGCGCTACAAGGTCGACGACGACGGCAACACGCTGCGCGACGCCGACGACAACCCGATCCTCGACCCCGAGGGCAAGGGCGAGGTGCACGAGGTCGAGTACGTCGGCACGGGCTTCATGGTCGATCGCCGCGGGCTGATGCTCACGAACCGCCACATCGCCGAGCCCTGGTGGAACAACGACTTCGCGCAGTCGCTGATCGAGCGCGGCTATAAGCCGAAGCAGACGGCGCTGCGCGCCTTCTTCCCGATGGAGCGGCGGCCCTTCCTGCTCAGGGTCGAGGGCCATGCCGAGCACGCCGACGTGTCGCTGCTGCGCTGCGAGACGGGCGGCGCGCGCCTGCCGATACTTCCGCTCGACAAGAGCGGCAAGGGCGCTGTGACGGGCCAGGCGGTCGTGGTCGTGGGCTTCCCGGCCGGGGTCGAGGCGATGCTCGCCAAGATCGACTCGGCGGTCGCGCGCGAGATCGTTTCGGACTCGCAGATGAAGACCGGCCGCATCACCGAGGCGCTCGCGCGGCGCGGGCTGGTGCGGCCCTCCACCACCCAGGGCCACATCGCGGACATCACCGAGACCGACGTCGTGTTCGATGCGCCGACCACGCAGGGCGGCAGCGGCGGACCGCTGCTGAACCGCAACGGGCAGGTGATCGGCGTCGCCTACGCCGTGCTGTCGCGTTTCGGCGGCAACTCGTTCGCGGTGCCCGTGCGCCGCGCGCTGCCGCTCGTCGCGTCGGACGCCGGCCGCAGAGCGGCGCAGAACGAGCCTCGGGCCGGCGCGCCGTGAGCCGCACCGGCCGGCTGCTGCTCGGCGTCGCGATCCTGGCCGCGCTCTTCCGGCTGCCGGGGCTCGGCTACCCGGGCGAGGAGTACTTCGACGAGGTCTACCACGCGAAGACGGCGCGCCAGTACCTGAACGGCGAGCCGCCGACGGAGTGGGTGCATCCCCCGACCGCGAAGCTCCTGATCGCGGGCGGCGTCGCGCTCTTCGGCTACGAGCCGTGGGCCTGGCGCCTGGTGCCGGCGCTCGCCGGCATCCTGATCGCGCCGGTGTTCCTGCTGCTCGCGCGGCGCGTGCTCGCGAGCGAGCGGGCGGCGCTCTTCGCCACGCTGCTGCTGCTGATGGACGGCGTCTACCTGGTGCAGAGCCGGATCGCGATGACGAACGTCTTCGCGGTGCTCTTCCAGCTCACGTCGATGCTGCTGCTATTGCGCGCCGTTGCGGCCGATGAGCTGCGGGTCGCGGACATGGCGGCGCTCGGCCTCGCGCTCGGGCTCGCGCTGTCGACGCGCTGGACGAGCCTCTTCGCCTGGGGCTTCATGGGGCTCGTCTACCTCGCGGTGCGCCGGGCGCGCGCCTTCAGGCTGCGCGATCTCGCGCTCGGCGCGCTTTCGTTCGTGGTGCTGCCGGCCCTCGTCTATCTGGTGAGCTACGTGCCGTGGATGGCGCAGACCCATCCGAGCGGCCTTCACGCCTGGTGGGACCGCGCGCTGGCGGCGGTCGCGTGGCAAAAGGACATCTGGGGCTATCACGCCCACCTCGACGCGACGCACACCTACTTCAGCCCGTGGTGGACCTGGCCGTTTCTCTACCGGCCCACCTGGTACTTCTGGTTCTCGGGCGGCGACTTCGTGCGCGGCATCGTCGCGCTCGGCAACCCGGCGATCTGGTGGGCTTCGCTGCCCGCATCGGTCTGGGCGCTCGCTGTCGGGATCCGCTGGCGCGACCCGCGGCTCGTCTTCTGCGGCGCGGGCTACTTCCTGCTGTACCTGCCCTGGGGGCTCTCGCCGCGCACGCTCAACTTCTCCCACTACCTGCTCGAGGCGATCCCCTACGCGTGCCTGTCGCTCGGCGCTCTGCTCGACCGCCGCTGGAACGTGGGACAGGCGATCCTCCCGCGCGCCTACCTCGTCGCGGTGGCCGCGCTCTTCCTGCTGTTCCTGCCGTTCCTCACCGCGATGCCGGTGCCGAACGCGCTCTGGAGCTTCCGCTTCCCGGGCGTTCCGGTGGAGATCGGACCCTACCGCGTCACGCTGGGTGGCTTTGGGCTCTGGACGTGGTTCCCGTCGTGGATCTGACCCGCGTGGCATACTTCCGTCATGGCGCTGCTCAGCGAGGAGATCGCGGCCGAGCTGCGTGAGGCCTTCGCCGGCCTCGTCAATCCCGTCCAGCTGGCCGTCGCCTCGCAGGCGCTCGCCGACCCGGTCTCCGAAGAGGTGCGTCGGCTTGTGGAGGAGCTGGCGGCGCTCGACGACAAGCTGACGGCCGAGCCCGTCAACTTCGTGCTCGACCAGCAGCGCGTGGCCGCGCTCGGGCTCGAACGCACTCCCGCGATCGCGATTCTCGGGCAGCAGGACCACGGCGTGCGCTTCTACGGCACGCCCGCGGGCTACGAGTTCGGCAGCCTGGTTGACGCCGTCCTCGACGTCTCGCGCGGGGCGAGCCTGCTCTCCGAGCCGACGCGCACGGCGCTCGCGGCGCTCGACCGCGACCTCCGCTTGCGCGTCTTCTCGACGCCCACTTGACCGTACTGCCCCCGGGCGGTCCGCCTGGCGATCCAGTTCGCGGTCGAGAGCCCGCGCATCAGCGTCGACGCGATCGAGGTGACGGGCTTCCCCGACCTCGCGCGCGCCTACCGCATCTCCTCGGTGCCCAAGACAGTGGTGGGCGACTCCGGCGTCGAGTTCGTCGGCGCCGGCCCCGAGTCGATGCTGCTCCAGCACGTGCAGGAGGCCGCGCGCCGGGCGGGCGGAGTCGTCGTCGCCTGAGCCAGGAGCGGCGAGCGAAGCCCGGTTCACTCGGGCAAGCTGATGAGGATGCTGCCGAAGGGCGCCCCCCCCAATGAGTGAGGAGCGGCGAGCGAAGCCCGATTCACTCGGGCGAAGCGAGCGGGGGGGTGCGGGGGGGGCGGCGCAGCCCCCCCCGCACGAACGAGCCCTGTACATCGACGCCTTCCGCGGCCTGATGGCGCTCGTCATGGTCCAGGGCCACGTGATGGACACGCTGCTCGCGCCGGCGGCGCTCGCCGAGCGGCTCTACGTCTGGCAGCAGGTGCTCCACGGCTCGACGGCGCCGGGCTTCCTGTTCGCCTCCGGCTTCGTGGTCGGGCTGCCGCCCGCGCCGCTCTCGCTCCGCGCGGGCCTGCGGCGGGCGCGGCGGCTCCTGTTCGTGCTGGCGGTCGGGTACTACCTGCACCTGCCGTACTTCTCGCTCTGGAAGACGCTCGGGGCCTCGACCGCCGCCGAGCGCGCGGTCTTCCTCGCATGCGACGCGCTGCAGGTGATCGCGGCGACCCAGCTCTTCGTGCTCGGCCTGCAGGCCGTGGTCGGGCGGCGCTGGACGACCTGGGCTGGGTTCCTCGCGCTCGCGATCGTCGCGGCGACTCCGCTCGTCTGGTCGTCGGGCATCGCCGCGCGCCTGCCCGAGCCGATCGCCCCCTGGCTCGACGCGGCGACCGGGTCGAGCTTCCCCGTCTTTCCCTACTCGGCCTTCGTGCTGGCCGGCGCCCTCGCGGGAGCGCGCCTCGGCCGGGCTCCCGCGCCGGTGCGGCAGCGGCGCGAGGTGACGAGCGGCGTGATCCTGCTCGTCGTCGGCGCCGTGCTGGCGCTCGTGCTGCACGGGCGCGTCGACTTCTGGGGCGCGTCGCCGGCCTACGTGCTCGTGCGGCTCGGCGGGCTGCTGCTGCTCCTGCGCCTCGTGGAGGCGGCGGCCGCGACCGGCCATTGGTCGATGCGCGAGCTCGCCCTGCTCGGGCGCGAGACGCTGCTCGTCTACGTGCTGCACCTCACGCTGCTCTTCGGCGGCGTCTTCGGCCCGTCTCCGCTCACGGAGCTCCACGGGGGGCTCGGCTTCGCGGGCGCGACGGTCGTGCTCGTCGTGATGATTCCCGTGCTGCTGGGAGCCGCCTGGCTCTGGCGCACGGCGAAGCACCGCTTCCCGCGCGAGGCGCGCCTCGCGCTCCTCTTCGTCACCGTGACGTTCCTGTACGAGTTCGCCGTCAGGCCCTGGTGACTAGCGGAAAAGCTTCTTCAGGCTGGTGAGGGCCGAGTCCTTCGGAGAGAGCTGCTCGAGCTCGGTGCGGGCGCCCTTGTGCTTCGGGTTGAGGCGCACGGCAGTGCGCATCTCGGCGACGGCGCGGCTCTTGATCTTCATGACCTTGTAGTAGAGGCCCCACTGGTAGTGGACCTCGGCGTTGTCGGGCTCGAGGCGGGCGGCTTCGTAGAACTCGCGCTCGGCGAGCTTGGCCGTGCGCGGGTAGCAGGCCATCGCCACCGCGAAGCGCAGGTGGAAGGCCGCCACCTGCGGGGCGATCCGCACCAGCTTGTCGTAGACCTTGACCGCGTTGGCGTAGTCCGCCACGGTCATGCGCACCTCGCCCTCCATCAGCAGGTGCTCGATCTGCGCGCGGCCCTCGAAGCCGCTCGCGCCGGGGGCGACCGCGAGCTGCGAGTCGTCCGGCCGCTTCCCCGGCGGAATGCTCTGCTCCGCGGGGGGCACCGGGCGCGCGGCCGCGGCCGCGCGGGGCTCCGGCGCGCTCGCGGCGGGCGCAGGGGGCGCCGCCGCAGGAGGGATCGGCGTTCCGTAGGGCGGCGTCGGGCCTCCGAGCCCATCGGCCGACGCGTCCGGGGAGGGCGGCGCGGCGGGGGCGGCGGCGCGGGCCGCGGGCGTCGGCGGAGCCGGCGCCACCGGCTGGGGCACGAGCACCGCCGGCGGCCGGGGGGCACGCTGGACGGCCGCGGCGGCCTCGGCCGCGTGCCGCTTCAGCACCGCCTCGGCGTTCGCGGTCTCGGGCGCCGAGCGCGCGAGGCGCATCGCCGCGGACGCCCGCCCGAGGATCACGTCGATGTCGTTGCGGATGGCGTCGTCGGCGCTGAGGCCGTCGCGCAGCGCGTGGTAGCGCTCCATCTTCTCCTCGAGCGCGCGCACCATCTCGTCGCGCGGCGCCGCGCGCGCGAGCTTCAGCCACGCCTCGCGGTCTAGCTTCGCCGAGTGCTCGAGCTCCTGCTGCACCTCGCGGCGGATCGCGTCGCGCAGCGAGGGGTCGGGGCGGTTCTGCAGCGCCGACAGCAGGAACATGCCGGTCTCGGTCTGCATCACCGGCTGCGGTGCCGGGGCCTGCACGTCGGCCTCGCGCAGCAGGCCCGCGGCGAGCAGCGCGTAGACCGAGCGCAGCCGGGTGAACGCGAGCCCGCTGCCCGACCACGCCAGGCGCCTGATCGTCACGCGGCGCTGGGCCAGGTCGAGCAGCTCGAGCTCCTCGGCCGAGCGCCCGCGCCGCTCGAACGAGAACGGCGGCACCTCCGCCAGCATCACGCCGCGGTCGAGGTGGCCGAGGCCCTTCACCACCAGCTCTTCGCTCTTCATCGAGCGGATGCCGTCGTAGAGCAGCCGGTGGATCGAGAGGCTCACCATGTACTCGAGCGGGATCGCGCTCTCGCGCTCCTCGAAGAGCGCCGCGCCGTCCACCAGCTCGAACAGCGACAGCGCGACGCGGCGCACCTGGCGCGCCACGGCGCTGCCGACGTCGTAGCGGTCCATCACGCCCGCGTGGACCAGCGCCTCGCCGAACTTGCGCTTGTCGGCGCGCATCAGCGCGGAGACGCGGTTGAAGTCCTCCTCGGTGATGCGGCCGTCCGCCACCATCGCCTCGCCGAGCCGGTCGCGGCGCAGGTTGCTGGCCGCGAACACCAGCCGGCCGTGGTCGAAGAAGGCGATCTTGACCATGCGGCCCGCGCGCACCTGCAGGTCGCCCGTCTTGCGCTCCGCCGACATTCGGCGGATCGTCTCGGCGATCGGGCTCTGGGCGATGTCGGTCAGCATGCGAAAGAACTATTGTGCACGTCGCGCGAGGCCCGGCAAGCTCCGGGGCCTCGGCGCGAGGGTATCATCCGGGGGCCGGCTGTGACGCCGGCCACACCCGGGAGGACGAGCGGTGAAGCGGGCCGTGATCGTGGGCAGCGGGAGCGAGATCGCGCCGATCAAGCTCACCAACGACCAGATGGCCCGGATCCTGGACACGAGCGACGCCTGGATCCGGGAGCGCAGCGGCGTCGAGCAGCGCTACTTCGCGAGCCCCGAGATCGCGACCTCCGACCTCGGCACCGCGGCGGCGCGCCAGGCGCTCGAGCGCGCGGGAGTCGCGAAGGAAGCGGTCGACCTGGTGGTGTTCGCGACCATGACGCCCGACCACTACTTCCCCGGCTGCGCGACCCTGCTGCAGGACAAGCTCGGCCTGCGGAGCGTGCCCTGCTTCGACATCCGCCAGCAGTGCAGCGGCTTCCTCTACGGCCTCCAGCTCGCCGACGCGCAGATCCGGTCGGGCCTGGCCGAGACCGTGCTGCTGGTCGGCGCCGAGGTGCACGTCGGCTTCATGCCCTGGACGCGCGCGAACTTCGACTACGCGCGCGGCGTGGCCGACGTGCCGCCCACGCCGCAGGAGCTCGAGTGGAACTCGCGCTTCCGCCACCTCGTCGTGCTGTTCGGCGACGCGGGCTCGGCGGTGGTGCTGAAGGCCGCGGAGGGCGACGCGCGCGGCGTCGTGGACCACGAGCTGCACGGGGCGGGGGCCGACTACGACAAGCTCTACGTGCCCGGCACTGGCTTCAAGCACCGCCCCTACACCGATCCCGAGCAGTTCGCCCGCGGCGACCACATCCCGGTGATGGACGGCCGCTTCGTGTTCAAGATGGCGACCACGCGCATGGTGGAGGTCGCGAAGTCGCTGCTGACGAAGCACGGCGTGGCGCCCGGCGACCTCAAGCTCGCCCTCCTGCACCAGGCCAACAAGCGCATCAACGAGTACTGCGCCAAGGCGCTCGGGCTGCGCGAGGAGCAGGTGCCGCACAACATCCACAAGTACGGCAACACCACCGCGGCCACGATCCCGCTGCTCTGGGACGAGTGCGCGCGCGACGGACGCCTCCAGCCCGGCGACCTCGTGCTGCTCGTCGCCTTCGGCGCCGGCATGACCTGGGGCGCGTCGCTCGTGAGGGCGTGATCCGCCCGGGGGTCCGGGGGGCGCGGCGGTAGAGCGCCCCCCGGCTCGCCGGTCCAAGGAGGCGAAGATGAAGCTGATCCCCCTGCTCCTCGTGCTCAGCGCGGCGTCGGCAGCCTCCGCCGCGCCGGCGGCGGACGCGCTGCGTGTCGGCGAGATCGCCGCCCAGCCCGGCCAGCAGGCCTCGGGGTACATCGTCGTGCCGGACGGAGCCGACCCCGGCACCCGCATCCCCGTCAGCGTCTTCAACGGCGCGACGCCGGGGCCGGTGCTGGCCCTGATCGCCGGCACCCACGGCTCGGAATACACGTCGATCGTCGCGCTGCAGCGCGTGCGCGCCCGCCTCGATCCGGCGCGGCTCAAGGGCGCGGTGATCCTGGTGCACATGGCCAACCCGACCACGTTCTACGGCCGGCGCATCTACTTCAGCCCCGACGGCAAGAACCTCAACCGCGTGTACCCGGGGCAGGCCGACGGCACGCTCAGCCAGCGGATCGCGCACGCGATCACGACGCAGGTGATCGTGCCGGCGACGCACGTGGTGGACATGCACTGCGGCGACGGCAACGAGTCGCTGCGCCCCTACTCGTACTGGCAGGTCACCGGCGATCCGGCGCTCGACGCCGCGGGAAAACGGCTCGCGCTCGCCTTCGGCCTCGACCACATCGTGATCGACCGCGAGCGCCCGGTCGACCCGAGCCGCACGCTCTACACCTCGAACACCGCCGTGCGGCGCGGCAAGCCGGC
>Ga0111538_10009168_pt1 | contig 13224 bp, 13 predicted proteins | sample SoiMethybrSBSTD1_FD_79669 | JGI IMG/M metagenome (GOLD analysis project Ga0111538, IMG submission 79669) | Bulk soil microbial communities from a Populus tree surrounding site in Tennessee, USA - Soil MetaG P. TD hybrid SBSTD1 (version 2)... | ecosystem: Environmental > Terrestrial > Soil >...
ACCCCGGCGCGGTAGCCGGCCTCGAACTTGCGGATGAGGGGAACGTCCATGCCGCCGATGAAGCCGACCACCTTGCTCTTCGACACCAGCCCGGCGATCGCCCCGACCAGGAAGCTCCCCTCGTGCTCGCGGAACCGCAGCCCGGTCAGGTTGTCCGGCGGCGGCGGGTCGCCCGGCGCGATCGAGAAGTCGAGGCAGGCGAAGCGCGTCTCGGGGAACTCGCCGGCCAGCTTGCGCATGTCGTCGGTGAAGATGAAGCCGACCCCGAACACCAGGTCGTAGCCCTGCGAGGCCAGCTGGCGGAGCGCGCTCTCGCGGTCGCTGCCGTCGCCCGGCTCGATGAACCTGACCGTGACCCCGAGCTCCTTCTCCGCCCGCAGGAGGCCGCGGTAGGCGGCGTCGTTGAACGACTTGTCGCCCAGCCCGCCGACGTCGAACACCAGACCGATGCAGGTCTTGCCGGCGCAGCTCGCCCGGCTCGACAGCCCCGTGCCGGCCGCCAGGAGGACAGCGTTCAGCGCGACCAGCCCGGCGATCGCCGCCGCGATCCCGCGCGGAACCCCGAGGAGCCGGCCGCCCTTCATGCGTCAGATCGATAACACGGCTAGAAGGCGAACATCACCGAGGGAGCGAAGATCGAGTTCTGCGGGTCGATGACGAACAGCGTGGCGGTCAGGAGGAAGTCGTACCAGAAGTGGACCGCGGTCGACGGCGCCAGGCTGTAGTCGCTCGAGCGGTAGACCCAGCCGAGGTACGCCCCCGCCGCGGTGATGACCGGGATGCCGTAGAGCAAAAAGTCGGTCCGCTCCTCCTCGGGCAGGGCGAGGACGTTGGGGATGTGCGCCACGCCGAAGAGGAGGCTGGCCGCCACCCAGCCCTGGGTCTCTCCGATCGAGCGGGCCAGGCCGCTCTGGATGACGCCGCGGAACAGCGCCTCCTCGGCCGGGGCGACGTGGGCGAACAGCGTGCCGCCGGCCAGCCCGCCGAGCGGATAGCCGTACTTCGCGTCGACCGTCTCGCCGAACAGGTTCGGGTCGTCGCCCACCTGGTCGCCGTCGACGTCGTCGGCCAGCGCGAAGGTCACCCCGAGGCCCACCGCCAGCGCGCCGACCAGCCCGGCCCACACCGCCGGGCGCTTCATGACCTCGAGGTTGAACGGAGCCGCCGCCAGATCGGCCAGCGAGTCGGGCGGGGCGTAGCGCTCGCGCCGGGCCAGCGCGGTCGTGATCCAGACGTCCGACAGTCCGTAGATCCACAGATCTTGTAGAGCGGCGAGCGGCAGGGCCACGCCCGGGTGCTGGAAGGGATCCGCCTGGCCGTCGCCGTCGGCGTCGAAGTCGGTGTTCACCCCGACCGCCACCGCGGTCGAGATCTCCGCCGCCGCCAGGCCGGACATGATGCTCCCCTCGGCGGTCTTGCCGAGACAGAGCTGGCCGACCCCGGGGAACAGCCAGCCGAGCTTCGGGCTGCACGAGCGGTAATCGAGCGCCATGCCGGCCTCGATCTCGGCCTCCGAGGGCGGCGCGATGAGCGTGGTGCGCGCGGTCTGGACCGGGCGGCTGCACGCCGACGCGACAGCAGCCGCCGCCGCCAGCGCGGCGAACCCGAGCCTCACTCGACCCAGTCGTCGCAGTCGTCGACCATGCTGGGGTCGAACTTGATCTTCCAGGAGAAGATGAAGCCGTTGTCGATGCCCCAGAGGTCGGTCACCTTGATGGTCCAGTTGCCGTCGAGCGTGCACCCGACCAGGTCGTCGTAGCTCTGCGAGGGCTGGTAGTCGCCGGCCGGCAGGCGCTTCTGGTTCGGGTGCTGGTTGGCCCAGGTCAGCATCGGCGGGCTCATCGCCAGGTCGGTCCAGCAGTACTCCTCGCCGGTGCCCGGGGTCGGGTTGGTGCCGTCCGAGTCGTTGGGCGTGCCCATCCACAGCTCGCCGCCGTCCTTGCCGAGGAACTTCTGCAGCTCGATCTTCTGCCCCGACGGACAGGTGAGCTCGATCTCGAGGTCGCGCAGCCACGAGTGCTCCATCACCACGCAGGTGCCGAGCACATGTTCGCCGAAGTCGAGCACCTGGCCGCTGGCGAAACCGGTGATGTTGATCGCGGTCTCGTAGGAACCGCCCTCGCCGTCGGGCAGCGCGAGGGGCTCGCCCTCGACCAGGTCGAGCTCGCCGCAGGCGGGACAACCGTCCCTGCCATAGCAGTCCTCGTCGTTGCAGTCGTAGTGGCCGTCGCAGTCCTCGTCTTCACCGCCGGTGCAGACCTCCTGGCCCGACGGCACGCAGGGCCCGGAATCGACCGCGTTCGGCGGCGCCCCTTCGCCGTCCTCCATCGGGCTGGTGCGATCCTGCGGGCCGCACGCGACGAACGTCACTATGGAAGCAAAAGCCAGGAGCCGGCGCATTCGAATCCCCCTCGATCGAATCGCCGCGGACCTTACAACAGCCCGGCGTGACCTGGATCAAAAAAGTACTTCCGTCACATACCCGAAAATCCTCTTGGCTTGACGCCCCCTTGGGTCGGTTTTGCTACACTCTTCTGTCTTTCTCGGAGGGGGCTTCATGGGAATCATCAATTTCGTCAAGGGCGGCGTGAAGGAGCTGGCGATCGCCCGGCCGGACGAGGCCAAGGGCGACATCGTCTACAAGCACCCGGACCAGACGATCCCGATGAAGGCCCAGCTGACCGTCGATGCCGACGAGCTGGCCCTGTTCTTCAAGGACGGCAAGTTCGTGGGGCAGTTCGGCCCCGGGCGCCACACCCTCGACGCGCAGAACATCCCCTTCCTCGGCCAGCTGGTCGACAAGTTCACCGGCGGCAACGTCTTCATCTCCGAGGTCTTCTTCGTCAACACGCGCGAGATGACCGACGTCAAGTTCGGCGGCCAGATCGGCAAGGTGCGCGACGTGCAGAGCGGGCTCCTGGTCCAGATGATGGTGCACGGCACCTTCTCGGCCCGCGTGCTCGATCCCCCGCGCCTGGTCATCGGCCTGGTCGGCCTGCAGAAGCACCAGGGCAACCTCTTTCTGCAGTGGTTCCGCGACCAGGTGCTCAAGGTCATCAAGGACGACATCGCCGAGCTGTGCGTGAAGAAGAAGTGGCCGCTCACCGACGTGGTGTCGGGCGCCTACACCGAGGAGATCGAGACCGAGACGCTCGGCGGCCTGCGCCATCACGTCGAGCCCTACGGGCTCGAGATCGTCCGCTTCGGCAACTTCAACATCGCCATGGGCGAGGAGGACGAGGAGCGGCTCAACAAGTTCTACGAGCGGGCCTCGTACGTGAACATGACCGGCGGCCTGCAGGGCTACCAGCAGCTGGCCCAGGCCGAGATGATGATGAACGCCGGCGAGGGCATGAAGCACGGCGGCGGCGGCGGCGCCGACAGCGGCCTGGCCGGCGCCGGGCTCGGGCTCGGCCTCGGCATGGCGGCCCAGATGATGAACAACATGAATCAGGGCAGAGCCGGCGGGGCCGGCGGGGCCGGCGGCGGCACCCAGCCGCAGCCCAACCTGCCGCCCACCGGAGCGCCGCAGGGCGCCACCGTCCTGTGCCCGTCCTGCAACCAGAACGTGGCGGCCGGGAAGTTCTGCGCCGAGTGCGGCAAGGCGCTGCCGGCGGCCGGGCCCCGCCACTGCACCAGCTGCGGGGCCGCTCTGGCCGGGAAGTTCTGCGCCGAGTGCGGCACCGCCGCGCCCGCCTGAGCCAGCGCGATCAGCGGAACCGCCGGGTGGTCATCCGGGACGCGCCACGGCGCGCCGGTCGGATGCCTCAACCCTTGGCGCTCGTCCGGCACGACGTGCCCGACGACTGCACGCGCGACTTCGCCTTCACCAGCGGCGGCAACGGCAGCGGCACCGGCGCCCGCTTCTTCGCATAGGCCTCGCCGAGCCGCCGGCCCGACTTGTTGCCGCCGGCCGCGCTCGCGGGCGCGGCCAGTCCGGCCACGACAGCGACAGCGAGGGCGAGGGCGAGGGCGCGAAGGCGCATGGCCCGGCCGAGCTAGCAGCTTCCGCGCCACTGCGAACGTGGCTACAACAAAGGGACGGTGCCGGTCAGTCGGTCTGCCGTGGCCGCTCCACTGGTCGCCGCATCGGTCCGGCCACTCGCGATCCTCGCCGGCCGAGCGCGCTCGTGGAGCTCGCCGTCGGCTCCGAACAGGCGATCGTTCCAGTGGTCGACCAGTGCGCGCGTGTCGCGATCGTCGGGATGAAACCCGGGCCGGAAGTAGGAGAGGTACGCCGGGACCAGCCGCAGGAAGTAGCCCGGCCAGATCCACATCCGCCGGATCGATCGCAGCCAGCGCCATGGCCGCCACAGGACGCCGCGAGTCGCCATCAGCCGGGCGTGGACCAGGGATGGATCACGGCGAAGAAGAGACTGGTCACCACCATCAGGCCGGCCCGCCGCAGGTAGCCGCCGCCGACCGCCCGGTAGGCGTCGAACGCGACCGCCTTGTGCTCGCTCTCCTCGAGCGAGTGCCACATCCAGAGCGGCCGCACCGCCGGGTGGATCTCGGCGCGGATCGGTTCGCTGGTGAGCATCGACTCGGCGAGCAGGGCCGTGAAGTGCTCGAGCGCACAGGTCACCGCCAGCTGCGATCGCGGCGACAGGATCCGGCGAACCAGGCGCAGGAACCCACCGAGCCGCGCGTCGATCCGCGGCGCGACCGTGTAGCCGTGCGCGACCAGGAGCCGGTTGAACGCGCGGTGCTCGCGGCCATGCATCGCTTCCTGGCCGACGAAGCCCGCGACCTGGGCGGCGAGCTCCGGCGAGTCGACCCGATCGCGCGCATGCTTGACCGCATCGATGAAGAACCGCTCACCCTCGGGAAACAGCAGCGACAGCGCGTTCATGAACGTGGTCGCGTAGGCATCGTCCGCGCACCAGTCGCGCGGCACCGAGACCGGGTCGAGGGCGAGCTCGAGGTCCCGGCGCTGGATCATGCGCGGTTCGATCGGCTTCATGGCCACCACCTTGCGTCGCCACGCCAGCCGCCCCTAGGTCATGCGGTGCCGACCCGTTATCATCTTGGGCCACCCGACATGGTCGAGTCGCTCGCCCAGCAGGTTCCCGCCGCCTATGTGCGCGACATCCTCGAGGTCGCCGCGCGGTGCGGCGTCACGGCCGACGCGCTGCTCGCCGGGTTGCCGATCACGGTCGAGGCGCTCGCCATTCCCGCCACCCGGGTGCCGATCCCGCTGTGCGCCGAGATCGTCGCCCGGGCCGAGCGCCTGACGAAGAGCCCCGCCCTCGCGATCCAGGTGGGGATGCAGATGCGGCTGTCGACCCACGGCTTCCTCGGGTTCGCGGCCATGACCTCGAGCACCGTGCGCGATGCGCTCGATCTCGCCGTGCGGTTCGCCGGCACCCGGACCACCGCGCTCGGATTGACCCTGGCGGTCGAGGGGAGCACCGCGTCGCTCGCCATCGAGGAGCGCGCGCCGCTCGGCAGGTTGCGCGAGTTCGCGCTGCTCAGCGTGATGGTCGGGCTGTGGCGCATCGGCGAGGCGCTGACCGGCCGCGTCGTCGACGGCGTCGCCCACTGCGACTTCACGCCGGCCGGGCCGATCGCGGGGATCCTGCTCGCGACAGGCCGGATCCGCTTCGGCCAGCCGGAGAACCGGATGGTGTTCGACGCGACCCTGCTCGATCGGCCACTGGTCACCGCCGATCCACTCGCGACCCAGCTCGCGCGCGGCGAGTGCGAGCGCGAGCTCGCCACCGTCGCGGACGCCGGGCTGCTGGGCCAGGTCCGGGCGGCGATCACGACCCGCAGCGACGGCGTGCGCTCGCTGGCCGAGGTCGCGCGTGAGCTCCACCTGTCGACCCGGACGATCAAGCGCAAGCTGGCTGATCACGGCACGACGTTCACCGCCATCGTCGAGCAAGTCCGCCGCCAGCGCGCGCTCTTGCTGCTCTCCGACCGCGCGCTTTCGATCGGCGAGGTGGCGAGCCGGCTCGGGTACAGCGAGCTGCCGAACTTCTCCCGAGCCTTCCGCAAGTGGACCGGGATGACGCCGGCCGCGTACCGCGCAAGGCACCCGGGCGAGCAGTGAGACCGTCTCAGATGGACGGGCAGGGCTCGAGCAGCATGGTCTCGGTCGAGAAGTTGCCGACCGTCACCCTGACGATCCCGTCCACCGGCGTGTTGCGCAGGAACCCGATGGTGGCGGCGACCGTGCCGTCGTCGTAGAAGAGCGTCCCGCCCGACGGATGACACTCGCCGTCCTGCCACGCCACGTCGGTCGCGGTGAACATCGCCTCCACTCCTCCGGTGGTGAGCACGCCCGAGCCGTCGACCGAGGTCTCTGCCGGCCGGCTCGCGATCGTCACCTGGTCCAGCTCGAGCGTGGTCTCCCCGCCGGCCGCGGCGTAGGTGAAGTCGGCGGTGACGGTGGTGGTGCGATCGAGATCGGCCCCCGCGACGCCCACCGCGAGCGTCCCGTCGAGCACGGTCTGGTTGATCGCCAGCTCGCCGAAGCCGAGCGAGATGCTCACCGGGCTGAGCGTGATGGCGAGGGTCAAGCTGCCGTCGACCATGTCCCCGCTCTGGAAGGTGCAGCCGTCGAACTCGATCGTCGCGCTCAGCCCGGCGCCCCAGGTCCACGTCACGCAGCCGGCTCCCTCGACGATCGGCTCGTCGCCGCCCAGCACGCCGTCACCGGCCGGAAGCGGGCCCGACTGGCCTCCCACGGCGGTCTCGACGTCCCTCCGCACCTGGTCCTCGCCCGAGTCGGGGCCCAGCATGCGCGCGGCCGCGCCGAGCGGCGCGCTGAAGCCGAGCGCCACCACGCCGACCGACGAGAACGCTCGCGCGACCGGCTCGGCGGAGGCCGGGACCTCGCCCTCCTCTCCCCCGCCGTCGTCACCCGAACCGCATGCCGCCAGCCCCACACAGAGAGCCGGCAGCGCCAGCGCCGCGCACAGTCGTCTCATGACGCCCCCCCCGCCGGCCATTCTACCTCGCGCTCAGTCGTCGGCGTCGCTGTGCTGTGGCCGGAGCAGCGCCAGCGCGAAGAGGCTGATCGCCGCGCAGGCCGACATGTAGACGGCGATGGCGCGCGGTGAGTGGAACTCGTGCATCAGCCAGGTGGCGATGAGGGGCGCCGGGCCGCCCGCCGTCACCGACGCGAGCTGGTAGCCGAGCGAGGAGCCGCTGTAGCGGACGTGGGCGGGGAAGCTCTCGGCGATGAGCGCGGCCTGCGGGCCGTACTGCAGGTCGTGGATCGGGCCCGACAGGATGATGGCGGCGCCCATGGCGAGCGCGGCGCCGCTCGAGAGGAGCTCGAAGTAGACGAATGGCCAGATCAGCATGAGCGCGCAGCCGATCGCGACCACCCGGCGGCGGCCGAGCCTGTCGGACAGGTGGCCGGCGAGCGGAATGGTGACCATCGAGACGGCGGCAGCGGCGAGGACGAGCGGCAGGACGTCGTCACGCGCCAGCTCGAGGGTGCCGGTCGCGTAGCTCAGCACGAAGACGCTGAAGATGTAGAACGGCGCCTGCTGGCCGGTGCGGACGAAGGTGGTGAGCAGGACCTCGCGCCAGTGATGGCGCAGGACGTGGACGACCGGGGCGCGCACCGAGCGCCCCTCGGCGCGCATCTTCGCGAAGGCGGGCGGCTCCTCGATGCCGATGCGGATCCAGAAGCCGACCGCGACCAAAAGCGCGCTGGCGACGAACGGAGCCCGCCAGCCCCAGTCGAGGAAGGCGTCGCCCGAGGCGCGCGTCGCCAGGTAGAGGGCGCCGTAGGCCAGGAGCAGGCCGGCCGGCGCGCCCCACTGCGGCCAGCTGGCGGCCAGGCCGCGGCCGCCCCGGCGCGACCACTCGGCGGCGATGAGGACCGAGCCGCCCCACTCGCCCCCCACCGCGATCCCCTGGACCGCGCGCGCCAGCGTGAGCAAGAGCGCGCCGCTGATCCCGATCGAGTCGTAGCCGGGCACCAGGCCGATCGACATGGTCGCGACGCCCATCAGGACCAGCGTGGCGATGAGCGAGGCCTTGCGCCCGACGCGGTCGCCGAGGTGGCCGAACAGCGCGGCGCCGATCGGCCGCGACGCGAAGCCGACGAAGTAGGTCGAGAACGACAGGAGCGTGCCGGTGTACGGATCGCTCTCGGGGAAGAACGTCTTCGGGAAGACGAGCGCGGCCGCCAGCCCGTAGAGGAAGAAGTCGTACCACTCGACCGCGGTCCCGACCGCCGAGGCGACCACGGCGCGGCGGAGCTGGGCGGCGCGGAGGTCCGTCCCGCTGGTGGGCTCTCCGCTCACGCGCGGCAGCCTAGCACCGTCCCGGTGGCGGCCGCGAAAGCCTCCCCGGCACCGCAGGTGGCCGATCGATTGGCCGCCTCACCGGACGCAAGCTCGCGATCCCGCAGGCGAGTGTCCCCGGCATGGGGGTTGCTCGATGGGGGGCCATGCGCAGCGCCGGTCCTCTGTCCCGGGTCTCCCGACTCCTCCTGATCCTGGGAGTCCTGTGCCTCCTCCTCCCGGGAGCTGCCTCGGCCGGCCAGAAGGTCCAGACCCGCAAGGCCAAGAACAAGACCTCGGAGCAGACCAAGCGGTCGAAGCAGAAGATGGCCCTGCAGCGCAGCAAGGCCGGCGGCAAGAAGGGCACCGCCAAGGCGGCCGGCTTCCTGCCGCGCCCGGGCGCCAAGCCCGCCGGCGAGACCACCGGCGCCGCCAAGCTGGCCGGCACCCGCACCGCGTCGGTCTCGAAGACCACGACCCGCGCGCGCACCGCCAAGGCGCGCCGCCCGATCGCGCGCAAGACCAAGACGGCGAAGAAGTCGAAGAAGATGACCCCGGCCAAGCGGCGCGCGGCGCGCACCACGCGCAGCAAGAGCCGCTCGAGCCAGCAGTTCGACACCGACGCCGCCGCCGAGCTCGGCGCCGACGGGCCGGAAGGCCGGATGGGCGAGCGCGAGATGGGCCCGATGGAGATGGGCGGCGACATGGAGATGGGCGCGCAGAAGCCGCAGTCTCGCTTCCGCCGCTTCCTCGGCGCCACCGGAAGGGCGCTCAAGAAGACCGCCAAGTTCGCCGGCTACGCGGCGGTGGTCGCCGCCCCGATGGTGGTGATGGCCGCCGGCGGCCTTCCGCTCGCGTTCGCCATCGGCGCTCCGGCCATCTTCCTCGGCATCCCGCTGGCCATCGGCCTGGTCGAGCAGCGGGCCCGGCAGAACCAGGGGGGCATCGACGATCCGCAGAACGAGATGCTGCAGCGCTACATGACCCGCCAGATGCTCGAGAACCAGGACCTGAACGGCCCCGGTCCCGGCAACGGCGTGGCCGGCGCCGGCGGCCTGAACACGCTCGGCAACATGATCAACCCGGGCGGAATCGGCGGACGGCAGATGCCGTGATCGACTAGCCTAGGCCCGATGCACGCCCCGCGCGGTCCCAGGCTCGACAACCGCAGCTACTACGACGAGTTCGCCGGCTGGTACGAGCGCGAGCGCGGCCGCGGCTACCACCAGATGCTCGACGACCTCGAGGTGGCGCTGGTCGAGCGCTACGGGCGGGGCGGCGACGTGCTCGAGGCCGGCTGCGGCACCGGGCTCATCCTCGAGCGGATCGCCGGCTTCGCCCGCAGCGCGCGCGGGATCGATCTCTCCGGCGGGATGCTGGCGCGAGCGCACGCGCGCGGCCTCGAGGTCGCCCAGGCCTCGGTCACCGCCCTGCCCTACCGGGACGCCAGCTTCGACGTGGTCTGCTCCTTCAAGGTGCTGGCCCACGTGGCCGACATCGAGACCGCGCTGGCCGAGATGGCGCGGGTGACCCGGCCGGGCGGGCACGTCCTGGCCGAGTTCTACAACACGCGCTCGCTGCGCTACCTGGTGAAGCGCATGAAGCCGCCCACCGCGATCTCGGAGCAGAGCCACGACGACGCGGTCTTCACCCGCTACGACAGCGCCGCCCGCTTCCGCTCCTACCTGCCGCCCACGCTGTCGTGGCAGACCGTGCGCGGGATCCGCATCGCGACCCCGGTGGCCGCGCTTCACCGGGTGCCGCTGGTCGGCCGGTTCCTGGCCGGCGCCGAGCGCGCGCTGGCCGACGCGCCGGTCGCCCGCGGCTTCGGCGGCTTCCTCATCGCGGTCGCGCGCAAGCTGGGCTGAGTCCGAAAAGAGAGTAGGATCGCCCCGGCATGGGGACGGTCCTGGTGGTCGACGACGAGCGCTCCATGCGCGAGTTCCTCGCCATCTGCCTCCGGCGCGAGGGCCACCAGGTGTCGGTCGCCGAGTCGGGCGAGAAGGCGCTCGAGTGGCTGGGGCATAGCCCGGCCGACGTCGTGGTCACCGACCTCAAGATGCCGGGCAAGGTGGACGGGCTCGGCCTCCTGCGCGGCATCCGCGACCGCGGGCTCGACACCGAGGTCATCGTGGTGACCGCCTTCGCCACCCCCGAGACGGCCATCGCCGCCATGAAGCAGGGGGCCTACGACTACCTGACCAAGCCGTTCAAGGTGGACGAGATCAACGCGGTCATCGATCGCGCGCTCGAGAAGCGGGCCCTCATCGAGGCCAACGCCGCCCTGCGCGAGAAGGTGAGCGGGCGCTACCGGCTTGCCTCGCTCCTGGGCAAGAGTCCGCAGATGCAGCGGGTGTTCGAGCTCATCGGCAAGATCCACTCCACCCGGACCAGCATCCTGGTCACCGGCGAGAGCGGGACCGGCAAGGAGCTGGTGGCGCGCGCGCTGCACAGCGAGGGCAGCCGGTCGCAGAAGGCGTTCGTCGCGGTCAACTGCGGCGCCATCCCCGAGGAGCTGATGGAGTCGGAGCTGTTCGGCCACCGGCGCGGCTCCTTCACCGGGGCGGTCGCCGACAAGACCGGCCTGTTCCAGCAGGCGGACGGCGGCATCCTCTTCCTCGACGAGATCGGCGAGCTGTCGCTCGGCCTCCAGGTCAAGCTCCTGCGCGTCCTGCAGGAGCGCAAGGTGAAGCCCATCGGCGACACCGCCGAGACCGAGGTGGATGTGCGCGTGGTCGCCGCCACCAACCGCGAGCTCGAGGAGGAGGTGGCGCGCGGCGGTTTCAGGAGCGACCTCTACTACCGGCTGAACGTCATCGAGGTGCGCCTGTCGCCCCTGCGCCAGCGGCGCGAGGACATCCCGCTGCTCATCGACCACTTCGTCCGCCGCTACGCGGTCGAGCAGGAGAAGCGGCTCGCCGGCGTGACCGGCGAGGCGATGAAGGTGCTCCAGTCCTACGACTACCCGGGCAACGTGCGCGAGCTGGAGAACATCGTCGAGCACGCGGTGACCATGGCCTCCGGGCCGCGCATCGACGTGGGAGACCTGCCGCGCCTGCGCCAGCCGGTCGCCACCGGCGCCTCCGACGGCGCCAAGGTCGCGCTGCCCGACGAGGGCTTCGACCTCGACCGCGCGCTCGCCGATTACGAGCGGGTGATCGTGCTCAAGGCGCTCGAGCAGTCGGGAGGTGTGCGCAAGCGGGCTGCCCGCCTGCTCGGCATCACCTTCCGCTCGCTCCGCTACCGGCTGGCCAAGCTCGGCCTGGCCGACGACGGCGCCGGTTCCAGCGAGGAATAGGCCTCGGGACCACTCCGATCCGCAGGAATTGCGGGCCTGTGGAGTGACGTTTTTGGGCACCCCCTGCCGCGTTTGGTCGGCCCGCGCGCTGGTCGGCCGCGCGGAGTTTCGGTCAATTGAAGGCGGCTTCCGCCGGCACCGCGGTTGCAAAGACCCCGCCGCGGATGTCCTGGGGCAGGCGGCAGGACGGCATCACTCTCCTCGAGCTGATGATCGTCGTCGCCATCATCGGAATCCTCGCGACCATCGCCGTCTTCATGTTCACCCGCCACGCAGACAAGGCCAAGGCCAGCGAGGTCGCCGCGATGTTCGGCGAGCTCAAGCTCCGCGAGCAGGGCTTCCACCTCGAGAACGAGGAATACCTGTCGACCGGGGTCGACGACGACGACTACTTCCCGACCGCCAGCGCGCCCGGGAAGGTGCCGCAGACCTATGACCTGGCCGCCAGCGTCGATCCGCCCCCGCCCCAGGACGTGAAGTATCCCGGTCCCGCGTGGCAGACCCTCAAGATGAACCCGCCCAAGGCGGAGCTGTACTGCGTGTACGTGGCGATTGCCGGCGCGGGCGGGGACGCGACCAACGTCGGGCCCAAGGCGTCCGCGGCGCCGTTCGACCTGGGTGGAGCCCTGGCCGTCCCGGCCGCCAACTGGTTCTACCTGATGGCCGAGTGCGACTTCGACCAGGACGGGACACCGTCCAGATATTTCACCCTCTCGGATACCGAGGGGACAATTACCGAGAACCCGGGCGAGTGAAACGCGAAAGGAAAAGGCTGACCACCATGGCAAAGCGCAAGTACGAAAAAGGCTTCACCCTCATCGAGCTCATGATCGTCGTTGCGATCATCGGCATCCTGGCCGCGGTCGCGATCCCGGCCTTCATGAAGTACATCAAGAAGTCCAAGACCTCCGAGGCGCGCACTCACGTACAGAAGATCTACGCCGGCGCCCGCGAGTACTGGATGGACAGGAACACCGCAGCCGGCCAGATCCAGGCCGATTCGCCCCAGTTCCCCGATCCTGCCGAGGCCTGGACCGCCGACCAGGGCTGCTGCGCGATGGGTGGCGGCACCGAAAAGTGCGCTCCCCAGCAGACCCTGTGGGACACTCCGACCTGGCGCGCCCTCAAGTTCTCGATGGATGACCCGCACTACTACGCCTATGCCTACAACGTCAGCGTGGGCGCGGCCGGTGCGACCGACGGCTCGCACAACTTCTCGGCGCTGGCCCGCGGCGACCTCGACTGCGACCAGGACTACTCGCAGTTCAGCATGTACGGCGTCGTCGATGCGCAGTTCGCGGACGGCCCGGCCGGTAGCGCCGCGCTCAGCCGCCAGAACGACCTCGAGTAAGGACTTCGATCCCCGGGGGGGGACTCCTGACGCGTCCGTGGCAACCGCTGCGGGCGCGTCTTTTTTTTCGGTCGAGGGGGGACACGTTCGTGATGAACCAGCGGTCGACAGCGTCGCGCCAGCGCGGCTTCACGCTCCTCGAGCTGATGATCGTGGTCGCCATCATCGGGATCCTGGCGTCCGTCGCGATCCCGTCGTTCATGCGGTACATCGCCAAGTCGAAGTCCTCCGAGGCGCGCCAGCACCTGGAGAAGATCTACAACGGCGCGCGCATCTACTACATGGACGTCCATCAGCTGCCGGGATCCATGCAGCCGCTCGAGGCGCAG
>Ga0111538_10009169_pt1 | contig 13224 bp, 11 predicted proteins | sample SoiMethybrSBSTD1_FD_79669 | JGI IMG/M metagenome (GOLD analysis project Ga0111538, IMG submission 79669) | Bulk soil microbial communities from a Populus tree surrounding site in Tennessee, USA - Soil MetaG P. TD hybrid SBSTD1 (version 2)... | ecosystem: Environmental > Terrestrial > Soil >...
ACCTGAGCGACCTCGTCGGAGCGGACGCGGTATGGGGCCGGCTGTTGGCGGTGATGAATCGCGCCACGCCGGCCAAGGGACAGTACGATCTCACGCCGTTCGACCTGCTGATTCAGGGCAACGACGAGGCGTATTACTCGTCGTGGGGCGCGAGCTACTTCCTGACCTCCGGCAAGAAGTTGTGGACGATGACCACGCCGGGATATCCGCCGACCTCGGGCGTTGCGCCGCAGAAGCTGCAGCTGTTCAACGACACCCCCACCATGGCCGAGATCACTGCGCCATTCAAAGCGCACGTGGTGGAGCTGTCCGGCAGCGTCGACGTGGCGATGGTCGCGCTGCTGGCCGGGTACGGGCGCGTGCACGATGCGGGATTCGGCGTGGATCAGGGGCTCGACACGTCGGGATCGGTGGGATTCTGCCTGCGGCCAGCCGGCTGCACCTGCCCCGATCAGTCGCCCGGCGAGTCGCTGCACTTGAAGAAAGCCACGCTGCCACTCTCGGTCGGCCTCGAGTCGGGCAGAGGCAGCGCGCAGCTGGTGGTGATCGGCCATTCACTCGAGTTGCATTGCAAGCAGCCCGACGATCCCAAGCACCCCGTCGGGGGCGGCGGCGGTGGCGGTGGCGGCGGCAACGGCCAGGAGGAGGAGAAACGGAAAGGCGATCCCGGAACCGGCGGCGACACGCACATCCTGACGTTCGACGGCGTCAAGTACGACTTCCAGGTGGTGGGTGAATACACGCTGGCGAAGTCCACGAAGGACGACTTCGCCGTACAGGTGCGTCAGGGGCCGGTGCGGCAATCGCGAACGGTGACGGTCAATCAGGCCGTGGCCCTGCGTCTCGGCCGCCAACGCATCACGGTGACGCTCGAGAACGACGTCACGGTGCTGCGCATCGACGGTCGGGCGATCGGGGACGAGATCCCGCCGCTGCCGGGCGGATCGATCGCGCGATCCGACACGATTTACGGCACCACGTATCTGTTCGAGTGGCCCGACTCCACGACGGTGCGCGTCGAACAGCTCGGCAACCGCGCGCTCAACGTGCGCGTCAAGCCGTCGGCAAGCCGCACGGGGATGCTCGCCGGACTCCTCGGCGACGACGACGGATCGCCGGCGAACGATCTGATCGGCCTGGCTGGCGCCCGCCTTGGAGCCCCGCCGGATCCGCAGCTCGTGACGCACTCGCTGGCGGACGCCTGGCGCGTGCCGCAGTCGGCATCCCTCTTCGACTACCTGCCGGGCCAGTCGACGGCGACCTTCACCGATCCGACGTTTCCCGATGCGCTGGTCGATCCGTCGCGCGTGCCGAATCGCGCCGAGGCCGAGCGGCGGTGCCGGCAAGCGGGCATCACGGACGAACGCCTGCTGGACAACTGCATTCTCGATTACGCGGTCACGAGCGACTTTCTGTTCGCGCATGCGTACGGCCACGAACAGCAGGCGCTGGCGGCGCGCGCACGGTTCCCGATCGCGGCGGCGGGGGCCGGCGTCTCGCCCGGTGTGCTCAGGCTGATGACGATGGCGGGTACGGTCACCGACAAACGCATGAAGCCGTCGTTCAGTTTCGAGGCGCAGGCCGGTGACGTCCTGTGGATCGGCGACCCGGACTGCACGGCGGATTTGCCGATCAGCCTCGTCGATCCATCGGGCAAGAGCATGACCGGCGGGCAACCATGCGGACTGGGCCGCGTCGTGCTGAAATCCAGCGGCACATACCTGATGCGAACGCCGCCGGCGTACGACGACGTCCCGCTCGTCTCCTATCACGTGCCCATCCGGGTCCTGCGGCCAGACCGCCGGAGTGCGGTGAAGTACGGAGACGTGATTTCCGGGAACATCGAGACACGCGGACCGCACGATCTGTACAGCTTCGAAGGGCGCGAAGGGGACGTGATCCGCTTCTCCGGCGAAGGCTGCATGCTCGACCGGCTGGTGGTGGCGATCATCGCGCCGAGGGGCTGGGACGCGTTGGGCCCGAGCTGCCGTGCGGGCACCGATTTCGTGCTGAGGGAGACCGGCACGCATCAGATTCTGATCAACTCGACGGACGGCGGCGAAGGGCCGTACCACTTCCTGCTGCAGGGCGCGAGCAGCAAGTGACAGGCGTACCGACAACCACGAGTAGTCGACGCACGGCTTCTGGGACTACCTGGTTGAACCAGAACGCCGTCGGCGGAGTCTAAGTGACGATTGTCATCTGACTCGAGACGAACCGGTTGGAGGTGTCTGCTTCCACACACCTCGGCGCTCACGACCCTTCTGCTGGTCGCGACGTTCACGTCGGCGGCCACTCATCCTGCCTCGGCAGCGTCGGCCACGCCCCAGGCGGCGTCGACGTCCGGCGCGCAGACCGCACCGGCCGCGCGGCTTCGCGTGGCGCTGACGTGCGAGCCGTGCGACCTGGCCAGCCTCCGCACGGCGATCGCCTTCGTCGATTTCGTGACGCCCGGCGCGGATGCCGACGTCGCCGCCGAGGTCTCGACCTCGCCAGCGCCCGACGCCCAGACGGAATGGCGGGTCGCGGTGACGGGCGCCGGTCGATTCTCGGGACGCGACCGCCGGCTCTCGACGCTGACGCGCGGCGCCACACCAGCCGATCGGCAGAAGGATCTCGAGCATCTGCTGAAGCTCGCGCTGGTCGAGTACGCGGCGGACACGAGCGTCTTCACGCAGCTCGCGGTGACGCACACGCGCGCGGCCTCGACACCCGCCAGCACGCCGCACGATCCGTGGAACTTCTGGGTGTATCGCATCAGCGGCAACATGTACGCGAGCGGCCAGCAGACGACGTCCGATGGGTACTACGAGATCAGCACCAGCGCGAACCGCGTGACCGAAGCCTGGAAGATGCGGTTCAGCGGCTATCGCGGCATCAGCCGCAGCTCGTTTGAGATCGACGAGAACGAGACGATCAAGACGCGCCTCCTGGACTGGAGCGGCGACGCGTTCGTCGTGAAGAGCCTCGGGCCGCAATGGTCGCTCGGCTTCAGAGGATCGGCGAGCGGTTCGAGCTTCAACAACACGAACCTCGCGATGCGCCTGATGCCCGGCATCGAGTACGACCTGTTTCCCTACAAGGAATCGAGCAAGCGCAGTCTGACCCTGCAGTACAACATCGGCGGCGCGCACTACGATTTCATCGCGCCCACGATCTACGACAAGACGTCGGAAACGACGATCGATCAGTCAGCGGTCGCCGCCCTCGGCCTGCGGCAGCCGTGGGGGCAGATTGGCGCGGGCCTCGAGTTCGGGCAGCAGCTCTCGTCACCGGATCGGACGCGCGTGACGATTCTCGGCAGCTTCAACATCCGGATCCTCAAGTCCGTGACGCTCAACGGCGAAGCGAGCTACGCGCGCATCCGGGATCAATTCACGATCGAAAAAGGCGAGGCGAGCGACGACGAAGTCCTGCTCCGGCAGCGGCAGCTCGCGACGGGCCACAGGTACTTCTTCAGCTTCGGCTTCTCCTACAGCTTCGGCGCGCTCAAGAACACCACCGTGAATCCACGGTTCAACAACTGACCATGGCGAACCCTCTGAGCCGTCGATGCCTGCCGGCGCTCGCGCTCCTCGCGACGCTCGCAGCGGGTGGCCGCGCCGCGGCGCAAACGCCGCCGCCTCCCGCGCCGGCGGCGCCGGCATCCGGTCAACAGACGGCCGCGCCGGTGCCGGGCCTGCTCAAGGTGTTTCTGGACTGCAATCGCTGTGACGAAGAATACCTGCGGCAGAACATCGCGTTCGTCGAGTACGTCCGCGACCGCGCCGTCGCCGACGTCCACGTCCTCGTGACCACCCAGCAGACGGGCAGCGGCGGACTCGAGTGGGTGATGAAGGTCATCGGCCTGGCCCGCTTCCAGGGCGTCGACCGCACGTTCACCTTCACGACGCCGCAGGCCGCGACGAACGACGACCAGCGCCAGGAGTTCGCGCGCGTCTTCAAGATTGGCGTGGCCGCCTACACGACGGACACCGCCTCCGCCCGCGACCTCGACGTGACGTACACGCCGCCGAAGACCTCGACGACGGCAGCCAGGAAGGACCCGTGGAACTTCTGGGTCTTTCGCTTCAATGGCAACACGTTCCTCAACGGCGAGGAGTCGACGTCGTTCCACAACTATCGGCTGTCGGGGTCGGCCAACCGGGTCACGGCCAACTGGAAGATCAACATGTCGGCCAGCATGAGCGTGAGCGAGAACCGCTACGAGGTCTCGGACGGCACGATTCACAGCCGCTCTGATTCCTCGGACGTGAGCGGCCTCGTCGTGAAGAGTCTGGGACCGAAGTGGTCCACGGGCTTCCGGGCAGGCACGTCGCACTCGAGCTTCAACAACAACGACCGGTCCATGCAGATCGCGCCCGGCCTGGAATACGATTTCTTCCCCTACGCAGAATCGAACCGGCGAAGCATCACGGTGAACTATTCCGTCGGAGCGACGCGGTATCAATATGCGGAGCTGACGATCTTCAACAAGCTCGAAGAGGTCGTGCCGACCCAGGCGATCAACCTCGCCGTCGGCTTCCGCCAGCCGTGGGGTTCGCTCAACATCCAGTCGAGCCTGCGGCAGCAACTCAACGCGTTCGAGAACCATCGCTCCGTGATCTTCGGCAGCACGGACGTGCGCCTGTTCAAGGGGTTCTCGTTCAACATCTTCGCGGAGTACGACAACATCCACGACCAGATCGGCCTGCCCAAGCAGGGCGCGACGGAACAGGAGATTCTGCTCCGCCTGCAGCAGCTCCAGACCAGCTACAGCTACTTCATCAGCTTCGGCGTGAGCTACAGCTTCGGGTCGATCTTCAACAGCGTCGTCAACCCGCGGTTCAACGGGTTGAGCAACATCTTCTGATCTCAGAAACCACAAACAACTTCAAACTCCGAACTTCGAACTCTCCGCAGCGCCGTCGTCAGTGACGTGTTCCATCCACTCCACCGCCTTGCCGTCGAGCTTTTCCTGAACGGCGATCTGCGTCATGGCGGTGGTTGGAGACGCGCCGTGCCAGTGTTTTTCGTTGGGCGCGATCCAGACGACGTCGCCCGGCCGGATGTCCTCGATGGGGCCACCCCACCGCTGCGCACGTCCTGCACCGGCGATGACAATCAACGTCTGACCGAGCGGGTGCGTGTGCCACGCGGTGCGCGCGCCCGGCTCGAAGGTCACACTTGCGGCCACGACGCGCGCGGGATCCGGCGCATCGACGAGCGGATCGATCCGCACTGTTCCGGTGAACCAATCCGCCGGTCCCTTGCCGGACGGTTGTGAGCCGCTTCGCTTGATGTCCATATCGTCTCGTCTCTACGTGCGGCGGCGCTGATGTCAACGCGCCGTCGCAATAGAGTACAAGCGGTTCGCCGTCGCCAGATAGAGCGAATCGCCGATCACCGCCGGTCGCGAATAGATCGGGGCATCCATCTCGAACTCTGACAGCACTTCCTTCTGCCGTCCGGCGCGAAGAACGGTCATGCCGCCTTCGACGTTCCCGGCGTACAGCCGGTCGCCGGCGAGCACCAGGCTTCCCCAGATGGCGCCGGTCGTCTTGTGTTTCCAGACGGGCGCGCCCGTGGCGGCGTCCAGGCAATGAACGGTGCCGCCCAGGTCCGCCACGTACAGAAGACCGTCTTTCACGATGGGCGTCCCCACGACGCGACCGACCTCGCGAGATGTCCACAAAAGCCGGCTCGCAGTCACGTCTCCCTGGCCGTTCGGACTGATCGCGTGAATCAATGAAGGTCCGTTGTCGTGACCGGGACTCAATCCCATGGCGATGAAGACGCGACCATCGGCGAAGACCGGTGAAGCGATGATGGCACCGCGCGAAAACACTCGGGGGCGCGGAAGCCAGCGAGCGTCCTTCGGATTGCCGTCGAATCGCCAGATTTCGTGACCCGATGACGCGTCATACGCGCGCAGCCACCCGTCGCCTCCGCCGAAGAGCACCTGAAGGCGACCGTTGACATCGGCCGCGACCGGGCTGGACCACTGGCCGTGCAACACATGCGCGCCGGCGCCGATGGCGCGCCAGACCACTTCCCCCGAACGCTTGTCCACGGCGATCAGACTTGGCGCGCGCGGCGAGGGAACGCGCACGTGCCCTTCATCCTGCCCGTTCGACGTCGAGACCATCAGCAGATCACCCATGGACAACACTTCGCTGTTGGTGGCCTCATGCGGAAACACACCCAGACGCCCGCAGATGTCCAACTCCCAGACGATGTCGGCCGCGGTGCGGTCCTGGAAGAGTTCCTCCCGATACGGACCATCGTTCTCGCCATCACGAAAGCCCTGCGTGTCGAGGGCACGAAGTTCACACTCGGCGGTGACGTAGTACAGCCGGTCCCCTTCCACATACGGCCCGCTCGTGGTCGACGGCAACAGAAACTCCCGCAGCCCCCGCTCGACTCGCGGGGACATGTCCTGCCAGAGAAACTCGCCATCCTTCGCTCGAAAGGCCATGAGCACGCCGGCGTCTCCGCGATAGGCGGGGTTCATGACGCGCGTGTTGTCGGTGCCGACGTAGACCGTCTCGCCGGCAACAACTGGGCGACCGTACGTTTCCTTTCCGAGCTCGACACTCCAGACAATGTTGCGACCCGTGGACGTGTCCCAGTCAACCGGCGGACTGCCCGTGTCGACCGCCGTCGTCTCGATGTGGAGATCGACCGAGGGTGCCGGCGAAGAGAGTGACGCGGCCGGCTCTCGAGATGTGACCCCGGCGATTCGCCTCAACGCCCACTCCGCTTCGTCACGCAACGCGGGGTCGTTCGCAGCCGCTCTCAATGCTTCGCGGGCTGGCCCTGCCTTCGGTCCGATGCTTCCCAAAGCTCCGGCAGCGAAGATGCGCACATAGAGGAACTCGTCCTCAAGGGCTTCGATCAACTGTGGCACGGCAGACTGCGCAGCCGGGCCGATGCTTCCGAGGGCCTCACACGCCGCCCATCGGACGCCGGGAGCGGGATCGTCGAGCGCCCGGGCCAACGCTGGTGTCGCGCTCGCCGCCGTCGGACCGATGGATGCCAGGGCCTCCGCCGCGTACACGCGGACGTACGGATTCTCGTGAGAGAGCGTGGTGACGAGAGCCCCGACCGACGGGCTGGCCCTCATCTTCAAAGCGCCGAGGGCACGTGCGGCATCGCCGGCGACCATCGGGTCCTCGTCGCCGAGTGCGCGCCTCAACGCCGGTTGAATCGTTTCCGTATGAGGCGCCAGATCGATCAAGGCATCGGCGGCGTTGCGCCGGTTGGAGTCCAGCACATGCCGAAGGAGGTCCACGAGCAGCGGAATGGCCGGCGGACCGATTCGCCGAACAACGTCAAACGTCGCTTCGCGCACGTTTTCATCGTCGGCGTCGAGCAACCGTCTCAGCAACGGCAGCGAACGCGGCACGCCTTCGACAAGGGCGGCTTCGGCGGTCGCCCGGACTTTCGCGTCGTGATCCAGCAGGCGACTTGCCCAGTCAGCGACCGAGGCGTCCTTCGTCGAAAAACCGGAGCCCTGAGCCGGGCTTGGCGGAGGGAGTGTTTGCCTGGTTTGAGCGAGTGCTGGTGCCAGCAGAACACCGAGCATCGTGCCGATGAACAATCGTCGCATGGTCGCCACGGCTGAGGGGGGCCTGACGACCGGACACGACCATCCTACGACAGCTCTCGCAATTCGCTCAGGAGCACCTCAATCTTCGAGTGCCGGTTGTCGAGTCTCTTGCTCATCGACAGGCCGGAAACCGCGCTCATCAGCCATCCGGCGCCGATGGTGGCCCACAGCAGATAGGCCTCGGCGTGGCTGCGCTCCTGGTAGATCCAGGCACCGATGAACGCGGCGCCGATGAAGATCGGAGCGCACCAGAACGGTGCTGTCCTGAACAGACTGGCCTGACGAGCGAGCGAGAGCGCGGTCGTCTGCAATTGAGATCGGGCGTCCGACGGGCCTGGCAGTGCCTGTCGGGACCACGTGCGGTGGAGCCATTCGGCGAAGAGCACCAGTGATGTCCCCAGCGCCATCAGGGCGTATCCGCCGCGCACGAGTGGCGTCTTGCCGTGAGCAGCGAACCACACGAGTCCTGGACACAGCAGCGCCGTCGTCGTCAACGATGCCAGACGCACCCAGCGTTCCCTCTGGCGAGTCACGCGGTCTTCGTCGAGCACGGCGTTCATGGTGGTCACGAGCGTCTCCTTGGTGGGCTGAATCGACGTCCAGGCTGCACGCAGAGCATCGTCATTCATACGGTGACCTCGACGGGTGTGAGTTGTTTACGAATGCGGCTCAGCCGGACGGCGACCGTCGCGGACTTCACACCGGTGACGTCCGAAATCTCGGCGGCCGACAGTCCTTCGAGCCACAGCAGCGTAAGCGCCCTGTCGCCGGGGCTCATTGCAGCAATGGCTTGATTCAGCGCGAGCGTCCGCAGATCCATGCGACCGACGGCTGGGACGTCTGCTTCATCCAGAACGGCTTCGCGGGACTGCCTGCGGCGGGCACGCCCCTGCCACGTCAACGCGACGTTGTGTGCGATCCGGTAGAGCCATGTGCGTTGGCTCGAGTGGCCTCTGAACGCCGGCAGTGCGCGCCACACCGCCAGGAAAATGTCCTGAAAGAGATCCTCGCGATCGGACGTACCTGCGTATGCCGCACACAAACGGCGGATGGGACCTTCATAGGTTGCCATCAGCGCTGCAAACCGGGTCTTGCAGTCCGGGTCCTGGCTCACGATCCAGATAGTCTCTCTGACAAGGCGAAATCTAACAGTGGCCGCTGGCGGCGCCGGCAGCGCTCACTTCAATCGCATCTGCCACGTGCTGTTCGCGCAAATCGTGCTCGCCGACGCGTTGGCAAGCGTCACCTGGCCCGTCACCGATCCGGAAAACACATTCGGATCGGGCGTCAGCGTGTTGAAACCAATGAACGAAGAATCAGCGGCCGGCATGCCGGGCACAAAGTTGGCCGGCAACGGTGCAAAGCTCACGACGACGCCGCTCGTCGGATCGCGCACTTGTCCTGACACCGGCCCGGCGATGGTTCCAACCCCTGCGGATCGAAACGCAACGTTCAGCCCCAGGTCGGCTGGGCCCGTGGCGCGAAGGGTGAACGTGCCGTTGTCGGCCGCGACCGTGGCCGGAAAACTGATCGTGTCGCCCGTGCCGCCATTGAACAGAAAACACATGACCGTCGTGCCTGAATTGAAGCCGGAGGTCGCAGAGAGCGTCACCGTGTACTCGCCCGCGCGCACGACGGTCGTCGAGGTGCCGCTGGGCCCGGCGGGCGGCTTGCTGCCGCACGCGGGGGTCAACGCGACGACGAGGATCAGCAACGCTCGAGCGCGCATCGTTCGATGCGGCCATTGTAGGGCTTGGCTCGCGCCGCTCGGACGCGAGACGTCAAAACGAGAAACGGAATCCGAACGCCGGACCCAGTCGAGCCGCCGTGGTCGGCTTCGCTTCGAAGATCGGCGTCCGACCATAGAACGCGGCGTCGAACGATGCGCCGACGACAGCGCCGAGCGCCGCCGCGGCCCACGGATTGGGCGGAGGCCCGCTTGTCCCCTGCCCGCACCACCACTTCGCGCACGCCGCAAGATACAGAGCGCCGAGAATCCCGCCGTTGATGACCGAGTCGTGGTGTTCGGCGTCTACTCGCTTCACGAGTGACATCGGGATCTCGCGGCGCACGCGTTTCGGTCCGCCGTCATGATCGGGGTTGTCGAGTTCGATCACGAGCGTGTTCGCGTCCCGTCCGACCAGGCGGCCGCGTAGTACGTGCTTCGAGCCCTGAAACACGACCGTGACCCGCCGCTGCGCATCCAACTGCGGGCTCGCTGGCGCCTGGGCCGCACACGTCACGGCGCACGCGAGCGACCACACGAAGACCGTAGACACCGCGACCGCTCTGACTGAGAAGTGACTGGCCATCCTCGCCTCCACCATGGAGGATCGGCGTTGACGGCCCGCCATGTCGTGAGCAAGTCGTGAGATTAGGCTGAGAGGAACTCCCGCACAATCCGCGCACTGGCGTCCGGCGCCTCGAGAAACGGCTGATGCCCGCAGTCCGGAATCACAGCGACTTCAGGCGGGTGGCAGAAGTGCGCGGCAAATGCGGTGACGTACTCGGGCGGCGCGTACTAATCGTCTGCGCCGGTCAGGCACAGCACAGGTACGTGCACACGCGGCACGATCGACACGGCCGAGGCGCCCAGCAGCTGCTCGATCTGTCGCGCGTACGCGTGCGCGTCCTGCTGCTCGAACCGGCGCTCGAAGTCCCGAACGATCTCGGGCCGATCGCGCATCGTCGCTGGCGAAAACACACCGGCGGCCACGCGCGCGCCCCAACCGCGAAGGCCCTCGCGCCGCACGAGATCGATGCGCGGTGTCAGCCGCTCGCGAATCGCGTCGCGCACTTCCGGTAACCCGCCGACGCACACGATCGCGCGCACGAACGACGGTGCGGCCGCCCACAACTTGAGCGCGAGAATCGTCCCGAGTGAGTGGCCGATGACGGCCACCGGCGCACCGATCGATCGCCGGATCAGTTCGGACAGATCGTCGACCCAGGTCTCGATCGTGAACGAGTCAGAGGACGAATGTGGGCCGAGCGCGTGGAGTTCAACCGTGGTCAGCTGGCACGCCGGCGCCAGGCGCGTTCCGAGATCGCCGAAGAAATACGCGCCGCCGCCGATGCCGTGAATCGCGAGAACCGGCGCGCCGCTCAGACGGCGACCTTCGCGCCGAGGCACGCGAACACATCGCGATAGAACGCCGGGTGTTCGCGCCACGTCGGCGACGAGACGATGTGCCCGTCGCGGACGGAGTCCTGCTTGACGTACTGTCCGCCGCACGTCTCCAGCTCGAGGCGCACGTGCTCGTAGCACGTCATCTTCCGGCCCTTGGCCAGGCCCGCCGCCGCCACGAGCTGCACACCGTGGCAGATCGCGAAGATCCACTTCCCTGCCTTGTCGAACTCCCGCAGGATCTGGAGCACGCGCGCATCGTTGCGCAGGTACTCCGGCGCGCGGCCGCCGATGCACATCACTGCGTCGTACTCGCGCACGACGACGTCGGTGAAGGTGAGATCGGATTCCATGATGTAGCCGGGCTGTTCCTTGTAGGTGTCCCAGCCCGGCTCGAAGTCGTGCATGACCAGGTTCAGCCGCTTCTGCGTCGGCGCCGCCACGCGCGTCTCGTAGCCAGCCTCCTGAAAGCGGTGCACCGCGAACCAGGTCTCGTAGCTCTCGCCGCCGTCGCCGGTGATGATGAGGATTCTCGACGTCATGCGGACACCGTAATCGAACTGCATCGACCCGGCAAGTTCCGGCTTCGGGCTTCGGGCTTCCGGGTTCGGGGCTTCCGGCTTCCGGGTTCCGGTTCCCGCCGCACCGCGCATGCCGCACGCCGCACGGCATGTGCGTTTCTTCTAGAATTCCCTCCATGCGCCTGCTGCTAGCGGTCGCCTTCCTGGACCTGGTCCTGTTTGCGTGCGCGCCGATGATGCGGCAGCCCGTGCGGCCGATCCCGGCGCCTCGCGGCACCTTCCCGATCGAAGAGGCCACCATCGCGGCCGCGCAATCGGCGATCAAGCTCCACATCACCACCTGCCACGGCATCGTCGCGCAGTACCTGTCCCGGATCGCTCAGCTCGACAAGACGGGACCGGCGCTGAACGCGATCACCGTCGTGAATCCACGGGCACTCGACGAAGCCGATGCGATGGATCGGCAGTTCGCGCGGGGCGGACCGATGGGTCTGCTGCAGTGTGTGCCGATCGTGGTGAAAGACAACTACGAGACGATCGGCCTGCAGAGTGCGAACGGATCGAAGTCGCTCGAAGGATTCGTGTCGGACCGCGATGCGTTCCTCGTGAAGCGCATCAAGGCCGCGGGCGCGATCGTCATCGCCAAAACCAACATGGCGGAGTTCGCGTTCAGCCCGTACGAAACGCTCAGCTCGATTCAGGGCCAGACGAAGAATCCCTACGCGCTCGATCGCGTGCCGGCGGGCTCGAGCGGCGGCACCGCGGCGGCCGTCGCGGCCAACCTCGCGCTCGCCGGACTCGGCAGCGACACCGGCAACTCGATTCGCGGTCCGTCGTCGCACACCGCGCTCGTCGGCATCCGATCGACGATGGGGCTGACGAGCCGCGCGGGGGTGATTCCGCTCAGCTATCTCGCGGACGTGGCGGGGCCAATGGCGCGCACCGTCACCGACGCGGTCACGATCTTCCAGGTCATCGCCGGCGAAGATCCGGACGATCCGATGACCGCGCGCGCACGCGGGCGGCCGATTCCGGACTACCGCGCCTCGCTCGTGCCCGACGGACTCCGAGGTGCGCGCATCGGCGTGCTCACACAGGCGTACGTGCGCGACAGCCTGGATGCTGAGGTCACGGCGGTGTTCAGCAAGGCATTGGACGATATGCGGCGCGCCGGCGCGACCGTCATCGAGGCGATCACGATCGACCAGCCGCGCCGCGCGCAGGGCGCGGGCACGTGCCGCGGGTTCAAGTACGACATCGACGAGTACCTGAAGACGCGCGGCCAGCGCGCGCCCGTGCACAGCCTCGACGAGATCGTCGCGTCGGGCAAGTTCGATCCGTCGAACGCCCGCCGGCTGCAACAGGCCGCGCAGAGCACGCCGCAGGGACCGGAGAGCGAGGCGTGCAAGGCGGACACGGCGTATCGCGAGGCGTTCGGCGCGGCGATCACGACGGTGATGGACGAACAGCGCCTCGACGCGCTCGTCTATCCGACGTGGAGCAACCCGCCGCGGCTGATCGGCGAACTCACCTCACCGGCCGGCGACAACAGTCAGGTGTTCTCCCCGACGTCCGGCTTCCCAGCCGTGAACGTGCCGATGGGCTACACGCGCAACGGCACCCTGCCGATTGGCGTTACTCTGCTCGGACGCGCGTGGGACGAGGCCCGTGTGTTCCGGCTCGCCTACGGCTACGAACGGGCGACACTTCACCGTCACCCGCCCGATCTCAAGAAGTAACGAGGCGTCATAGACGCGTCACACGGGGTCGTCACTCTTCTCGGACGTCGCGGGCGACCACATTTAACGTCCGTGTAACACGCCAGATCACGCCACGAAATATCGTGCCGTCAGGCTCGTGGATGAGCGGGGCTCATGCCGGCTCAGAGGGAGGACGCGTGAGACGGGGATTGTGGACGCGGGGCCTGTTGGTCCTCATGGGGGCGCTTCTGCCCGCGGTGGCGTCGGCGCAGGTCACGCCGGCGG
>Ga0111538_10009171_pt1 | contig 13224 bp, 13 predicted proteins | sample SoiMethybrSBSTD1_FD_79669 | JGI IMG/M metagenome (GOLD analysis project Ga0111538, IMG submission 79669) | Bulk soil microbial communities from a Populus tree surrounding site in Tennessee, USA - Soil MetaG P. TD hybrid SBSTD1 (version 2)... | ecosystem: Environmental > Terrestrial > Soil >...
CGCACGTAGTTCTTGCGGTTGTCGACGCGCGACACCGTGAGCACGTAGGGCTCGCGCGCCGGCTGTACTCGCACGACGAGCTCGGCCTCGACGGCTCCGGTGCCGAGCTCGTGCGCCTGCGGTTCCCGTCGCGCTACCTGCCCTGGCTGCTCGCGCGTCTCGGCAAGGGCATCGACGACCTCGTCGGCGGCTGCGACGTCTGGCACCACACGCAGTTCAACGCATCGCCCGTGCGGCGAGCGCTCCAGGTGGCCACGATCCACGACTGCCTCTACATGCACACCGGCGACTACGTCGGCGCGCTCGCCGCCGAGCGCATGACGGCGACGGCGCGCACGCTCGCCGAACGCGCGAAGCGCATCCTCGTCCCGAGCGAGTTCGTCGGAGCCGAGGTCGTGCTGCGCCTCGGCGTCTGGCCCGGCCAGGTCACCGTCACCCCGCTGGGCTGCGATCACCTCGCGCGCGCACTCCCTCCCGGGGGCTTCCCGCCGGCGCGCGAGCCCTACGTGCTCACGGTGTCGCGCGTCGACAACCGCAAGAACTACGTGCGCATGCTCGCGGCCTTCGAGGGGCTCGTGCGCGAAGGGCTCCCCCACCGCTGGATCATCGCCGGGCCGCGCGGCCACGGGCACGAGAACTTCGAGCGCGCGCTCGCGAGCTCTCCCGTGGCGAGCCGCGTCGACTGGCGGCGCGACGTCCCCGATTCCGAGCTGCCGCGTCTCTACGGCCAGGCCGACCTCTTCCTCTTCGTCAGCCTCGGCGAGGGCTTCGGTCTGCCGGTGCTCGAGGCCATGGCCGCCGGCTGCCCCGTGCTGACGAGCTCGGTGACGTCGCTGCCGGAGGTGGGCGGCGACGCGGCGTGGTACGTCGAGCCGACGGAGACCGAGCGCATCTTCGAGGCGGCTCGGCGTCTGTTGATGGAGCCCGAGCTGCGCCGCGAGCACGCGCGCCGCGGGCGCGAGCGCGCGCGGCAGTTCACCTGGCGCGAGTGCGCGCGCCAGACGTTGCTCGCGTACCAGAAGGCGACCGAGCCCGACACCGGTACGCCCAAGGTGCGGAGATCGCTGTGATCTGGGTGCGCGAGGACCTCGCCCCGCTCTTCGCGGGACTCACCTTCGGCGACTTCCTCGCGCTGGGACAGGACACCGTGCGCGTCGGCGGCGACGGGACGCGGCGCACCTCGCGCTTTCACCGCGGCGGACGCGAGTTCTACGTCAAGGTGCACGGCGGCGCCGGCTGGCGCGAGCTCCTCGAGAACTGGCTGCAGCTCAAGCCTGCGGTCGTGGATGCGCTTCCTGAAGCCCGCGCGCTCGAGCGCTGCGCGAGCGCCGGCATCCGCGCGCCACGGCTCGCGGCCTTCGGCTGCGAGGGCCGCAATCCGGCCCGCCGGCGCTCGTTCGTCGTGACCGAGAGCCTCTCCGACACCGAGGACCTCGCGGTGGTCCTGCGGCGCGAGCTCCTGCCCGGCGACGGTTTCGCGCTGCGGCGCGAGCTCGCCCGCGCCCTGGGCGAGCTCACGGCGCGCCTTCATGCCGTGCCGCTCGTGCACCGCGACCTGTACCTGACGCACTTCCGCGTCGGGACCGCGGCGAGCGCAGCGCTCGAGCTCTACCTGATCGATCTGCACCGCGCGCACGCTCCGAGCGGCTCGTTCGAGCGCTGGCGGCGCAAGGACCTGGCCGCGCTGCGCTACTCCACGCTCGAGCTACCGATCACGCGCGCGGACTGCGCGCGCTTCCTGCGCACCTACCTCGCGTCCGCGAGCCCGTCGCGATCGCACGCCGCCGAACGCGCCTGGCGCCGTCGAATCGAGCGCCGGGGACGGGCCATCCAGGCCCGCCTCCGGCGCCGCCCCTCGGGGGCTCGCTGATGATCAGCGCGGAGGCGGGATGCAGGGGAAGCAGCCGCCGCACTCCTTGAAGCTCGTCTTCCGGCCCCACGCGACCGGGTTGTTGCAGCAGTCGTAGCCGAACTGTCCGACGATCTGCGTGTGCTGCGCGTTGTTGTAGTACGTGCAGTTGCTGATGAAGAGCTCGTCGCCGCCGCCCGGCAGCGTGGGCTGGCCGGTGACGTCGCGGGCCGCGCTCACGGACGGGGTCGCGCTCGAATCGTCGGTCACGACCTCGACGCGCGCGAAGGAGGCGACCCACGCGGCGAGGACGGCCAGCAAGGGGGTGGCGAACAGCATCCGAAGTCCATGCGTTCTCATGATGGCGATCTCCGACAGGGGAAACGGCGCGGGAGTCGCGCCGACGGCCGGATGATAGCGCGCGATCGCGAGCCGGTGTCGGCGCGCGCGGCCCCTCGCTACCCTGCCGCGGCATGCGCGTGGGGTTCGACGTCGCCGCTCTGGCGCAGCCGCACTCGCGCGGCGTCGAGCGCGTCGTGCGCGGTCTCGTGGAGGCGCTCGAGCGGCGCGCCGTGCTCGACGTCGTGCGCCTCGTTCCCGACGGCACCACCGATCTCCGCCGCTGGCGACAGCGCGAGCTGCCGCGATCGGTCGCGCGTTTCTCGCTTTCGGGACTGCACTCGTTCACGTCGGCCTTCCCGCTGCTCGGACCGGGCGCGCGCGTGCAGACGATCCACGAGCTCCCCTGGCGCCACGGCGTGCGCGAGAACGCGGACCTGCGCCATCGCCTGTGGGCCTCGCTCGCGACGCGGCGCGCCGCGCGCATCGTCTGTCCGAGCGAGCACGTCGCCCGCGACCTCGCGCGGAGCCGCTGGGTGCCACGCGAGCGCGTGCAGGTGATCCCCTGGGGCGTTCCAGCCGGATTCGCGGAGCGCGCGCCGGCGGGGACGATCGACGAGGTCGTGCTCGACCGTCATCGTCTGGGCACGGAGCCCTTCCTGCTCGCGCCCGGCGCGGTGCGCGCGAAGAAGGACCTGGCGGCGCTCCTGCGAGGACTCGCCGAGCGCAAGCGCCGCGGAGCGAACGCGCTGGTCGCGGTCGTCACCGGTCCCGAGACGCGCGAGCTGCGCGCCGATCTCGGGCTCGCCTCGCGCCTCGGCCTCGCGCGCTGGACGAGCACCGTGGGCGAGCTCGAAGCCGAAGAGCTGCCGCCGCTCTACCGGCTCGCGAGCGCGGTCGTCTTGCTCTCGCGCTCGGAGGGCTTCGGCTTCCCCGCGCTCGAGGCGCTCGCGTCCGGGACGCCCGTGCTCGTTCCTCATGGAAGCGCGCAGGCCGAGGTCGCGGGGCCGGCGGCCATCGCGGTCGACCCCGCGAGCGCCGCGTCGGTCGCCGACGGGCTCGAACGGGCGCTGTCGGATCGGCCGCGGCTCGCGGCGCTGGGCCTCGAGCGCGCGCGTTCGTTCACCTGGGACGCGGCGGCCGAGCGCGTCGAGGCGCTCTGGCGAGGGATCGGGTGAGCGGTCGCGGTCCGAGCGTCCTCGTGTCGGGCGTGGTTCTCGCGCAGCCGATGGGCGGCGTGCGGCGTCACAACCAGGAGCTGTTGCCGCGTGCGGAGCGGCTGGTCGCGGCGCAGGGTGGACGGCTGGCGGTCCTGACCGGCCGCGAGGGGCTCGCGCTCGAACTCCCCGACTCGATCGAGCGCATCGCGAGCGACGTTCCTGCCGGCCCGCCGCTCGCGCGCGCGCGCCTCGAGAGCCGCGAGCTGCGCCGTGTCCTCGAGCTGGCCGCGAAGGCCGGCCGGCCCTTCGATCTCGTGCACACCGGTCACCTGCCCGCGCCGCGGGCGCTCGGCGTCCCGTTCACGCTGACGCTGCACGACCTGCGCGCGCTCGAGCTCGCGCACACGCCGTTCTCACGCCGCTTCTTCGCGCGCTCGGTCATCGGCGCCGCCGTGACGCGCGCCGCGGCCGTGATCACGGTCAGCGAGACCGTTTGCGCTGCCATCCGCGAGCGCTTCGCGCCGCGCGCGGCGTTCGTGGTGCCCAATGCCGGCGACCACCTCGAGGTGCAGCCGCGCGCGGCGTCGAGCGGCGCCGCACTGCTCGCGCTCGGCCACGTGGAGCCGCGCAAGAACCTCGAGCTCCTGCTGCGCGCGCTGGCGCTCGACAGGACGCTGCCGCCGCTCGAGATCGCGGGCCTGGCGAAGGGTGATGAACCGGAGCGTCTCATGGCACTGGCGGCCGAGCTGGGCGTCGCTGCGCGCGTGCGGTTCCTCGGAGCGATCCCGGAGGCCGAGCTCGCCGGCCTCTACGCGCGCTGCGCCGCCGTGGTGATCCCCTCGCGCCTCGAGGGCTTCGGCATCGGCGTGCTGGAGGCCCAGCGTGCGCGCGCACCGCTCGCGGTCGCCGAGGCCGGTGCGCTGCCGGAGGTGTCCGGTCCGGGCGTGCCGCGTTTCGCGCCCGACGACGCGGCGGCGTGCGTGCGAGCGATTCGCGCGGCGCTCGAGCAGGACGCCGCTGCGCTGGCCGAGCACGCCCGCCGCGCCGAGCGTTTCACCTGGGCAGCGAGCGCCGAGGCCCTGGTCTCGGCGTGGAAGGCCTCGGTCAGCGCTCGGCGTTGACGGCCTCGCCGCGGCCGCGCGCGAGGACGTGCACGGAGCCCGCCGCGAACGTACCGGGGAAGCTCTCGCGGGCGCCGTCGGCCCACTGCACCTCGACCGCGTCGACGCCCGTCGCGGTGCCCAGGCCCAGATGAACGCGCGGATCGCTCGCCGAGCAATAGCTGTACGCGCTGCGCACCGTGCAGAGGAGCGCGCGCTCGCCCGCTCGACAGCGCAGCACGGCGCCCAGCGCGTCGCGGCCGCTCTTCTCGAGCACGCGGAACGCGATCCACGCTCCGCGCCCCTCGACGCGGTTCATCAGCAGGTACGCCGGACCGTCGCGGTTGACCACGAGCAGGTCGATCGCGCCGTCGCCGTCGACGTCGCCGAAGGCCGCCGCGCGGCTCGTACCCACGAGCAGCTCCGCCGTGCCGCCACGCGGCAGCACCTCCTCGAAGCGGCCGGTGGACCTCCCGCGCAGGAGCAGGTTGGGCTCGTCGAAGGGCCGCGGCCCGGCGTTGTCCGGCGCGCGCGTGACGCGCCCGTTGGCGATGTAGAGATCGAGCAGTCCGTCCTGGTCGAAGTCCGCGAAGCCGGTGCCGAAGCGCGTGAAGGGACGGCTCAAGCCCGCGAGCCCGACGAGCGCCGTGCGGTCCGAGAAACGGCCCTGGTCGTTGCGGTAGTACGAGTCGGCCTCGCCGGCCAGGTTGACGACGAGCAGGTCCTCGTCGCCGTCGAAGTCGAGGTCGGCCGCCGCCGTGCCCATGCCGGCCTTCTTGCGGCCGTCCTGGTCGACCGCGCATCCGGCGCGCACGCCGACGTCGGTGAACGTGCCGTCGGCATCGTTCTTCCACAGCTGGTTCAGCATCCCGTCGTTGGCCACGAAGACGTCGGTCCAGCCGTCGCCGTCGAAGTCGGAGGCCACGAGCCCGAGTCCGTTGCCGAAGGCCTCGCGCAGGCCGGCCTCGTAGGAGACCTCGCGGAACTTCCCGCCGCCCTCGTTGCGGTAGAGCGTCGACGGCGCGGGCGCGTTGTAGGAGTTCGGCGAGCAGTAGTCCTCGGGATGCGGCTTCGAGTAGCACGTCATCTCGTTCGCCACCGACCAGCGGATGTAGTTGACGACGAAGAGATCGAGGTCGCCGTCGCGGTCGTGGTCGAGGAAGCCCGCGCTCGTGCTCCAGGCGGGATCGCCGACGCCGGCCGTCGCGGTCGTGTCCTCGAGCGTGCCGTCGCCGCGGTTGTGGAGCAGCGTGTTCGGCCCGACGTTGGTCACGTACAGGTCCGTGCGTCCGTCCTCGTCGTAGTCGCCGGCGGCGATACCCATGCCGAAGCCGCGGTCGCGCGCGCCGCTCTCCTCGCCGGCGGCGCGGAAGCGTCCCTCGCCCTGGTTGACGAAGAGCTGATCGGGCGGGCGGCTCTCGGGCGCCGCCGTGATCGCGCCAGCCTGCACGAGATAGGCATCGAGGTCGCCGTCACCCTCGAGATCGAACAGCGCAGCCCCGCCCCCCATGATCTCGGGGAAGTAGTGGCGCTCGGCGTGGCCCGATTGCCACGTGAAGTCGAGGCCGCGCGCGTGCGCTTCCTCGCGGAACCATGCGGGTCCGCCCGCTGCGGCTGGCCCGGGCGTCGGCGCGGTGGTGGGAGCGTCGGCGCCGTCGCACGCGGCGAGGAGCACCGCGAGCGCGGCGAACGTCCAGCGCAGGCTCAACGCTCCACCTCGCCGCCGCCCGAGGCGCCCTCGCTCTCGCGCTTCCTCCGCGCGCTCGCCAGCGACTCGCGCACGTTCTCGAGCAGCTTGGGCGAGGCCGTGCCGAGCGCATCCGCACGCGCCAGCGCGGCCTCGGCGCGCTCGAGCTCCCCGAGCTTGCGCCATGCGAGCGCGAGCTCGACCCACGCGTCCGCCTTGTCGGGCACGTCCGCGACGACGCCCTCGAAGAGCTGGCGCGCCTCGGGCCAGTCGCGCAGCCCGACCTGCGCGAGGCCGAGCATGTAGCGCACGTCCGGGTCGTCCTGGCCGAGCTCCAGCGCGCGCCGCAGGGCCTCTTCGGCGCGCTGGTTCTCGCCCATCATCTGCAGCATGCGGCCCTTGGCGACGAACGCGCCGCCGTAGGTGGGCTGGAGCTCCGTCATGCGCTCGAGCGCCGCCAGGGCCTCTGCGCGCTCGCCGCGCTGCTCGTGCACGCGTGCGAGGAGGCCGAGCGCCGTCGTGTTGTCCGGTTCGCGCGCCAGGATGCCGTCGAGCTCGCGCCGCGCCTCGTCGACGCGACCGACCTGCAGGTAGGCCGTCGCGAGCTGCACGGCGGACTCGGCCGGATCCGCGCCCTTCGCGCGCGCTTCCTCGATGAGGCGCAGCGCCTCCTCGGGTGCTCCGCCCTCGAGCGCCTGCCCCGCGAGCAAGAGCCCCGGCGCCTGGCGGAAGCGGCGCGCCTCGAGCTCCCAGGGATCGTTCCAGACGGGCACGTCCTCGTCGGCGACGAGCTCGTCCTCCACCGGCTCCGCGGTCTTCCCGGCCTGCAGGTTGGCGGCGGCCAGGAGCTGGCGGAACGTGCGGTCCTCCGGATCCTCGTTGCAGAGACGCGCGAGGATCGCGATCGCCTCGTCGTTCTGGTCGTGCTGTAGCTGCACGCGCGCGAGGCCCACCCAGCCGCCGGGATAGCTCGAGTCGAGCTCGATCGCCTTGCGGAAGTCACGCTCGGCGCCGTCGAGGTCGCCGAGGTCCATCCGGTACGAGCCCAGCCGCGCGTGGCTCGGCGGGTACCCGGGCTCGAGCGCGATCGAGCGCTCCATGGCCGCGATCGCGGGTTCGAGGCTGCCCATCTGCGCGAGCGTCACGGACTCGCGATAGGGCCAGCGCGGCTGATCGGGGTCGAGGCGTGCCGCGGCGACGAAGCACTCGACCGCAGCGGCGCGCAGGCGCTCCGCGCCGTAGACCATCCCGAGATCGGCCCACAGCTGCGCGTCTTCCGGATCGGCGAGCACCTTCGCACGCGCCTCGCGCACGCGCTGCACCACGCGCGCGTCGAGCTCGTCCATGTTGGCCGGGAGCGGCGGCTCCGCTCCGCGTGGCCCGCAGGCCGCCAGGACGAGGAGCCCGGCGCTCAGCGCGCGGCCGAGGAGAGTGGACGACATCGGAACGGCGGATCTTACCGAGGGTGCGCTCAAGGCCCGCCGCGCAGCGTTCGCACGGCCAGGAAGGCGCCGTAGGAGAGGCCCAGGCACAGGCCGATCAGGAGCAGGACGAGCACGGTCGTCAGCCATGCCGGGCGCTGGTCGAGATCGCCGGACAAGAAGCCCGAGCGCCGCTCGACGCGCGGCGCGCGGTAGACCGTGCCGGCGAGATCCTTCGGAGCCGCCGCGCGAACGGGCGCGTCGACGTCGGGCTCGAACTCGATCTCCACCTCCGGCTCCGCCGCATCCGCCGGAGCAACGACGGGCGCGCGCGCCGGCGCCGGCGGCGGCGCGGCGGGAGCGGGAGCAGGAGCGGGAGGAACCGGATCGTTCGGCGACGCGAACTCGAGGTGGTCGTCGCGCTTGATCTCCGCCGCGCCCGCGCGGAAGCGCAGCGGCAGCTCACCGAGCCGGAACTCCTCGCCGTCCTTCAGCTCGACGCGCTCGACGCGCCGGCCGTTCTTCGTGACGCCGTTCGTCGAGCCCAGGTCCTGCACGAACCAGCGCCCTTCCTGGAAGGTGATCACGGCGTGCTTGCGGCTGATCGAGCGGTCCTGCAGCACGACGTCGCACTCGTCCGAGCGTCCGAGGACCGCGCGCTCCCCCATGTCGAAGGAGCGCGCGAGGTCCGGCCCCGCGAGAACGAACAGCTGAGCGCGGGCCCCCTCAGCCATCGCGCGTCGCCTCTCGCGCACCGGCGCCGCTCGAGAGCTCGCGCACGCGGCGCGCGGGCTTGCGCTCGAACTCGGCCGCCGTGAGGTGTCCCTTGAACGCCGCGCGCCCCTCGATCTCGAGCACGGGAATCGACCGCCCGTGACGCTCGAGCAGCGCCGGGTCGGCCGCGATGTCGACCTCGACCAGCTCGAAGGCGTGCACCGGCCGCGCGCGCGAGAGCTCGGCCTTCATCTCGTCGCACAGCGGACAGCCCGCGCGCGTGTAGAGCGTCACACGCACGGGAGCGGCGGCGGGGCGCAGCCGGGAGAGCAGGCGTCGGAGCATGGGAGCGCCCCAGCGTGGAACGCCGGAGAGGATCCGGCAATACTCCAGCGCGATGCCGCCGTCCGCGAGCCCGCCGGCCCTGGAGCTTCGGGGCATCGTGAAGCGCTACCGGAGCGGATTCCTCGCCGCGCGGCGCACGGTGCTGGACGGCGTGGACCTGACGCTCGCCCCGGGCGAGAGCCGCGGGCTCATCGGCCCCAACGGCTCGGGCAAGAGCACGCTCCTGCGGCTCGCGACAGGTCTCGAGCGCCCCTCCGCGGGCTCGGTGCGCGTCTTCGGGCGGCCGCCCCACGACCGCTCCACTCTGCGCCGCATCGGCTACCTGCCCGACGGTTTCCCGTTCCCGCCGGAGCTCTCGTCGCGCGCCGTGCTCGAGCTGCTCGGCGCCTTCCACGGCCTCCCGCGCCGCGAGCGCGCGCCCACGGCGGAGCGCTGGCTCGAGCGCGTCGGGCTGAAGGGCGAGTCGCGCCGCGCGCTGCGCCACTTCAGCCTGGGGATGCGCCGGCGCTTCGGCCTGGCGCAGGCGTTCCTGCACGGGCCCGACCTCCTGTTGCTCGACGAGCCGACGGCGGGACTCGATGCCGAGGGCTACCTGGTCATGGAGGAGCTCCTGGCCGAGGCTCGCGCGCGCGGAGCATCCGTCCTCGTCGCGACGCACGTCCCCTCCGACCTGCAGGACAGCTGCGAGCGCTGCTCGGTGCTCTTCGCCGGCCGCATCGTCTCGGAGCTCGCCACGGCCGACCTCCTGGGCAGCCGCTCGCTGCTCGCAGGGCTGTACCGCACGCTCGCGCGCGGCGAGAGCACGTGAGAGAGACGGGCTAGCGTGTTCCACGCTCGACTGGCCGCGCTCGCCTTCCGTCGCGTGCTCCCGTGGCCCGTGGCGCTGGTTCTTTGCGCGTTGCTCGGCTGGGCGGCGCTGCGCGGCGGATCCGCGCCGTGGCTCGGCAGTGGCGAGGAGTCGCTCCTGCGCGCGGCGCGGCGGCTCGACGTGTGGGGCCTCGCGCTCGTGATCGCGGGGCCGCTCGTGCTCTTGCGTGCCGGGCTCGTGGGCGACGTGCAGCGCAACGAATGGCTCGCGCCGGCCTCCGCCGCGGGCGTGGCGCTCTCACACCTCGCCGGCGTGCTGCTCGCGGTGCTCTCCGTCGTGCTCGCGACCGCGCTCGCCGCGGAAGTGGCCGCGGGCTCGGCGCCGCCGACCTGGAGAGCCGAGCGGCGCTTCACGACTCCGGCCGGAGCGCTCTTCCCCGATCAGCCCGTGCGCTGGGAGGAGCCCGCGCTCGTCCGCGAGCCGCGGGCAACGGTGCGGTTGCGTCTGAGCGTGACCGTCGCGCCCGGCTCGGGCCCGGCCGCGACGCTGCGCTTCCGTGCGCACACGTCATCGGACGACGCGAGCGTCGAGCGTCGCGTCGCGGGCCGGGCGCACCTCGAGCTCGAGGTCGGCGTGGACGGCGACCCGCCGGAGCTCGAGCTCGCGAGCGTCGGCGAGGGTGCGCTGCCGATCCTGCTCCCCGACGGGCTCGAGGAGCTCGTCGCCGTCGCGTCGGAGCGCGAACAGTCGGCCGCGCTCGCGCTGCGCGCGCTGGGCGCACTCGGCGCCGCCGCGCTGCTCGCGCTCGGTCTGTCCGGATGGATGCGGCCCGCCTTCGGCGCCGGCGTCGCCGTCACGCTGTCGCTCGTCCCGCTGGCGATCGGGCCGGGCGGACGCTGGTTCCCCGCCGGGGACCTGGCGCAGGCCTGGAGCGAGGTCGCCGCCGGCCTCGCGCCGGCGTGGCCCACGGCGAGCACGTGGCTGGGAGCGCTGTGCGCCGTCTTCGCCGGGTTCACGCTGCATGCCTCCTCGTTGATCGCGCGCCGGGAGAGGCCATGAGCGCTGGGCGAGCGGCGATCGGCCTCGGCCTGTGCACGCTCTTGCTGGCCGTCTCCGTGACGCTGCAGCCGCCGCCTGCGATGCGTCCGCCGGCTCCGGCGCTCGTCGCGCCGTTCCTCGAGCTCGCGGCGCAGGTCCAGTGGATCCGCTTCCAGCGCGCGCGTCTACGAGGGGAGCCCGTGCGCGCGCTGTCCTTCGCCGAGCGGGCGCTCGACCTCGATCCCGCGTCGACCGCGGGCTGGGAGGCGCTCGCCGGACACCTCGCGCTCGATCTCGCCTCGGCCGAGCGCGAGCCCGCGGTCGAGCGGCGGCGCCAGCTCTTCGCGGCGGCGCGCGACGTCCTGCGGCGGGGCGCCGAGCGCGCGCGCGAGCCCGGCGAGCTCGAGCGCTACGCGGGGCTGCTCGCGCTCTCCAAGGCCGAGGCCGATCCGGCGATCGATGCCGACGGCGCGCGCGGGCTCTACCGCATGGCGGCAGCGGACTTCGAGCGCGCGGCCGCGACCGGCGTCGAGGACGGCTCCGAGCTCGCCCGTCAGGCGCGCGAGCTCGCGGAGCGATAGAGCGGCGCCCAGCGCGCCGCCGCCTCGAGCGCGGTGACGAGATTGGTCGGATCGGCCTTGCCCTGGCCCGCGATGTCGAAGGCCGTGCCGTGCGCGGGCGAGACGCGCAGGTACGGCAGGCGCAGGAGCACCGTCAGGCCCTCGCGCGGCGCGTGCAGCTTGAGCGGGATGAAGGCCTGGTCGTGGTACAGCGCGAGCACGCCGTCGAACTCGCCCTGCGCTGCGCGCAGGAAGACCGTGTCGGGCGAGAGCGGCCCGCTCACCGCGAGCCCGAGCGCGCGCGCTTCCTCGACGGCCGGGGCGAGGAGCTCGCCGTCCTCGCGGCCGAGGAGGCCGCGCTCGCCCGCGTGCGGGTTCAGGCCCGCGAGCGCGAGACGCGGCGCCGCGAAGCCGAGCTGGCGCAGCCCCTCGTCGAGCATCACCAGGTGCGCGCGCACGCGCTCGCCCGTGATCGCCGCCAGAGCATCGCGCAGCGGCATGTGCCGCGTGAGCAGCAGCACGCGCAGCTCGCGCGCCACGCCCAGCATCTGGACGTCGGGGACCTCCGACCAGCGCGCGAGGAGCTCGGTCTGGCCTTCCACGCGCTCGCCCGCGAGGTGCAGCGCTTCCTTCGAGACGGGCGCGCACACGAGGCCGTCGACGGCGCCGCGCAGCGCGAGCTCGTGCCCGGCACGAAGCGCCGCCAGCGCCGCGCGGCCGGCGCTCGCCTGTGCGCGGCCGACGCTCCAGTCGCCGGAACCCTCCGTCGCGAGCCACGCCGCGCCGTCGACCTGCGCCGACTCGGCCGCGCTCGAGAGCAGCGGCACGGAGCGCGGCCGGCAGGACGCGGGGCCGACGACGAGAAGCCTCACGCGTTCGCGCAGCTCGCGCAGCGCGAGCGCGTGCTCGACGATCTCCGGTCCGATCCCGGCCGGATCGCCGGTCGTCAGGGCCAGCAGGGGGCGCGGCATGCGGCGCGCACGAGTGTACGCGGCGGCGCGGCGCGTGGCGCGCGCTCAGGAGCGCGCGAGCCGCGCGTTCCAGCGGTAGAGGTGCGCCAGGAGCTCGGCCACGCTCTGGTAGAGCTCGATCGGGATCTCCGCGCCGAGATCGCAAGCCGCGAGCAGCTCCACGAGGTCGGCGTCCTCGCGCACCGGCACGTCGTGCGCGCGCGCCAGCTCGAGGATGCGCCGGGCGAGCTCGCCCTCGCCCTTGGCCGTCACCTCGGGCGCGCGCGAGCGCTCGCGGTCGTAGCGCAGCGCGACCGCGCGCGGCGGCCGCCGGGGAGCTCGCTCGGCGCCGTTCATCCGTCCACGCTCATCAGACGGTTCTCGCGCAGGAACGCGATGTCCATGGGCTCGCCGACGGAGGCTTCCTCGCGTGTCCCGAGGCGCACGCGCAGGACGACGCCACGCCGCCCGTCGCCGAGGCGCGCGCGCAGCTCGGCCAGCTCGTCCTCGACGAGGGCGAGCGCCTCCTCGCGCGTCACCACGAGGCGCACGGCGAGCACGCCCGGAGCCAGCGCCAGATCGGCGCGCACGGGTCCGAGCGCGGAGAGCTCGATCCCGAGCGCGATGCGGAACGAGCCCTCGCGCTCCTCCTCCTCTGCGTGAGCTCCGCGATCGCGCGGCGGGACCTGCAGCCGTGCGGTGGTCCAGCCCTCACCGTCGGGGAAGGGGAACGACAGCACGAGCGGCTCGCCGGACCGCTCGCGCGCGAGGTTCAGGAGCTGCTCGGCCTCGATCGCGGAGAGCACGCGCACGAGGCTCTCGCGCAGCGGGCCTTCCGGGAGCTCGCCCGCTGCGCGCAGGAGCTCCGCTTTCCAGTCCGCGCGCAGACGCTCGAGCACCTCGCGCGTGCGTGCCCCGGCGAGGATGGCGGCGAGCGTCGACTCGTGCGCGAAGCCGGCGGCGAGCAGCGTCGAGCGCAGCGCCGCGCCGCCGCCGTCCGGAGCGACCGCGTGCCCCTCGAGGCCCTGGGCCAGCGCCGAAGTCGCGGGCGGCAGCGTTCCGCGCGCGAGCTCGGCGCGCAACGCCTGCGCGAGCTCGCGGAAGAGCTCGCCGATCGGACGCTCCTCGGCGAGGGCTCCGCGCAGCGCGCGGAGCAGCGGCGACTCCGCGGCCTCGCCCTCCTCGAGGACGCGCAGGATCACTCCCTGGGTCTCCTCGTCGACGCGCACGAGGAAGCGCGTGCCCGCGGGGAA
>Ga0111538_10009172_pt1 | contig 13223 bp, 13 predicted proteins | sample SoiMethybrSBSTD1_FD_79669 | JGI IMG/M metagenome (GOLD analysis project Ga0111538, IMG submission 79669) | Bulk soil microbial communities from a Populus tree surrounding site in Tennessee, USA - Soil MetaG P. TD hybrid SBSTD1 (version 2)... | ecosystem: Environmental > Terrestrial > Soil >...
CAGAAGGTCAGCGCATGGCCGGCGCGCAGATCGGCCGGCAGCAGCGCTGCATAGTCGACCTCGTCGTCGGCGCACAGCACCAGCTCGAGCGCCACTCCCTCCTGAGCAAAGACGGACTGCACCGCACGCCCGATCGTGGAGGTCGCCCGGTAGGCCGGCATGACGACGCTGACGTCGGGGCGCATGGGGCTCACCTGGCGCCACGCTGCCGGTGGATGACGACGCCGACGCCGCTGGCCTCCGGAACGATCTCGGTCTTGCGCACGTCGACCACCACGCTGTCTACGCGTGCGTCGGTAAGGGCGAAGTCGGCCGCCTCCTCCGCCAGGGTCTCGACCAGCTGCACGTGCCGCGGGGAGGCGGCTCGCTCCCTCAGCCTGGCGATCACGTCGGCGTAGGAGACGTGGTCGACGAGACTGTCGCTGCGCGCCGTGGCGAGGTCATCGCGCACGAACATGTGCAGCGTGATCGACACCTGCTGGCGGGCCTGCTTCTCGTGCTCGTGCACGCCGATGAACACGTCGAGGCGCAGATCGTCGACGACGATGCAGCGCTGGCCGGGCGGAGGCATCAGCGAAGCGCCCACGCGCTCACTCCTTGGGTACATCCTCGAAGGGATACTTGATCTGCAAGTGCCGGCCCCCGTCGATGGTGACGACCTGGCCGGTGATCGAGGGGGTGCCCGCCAGCAGCGACACGGCCCGGCAGATCTCGCCGAGCGAGGGACCGACGCCCAGCGGCGTGCGGCTGTGCACCTGCCGGAACTGCTCCTCGGTCTGGTCGCCGCTCCTGAGCACGAGGCCGGGGGCGATGCCGTTGACGCGCGTCTTCGGCCACAGGCTCATGGCCAGCATGCGCGTGGCGTTGTGCAGCGCCAGCTTGCTGATGGTGTAGGAGAAGAAGTCCGGCGTGGCGTTCGCGACCTTCTGGTCGAGCATGTTGATGACGCAGTTCTGGCCGCGGCCCAACCGGTGAAAGGCGCGCGTGAGCAGGACCGGCGACAGCGCATTGATGCGCAGGTGCTCCTCCCACAACTCGGGGTTCAAGGTTGCGACGGTATCGCGCTTGAAGATCGATGCGCTGTTGACGAGCAGGCTGGCGTTCGGGAAATCGCCGATGCAGGCCTCCACCAGGCGATCGGCGGCGGTCGGATCGCTGAGGTCGGCGGCATAGAGCCGGCACACGACCCCGGCGCGCTCGATCTCTTTCTGCAGCTCCAGCGCTTCCGCTTTGGACGTGTTGTAGTGGACGGCGATGTCCCACCCCTCGCCGGCCATGTGGGTGGCGATCGCCCTGCCGATGCGGCGGGCCGCACCTGTGATGAGAGCCGCCTTGGTCCCCATTCCCGAACCTTGCTCGAATGGCGTGTGCCGAGGATTTGCCCGATATTAGCAGGCCGTCTTGTCAAAGAAAGGCTGCGAGCGCAAGAAAGCCCGATGGCAACGCCGAAAAGACCCTCAGAGCCCCGCCTGCTCGGCAAGCGCACCGAGATCCCCGTGAGCCCCGACGAGGCCGTGCTCGACCGGGTGGCGAACCCGCACCCCGACACGCACTACGCGGCCCGCTTTACGGCGCCCGAGTTCACGAGCCTGTGCCCCGTCACCGGCCAGCCCGACTTCGCGCATCTGGTCATCGACTACGTGCCGGACCGCTGGCTGGTGGAGTCGAAGTCGCTCAAGTTCTATCTCGCCTCGTTCCGCAATCACGGCGCCTTCCACGAGGACTGCACGGTGGCGATCGGCAAGCGGCTGGCTAGCCTTCTCGAGCCGCACTATCTGCGCATCGGCGGCTATTGGTTCCCGCGCGGCGGCATGCCCATCGATGTGTTCTGGCAGACCGGCGCATGCCCAGACGGTGTTTGGCTGCCCGAGCAGGGCGTGCCGCCCTATCGGGGGCGGGGCTGAGCTGGGCGTCGGCGACGACGTTGGCCCGCCTTTGCTCTTGGCGCACATCGAGCCAGGCATAGCCCCTGGCGACCCTGCGATCGGGGAACAGCAGCGTCACGGGGTCGATGTGCCGACCTTTGCTGTCCGTCACCTCATAGTGGACGTGCGGGCCGGTCGAGAAGCCGGTGCTGCCGAGGTGGCCGAGCTTCTCGCCCTGCGTCAGGACCTGGCCGACCCTAGACGTGATGCTTTTCAGGTGCCCGTAGAGATGGGTGCGGCCAAATTCATCGCGGGTGATCACGGCGTTGCCGTAACCGCCCCTGCCGGCCGCGAACACGACCGTTTGCCGCTCGGTCGTCGCCAGCACGGGCGAGCCGAGCGCGCCGGCAAGATCGATGGCGGGATGCCGCCGGCCCTGGTTGAACAGGCTTGTCACGCGGCCATTGGCGAACGGCATGATGAACTCGATCTTCGGTTCGCTCGCCGTCACCTGCTCCTCGCCGTCTGGGGAGCCCAGCGGATCGGCCCACCGCCCGGACATGGGTGCTCCACCTGGCAGTCTCGAGATCCGTGGCTGGCTCGGCTCGCTCAGGTGCTTCCGGCCTGCCGGAGTGCGGTCGGGCCGGTTGGCGGGACGCGTCGCCAGCGCTTGCTGCAGGACCCGCACCGACGGGTCCTCGATCACGGGAAGCTTGGCCTCGTGCGGAGCGCTCTTTGCCGACGTCGACAGCAGCGGCGGAACGGCGGGGCCGCTCCATGGAAGGAGATGGGGGCCCACATCGCTCAGTGTTCCCCCTTTCGAGGGCGCGAGGGCCGCGAGGACGATGGCTCCTCGGCCGACCTTGGCCGGCACCGCCTCCACAGCACCACTATCAGGTCTGCCGTCCGGCAGCGCGACGATCCTGGGTGCGTCGGGCGCGAGCAAGCCGCCGATATCGGGCAGTCGCGCACTCCGATCGAAGAAGACCCGGTCGGCCAGCGGAACGGCTGCATCGTCCGATCCCGTGCCCGCCGTCGCTGACGACATCGCCACGCCCATAGACATTGCCAACGCGAAAACGCGCGACGCAAACTCGCAAAATCGCATGATCCCTCTCGTGCCCGTTTATGTCTGCGATCCGACGCTGCAGCCCGTCGATGCGAGCGCATCGCAGCAGCGTCTCCGGCCCGACGGCGGCAGGAAGTCCCCACTTGCCCGGCCGGCGCCTAAGGAAAGCCCACCCTCACCAATCAGGGTACGCGGCACCGCGTCACGGATGTGGCAATAAAACGCAATTATTTCTGGAACTTTTCAGCTTCGGCGCAAACCACGTGCGAACAAGCGCACATAGGCGGCCAAGCTCAAGCCTGCCGCCGACGGCAGTCGGGTTTCGCACTTAGGGGTTTGGCCCTAGGCAGCCGCAGCGGACCGGCGCGTGCGCCGCAGATCCGGGGGCACGGCCTCCTCGGCCAGCATCGCAATGGCCTTGTCGAGCGGCATCACCTGGCTCTGCTGGGTGCCGAGTCGGCGCAGGGACACGGTCTTCTCCTCGGCCTCGCGTTTGCCCACCACCAGCAGCACCGGCACCTTGGCGAGGAGGTGCTCGCGCACCTTGTAGTTGATCTTCTCGTTGCGCAGGTCGGCTTCCGCGCGCAGGCCTGTCCTCTGCAGCTCGGCCAGCACGGTCTCGGCATAGCCGTCGGCGTCCGACACGATGGTGCACACCTTGGCCTGCAGCGGCGACAGCCACAACGGCAGATGGCCGGCGGTATGCTCGAGCAGCACGCCGGTGAAGCGCTCGAGCGACCCGAACATGGCCCGGTGGATCATGACCGGGCGCTTCTTCTCGCCGTCGGCGTCGATGTAGAAGGCGCCGAAGCGCTCCGGCAGGTTGAAATCGACCTGCGTGGTTCCACACTGCAGATCTCGACCGATGGCATCGCGCAGGACGTACTCGAACTTGGGGCCGTAGAAGGCACCCTCGCCCGGGTTGATGCCGGTCTTGACCTTGCCGTTGGAAGTCACCCGGATCTCATCCAGCACCGCCGACATGGCAGTCTCCGCGCGATCCCACAACGCGTCGTCGCCCACGCGCTTCTCCGGCCGGGTCGAGAGCTTGACCACCACCTCGTCGAAGCCGAAGTCACGATAGATCGACAAGATGAGCTCGTTGATCTTCATGCACTCGTCGGCCATCTGCGCCTCGGTGCAGAAGATGTGCGCATCGTCCTGCGTGAAGCCGCGCACGCGGGTCAGGCCGTGCAACGCCCCCGACGGCTCGTAGCGGTGCACGATGCCGAACTCGGCGATGCGGTAGGGCAGCTCGCGATAGGAGCGCAGCCCGTGCTTAAAGATCTGCACGTGCCCCGGGCAATTCATCGGCTTGATGGCGAACTCGCGCTCGTCCTCGGTGATGGTGGTGAACATGTTCTCGCGGAACCACTCCCAGTGGCCCGAGGTCTCCCACATCGACTTGTCGAGGATCTGCGGACTGTTCACCTCGCGATAGCCCGCCGCGTTCTGGCGCCGGCGCATGTAGTTGATGAGGCCTTGGAACAGCTCCCAGCCTTTCGGGTGCCAGAAGACGACGCCGGGCCCTTCCTCCTGGAAGTGGAAGAGGTCCATCTCCCGCCCGAGCTTGCGGTGGTCGCGCTTCTCGGCCTCCTCGATCTGCCTCAGGTAGGCGGCAAGCTCGGCCTCGCTCGCCCAGGCGGTGCCGTAGACGCGCTGCAGCCTCGCCCCTTGCGCATCGCCGCGCCAGTAGGAGCCGGCGAAATGGGTGAGCTTGAAGGCCTTGCCGATCTGGCCGGTCTCGGTCATGTGCGGGCCACGGCACAGGTCGAGCCACTCGCCCTGCTTGTAGATCTTGAGGTCCTCGCCCTGGGGAATCGCATCGACCAGCTCGATCTTGTAGAGCTCGCCCTTGCCCTTGAAATAGGCCTTGGCGTCCTCGCGGCTCCAGAGCTCCTTGGTGAAGGGCGCATTGCGGGCAACGATCTCATGCATCTTGGCCTCGATGCGCGCGAGGTCGTCGGGATGGAAGGGCTCCTCCTTGGCGAAATCGTAGAAGAAGCCGTTCTCGATCACCGGCCCGATAGTGACCTGGGTTCCGGGCCAAAGAGCCTGCACGGCCTCTGCCATCACATGTGCGCAATCGTGCCGGATAAGCTCGAGCGCCTCTGGATCTGTCCGGCTGAGGATCTTGACTGAGGCGTCGGCCACGATCGGGTCGGCCAGGTCGGCGAGGCGGCCGTCGACCAGCATCGCCACAGCCTTCTTGGCCAGCGACTTGGAAATGCCCGCTGCCAGCTCGCGTCCGCTGATGCCCCGCTTGGCGGGACGCTTGCTGCCATCAGGAAATGTCAGGGTGATCTCGGTCATGGGCCTCGTCCTCTCACTCTCTGCATACCGCGCAGGTAAGGTGGGGCGGTCTCGGTCTGGTTACCCGGGCCGCCTGGGCGCCCGCTTTTGCCCTTTGGCGCCCGACCGTGTCAAGACGCGCATGGCTTTTCGTCGATGCCATCCATCGACGCCAAAATTTGGCGCCGGATCAGGGATATGGGGTTGCGGCCGGCCCCTTCTGTGGTAGCCTTAGTGCGTGCGGATCGAGGTGGGGCCCATGGGGGGGCAGATGATCCGCACGCCCGACGAATACCGAAGTCGTCTGTTGCGGTATCGAGGGAGGGGTTGAAGTGCGTCCGATTTGCAGGGTCGCCGCGATGATGTTCGCGGCGGTGTTGGTGTTCCCCACGGGCCTTGCGGCCCAGCTGCTCGCTCCGGCACCCAAGCCGGCCGTGCCAGCCGCCAAACGTGCCGCACCGGCGGCGCCGGCGCCCGTCGCCCGCCACGCCGCGCTCACCGATAAGCTCAACCAGAACACAGTGACGGTGGTGTCGGGCAATCCGAACGGCACCTATCTCTATCTCGCCTACGACATGTCGGCTGTGCTCGACGATGGCAACGAACTGCGGGTGCTGCCGGTGATCGGCAAGGGCGGCTACCAGAACGTGATGGACATCTTGCATCTGCGCGGCGTCGACCTAGGCATCACGCAAGCCAACATCATGAGCTACCTGAAGAAGACGGGCGAGTTCGGCCCCAACATCGACGCCCGGCTCGCCTACGTCGCCCGCCTCTACAACGAGGAGATGCACGTGCTTGCCGGGCCCGGCATCACCCGGGTCCAGGACCTCAGCGGCAAGAAGGTCAACTTCAGCGACGTGGGCAGCGGCACGCAGTTCTCGACCAGGCTCATTTTCGAGCTGCTCGGCATCAAGGCCGAGGAGGTCAACATGGGGCAGGGCGACGGCTATCAGAAGGTCAAGTCCGGAGAGATCGCGGCAACCGTGCTGATCGCCGGCAAGCCGACGGGGGCGTTCGGCAAGTTCAAGCTCGAGCCGGGCATGACCCTGCTACCCGTCCCCTATACGGAGGCCTTGGAGCAGGACTACCTGCCGACCAAGCTGACGAACGACGACTACCCCAACCTGATCCAAAAAGGCAGCACGCTCGACACCATCGCCATCCCCTCTGTGCTCGCCGTCTACAACTGGCCGCGCGATACCGATCGCTATCGGCGCGTGGCCAAGTTCATCGACGCCTTCTTCTCCAAGTTCCCCGAGTTCCAGCAGCCGGCCCGTCACGTCAAATGGAAGGAAGCCAACATCACGGCGACCCTGCGCGGCTGGCGGCGGTTCCCGGCAGCGGAGGAATGGCTCGACCGCAACGCCAAGCAGGCTGCGGCCGCCCCCGCGCCCGCCGCCGCCATCGATCCGGCGGTGGTGCGGGCCCAGGCGGCCAAGGCAGCGCCCAACGACGCGGCCGAGCAGGAGCGCCTGTTCCGTCAGTTCATGGATTGGGCGAAGACACAAAAGCGCTAGGCTTCGTGTGGCGGCAAGGCTCGGTCGACGCCAAAGGGGAGGCGCCGGCCACGGGACGACCCATCGGGGGGAAGTAGCGCCGTGTACGAGGCGCCCACAGGCAAAGGCGATGGCAGCCGGTACGGCCGTGCCGGAGGTTTGCCGCGGCTGGCGCTCGCCGGCACGATCCTCGCCAGTCTTGTCGTTACGCTCGCCGCCTCGCAAACCCTGGCGCAGACAAGCCAGCGGCCGACCATCGCGGTATCGGCCACCATCCCCGCGGAGCCCGGCAGCCAGACCGATTTCGGCATCCGCATCGGCCCTCCGGACGCGGTGCCGCGCAACAGCTTTCTGCGCGTGCGCGGCCTGCCGCCGATGGCGGCGCTGTCGGACGGTCACTCGATCGCGCCGGGTGCCTGGGCGGTGTCGCTGGGCGCGCTGCCGGAGTTGAAGATCACGCTGCCCGCCGGCGCCGCGGGACGCACCGAGATCGTCATTACCCTCGTCACCGTCGACGGCGCGATCCTCGCCGAGACGAAGGCCACGCTGGCGATCGCCGCCCCGCGGCAGCTCGAGAGGGGCCAGGCGGCCCAGCGCGATGCCGGTCCGCCCGCCGGCGCCACCATGCTGCGGGCCGGCGTGCCGGTGCAACCCCCGGCTCCGCCGGCAGCCGCTGAGCCGCGTGGCCCGTCGCCGGGCCAATCGACCACGCCGCAGGACCGCGAGCGCGCGCAGCGAATGATGAGCAAGGGCGACGAGCAGCTGGAGGAAGGCAACGTGTCGGCCGCGCGCCTGCTCTACGAGCGCGCCGCGGAGGCGGGCCTCGCCCAGGCCGCCATGGCGCTCGCCGCCACCTTCGATGCGGCGGAGTTCGCCAAGCTTCGGCTGCGCGGCGTGGAAGCCGACGCCAATCAGGCCAGGCGCTGGTACGAGCGCGCCCGCCAACTCGGCGCGCCCGGCGCGGAGGAGCGCCTGCGCCGCATCGGCGCGCGGTGAGGCCTCTCGGCCGAGTTGCTGAATTGCATCGACGTCATGGGCCAGTACGCGAACGGAAAGTGTCGTGCTCGGTGTGAGCAGTTGCTGGTGCGCTCAATCTAAAATAGGGTGCTGATGTTTTCTCTTATTGTGAAGGAGTGAAGGATCATGGCACTTACAGCTTTATGGACGCATGGCAACGCCGTCATACCGGAGTCACCGCAACTGCTGACAACGCTAAACCGGTTCGGCTTTGGCACCGAGGTTAAAGCGCAGCAGGGTGTTTCCAAGATGTGGTTTCACGTGCCGATGCCAAGCCCAATAATTCTAAACGGCGCGCGCCCGAAGCTTGTTAGAGTGATCCTTCTCGGCAAGACGGATATTACTAGCTGCATCCGCAGGGTTCATATCTTCGATGGGAGCAATCGGGTCCAAGACCAAAGTGTTCTGATCTGCGGCGATAACCTAAACTTCAGCGATCGGTGCGTTGTTAACACAAACAATCAGCCCATATCAGGGGTCTTGGCATCTCGATGTTCGTAGACGCCAGCACTGTGGCGCTTTCGTACTTCTTCGCCGCGTTCGGCGCGGATTGGGAATAAAGGGTCGGGATATGAAAAACGGCGCCCTTCGGATCGGATTTCCGATCCTGAGGACGCATATCCAAGGTGCCAGATTCGCCATAGCAGCACTTGGTTGGCTGCACATGAGTCCGACTCGAAGCCCTCGTGCATTTTACTTCCGCTGACTGCGGTGCCGCGGTCATGCCGGCACGTCCAACAGAAGACTTGAATTCGCGTGTCGGCCAATGTCGGCTAACTCTGCAATGCCGATATCGGCGCACGCTCGTTTTGCGGCACAGCCGCTTGTGGCGCTTTTTTACCCACGCAGACCACAACATCGCAGGTCCGCTATTCCGGGTGAAATCGGGTTTCGCCAGAGCCGTTGGCACCGCGGGGACCGCAATTTGAAGATGAGTAGGCGACCCTAACGCAAGCGACGCAGACGCCACTGGCCGTAGCGCCAGGGGGCCAGGGGGTGGCGCGCCCGAGTGACGTCGGGGACGGGGTCGAGGCCTTGGCTGCCCCAGGGGTGGCAGCGGCACACGCGCGCCAGCCCCAGCCAGCTGCCCCGCCAGGCGCCGTTGCGATCGATGGCTTCCAGGGCGTATTCGGAGCAGCTCGGCAGGTGCCGGCACTCCCAGCCGATGAGCGGCTTCAGCGTCCAGCGGTAGGCGTGGACGGGGGCCTTGGCGATGGCCTTTGCGGCGACCTCGGCAACGTGCCGTGCAGCAGATGCCATGGCGACACTCTCAGCGCTGCGCCCCCGGGGCCGTTCCCGGCTTGGCCTCGGCGTCGGCGAGCGCGGCCTCGACGGCGTCGAACACCAACAAGGTGGAGGCATGCCGGGCCTTGTAGTCCTTGACCGGCTCCAACACGGCAAGGTCGGCCCAGCGTCCGGTGGGCGGCGGACCACCCTGCTTGAGCATTCGGCGCATGGCGCCGCCGACCTCGCGCAGCTCTTCCGCACTGGTGCCGACGATATTGCGGCCCATGACCGAGGCCGCAGCTTGGCCCAGCAGGCAGGCCTTGACGGTCTGGCCGAAGGCCTTGACCCGGTCGCCCTCGACCTTGAGGTCGACTGTGACGGTCGAGCCGCACAGCTTGGAATGGGCGGTGGCGGTGGCATCGGCGTCGGTAAGCCGCTCCGCGCCCGCAATATTTGCGGAAAGCTCGAGGATGCGCTGGTTGTAGATCTCGCTCAGCTGCGTCATGCGATCGTATCAGGCCCTAGTGGGGCCGCCCGGGTTTCCTTGCCCCGACCGGCCTGCCATACTATATGCGCAACCATACCGCGGCAGCGCCCCGTCCCAAACGGCCGCGTTGTTCCCGGAGAGACATATCGCGTCTGCGGCAGGGAAATGCAACGCCCCCGAGGGCAGACCAGGACTTGCCTCTATGGGCTCTCGAAAGGGTCTTTCCACAACCTGCGAGCCGAGCCAGCATCAGCCATGAACGACATTGCCTCCGTGAAGGCCCCCCTACCTCTCAAGCCGACGCTGGCCGCCAAGCGGCCGTCGCGCGCCGATGCGGAAGATGCCGTGCGCACGCTAATCGCCTGGGCCGGCGACGACCCCGACCGCGAGGGTCTCCTGGATACGCCGCGCCGCGTCGCGGATGCGTTCGAGGAATACTACTCGGGTTACGGCCAGGATCCCGCCGAGGTGCTCTCGCGGCAGTTCGAGGAAGCGGGCGGCTACGACGACCTCGTCATGCTGCGCGACATCCGCGTGGAGAGCCACTGCGAGCACCACATGGCGCCGTTCCTGGGCGTGGCGCACGTCGCTTACCTGCCCAACGGGCGCATCGTCGGCATCTCCAAGATCGCCCGCGTCGTGGAGATCTTCGGCAAGCGCCTGCAGACCCAGGAGACCATGACTGCGCAAATCGCCGACGCCATCGAAGCCGCGCTGCGGCCACGTGGCGTTGCGGTGCTGATCGAGGCGGAGCACCAGTGCATGTCGATGCGCGGCGTGCGCCAGCCGGGCGTCAAGACCATCACCACGCGCTTCACCGGCGCGCTCGAGCAGGACGCGAGCTACCGCGACCGCTTCCTGCAGATGGTGCATGGGGCCCGCGGCTGAACGGCCCAGCGCACCCGAGCATCCCAGGAGATCGCCTCATGGCCGCCGCCTCCAGCGCGCCGTTTGCCCCGCGCGGCACCCAGGCCGAAGTCGAGGGCGGCCTTGCCTTCGCCCCCAAGTTCGACGCCGACGGGCTGATCCCCGCCATCGTCACGGATGCCGCCTCGGGCGAGGTGCTGATGCTCGCCTGGATGAATGCCGAGGCGCTGGCGGCCACGCTGGAGACCCGCATCGGCCACTTCTGGAGCCGCTCGCGGGCCAGGTTGTGGAGGAAAGGCGAGGAGAGCGGCAACGTGCTCGAGGTGCGTGAAGTGCGCACCGACTGCGACCAGGACACCATCTGGCTCAAGGTCGCCGTGGCCGGGAATGGCGTCGCCTGCCACACGGGGGAGCGCTCCTGCTTCTATCGGGCGCTCGCCCTGGGCGTGCGGCCCTCCCCCGAGACCCCCATGCGCCGCGCTTAATCCTGTTTGTGCTACGGGCTGTCGTGCCTGCCGCAGGGGGAGCAGTATCCCCGGCACCGCATGGCACGCCGCTTAAGGCCCCCCTTAACTCTTCCGTAGGGCTCACTTAATTCCTGAGCGCTATGGTTGACGGTGCGGCATTGGGGCGCCGGTTGGCCGGCGGCGTAAGGCTCGTCGCACGTTCGGGGGCCCAGTGATGGGTGATTGCAAGATCGGTCTGGCGCTCGGGGGCGGATCGGCGCGTGGGTGGGCCCATATCGGGGTGCTGCGTGCGCTGAACGAGGCCGGCATATACCCCGACATCGTCGCGGGAACGTCGATCGGCGCGGTGGTGGGCGGCTGCTACGTGGCGGGCGAGCTGCCCGCGCTGGAGCAATTCGCGCGCGAGCTGACGCGCCGCAAGGTGCTGGGGTTCCTCGACGTCAACTTCTCCGGGTCCGGCCTCATCACCGGCCAGCGCCTGTGCAACGTGCTCGACGCCAGGCTGAAGGGCATCGCCATCGAGGACCTGTCCAAGCGCTTCGTTGCCGTTGCCACCGAAATCGGCACGGGCCACGAGGTTTGGCTGTCGCGAGGGCGCCTGGTCGATGCGATGCGCGCCTCCTACGCGCTGCCCGGGATCTTCCGGCCGGTGTCCATCAACGGGCGCTGGCTATTCGACGGGGCGCTTGTCAATCCGGTGCCGGTGTCGGTGTGCCGTGCGCTCGGTGCGCGCTACGTGATAGCGGTCAACGTCAACTGGGATACTTCCGGCCGCGGCACCGTGGTTCCCCACCTGGAGGCTGCCCAGGAAGAGCCGGAGACGCCCCCGGAGCGCGAGCAAGGCGTGATCGCCCGCAACGGCCGCGCCATGAAAAAACTGCTGCAGCGGCAGATCTTCGGCCGGTCCGACGACAGCGGGCCCGGCATCAGCCGCGTGATGATGGAAGCCTTCAACATCGTGCAGGATCGCATCGCCCGATCGCGCATGGCCGGCGACCCGCCGGATATCGTGATCTCGCCGCGCCTGCCCGCGTTCGGCCTCTTCGATTTCCACCGCGCCGAGCCGCTGATCGAATGCGGCATCGCCGCGGCCAGACGCGAGATCGACGACATCAAGCACGAGATCGCCGCGCGCGGCGGGCCGCGGGCCATGCTGGCCCGTACGGCGTGAATTGGCACACGGGGGTCAGACCCCTCGCCTCGACCTCAATTCAGAAATCTCTTCGCGTAGCGCGAGGGGTCTGACCCCCTGCTACTTCTGCAAGAATCGATAGCGCACCGGCCGCCCGCTGATCCCTTCGGCGGCGGCGAGGATGGCGTTCACGTCGAGACCGTAGTGGCCGTAGAGCTCGGAGAGCGAGCCGGACTGGCCGAAGTGCTCCACGCCCAGCGCCCGCACGCGATGGCCGCATACGCCGCCGAGCCACGACAGGGCTTCGGGATAGGCGTCCGTCACCGTCACCAGGGCGGCATCGCGCGGCAGCGCCGATAGCAGGCGCTCGATGTGGGCGCGCGCCTCCCCGTCGCCTTGCTCGCGGGCGCGCTGGGCGGCATGCCAGCCGGCGGAAAGGCGATCGGCCGAGGTGACGGCGAGCACGCCCACGCCGCGCCGGTCCTCCGCGAGCAGCCCCGCGGCCTCGATGGCCTCGGGCGCCACGGCGCCGGTGTAGACGATGGCCAACTCGCTGCCGGGCTCGGGGCGGCGCAGCCAGTAGCCGCCGTCGATGACGGCCTGGCTGAGCTCGCGCGTCATCGGCCGTGCCAGCTGGTCGAGCGGCCGGGTCGAGAGGCGCAGGTAGACCGAGCCGCCCTTCTCGTCGCGATGCCAGCGCTCCTCGCCATCCTCGGGTGCATCGCGTTGCATGTAGTCGAAGGCCCATTCCATGATAGCGGCCAGCTCGTCGACGTAGGCCGGCTCGAAGGTGGCAAGCCCGTCCTGGGCCATGCCGATCAGCGGCGTGCCGATCGACTGATGGGCGCCGCCCTCCGGCGCCAGCGTCAGGCCCGATGGCGTGCCCGCAACGATGAAGCGGGCGTCCTGGTAGCAGGCGTAGTTGAGGGCATCGAGGCCGCGGCAGATGAAGGGATCGTAGAGCGTGCCAACGGGCAGCAGGCGCTCGCCGAACAGGGTGTGCGACAGGCCGAGCGCGGACAGCATGAGAAAGAGATTCATCTCGGCAATGCCCAGCTCGAAGTGCTGGCCCTTGGGGCTCATCTCCCATTTCTGCGGGGAGAGCAGCCCGCGCTCCCTAAACACGTCGTCGTGGCTCGACAGGGAGAAGAGCCCGCGCCGGTTCACCCAGGGCCCCAGGTTGGTCGAGACGGTGACATCGGGCGAGGCGGTGACGATGCGCTCGGCCAGCGGTCCGGCCTGCCGCGCGATCTCGTCGAGCACGCGGCCGAAGCCGGCCTGCGTCGACGCCTGGCCCTTCA